>Ga0209045_1000256_pt1 | contig 67100 bp, 36 predicted proteins | sample SaaInlLV_10m_DNA_4_FD_184664 | JGI IMG/M metagenome (GOLD analysis project Ga0209045, IMG submission 184664) | Marine microbial communities from expanding oxygen minimum zones in the Saanich Inlet - Saanich Inlet SI072_LV_200m_DNA (SPAdes) (version 2) | ecosystem: Environmental > Aquatic >...
TATTCCAATAGGGTAATACGATAGCAATAGAAAAGGACAATCGCGGAAGGCTATGGGGGACAGGAGTTTGGCGCGCGCGCTCGGGGCGGAAAGGTGTACTACGGACCCAATCTACAGTAAACTACCGTTAGGGGGCCGGAGCTGCTCAGCCTGACGCCCCCGCCCGTTGGGGAGGCGGAGGCAGGGCCGAGCTTCAGGGCTGCTGCGCACGAGGGATCCTGCGTGTGGGGCTCATGATGTCATCCTCGCCAGTGCGAAGAGCGCTCCCAGCATGATCCCGAACCCGATGACCTCACTCAAGTCCACCCACGGCCTCCCGTCACCTTGCTTGTGCCCGTCGACAAGAACCCCCAAGAGCATGCCAAGTGTCAGAGCAGCAGTAACGAAGACTGAGGCCCCGACAGGAATACTCCCAACTGCCCTTCCGGTGAGTGCCGCGGTTGCCGTCACGACCAATAGAGCCAACGCCAGTGTAACACAGAACCACGGAATCGTGAGATTGGCGATTGCACTCCACATGCGGAAGTGTTTCGTGACAACACCGCATGCCAGAAGGATGACTGGAAGCGCCAAGAAGATCACTGCCTGCGAATCGGTCATTTCTACCTCCCATACGGCCAAGTAAGGCAATCTCATTTTCACCACAGAGAACACATGTGTTACTGCTCGAGGGCAGCGATGAAGGCGTTACCGACGTCACGCAGGTAGGCGATCAGACCAGGGCGCAACTCGCTGGGGATACGCTTCAGGTTCATCTCGTAGTTGATGTCCCCGTCGTAGCCTATGGCCTTCAGCCCGGCGATGAAGTCGGACCAATCGACCGAGCCAGTGTAGGGGAGCAGGTGCCGGTCAGCCCCGGCATAGTTGTCGTGAATGTGGGTCATTCTCAGCCGCCCACCGACCGCCTTCAGTGCCTCCGCCTGCTGGTGGGCGGCGATGTGTGCGTGGCCGACGTCCCAGCAGATCCCGTGGCCCCCGTCCCAGTCTCCGTTGATCGTGTCCACCAACTCAATCAGTTCATCCACCTTGGCGCAGTACCGACGATGCGGATGGCAGGCGGCGTCCCCCTGCATGTTCTCGACCGCGAAGTGAACCCCAAGTTCTCCCGCCTGCGCCAGCCAGGGGCGCAAGTGGTCCAACGCGGCGTCCCGGCAAGGCCCTGCTTCGTAGGTTGCAGCGGGTTCGTTAGTCGTGTACGGATGCAGCGCCACCCAGCGTACGCCGAGCATACTCGCACCCTCGATGGCAAGTGACATGAAGCCCTCGAACCTCGCCCAGTTCTCAGGCGATGGATCAGCCCACGGAAACTGAAACGGCACGTGCGCGTACCGGAATACGCCGCCGTTCCTGGCAGCACAGTTCATCGCACGGTCGATCTCACTGCGCCAGTCGCCGTCGTAGAAGGTTGGGTCGGCCAACGGGAAGTCGTAGACGAAAAAGCCGTCGTCAGCCGCCAGCTGCACGGCTTCCGTGACGGTCACCGGATTCTCACCCGGCATAGTGCCGTAAACCCCCAGAAGGTTGATTGAAAGGTCCATTGTTCATCCTCAATTGGTGAACCGTCTTCGCCTCTGATCCGGGAGGGGGCAACACCCCGCGCTCCCGTTTCCTGTCATTACGGCAACGCCGGATGGTAGACCCGGAAGCCTCGCAGGTCGAGCTTCGTGCCCTTGTGCGGAATCAGACGAAGCGTGTGTGGGCCATTCGGAAGGCCTTGAACGAGCGTAACCGCGCGCTCAGAGGCAGCATTCTTGACGGCCGGGAAACGGAGCTCATCGACAAACATGGGGTAGACACGCCAGTTCACGCTGAACGTCTCAGGCATTTTCTTCTTCTTGTAGGTCAGCGACCAGGGAACGCGGTGCCAGTTTGCACCGCCATCGATGACAACACGGCCGGACTTGGACACAAACGGTTTATCCTTCGAGCCCTCCCCGTCCTCGCCGGTGACAGACCCCGTTGCTCTGTAGGTGAATTCCGAGGCATCAGGCGTGAACTCAAGAAACTCAAGCGTCCACTTCTCCGCAACCAGCGGCGCATTGTTCTTGATCACCTTCACGGCTGGGAACCAAGTATACGGTGCATTGCTTGGACGCGTGAGGGCGAACGTGCCGTCGATTTCGGCCGAAGACTTGCCATCGATCGTCACCGCTGCGAGCCCGTCAGTCCCAACTCCAGGTAGGGCGATGGCATCGATCCGGTTGCCCGTGAATGCCAGTTCCACACTGCCATCCCCGCGCACCTTGACGGAGGCATCGTCCATGGAGATGTCCTCTGCCAGGCCCCGGCTTTGGTCCGTCATCAACTTGGAGGTGCGGACCAGAAACGGCGTGATCATACTCGCCAGCAGGGCGCATCCCTCCTTGTTCAGATGAACGCTGTCGCTGAGGAACGCCTTCGGTTCGAGTCCCTTCTCGGCCAACACCTTCTGCCACTGCGCCTCCACATCGACCAGTCCGCAGTCGTACTTGACCGCAATTTCGCGGATGCGTTCGGACTGGGGGTAGTCCCGCTTGCGACCCGCATCGTGGTGCGTCCAGAGCAGGATCTCGGTGGCTGTTCGGGTCCGGGCGAGACGGATGATCTCCTCCCACTTGTCCATCTTGGCGCTACCGTAGACATGGAAAATGAGTAGATCCGGATAGAACGGGAAGAGGTCGTACTCGGTTGTCGCGATCAGGTTCGGCGCGGTGAATCCACCAATGGCCCGGTTCTTGATGTCCAGATCAGCGGCGGGGAATCGCTCTTTCAGTTCCTTAGCCACGGCCCGCCACCAGGACTGACAGGTGATGGACTGGCCATAGAACAAGACGCGAACACGGTTGCGTTTCTCAGGCGTGGAATCAGCGAGCAATTTCATCGTTCGCTGGATGTGCGCGCCCGGGGTCGTGACTGCGCCGAGATCCTGCGCCTGCGACGCCGTCATGCTGAAGGCCACTGCGACCCCCAGGATACCGATGGAGCTTCTCGAGAACATCATGGGCATTTCCTTTTCCTGGTGTCGTCAGTTACCGGTAGGCCAGCTGTTTCGATGGTCTTCCTCATTGCGTCTCGACTGATTCCCGCCGCGCAATCTCCAGGCCGGCGACGTGCCACGTTCCCAGCACGTAGTGCCCCTGCTCCCGGGAGGTATCGATGACCACATTCAGCTGCCCGTCCGTGATCTGGACGGTGGCTGCAAACGGGTGGTCGATGCCGGCCGTCGTGTTGTAGGGCTTGGGGTTGTTCTGAGCTGAAGTGAGTGCCTGATTCTCCAGCACGTCGCCCTCGATTCGCAGATCAACTTTGCTGGAGATGCCGTGGGTGTTCATCCAGACCGTTACTCTATACATTCCGGGCGGCACGTCATCGACAATAAACTCTCCCCGCATGGTTCCGCCAGTAATCATGTAGACACTGTCATCCTCGACGCGGTTAGCGGCGGGGTGGTAAGTGTCTGCCATGGGTTTCAGGTCCAGCATGTCACAGTGCCGCAGGATGGCCCGTTCACCACGCAGCCGCCAGCCGTAAATCAGGGGTCTTTTCGCGGCCCCCGCTCCCGGCTCAAGAACCGGCACGAAAGCTGAATTCGGGATGTCTGCCAACGACACATCGTGCAGCGTCACAGTCGCCACCCCGTTGACAGCCTTGGTGTGCAACTCCCCGGGGATGAGGGTCAACTGAAGCGTCCCACCGGTGATCCTGACAGGCACTTGATAGGTGGTGCGCGCAGCCAGCGCGGATCTCGTGAACGCCTCCACACCGTTCACATACACGGCCATCGGGCAACCGGTCAAACTCGACGACGCGGTGAACTGCAGCATGAACTCACCGTTCGGGACGTCACGCCGGTAGTCGATCCGTTGATCAGAGCACCGTGTGGTGCCGACCACGGCCGCGTCACGGCTAAATGTTGCACCCGATGTCCCCAGGTTCAGATCGCGCATGCGCCATGTCCGAGGACGGGGATCGGCAACAGCTGCCGTGACCGCGAAAACGTTCAAGCCAATCTGAGCACCTTCCACGGGCCGCAACTCCAGCCCGACGACGTCGGTGCGGGGGCAATCAATGGGGACGACAGAGAGGTGGTAGCTGCTTGGGGATCCGCCATAGAGGGCCTCGCTGGTGAGCCGCGGCTGGAGGTAACGGGACTGGTAGTGGGTCATGTTCTCCAGCTCGCCCGAAACGGCCGTCCCGTCGCTGAAGCGAACGGTGTACGTCACGCCCGGCTCACGATGGTAGATGTCCCGTGTGTCAGCGGGTCCTGTGAGGATATAGAGCTGTCGCGCTTTCAGCCCAATAGGGATGTGCGTTGCCTTGCGCACAATCAACAGGGCGCGTCCACCATTCCTTCGCGGATTAGGCAGGGAAAAATCGATCCCTCTCATCTGGACAGTGGAACCAAAGGGGAGTGTCGAGAAGGTCGTATCCGGATCGCGATGCGCCTTGGTGGAGGGGTAATAGCAGCGCTTGTCAGAGGGTAACCAGCCCGGTTCCAGGCGCCCTCTCGGGCCAAAATCGAGTCGGACGGGCCCCGCGCTGAAGTCTTCGTTGGCGACAACCGGAGCAGCGCCGCCGAAGGGGTCTGCGTTGACAAGCGAACGGAGATCGATCGGCACGAAACGCACGGTGTCGCCGACGGGATCGTTGTCCGGACCACGGGCGCCCGTGGCGTAACCGATGCGGGCCGAGTTTGACAACGCTGTGGGATGTGTGTGGAGCCGTGCATCGTAGGCGGCCCGTTGCGTATAGTAGTTCTCGAGCAGGCTGTAGCCGTAATCAAAAGGTGGGAGCGCATCTTCCATGCGCAACTCAGTGCCGGTGGCCAATCCTCCATAGCGGAGGCAGCGGGCTGCCATCTTGGCGAAGTTCCGGTTTCTTCCGTACTGGTAACAGAGCGCGTGGAAAGCTCCACCAGCGGGGGGAGTCAGCATGAAGCTCTCAGGGTGTCCGGCCAACACGGCTTCGACCAGCTCCGGACGCGGGTCGACGGCCAGCATGTACATGATGTTTATGCCCTTGTACAACGTGTAGTACCAGCCGATCGCCGCGTTGATGTCCGAGTGGTAGCAGACTCCCTTCTCGTCGGCTTTGAGGGAGGCCATGCCCTTGGTCTGATGCCAGACCATGTAGTCGAAAATCTCGCGATTACGTTCACTTCGAGGGTCGAGCTCGTAGCCGATCGCGGCCACCGTACTGGTCATGTCGACCGTGCGGGCATGGGTCGGGTAGAAACGCCCGCTTCGTCGTTTGATGTTGAGGAACTTACAGCCCTTGTCGACGGCCTCGATGTACTCCTCGATGACATCTCGTGCCCGGAAGTTCCCGGTCAGGTAAAAGTGCTGTGCGACCCCGATCAGCCACGTGTGTTGCGAATCGTAGCCATAGCCCACCGTGCCCCAGCCATCGGAGTTGTAGCGGATGCCGCCGCCGACCCAGGGGAACTGCGTGTCAGCCATCTGTTCAGGGGAAACCAATCGCCCTTCCTCCCAGGCCCTGGGGTGGGAGCTGGACACATCCATGTGTTTGACGGTCACCTGCCGGGCCATCTCCCAAGCGTCGCGGCGTCCACTCCGCAAGTATCTCATCGTGAACCCGAAGGGGATTGCCATGCCTCCGTTGCGCCAGCCGTATTTGGAGTCGAAATTCGTCCAACGCCGCTCACCCCAGCGGTCTCCCGCCCCCTTGTAGTGGCTCTGGAAATCCCCCCAATGCCACATGCCATACCAATTGAACCACTCCGTCTGCAGCTTCCTGAGTGCCTCGACTCGCCTGTCCCACGAGGTCTCGAATGCCGGGAAGTTCACTCGGTCCTCGGGGTGGAAGTTGCCGGAGACCCCGGTAAAACTGTTCCAGGCACCGGAGACGAAAGGGAGCAGGGGCCGGAATGCCAGCTCTGCGGCCTGGGCGCCATCCGCGTCTGTGGAACCGAAGCTCAGGGTAATGTCGTGGGACTTGGCCAGGCCAAAGCCCGTACCGCTGAACCGTTCCCAGTCCTCGGTCCGGTTGCGGTAGCAGCGCAGTTCGTACTCGAACCCACGCAGGTGGCGACTCTCGCCTTCCTGGAAAATGGTGTAATGTGGCGGCAGAGACTGGTCAAAGCGCCGGAAACACATGGGCTCGTCTTTGGCGTAAGGCCAGAGCTCGACGCGCAAGACCCCATCTGCGAACGTGAATGCCTTCGGGAAATTCTGCCAGGCCTCAACAAGAGACACCGTCAATGAACGATCGTTCTGGCGCAGCTGGACCCAGCCGTCGCATCTGTCGCCTTCGAACACGTCCCGGCCGTCGACTCGTCCCCGGCAATAGGGATCAAACTGGTCCATTTTCGGGTACCAATACGACTCACGAGAATCCTGATAGAGCTCGAATCTGTCGCCCGCTGCGAGGACTGGACTGTGATCAACGCCAGCCGCGATGCGGGATGCGGCTCCAACGGGAATCCGGAGGCCAAACGACGGGAACGTGATGGTGTTACCGTCTTCGCTGACATGGAACGTGTGGTAAATCCGGACGTCATTGCGCCCACGATAAAACGTAAGTCGGGCGTCGACCGGACAACTCTGGCGGCCTTTGCCGTCGCGATGCCACGCCTTGACGAGAACCGTCACTTCCTCTGACCCGGACTTCTCGATACGGACATCGCTCTCGGTGTCAGCCAAGGTGGAATAGAACCCGCTTCGGTCGCCGAACGGATCGCGCAGATGCACATAGGAATCGACCGGGGACGTCAACACAACCTCCTCCACACGGTAGGCACCGTCTCCATCACGGTCGAGCCAGAGCTGGTCGATCAGGCTCCCTGTGCCCTTACCGATCTCGGCTTTCAGCGTGCCGGTGTCGATCACGAGTCGGTCGACACTGTCGACAACAGTGATCGGGGCATCAACGACAGTGGCTTCAACCTCCGCTCCATACTCGAGATGATAGACGGGACACGTCGCTTTGCCCTGCAGACGGAACTCCACGAGCAGCCACTTGATGCTCATATCCGGCCAGAAGGCCAGGGGCCGAAGCTGTGACGAGATTCCACGGTTGGAGGGGCTGAAGACACGGGCGTGGGCAATGGAGGTGAGCTCGCCCCTGGGGAGAGGAACGCCACCCGATACCGGGAAGCCCTGGGGGTAGTCCAGCTTCCCCGTGTCAACGTGAAGGGGAATCCGCGTCAGGCCGGACGTCCGGGAGAACTCAGACGTGAAGACGGGCACGTCTTTCCAGGCGAATGGTCCTGCGGTCGGGCCAGCCAAAAGACCATGGGGAAGTGCCGCCCAGGCGAGGCCGACGGAAAGCCATCGCACGGCTATCATCGTCGCGCGTTTCCTCTGGAACGTTGTTCGTGACATAGACGGAGCCTTGATGGGAAGTACCTGCCTCAAATACCTGTCCGCGAGTCTCGGTTGCCGGACACGGCGTCGGGAGCCGCTGGCTCAACCCGGATGTCGTCAACGTAGGCTGTCCCGACCGTGCGGTAGTTGCGCACCTGGATCCGGGCGTGGGTGATAGGCAGCTTCATCCAGGGCCGGTGTGGAATCTCAATCACGGCCTGGACCCGCCGCCAGCCGAAGGTGCGCGGCTCATCTTCCGCCACAAGACGGAAGACATTCCAGCCTCCGAAATTGTGGATCTCCGCAGGTTTCAGAAACCAGAGCATGTTGATGGTCAGAGGCGACTGCCCATCGCCAAACGTGTCGACTCGAATGCGCGCACTGATCCTGTACTTGTGCGTGCTCTGAACGGCGAACATGGGGGAGACGTACTCGCGGTTGACAGGGCTTTCGGTCTTCAGTACGAGGCATCGCGAACTGCCGTCACCGTCGGGGAGGGCTGCTACCGGATCGGTGTAGATCCCCACCCACCCGTCAACGCCTTGGTCAAAGGTGAACTCCGCGGTAGCGCCCGGTGAGGCCCCGGCAGGAGGCCCCGCGCGGAGGGATGCACAGGCCAGGAATAGAGCAACGACTGCGCCGCCGACCGTAGACCGTGGTTTGCTGGCAATTTCCACCGTGGCACCCTTTCTGAGTTTAGCCCACCGAAGGGCATCAGTAGACTTTGACGAGGCGCACTTTCGCCCGGGCCTCCAGAGGAGCGGTAGCCGGGAACGAGAAACCGACCTCGTTCAGACCCGGTTGAAGCCTGGGGAGAGCCCCGACAATGCGCACTTGGGTTATCTCTTGCCCGTGGCCGTCCAGAACCTGAGCGGTCTCACCGCCTGACCACGACAACGACTGACTGAGGCCAAGATCGACGGGAAACGAAATCGTCTGGCCGTTCACGGTCACTGCGGGGGCTGGGATTCCGGCGACATCCCCAAGTGCTCGCAGTTCGTCAAACCGGCAGGCCACCCGCGTTCCAGCGGGAATGTTGTTGTAGAAGAGGAGAATGTACTCGACGGCGCTCAGATTGATCCCACTCTCCAGGAGATCACAGGTGATGCGTCGCCAGCCCACGAAGTCCACCGGCACAACCTTAGAGAACCAGGCTCCCGCGGTGTCGTGAAGCTGCAGCTTGAAGCTCTCGCCCTTCCCATCGCCATGCAGCCAGAAGCCCAGAGACCTGTGCTTCGAGAGGTCGAGCGGGGGAGAGCAGTGGCGGCCCTTGGCACCCCAGCCTCGACTGTCCCGGCGCGTGCTCTCCGCCGCGAACAGGAGACACGCATTCCCCACCTTCGCATCCTTCGACACCCCGATCGTGACACTGACTCCAGGATTCGAGGGAGTGTCGCGGTTCGAGCCGTCGTAGGCGTACTTGACGTAGCGGTTCTGCTTGGATAGCTCGTACGCAGCCGCGTCTGCACCTGCATCGACCAACCTGGCCGTGGTCTCCGCGGCCGCACTGAAGCGCGAGCCGGCCAAAGCCTCAATGGACAGCTCAAGGTGCGCGTTCCCTTGACTCCGGCAGAGCACCCTACGGCGATTCCAGGCTCGGTCCCCAGCCGTGATTTCGAAGGGCCGAACGTACTCGCGCCCAACGTACTCACGGAGGCCCCCGCTCTCTCCGGCGCGCGTCCCGAAGGCCTCACCAAGATGGAACAGCGTGATCTCGGCGCGGGCGCTGAAGCCCTCGGGCCTCACACAGTCGAACTGCAGGGCCAGTTCCCCGGCGCCATCCACGTCAGGCCACGCCGCCGGCAGAGGGAACCGCGTCCGGATAGCGCCGCGCGCATCATAGAGCGTTCCCCAGGGATTCTCATCAACCTCGAGGTACTCCCCGCTGACAAGGGAGACGGGAAACTCGACTCGTCGCCCCGCGACCATCAACGCGGGCTTCGTCAGAGGCGCGCTCCGTACCGGCAGTGCTCTGACCGGACTGACAAGGACACGCGCCTCCTCGCCGGGAGGCAGGTTGTTGAGGTAAACGCTGAAGGAGTTGACGGTCGCAGTCCTGAGCGGATTGCGGTAGATCGCGTAAAGGCCACTGTACGGCCAAACGTGCTTGCGGTGTTGTTCAGCGCTACGTTCACGAAACGGGAACTCGACGTAGCGCCAGCCGGTAAAATCGATGGTCACCATGTGGTCTGCTTCACACGTCCTGAACTCGCGCGGTGTCGTCAACTGCAGGTTCAGGACCTCCCCTTTTCCGTCACCATGCACCCAGAAGCCGAGCGCCTTGGCAGGGCCTAGATTCAGGTACGGCTCAAAGGTGCGCCGTGCCCGAGTCCAGGCTCCGCGTCGTGTCTCTGTTTCGTTTCGGGCGGTGATCTGCAGGCTCTGTGCCCCGACCTTGACCATATCGGTGGTCAGGTTCACGGCCTGGGAGACACCCTTGGCTTCCTGCAGTGTCCAGGCGGTCGCTACACCCGCGAAGTCAGTGATCTCCGTTCCCCGCGGCGAATCGTAGGGATCCACTGCGTACAGCGCCTCCAGGCGGACACGCAGGGGCTGTTTGCCGTATGGATTGCGGACCATCCACGCTTCGCTCCCGTTCCCCATCGCTGTGACCCGGTGCTTGCTCGCCTGGAGCGGATAGAACTGCCAGCTCCCGCGGTCGTCCTGGCGCAGGCGGAACTCGGCGCCAAGCTCCCTGAGGCGTGCTTGTGTGGCATCATCGAACCATCGGGCCAAACGCAGCTTCTCGTACCAGCCCAGGAGGGTGAAGTACTCCTCCTGTCGCGCGTTCGCTTTCCGGCCGTCCACACGCACACCTTGCACGGACATGGATGCATCGATCCCCAGCGTCTTGCCAACCAGGTACTCCACTTCGTCCGGGAACATGCCGCGATGGTGCGATGACGGACCGATCAGTGCCCACCATCCCATGTGCGGCTCAAGCAGATCATGTGTGCGCCAGCGGGTCACAGACTCAACATGACGGTCGGTGAAGCGCTTCGGCGCCCATTTGGGGTGGTCCCAAGCACCCCGTCGTGAGTGAAACCACCAGCTGAAGTGTCCCCCGCAGCTCGCCTCGACCAAGGCCGGTCGCTTGAGTCGTCTGTAGATTTCGGAACGTATCACGGCCACCGGATGCCAGCCGCGCATCCCTTCAGAACCATCCTGGTAGATCTGGTCGAATCCGCAGGTGTTATACGCATTGGCAATGCAGTCGCTGAGCTCGCCCACCAAATCGGTGGTTTCGTCCGGATAGAACGCGAGATAGCGCTGCAGCAAGTGATCGACGGCTGTGCCTGTCGGATGGGCAGACGCCTCGGTCTTGAACGCCCCGCGTTTACACTCCATGAATGCGTAGGGCTTCTCTCTCACGACCGCCCCGTACTGGATCATCTCACTGCCCACCCGCAACGCGTTACCATCGCTCGAATAGGTCCAGACGACATCGTGCTTCGCGGGCAATTCGTTCACGTAGACGACGTCAGTCGCTGCACCGATGGGCTTGGCCAGCGTGTAGGAAGCGTCTGCCTTCAGGCGGGGGTCGGGAACGGGGCTCACCCAGGAGTCACGCGTCGAGATGCAGCCGGTGAGCGTGTGCATGCCGGCCCGGAGGCCTGCAGCATGGATCCGGTCCACGGTGGCTTTCAGGTCGTCCATACCTTTGGGGAAACGACTCGTGTTGATCTCATAGTGCCCGAGTGACTTGTGCCAACCGGACTGGAAGTGAATGCAGTCAAATCCCCCGCGGCGAGCGGTCTCGATCCAGCGGTCCACGTTCTTTGTGGTGACATGCGCGAAAACATAGGACCCGCGGTTGGCTTCGGCGTCCATGCTGAACGGCCCTCCAAGACGCGACACCGGGATGCCCTCCTCTAACGCAACCTGCTGAAGGGCCTCCTTCATATGCCCGATTGGCCCGGCCACGAGCGCAACCTTCGCACCGACCATTCCATAAGTCCCGGAGGCGGACGCCGAGAACGCCCGCCCGGGAACAGGTGCAGCAACATTGGTCTGCAGGTTCAGAGCGCGGATGCAGATGCCGGAGGCCTCGTCCGAAGCCATGCTGGCCATGGCCCCGCGCCGCTCAGAACACGTTGGGACGATGGGAAGCAACCCTATCGAGGTCGCCGTCTCAGGCTTGACCCCCAGCACCTCAATGCGGAAGTAGGTCTCCGCCGTCGTAACCCGCAGAGAGGCTGAGCCTTTGTTGCGTGAAAAGACGATATCGAAACGGTCTCCGATCCGGGTACAGCTGCGGGGTACCAGTCTCGATGATCCGACGGTGACCGTGGCTAGCGGCGCGGGACTGTCCAGCAGCTCGCGTCCCGACTCACGTTCGGTGATGCTGAGGATCCGCCCACGCTCCCCGATTTCGAGTCGAGCCAGCTTGTTCTCGAGCACCGCCAGACGCGGCAAAGCCGATACATCGATGTTGACGATTTCATACGCGGTCGATTCACGACCGGCGTTGGTCGCGGCGATGTCCGCGGCGATCTGCGCCGGAGTCCGTGCGGCGGCATAGATTTTCACATCATCGATGAGACCCGAGTGGGTTTCGTGACCCAACCATTTCCCGAGCTTCATATCACCGGCAACCCCCACGCAATGGTCCCAGCGTGAAGTAGCAACCTGCTTGCCATCGACGTAGGTCGTGATGCGAGGCCGCTCAAAAACCGCAGCCAGGTGCACCCAGCGCCGCAGGGGCAGTTCCTTGAGAAACGGCACACCGACCTCCAACCATTGATCGCCGGGCCGACCGTGCTTGTGTCCGGGACGCCCCATGCGGAAGGAGCACTCACGATCGCGGACAAAGATCATGAAGCCCCCCGGGCTCCACTGCCCGCCGGTGAGGATATTCGGGTAGCGACCCGTGCCTTCCCACAGGACCCAGGCCTGCACAGTCAGGGCGTCCGAACCGTCAAGTTCGGGGAGAACGGGGAGAATGGCCGATGCGTTCTTGCCATCAAAGTGCAACGCAGTGCCAAAAGCTCCTCGCGCTCGGCGCGCGCCCAGGAGGTCCCCGTCCCGAGCTGCGGGCGAGGAGTCGATGAGGGCCACGTCGTCCAGTCCGTCGCATGCCCAGTGCCCCACAAGCTCTGCCGCATCGGCGTGCAGGCCACCCAGACAGGCAAGCCAGAGAACACCCACAAAAACAGGCAGACGAAGGACGGTGGACACATTCGGCATGGTTGCTCCCTTTTTCCGCAATTGCGGCGCATTGAGACAGCGGCTTCAGGCGATGTCCGAAGCACGCGTCACGGTCACTCCTTGTCAGGGGGTTCGTCCCAGACGGACACAGGTTTCACATCGCGCCAGGGATCGGCTGACAGGCATCTCAAACCGGGAGCCGTCATGGGGCCGCAGCCACACACGAACGTCCTGGGCTTCTGCCCGGTCAGCGGGGCCATCTCCTCCCACATATCAAGCGCTTCGGTGCAGAGCGTGATGGGCACATCGGCGTTGAGCGCACGGATCTGCTCGACATAGAACCGGTAGATCTCCGCCCGCACGTGGTGCGGATATGGCCGCACCGAGCGGTTCTTCATGTCCTCCTTGGCTTCTTCAGCCGCGCGAAGGAAGTCTTGATCCAGAAGGTCCACGGGAAAGCAGGCTTTGAGTTCGTCGACATCCATCCAGGCGATCGTGAACAGGCTGATGTTGTCGAGCTCCACCGACATCAACTCGCGAATCATCTCCCGGGCATGATCTCGCCAGCCCGTGAACGGCACAATCGGTTTGAACTTGACCCGCACCGGGTACCCCCAGGATGCGCACTTACGCGCGGCTTCGATGCGTTCTTCCATGGTGGCTGAGAATGCCTCGACTTCACGGCTCTGCAGGCTTGACGTCAGGCTCCAGGTCATGGTGCAGCGTCCCTGGTGGTCGATGTCGCGCAGGAAGTCGACATTGGCGCTCTTGGTATGGATGACCAGGTGCCGGTCCGGGAACTGCTTGCAGGAGCCGATCATCGCCTCGATCGCTCCGAGGGCAGGCTCCGGGAAGAGCGCTTCAGACGCGTCGTCGTAGAGATAGGTCGTTTGCCAGGGATTGGCCGCCATTAGCTCAGTCAGCCGCCGGCAGTACTCTCCCATGTTGACGTACATCGGGATCAGCTCACCGAACCTGCAGTAGACGCAGTGGTGTGGACAGCCGAGCATCGTGTTCAGGCGCCACGCCGGCCGGCAGACCATGTCGGACCCCATCTCGCTGCGGCCTTCGTGCTTCATGCCTCCCAGCCACACACCGTGCCACGGGTACAGCCCAAGGAGAAACATCACCATCCGCCGGTCTGCGTCGGGAACGTCCCGGCAGACAGCTGCCACCTCGGGTGCGCTCTCGTCAGGCCCGGTGAACCGCGACACCGTCAGGAAAAGCGAAGGCGGCCCGACGTCCTTCACGCCCATCCTTGGACGCTTGGCCGCCAGGCCATGGCACGCGATCAGGTCACCGACGTCCTGCTGGTCGAAACGCACAATGTCGCTGTCTGGATAGGCAGCGATGATTCGTTGGGTGCGTTCATGCGCATCGGGGTCCTCCGCGATATCGTTGCAGACATAAATCCGGGGTGGAGCAAAGGACTCGTACATGGTTTCTTCCCTGTAGATGCCGAACGTCAAGATCCCAGACCGCACATCCAAGTGCCTGCTTTCGGCATTCGTATCTAGCGTATCTAGTTCGCCCAGGGCGGCTCTGCCCTTCTCATGGATTTGCCTCGGGCGTGTGGAGCACGATAGGGCAGCGGAGACCCGCTCGCAAGCCCGTTCAACAGGGCTGCTTCATTCTGAGCACTGGGAGAGCCCGGAGTACCTCGGGCGACCCCCGACCGAGACCAGACGCGCCCCGGGGCGGTGCGCGATACAAGCAAGAGAACGCCTCTGTCCGTCAGAACCGAACAGCCCTGTGCCCAGCATTCCCCGGGCAGAAAGCCCATGAGACCCGGACTACATTGCAGGGAAGTGAATCCTGACCCGGACAAACAGTGGGGTATTGACGTGAAAATCCTGTGCAGCCTCTTCCCCGCAGCAATGGTGCTCCTCCTGGGCACCATGACGGCACGTGGTGTGGACTCCAAGCCCGAGACGGCCCCCGACCTTGTCTTCACGGAAGACTTCGAGGAAGGGCGGGAACGGTGGCGTTCGGACCAGGTCGGGACCATCGATCAAGAGCAGCAACATGGGGGAAAAGCGTGTTTCAAGATTTCTGATGGCAGCGACACGGCATACGTTTCGGTCCTGACCCGTTTCCCAGTCGCGCCCGACTCCCAGTATAGGGTCACCTTCTCCGCCCGGAGCAAGGGCTCACGCAACGGCGGCCTGACCGTGATCGCCTACGATGCCAAACGCGACGCAAAGACACGGCTCGTCTATTTCTACTTTCCTTTCATGAAGAAGCCAACCCTGGGCCAATGGCGCACGACGACACAGACCTTTGTCACCAGCCCGACATCCACGCAGTGCGAGCTCCGCCTCAACCCCGCGAACGGCAACCGGGCCCACACCGACACCATGTGGTTTGACGACATCACCGTGAACTATCTGGGGCCGGCACCGGAACCGGTACCGGAGCCGGGAATAGACGAGAGACTCAAGCCCTTACCTGAGACGCCTCCCGCGGAAAAGAGCTTGCCGTTGACGCCGCTGGCGCCATTGGTGCTTGACCTTGCGTCTCCGGACTGCGCCATCAGCTGCCCCGCGGATCCCAGGCTCCGACAGGCGGCTGCGGCCCTTGCGGACGCGGTGGAGAAACGCACGGGACACCGTCCCGCAATGGTGAAGGATGACGTGGACGTTAGAGCCCTCGGCAAAGGCCCGATACTGGTCCTGGGGAACCTGACCGAAAGTGAGCTTGGGCGCAAGCTGTACCTCACGGGCTACGATTTCACCGACTACGCGTGGCCCGGCAGAGGGGGCCATGTCATCCGGACGATTCGCGACCCCTTTGGGACCGGGGCACACGTACTCATGGTCGGAGGGAGTTACCCCGAGGACATCGCCACTGCTGCCCATTCCGCAACCGAGCTCGTCCGTCGCTGCAAACCGCGCCTCGAGTACACGAACATCGTTAAGCTTGGTGAGAACGCCGAGAGAATCAGGGATTGGACATCGAAGTACAAGAGCGCTGATCCGAGCATCTGGGACCACATCGGCCCATTGGGGAGCTGGACCTATCTTGAGCAGATGGGCAAGGCGGCGATGGGCTATCTGCGAACCGGCGACGAGGGATACCTGGAGCATTTCAGGCGCGAACTGCTCTACTATTTTGAGCACAATGTGTTCGAGTGGGAGAAGTACCACGAGGGGCGACTCCCATCGAGCCACAGCGTGATCGACGCCGTTCTCGTGCCCTGGGACCTGCTGGCCGACCACCCGTTCTTCAGCAGGGAAGAACGTCGATCCATCGATGAGAAATTCCTCCTGCTCGGGTGCTCGCGGGAGGGACCACGTCAGTTCCGTTCAGCCCGGTGGCTCCTGTACAGCAACCACCCTCTCGGTCGGGCTCTCGACGGGTACTGGCTGGGACGCTACTTCCACCGGCGCTACGGGGTGGAGGAAGCCACTCGCTGGATGATCATGGCAGACAACGTTTTCGCGCCGCTCATGGTCTCGTCCAAGCCGGCTGAAGACAACGAATATCACCAGTTCGGCGCCTCGCTCCTGGCCGGCCTCATGTACGCGTGTGCCGCAGGCAGGGACGAGTACTTCACGAGCCGAGCGCTGCGCGAGGCAGCTGAGCGCTGCATCATGATTTACCCCGTCGGGGCGCACGCGACTTACCTGACCGCGGTGTCCGTGGTGACCAATGACCCAACCTACCTCGCCCATATGGCCAGCGGCGGAAGCGCGTCCTTCATCACGGATTGTGCGAGGATGCGCAATGCGTCGGTACTCGGAGAGAATCTACGGTCGTTCTGCGGCTTCACCGAGCCTCAGGTCCGCCAGAACCTGATTGGTGTCCATGTCGCGCCGCTGGAGCCGCTGTGGTATGACACCGTCAAGCAAGGTCGCGGGAAGGGCGGACACTTCCGGTTCACCACACCGGTCGAGGCGTGTTTCGACAAGGCCACAATCCGGGACGGGTTCACCCCCGACGATTTCTTCCTCATGGTCGACGGCCTGTGCGGTGGCGGTCACTCCTTTCAGGACGCAAACTGCATCACGAACTACAGCGACCACGGCTACCGGTGGTTTCGGCAGCAATGGACCAATGCCGGCCCAACGGCATCAACCCTGCGGCAGCAGAACGGCCTCTTCTTTGCGCTTGACGGGCAAGGCCCCGGCGCGATCCATCGGGTCGCGCGGCTGCTCTATGCAACCCAGCTGGACGAGCAACACGCCGCCCTTGGGACTGCGCTGGAGGGAATCGGGGAGATCGACTGGCACCGCCACGTCCTGCGCAAGCGCCACGCCTGGACACTGGTGGTGGATCGAGCCATCGCGCGCAAGCCCGGAGAGGCGTTCGTCGAACGAAACTGGCATTTCCGCAGCATGGACAATACGCCGCTGCCGGACGGCGTGGTCAGCCGGAACGAGACCGACTGCCTCCACCTCCAGAGCATAGGCCCGCCCGTCGCCAACACGCACGGGGCGAAAGACCGCAGGGAGATTGTCCGTACCCAGGTACAAGCCGGAGACATCGTCGAGATAGCTGCCCTTCTCCACGTCAACCAAGACCCGGAGAAGCGGACCTTTCAGCTCGCACGGACGACCGAAGGCTGGCACATAGCGGGGAAAACGAGCGCGATCAACGTAAGCTTGACCGAAGACGGGCTCCGTCCCATACCGACCACTGAATCCAACCTGACGGAACCGCCAACGACACTGCCGTGGCTGCCTTCTGCAGCGCAAGCAGATCTGCCCTGGCGACGGATCAGAATCGCGGACTCCGCAGTCACCGCGGTGACGACGGGCACGGATTGCCTCGCAGCCGGAACTGAGAACGGCCGCGTCGCTGTCTTCGGACTCGATGGCACCCCCCGGTGGCAGGCACAAACGACGAGCTGGGTACTGTCGCTTCATGTTCTCGGTGACCATCTTCTCGTGGGAGAAGACAACGGAACGATCTCCCGCTTCGACGCGTCGGGAAGGCCTCTCTGGAGCGTAACCATCCCCTACGAGAAAGCGTCGTTCTCGCATTGGAGTGACAAGCGAAGCCGCATTCACGAAATCTCGTCCGCGGACATCGACGGGGACGGTGAAGAGGAAATCTTGCTCTCCAATGGTGACCGCCGAATTTACGCGTTCACAGCGGCCGGCGAACAGATCTGGAAGCAGGTAATCAAGTACGGCATCTACAATGCCATGACCCCGACGACATACCTGGGGACATTCGCGCTGTTCGGAGGCGCCCGTGGCCCAACCCTTGAGGGGCCGTTGATCGTGTTCGGTGCCGACGGCAAAGAGATCGGGCGCCTGAAGGCTCCTCGACTGGAGTCACAGCGCATCCGGGACCTGCGCCTGTGGGACGTCGACGGCGATGGTACGCGAGAGATCGTCGTGGCCCGGGACATCAACAACAGGCAACTCATGGTGTGCAGCGGGGAAAGAGAGATTCTCTGGCAGGCCGAGGTCGGCGGGGCTCCGTACGGGCTCGCAGTGCGTGAACACGATGGCGAACGCCAGATCCTGTGCGCATCGGTCTGCGGCTACCTCCACGCGTTCAACGCGGCCTCCGGTGAACGACGTTGGTGGTGCTATCTCGGCGACGATGCCCAGTTCCTCTGGCCCCGCCTGGACGGCTCCGTGCTCGCGCTGTGCCCGTCGGGCCGCGTGTTCGTCGTCGGGCCCAGCGGTCCGCTGATTGGCATGCAGGAACTGGGAGCAGAGGCCACAGCGTTCCTTCGTCCCGGCGAGCACCGGGTTGCCCCAGCCGTCATTCCGGTCGGTACCCAGGATGGGTGGCTGCGGTTTCTGCCTCAATAGTGAGCGGAGAACAATGATGATCGGACGGAATACAGCCCGAGTGATGGGCATCCTGGCAGTCATGACCGTGGGACGGGCTGACACACTCCTTGAGCAGGGCTACACCGCTCTCGGCGGGGCCACACCACCGCCACCGCCTTCAGGAATTGCCCAGAACCACGTCCGGTTTCGCACCGAGGCATTGGTCTACGCGGGAGATGCCGATGTGATCCGACTCGCGGCCACATGCGTGAAGATTGGTCGCTACGGCTCGCCTCTCACGCTCAAACTCCTGCCTGCTGACGCCGCGAGCGCCGAACCGGAGACGCGTACCGTGCCGCCGGGTGAGACGGTGGAGATCGCGTTTTCCGTCACCCCGCGAACAGTGCGCCGACTCGTGGTGGATGCTCGGCGCAATGCCTACACGCTGCGGTGTTTGAATGGCCGCCTGGCCTTCCCGGCTGAGATCGGTGGAACCCCATTCCACTGCATTCGCAGAGCAGCTCCCATCTACTTCTTCGTCCCGGAAGGCGCCCGTCGATTCCAGGTGAAGCTCGAGGGTGAGGGAGTCGGTGAAGTGGCGTCCGCAAAGATCTTCCTGCCCGGTGGCGCTGAAGCCGCGAAACTCAGCACGCTGGGGACCTTCGAACAGACCGTGACAGTGGATGTCCCGACCGGAGCGGACAACGCTCTCTGGCGCGCCGAGGCGGCTCGGATCCCGGGGCAGCTGTTCGAAGACTTCACCATCTCGTTCGCCGGTGATGTTGTTCCCTATGTGTCCGAGTCACCGACCGGGTTGCTGGCGCCGCTATTCGGCACAAGCACCTCTGCGGTCGCATGGCAGGTGGGACGAGATCCGGCCCCCGATATCAAGGTCCGGCTGCACGTCCCATTAGCGGAGAATCATCTGCGCCTGGCGTTCAGCGTGCGTGGCCCCAACGGGAATGTCGTACAGGAAGAAACCGTGGACCCCAAGCGCGCCTGTGAAGTGGTGCTGAATCTGAGTGGGGCGCTACAGCCCGGCGAGTACGCCTGGGCTGTTTCCGCCATCGGTGCAACTGACCGACGAACGAGTCTGCGCCGGGAAGGCATCTGGGTTCTCGTGCCGCGCCCGAAGCAGATGACCGCGGACGATGGAGTCCTCTGCAATGGCAAGCCCTTCTTCCCTCGCGGACTCTATCATGTTTCCCCTGAAGACTACGCCCTGGTCGCGGCGCATGGCTTCAACTGTGTGCAGACAAGCGCGGGGGTTCCGCCCACAAAGGAACGCGCACAGAGCTGGTGCAACGGCAGCGTCGAACAAGCCGCCGCTGCCGGTCTGAAGAGCTGTGTCGCTCTCTACTGGTCCGGTCGCCCCAACGGAAGCGAGTGGCGACGTCAGTTCGAGGGCATTCGAGCCCATCCGGGTGTACTGGCCTGGATGATCCAAGACGAACCGGACGGGCGGCTCGTTCCACTCGAAGAGATGGCACGGTCCTACGCCTACATCCGGGCAAATGATCCGGAACGGCCGGCCTACACCTGCCTCTGTCGACCCACAACCTACGGACGCTACGGGCACCAGACCGACTACATGAGTCTGGATGTCTACCCGATCGGGCGTGCGCCCATCACACAGATTGCCGTCAGCCTGGAACGTGCGCAACACGTGATGCCGCGCGTGCCGTTCTGGTTCATCGGTCAGATCTGGCCCTGGCCCAAGAAGCCGAACGTGACTCCGGCGCAGCACCGCTGCATGACCTATCTGGCGCTGACCCACGGCGCCCGAGGTCTCATGTGGTACTCGTTCCGGGATCCGGGCTGGTACATCCCCGAAGGAAATCCACCGCTGTGGGATATGATGAGAGCGGTGAACACCGAAGTCGCCGAGCTTGAACCGTTCCTCCTCAGGCCGAACACGTGGGAGAAGGCTGTCCCGGTCGAAGGAGAGGATGCCGTGCATGTGAGTCTGAAGCGAACCGACGGGCGGGTGTGCGTGATTGCCGTCAATCCGGCGGACCGTGCTCACGACGCGGTTATTCCTCTCGGCGACGTGAAGGCTGACACGTTGCGGGTGCAGTTCGAAGACCGCTCGTTGTCGCTTGCTGACGGTGTGATCAGAGACCACTTCGCGCCATTGGCCGTACACGTGTACATCGGCTCAGAACGTTAGTCGCCGCACCGAACACGCTCAGGAAGGACACGGGATGCGTCCCATCGCAGACAGACGGCCGAACGTGGTCATGATCCTGGCAGACCAATTCCGCCACGACGTCCTGGGCACGCTGGGGCACCCCGTGGTGGAAACGCCGAACCTGGACCGATTGGCGGACGACGGCGTGCTCTTCTCAAACGCCTATTGCGGGACGATGGCGTGTGGCCCATCCCGGGCGTCGCTCTTCACGGGGCTCCATTCCGATGCCCACGGACAACTGACGAACCAAATTGACCTGTGGCCCCCGGACATCCCGGTTCTGCCGGAACTGCTGGCCGATGCCGGCTACGATACGGCTCTGGTAGGAAAACTGCACCTGAAGCCAATGAGCCGCAGGTTCGGATTCCGCTACTGCCTGCGCCACGACGCCCCCTACACGAACTACTCCAGGGAGGAAGCCGCGGACTCCGCGTACGTGAAGTACCTGCAAACAGGCCCGTTCAAGGACGATCCCGAAGGTGTGGTACGCCGATTTACGGAAGACGAGGCCTGTTTCCCCGATCGCGATCAGAAGCGGTTTATTCTGGGCAGCAACATCGTTACCGAGGAAGACCATGAGGTCCCGTGGGCAGTACGCGAGTCGATTAACTACGTCCGCAATGAACGCGACAAGAGGAAGCCATTCTTCCTCAACACCTCGTTCTACGGCCCCCATCAACCCATGCTGTGCCCCGGCCGTTGGGAGCGCCTTTACCCACCTGATGAGTTGCCGCTTCCACCCGGCTTCAGCAATCCCGTCGGCGACAAGCCGATCATGATCAACCGATTCCGCGACCTGCGCGAGCGTGACGGCTGGTCCGAGACCGACTACCGCGATGTCTTCTCCGCCTACTACGGCTACATCGCGATGATCGACCATTACCTGGGCCGACTCTTTGAGGCGCTGAAACAGGAAGGACTGTGGGACAACACGATCGTCATCTTCACGGCCGACCACGGCGACTACATGGGGCAATTCCGGCGGTTCTTCAAGGGAGGAGGAGGCTACGAAGGCTCAACCCACGTGCCCCTGATCATTCGCGACCCGCGTAACAAGCAGCGAGGCCGGCGCTGCAGCCGCAACGTAAGCGGCATGGACCTCTTCCGTACGTGCCTCGTCGCGGCCGGCGCAGCCGTCCCTCCTGATACGGACGCCCGTGACCTGACACCTTTGGTCGGGGGACAGGGAGACGGCTGGGACAACACGGTCCTCTGGAAGGCCAACGACGAATCCATGATTGTGCGAGACCGGCACAAGCTCATGAGAGCAGCCCGGAACGGAACCGTGCACTATGAGTTCTATGATCTCGGCCAGGATCCCTGGGAAGCCGTCAACCGCGCGGAAGACCCCCTCTTTGCGGCGCAGATCAGAGAGATGCGCGCAGAACTGGACGCGTGGCATGCGGAGCAGGATTCCCTCTGCCGCGACAAGCCCAAGCCGGCGGCGTATTGAGGCGGGTTAGCAGAGGTACACGACAGGCAGGCAGGATACATCATGGCATCACCATCGGTCGATATCATCCGAGCTCTGGTCGAGGGGCGTATTCCGGAACGCATGGGTTTCCGGGACCCCGTGTGGCCACAGACTCTGAAGTGCTGGGTAAAACAGGGATACCCCGTGGACGAAAACGGCGCCCCCGTTGATCCGGCGGTGCATTTCGACCATGATTGGGGGACGATTGGAGCAAGCATCGACACCATGCCTCTCCGTGGGTACCGGGAGGTGATTGAGGAGACTGAGGAGTGGATCGTGGCACGCAACGGGGCGGGGGCCGCTCACAGGCGCTGGAAGCATCGCGCAGGAGTGCCTGAGCACATTGACTTTGCCATGACAGACCGGGCCGTCTGGGAACGCGACTACCGCCCTTACTTACTCGAGCTCGACCGCTCCCGAATCAATGTCGACCGGGCCCGGAAGGCAATCGCTGAACGCCGGGAACAGGGCAAGTGGGTGATGTGCAACAGCGGCTTCGTGTTCGAGAACATGCGCCAGAGCATGGGCGACCTGACAATGTACGAGAGTTTCGTGGCCGACCCCGAATGGATCCGTGACTACTGCACGGTGATGGCCGATTTCCAGATCATGCACCTGCAAGCCCTGTTCGACGAAGCCGGCTGGCCGGACGGCATTCGTCTCTGCGAGGACCTGGGCTACAAGTCCGGGCTGTTCTGCTCACCCGCCTCCCTGGCGGATCTCCTGTTCCCCCACTACAAACGGGTCGTGGATTTCCTTCACGCCCGTGGGGTTGCTGTCTTCCTGCACAGCTGCGGCGGCGTGACCGAGGCGTTGGACTTGGTTCGAGAGGCAGGATTCGACTCAATTGACCCTCTCGAACGCGCTGCCGGCTGCGATCCCAGGGCCTTCGCGGAGAAGACAGAAGGGAAGCTCATTATCACCGGCGGCTTTGACAAGCGCATCCTTGAATCGGGTGACCGACAGGCCATCCGGCGGGAGATCGTGGGCATTCTCGACTACATGCGCAAGAACGGGGTTCGCTACATCTTCAGCACGGATCACTCGGTGTCGACAAACGTGAGCTACGCCGACTACCAGTACTACGCCGGCGTTTTCCGGGAAAACATGGCCTACTGACCCCGAATCGACAGGGAACAGATTGCGATGCCCAAACTGCCCACCATCCACAAACTCACTCTCGTCTTCGGCATCCTGACCGCGTCCGCGCTGTGGTTGCCGGCCCAACCGGCTCCAGAGCTGCCGGAACTCCTCAAGACACTTGAGTCCGGGACTGATGAAGCCGCGTATCACGCCATCGACGCCCTGACCGCCCGGCACGCTCACGCTCTCGAGGCCGTGCCGCTGCTCGTCCAACGTCTCACTGGCGAGGAACCCTCACTCGCTCTCCGCTGTGCTGCCGCTCACGCTCTTGGGGTAGCCCATCCGGAAACACCTGACGTCGTCACAGCCCTCGCAGATGCCTTGAGAAGTGGCAATGAACGACTCCGGTGCACAGCGGCATGGGCTCTGACCGCCATCGGCGAACCGGCAAGACCCGCCCTGACGGCTGCCCTGCTCGGACCGAACAAGACATTGCGCCTGACCGTGGCCAACGCCCTACGCGGCAGCGCGGATTCCACCTTCAACGACCTCCTCGAGTGGGCCTCGCCGGCGGTCGCCTTACTCGGGCCGAGCCTGTTGCCGAACGGTGGGTTTGAGGCCCATCACAAGGAACTGACAGGATGGAGTGTCAACCCGTGCCGGGACGCAACTGGGGTGGCCTCGATCGACGACACGACGGCTCGCACGGGGCGCCGTTCCCTGCGCCTGACCAAGACCAACGGGCTGGGATACCTCGACATACGCAGTACGCATCCTGTGGTCATCCCTCCAGGGCGGAAGACATGGACGTACGCTGTCCACTTCCGCGCGGACGATGCACCCGTGTCCTCGGCGCTTTACCTGCGCTTTGAGGACGAAAAAGGGAATCTGATCGGCGACGACACCGGCCTCAACCGTGCCGCGGGGTGGCAGAGCCAGAGTCTGCTGCGCAACACTCCGCCAGGCAAATGGGACAAGCGCCTGATCATGCGACGCCAGTCGAAAGAGGAACAGCGGCTCTATGTACACATCATCCTCTATGGCAACCCATGCACCGTCTGGATAGATGACGTGACCTTCCCGTCACCGGAGTGGAAACCTGCAGCGACCGGCCCAACCATGACGCAGCCTCGGCACACACGCTCCGAGGCACTTGCGGTGCTGGCACAGCGCCCTGACGCCAGAGCCATAGTCCGCAAGGGGGCAAGAAACTCTGAGCTGATCGTTGACGGTAAGCCTGCAGCACCGGTATTGCACCTCGGTGTCTCGCCACTGCACGCGGACTTCCATCTGTTCGAGACGCAAGGGAACGTCCCGCTCCAGGTACTGAACATCTTTCTGGACAGCCGCAAGGGGACCTATATCCCGAACCGGCCGAACTGGCCCGGGGAGGCACCGGTGTGGCGGGTCGGAGGAGAGACGGACTTCACCACCCCGATGGCGCTGGTTGAGGGATTCGCTCGACGAGCCCCGAACTCATACTTGATCCTGGGTTTCCAGGTCAGCTGGCCCGAAGATTACGTCACCCGTAACCCGGAAACCGTGTGGCTCGACAAGGATGGACGGAAGGGCTGCGGAGCCGCGACCCATTTCCTGGGCTTCAAGGAGGAACTGCCCAGAGGAACGCGCTGGTGGCCTTCTCCATACTCCAGGAAGGCGCGCCAGGATGCTGCCGATGTGATCCGAGCCTTCGTTCGTGAACTGAAGACGACTCCCTACATCAAGATGGTGGCAGGGACGTTCATTAGTGGCGGACACGATGGTCAGTTCTATATCGGTTGGCCCGACTACAGTGAACCGGGTGTCCTTGGCTGGCGTGAGTGGCTCAGGCGGCGTTATGGATCCGACGAAGCACTGGCGAAAGCCTGGCGAACCCCCGGTGCGACTCTCGCCAACGCACAGGTTCCGCTCTCGGATTCGGAAGCACCACCACCACCGGGCGGAACGCTGATGTTCCACGATCCTCGCAGTAGAACGCCACACAGCGACTACGACGAATTCATGAATCAGAGCATCTGGGAAATCGAGGACTATTTCGCCGGAGTTGTCAAAGACGAGATAGGCAAGGACATCATCGGCCTGACCTGGCACATGGGCGGGGGCTGGAAAGGTGACTTCAGAGCCTTTCTCGGCAGCCGTGCTCTGGACGCTTTCATCTCACAGCCGTTCTACGAGTTCCGGTATCCCGGCCACAGCGGAGGAATCAACTGTCCCTACGAATCGATCGCCCTTCACGGCAAGCTCGCGATAAAGGAAATGGATACACGCAGTTGGCTGCGCGGGATCTCCAACGAGCTGATCACCATGCGCATCGGCACACCGCTCTCACGCGACCATTTCCAGGCAATGAACCGCAAGGAAACGGGACAGATGATTGCGCGAGGCCAGGGCTATTGGTACTACGACATCAGCGGCAGCACCTACCGCCACCCGGCCGCCATGGAGGAAATCCGCACGACAAAGGGAGTGGCCGAGCACGTGGCCGCCAATCCCCGACCGTTCCGACCGGATGTCGCCCTCGTCTACCACACACCGTCGTTCTTCTGCCGACGGAAGACCCTGTACGGGCTCTACAATGTCGCCACCTACGCCATGAAATGGCAGCACATGACGCTGAACACAGCCGGCGTTCCCACGCACGGGTATTTCCTGCGTGACCTCATGCAGCAGCCCGAGCTCTGCCGCTACAAGGTCTATGTGTTCGTCAACGCATTCTACTTGACGGAAGCGGAGCGGACCTTCATCGGGACTCTGAAGCAGAATGGCAACGTCCTCCTGTGGCACTACGCACCCGGGTACGTGTCTCCTGCCGGCGTGTCACCCGACACCATCAGCGAACTGATCGGTATGGGCGTTCAAACAACACCGGCTCTAACCGCGCAGCCGACTGTCGTGGGACCCTCGGGCGACCCACTCGCACGAGATCTGCCCCCGCTTCAGGGGATGGGAGATGTGTTTCGGAGTTTCTTCACCCTCGCCTCAACGCCGCTTGCTCATATCGACGCGCAACGCTTCTGGGTCGAAGATGATGACGCAACCGTGCTTGCTCGCTACGCTTCAGACAACAAAGTGGCGATCGCGGTGAAACGACATCCGGACTGGACATCGGTCTACGTCGCCAGTGTGGCGGGGATCGGAGCTCAACTGTTCCACAACGTTGCCCGCGAGGCCGATGCCTACGTGGTCACTGAGCCCGGGCCGGAAGTGCACATGAATGGATCGTTCATCAGCCTGCATGGGGTGCGAGGGGGTGAGATCCGCCTGCGGTTGCCGCGGAAGTGTGATGTCAGTGACGCGTTCACCGGCCGAATCATCGCCCGGGGTGCCCCGGAAACGACCCTGTCCCTGCCGGCGCAGGCAACCCGCTGGCTCCTTCTGGAATAGCAGAGGAAAATGGACTGCCCCAAGCGGTCCACACTACGATGGATCGGCCCCGTTGGGGCGACAACGACAGCCCCCACCCACCCACGTTGACGCTGCCACCGGTGTGATCGCTATTCCCACTCAGGGAACACGGACAGGGGCGGGCTGCAGCAGCGCCTGGGGCGAGAAGCCCAGGATGGGGGGAACGCCGCGGAGGTCGACAAAATAGTCCTCAAAGGGAGCCGCGCTCGGCCTGGCGAGCTCCACGCACCACACCTCGCCCTGCGACGTGGCGGAGCGGACCGTGTCGAACATGCATGCTTCGGTGATGTTGTCCTCAGTCCACACCTGCGTCCCAGTCGCGTCAAACACCGTTGCCTTGACCGCCTCGCCCCCCTCACCGGACACTTTCACGCCGAACTCCGTCGTGCCGCGAGGGACCCAGAAGTAAAGACGCCCCGTGAACCCGTGCAATGGGAAGCAACCACGAGACGGAGCCAGGCACAGAACGTGACTCGAACGCCGCGGCACCGAGCTGTTTCCCCCCGGTTTGCAGGTGACTGTATACACACCCGTCATCGGCGCCCTGAATGCCACTGTGCTTTCCTTCTGAAACGGAACGGTCGCTGTGGCAACGATGTCGCCGGTCCGGCTGGTGACCCTCACCGGCATTTTCGACCCGCCGTAACGCCCGACCTGATCGTATGAGAAACTCAGCGACACCGGATCGCCGGCAAGGGCATAGAGGAGGTAGGTGACGGCCAGACGCTGGCGCACAGGTTGTGGCTGCAACTCCGCGGCCGGCGGGTCTACCGCGGTCGGGGTGAGTGTGCCAAGATCGAGCTTGAGCCGCGGTATGTGCTTGAGCTTGCGCGCCGGAATCCACTCGTCCAGCACATCCGAGGTCAACGCGACCCTCTCGGTTACACCGTTACGCTTGAGCAGCAGCGTCCCGGTGACCTCAGTCAGCTGAATATCCCCGACAACATCCACATAACGCAACGGTCGGCGTTCCACCGAATCCTCGATGGTGCAGTCGACAAACGCGATGTCGCCAACGGGGTCGTAGGCGCCCGACCTCGTGCTCAACATGATTGGGGATGTTTCCGGTTGTTCAGTTGCCGCGCCGGTCACGGTACATCTGACAAAACGCGTAGCCATCCGCTCGGCGGGCACATTCGTCACGACAATGCCGGCACCACGCATGTCGGCAAACGTGCAGCCCACGACATCGACTGTGCCACGTGGCGACCCGCCGTCGCCACCGTTGCTCGTCAGCAGATTGAGACCGAAAGCGCTGGTTGTTCCTCGGCAGTTCTCGAGCCGGATGGACATGGGCGCGGAGGTCCCGTCCAAGGGCACGACATACAGGGCGTAGGCGCCACCGACGTTGTTCTCGGAAAGGCAGTTGCGCATCACGCAATTGACCAACCGTTCGCCGGGATGATTGGGCTCGAAATCGACTCCGGCCTGCGGGTTCGTTCCCGCGGTGTTCTTCATGACCGTATCCTCGATCAGCAGGTTCTCGGCGCTGATCACGCTGATGCCCTGTCGATGGTGGTTGTCGCAGATGACATCCTTGATGTGGATATTGCTGCAGGGGACGCCACGCTTGGCCACGCCTAGGTAGATTCCATCGCCTCCGCTGTCGGCCAGCGTCAACCCACGCACTTGGACGTTGTCACAGCTCAGCAGACTAAGCGTGTGGCGCCACTCGGCTTTCTCGTAGGCATCGGTGGTGTAGTCGCCCTTGTGCATGCGCAGGACAGCACCATACCCGATGAGGCGAATGTTCTTCTTGAGGCTGGCGCTGAACAACGCGTCCGTCTTGCCCTTGAACGCCCCCTTCTTCGCCAGCACCACCACACCCTCCTCGAACACAAGTTCCTGATCACTCATGAGCCTGATCTTGTCCACGATCCAGGGCGCCCCAACATTGTCGATAACCAGTTTGCGCACGCCGGAATCAATGGCGGCCTGCAGTGCAACAGTCGACTCCGTCGGCTCCCCTCCCCACCAGGAAGCCCGTGCCTCGTGGCGCTTGCCTGACGTCACTTCAGCAATCATTGCCTCATTCCTGGCCCCATAGGACGCCCCACTGATGGACAACAGCAGAGCGATGAAGAGACTCCTGTGAATATCCGGGACCATGTATCTCTCCTTTGGGGTTGGTCTGAGGTCTCAGTGTTCAGGTCTCCGGAGGGGAATTTCCCCGCCTGAGGCCTTGTGTGTAACTACCCCGATTTGAGCATGGGAGAAACGCTATGCGACGTTGGTTCTGAGCCGTCCGCACGCCCCCCTGGAGGGTCGGCGTCCCTTCTCTTCAGCAGGGCAAGCCTCGACGACCGTGGCTGAGAGAGGCCAACGGTCTCCGAAGCCGGCCGCTGAGGACATCGGACCTCCAAGGAGACGTGGGCAGCTACACCCTCTGCTAGGGCTGGCGAACCCGTTCGCAGACGGCCGGAAGATAACCCTCCGGAGCAGAAGTACATTGCGGCACTGGTCATTCTGGAGCTTGCGCCTCGTCTCCACCCGAAAGGACAGAACAGATGGGAGTAGCCATGGCAATGCTTGCGGCGGCAGCGATCGGGCCCTACAGCGGGGCGTCGGTCGACAACCTGCTGGACACGCCGAACCTGGAGCTCCAGTCCCTCTGGACCGCAAGGGCTGAGGGCCTCGCCAGACTCAGTACGGGGGCTCAAGTTGTCGAGATTGATGGGCAGACGGCTTTGCAGACCGGCGACGGGTTCCGACTGGTCGTCTCCATCGCCGCGGCTTCGGGCCATTGCCGACTGGACGTGGTATGCACGGCCCCGAACCGGGGTACGGATTCCTTTTTCGTCGATCTGAATGGCGAACGCCTTCCCCAGCTCCTGGTGCCTCCGGTTGGGCGTATCGGGATGACATCTATTACAGTGCCGATGCCGGCCGAAGGGAAGGCTGATATTGTGCTGTCATTGCGCGAGGGCCCCGGGAGCCGCATCCTCTCGGCCTCGCTCAGCCGAATCGCTCCGTCCACCGTTCTTCCGCCCATGCTTGCCTCTCTGAGGAGCCAGCGTCCGCGCCTGCTTCTGAACCGCGCTTGTCTGGAGCAACTCCGGTCCACTGCATCTACCCCGAAGATCCAGGCGATCTACACTCCCCCGAAGAGTCTGCGGAAGCCGCCCAAGTACCGCCCCGGGAAACGCAATGGCAGTGCCTTCCGTCGCCTCGGCGACCACGTTCTCGCCTACATGATCACGCCCGTACCCAGGGACCTGGATGCCATCATGGAATGGCTGGAGATGGCGACCACCTATGGTGATGTAGGTGTGGATTTGGATGCAGAGTACTTCATGGAGGGAATTGCCCTCGCCTATGACTGGCTGCACGGCGAGCTGCCTGCGGACCTCCGACAACGGCTTGGAGTGCGGATCGCCGAGCTCTGCGGGGAGCTTTACACGGCCTCCCTCGCAGGTAAAACGGGCGGTGGACACTCGTTCCAGCAAAACCACTATTGGTTTGCCCACCTGGCCCTGACCCTCGGGGCGGCGGCACTCGTGGGGGACAACCCGGTCGCTGACCAGTGGCTGGCGTGGTCATGGGACCGCTTTGAGCGCATCGCATTGTCCTTCAGTACTGACGGCGGTTTCCATGAAGGCCCCGCCTATTGGGACTTCAGCATGCCGACCCTCTACATGTACGTGGACCTCTACGAGTCGCTGACCGGGAGAGGCGTTCCCGGAATGGATGCCGGATTGGCCGGTCAAGGGACATTCCGGATCCATCACGTTCTGCCGGGGCTCCATGAGAGTGCCCCACTCGAGGACACGAAAGTCCATATCAAGACGTCGTCACCGGCTCTCTACCGCTGGGAGGCGCAACGGTTCTCCAACCCAGTTCTTCAGGGAGCCGCCGCTTGCCTTTCCCGGGGGCCGTCTTCGAGTAAGCTGGCGCTGCTGTGGTACGACGAGGAACTCAACCCCGCCGCGAATCCACTCGCGCGGATCCCGCTGGCTCAGCACTATCCGGATATCGATACGGCGTTTGCTCGCACATCCTGGGATGCCGATGCCACCTACGCTGCCTTTGTCTGCCGCCCTCTCGGGGGGCATCGGTATGCTGAGCTATGTGATCGCTTCGGGATCGGCGGGACCGGCCACAACCATCCGGCACAAGGGCATTTCCTGCTCTTCGGCCGGGGCGAAGTCCTGGCGGCGGACCCCGGGTACACCTACAAGAAAGAGACCCGGAACCACAACACCATCCTGGTCGACGGCAAAGGTCAGTACGGGGACGGAGAGATGTGGCCCAGGCCCCAGCCCGGGCGTGCCCACATCACCGCTTTCGCGCACAAAAACGACATGGTCGTGGTGACAGGCGACGCGACGAGCGCGTACCCTGCCGAACTGGGGCTGAGACGGTTCGAACGCACCCTCGTCGTCGCAGGTCCTGACCTGGCACTGGTTTACGACCGCCTTGGGGCTGACGCACCTCGAACCTTCAGCTGGCTCCTTCATCACTGGGGAGAGAGCACACCCGAGGGGAACGATCGTGTCCTCGCGGTAGGTGACGCTCGTTGCCGGCTCCATCCGCTGGGAACCGGGGAGCTCAGTGTCTCCGAGCAGACATACCGCCCGCAGTTCATCCACCCGACGCGAGACCTCACCCCGGAGAACGCTGACATTGCGCTGGTGCAATACGACACGGCTCCGCTGGAACAGGCGACTATCGCGATGGCCATCAGCATCGGCGACGCGACAGCTCCGCCAGAGCCACCTGTCTCAATTCCCTGCACGAACGGCGTGGCAATCGTACTGGACGATGCGCTGATCGCGATCCGGACAGGCCCGGGCCCAATGCAGATCGCCCCGACGTCAGGACCCGCTTTGACGAGTTCGGCTCGGGTCGTTGTCGCGACAAGGCGCTCAGGGCCCGCTCCCGCCGTTCTCGAAGTGGAGTGAACGTTTCCCAACGGAGGAACGAACTGATGACGGAGAAAACGCTGCGGCTGATGGCCGTTCCGGTGTGCGTCCTGCTGACCGCCATAGCCGCGGAGGGCGCGTGGTCGACCGTGCCGCTGGAGACCTGGACTCGCGCGCAGTCAATGGATACGTCAATCGGGCTGCACCCCACCCCCGCTGAATGGCTCGAGCAGGACGGACGACTGACCATCCGAGGCAAAGCCAACTGCTGGGACACGCGCCTGCTGCCTGGGGATCAGAGCCCGGATACGCGCGTCACCGTGGACTTCACCATCAACTCAAGCGCGAAGCAACCGCGTCGTCTCCCCCCCATAAGCACGTACCGCTGGGGCTACCACTACGCCGAGAACGTCTCCGGATGGGATGTCGGTCTCGTGTTGCGATACCGGGGCCCGTTGAACCACTACCGACTCAGCCTTTCAGGACACCGCAAGGAACTGGCGCTCTGGGACTCACTTGGCGAATTCCTGCAATTCGCCAAGTGCCCGGTCACGGTCGGAGCAGCTCACCGACTCGACGTCGTCAGCCGAGGGGCACACATCGTCGCCACACTTGATGGAGAAAAGGTCCTGGACTACTGGGACCGCAACTTGCCGCACACAGAAGGGCAGATGGGGCTTTCCGTCTGGCGCAGTGACGTCACCATAGACAGATACGCCGTGACCCCATTGTCCCCGGTCCCGCTCACGCCGCCGAAACACCAGCCGGACTTCCACTTCGAACAGGACGGCGAACACGCCATTCTCTTTGACGGGTTCGAGCCGATCGCGCGCTTTCACAAGGCCACTCGCGGCAATGTCGGCGCCCTCACCATCGGCAACATCAAACTCAAGCCGGGGAACCGGCCATCGTATTACACGTGGTACGGGCCTGCAATCACACCGGGCCCGGGCCATGGCGTGTTGCCCCTGGTTGGCGAGCTTCCCGATGCCCTCCGCGTCAGCCGGACAGGCGAGCAGCTGCACATGGCCTTTGACACCAACCGCCCGGACACAGCCAAAGCCGAACACCAGTGTGTCGTGCGCTTCGACGAGGTACGGGGGGTCTACCGATACGAGTACAAGACCCATCTCACCTTCACCTCCGAGGGACCGTTCAAGATAAACGCGTTCGAACTGATCGATCCGCTGACCCAAAACAACCGTCCGCCCGGCCCGGAAGTCACCTACCGCTGGAATGCGGCCGAGCACCGTTGGCACCTCTACCAGGCCCCGGACCTCAAATGGTATCGCTATCCTCTGATCGACCACTTGGCCCCATGTGCCAATCGGGAGACACGCTGGGGCAAATTCACGAATCTCCTCTATCCCGACTCCGGCGCATGTCCGACATTCGAGCTTGGTCTTGATTGGGAACGTGACCCGAAACGTCGTTTCGAGTTGGGCCTCTGCCACTGGGGTTACGACTTCCATCACCGCGAAACCGGCAACGGTGACCCCGTCCTCCCAGGTCACGAACGCCGTTTCAGCGTCACCATGACCGGCATGCCCATGTCCGAGGCCCGAAAGATATTTGCGGCCTCCACAGTCTCTCCGGAGGTGGCCGAGCATGCCGAGGCGTTCGCGGTGTTCAACCCGGCGGGAAGCACCTTTGCCGAGACATCCACTCGACCCGACCCCAAGTCGATGACGGTCTGGCGTGACGCCAAAGTGGATGCCGGAGTTGGGCGGAGAGATTCCCATTCGCTGCGCATCGACGGCCCCGGCAAGGGCTGGGTCCAGATCTATCAACATGCCATTGAGGCAAATGCAGAACGTTGGTGGGTACGTGGATGGTGCAGATCGAGAGGCGTCACCGGGCGAGGACTGCAGCTGAGAACGGCATACTCATACAGCGACAAGCCCGAACAGATCTTCTACATGGATGCCCGGGGTGACACTGAATGGACGCGGTTCTCCTTCATCACCGATGTCTTCAAGAAACGCGATTGCACGAACGTTGTGTTCGAGCTCGACGGAGCCGGCTGCGTCTGGCTTGACGACGTGGCGGTCTCAGCTCTGGCCCCCGACCAGACCCCGGACCAGACCCCGAGACCTGTCCCCACCGACCTCGTGACCCGAAACGACGTTCTCATCGACCTGCCGATGGATGCCGAAGCGACCAGAGGCGTCTATGACGTGAGTCACAACGGGCACCACCTCATGCTTGAGGGCAGCCCGCAGTGGCTGCAGGAGAACGGACGTGGTTTCCTGCGCTTTGACGGCGAGGAGGACGGGGCAACAATCCCGCTCAAGCCGCGCCTGTTACCGTTGGACTACAAAGCGCCCGTGGGTCAGATCAAGACGCTGTTCCCGTTGGAGTCCTTCTCGTATGAGTTCTGGGCCCGGCCGCAACTGTCGCCCACCGGGGCAACCATGTCCCTGCTGAACTTCCGCTGGAACGCACGACTTGAGTTCCGCCGCTTCAACGCAACCGATGGGACGTGCTTGCTGTACTATCAGAATGACCGACGACTGCCTGAGGATCGCTGGCACGGCACGGGCGAGGTCCGCATCGAGAAGCGCGTGCCCTGCAACACGTGGCTGCACATTGTCACGACGCACAAGGACGGCAAGGTCGTCCTGTACATCGACGGTGAACCTACAGGCGAAGCTGAGTACGACCCGGAAACGCCCGGCTTCGAGTTCTTCATGGTCGGGACCAAATACCACATCGGTTGGGCCTATGGTGGCGGCCGACGCTACCGGGGGGATATCGGCCCAATCCGACTCCATGCCGCCGCCCTTTCCCCATCGGGCGTGGCCGACGCCTTTCGCAACGGATGGCCGGTCGTCGAAGAGCAGAAGTAGCCCGGAATGGCGCTGAGATAGGCAGGGAAGACGGCACTCCGCTGCTCTACGCACCTCACGACAAACGCCGCCATGCTGGGGGCATAACCCGTTCGTGGTCAACGCTTACCCGGATGCCATCTCCCGGGCTTTCCGGATGGCCTCCTCCGGCGTGAACGGGCGGGAGATGAAATCCTGAACGGCTTCATTGGCGTACGGGGGTCTATGAGCGCCGATGTGGCCGTTGGCCAGGTCTCCCTCGCACTCGTCCACGAGTTTGGCCCTGAGTTCGACGACCCTATCCGGGTACGTGTCGGCCAGATCGTTCTCCTCGCGGTAATCGTCGGGCAGGAAGTAGAGCTGGCAGGTGTCGTTGACGCCGATGTGCCTCAGCTTCCAGCCGTCGTCCGTGACCAAAGCGCCGCCATGGGTGAACGATGCGTACACGATGTGGTCGTGCTTGCGCTGATGCTGCGGATCGCCACGCAGCGTGGGCAGGAGGGAGACACTGTCCTTCTCAGGGGGAACGGGCTGACTCAGGAGTTCTGCAAAGGTGGCGAAGAGGTCGTAGTTGGCAAACATGTGATCAGACACGCTCCCCGGAGCGCTGACACCCGGCCAGCGGACCAGATACGGAATACGGGGTCCACCTTCCCAGTTGGTCGTCTTGAGTCCCGACATGCCATCGTTGCCGTTGAACACATCGCCGCACAGTTCTGTGGTAAAACGCGTCGTGATGTTATTCAGTTTCTCGCCGGCTTTGGTCGTCTGGGGTGTGCCTGTCCGGCCCTCGCACGGGTAGTAGATGGTGTGTCCGTTGTCTGAGCTGAACAGGACGATTGTGTTGTCTGTGAGACCGAGGGCATCCAGCTCGTCCAGGATCCGCCCAACGCTCTGGTCAAGGCGAAGGACCATGCTGGCGTACTCCTGCTCGTATTCGGTCAGTTCAGGGTGTCCGGCAACCGCGGGATCGATGGCGGGAACATCGATCGGTCCGTGTGGCAGCTGCGATGGCAGGTAGAGGAAGAAGGGCTTGCTGCGGTTTTCGCGGAGAAACGCGACGGCCTTGTCATCAAAGAGGTCCTGGGAATAGGCCGCCTTACCCGTACGATCCCGCCGCAACGCGCGGTTCTCCGGAGTGTCACCGGTTGGGTTCTTCCCACAGTCCACCCGGGTGTTGCCGGGGATATCGACCTGCTCTCCGTTCTCGAACATATAGGCAGGATAGAAGCCATGACACATGCGATGGTCATAGTAACCGTAATGGTAGTCCCAGCCGTGACGGCGCATTCGCTCCGGCGTGGTGGCAAAGCCCCACTCAAGCTTGCCTACCTGGCCCGTGACGTAGCCCGTCCGCTGGAAGAGCTGGGGCAGGAAAACGTCGTCCTCGGCAGCTTGGATACCGGTGTTATTGATGACCTCGCGGATGTCGTCGTAGGCCATCTCGCCTGTGTGGATCATCTGGTAGATGCCGGCGGTGGTGAACGACCAACGCCCCGCATGGCAGTCGTGCCGCCCAAGCAGCAGGCTGGCCCGGGCCGGAGCGCAAAAGACACAGCCGTAGGACCGCGTGAAACGCACGCCTTCGGCCGCAATTCGGTCAATGTTGGGCGTTTGGAACCGCGTCTGCCCGTAGCACGACAGGAGGCCGCGGCCCAGGTCATCACCATAGATGTAGACTACGTTGGGGAGGGGAGGGTTGGCCATACTGTTACTTCCTCTTGATGCGAATCCGTTTGACGATGAGATGACCGCTTCCTCTGACCCCGACGGCCAGTGTCCACTTCTCTGATCCATCGGTGGCGAGCTCCTTGGTGAGCGTCCCTGTCTTGCCGACGTCGCCCTTCCAGGTGGCCAACTGCTTCTTGCGTCCGCCCGGCCCATCGCAGATGAAGTTGGCAAAGAAATCAGCCTTCCCCCTCAAGCCTTTGGACTCCCAGTCGATGGTGAGTTCGTAGGTTGTGTTGGCTGCGAAGCTGCCGGGAGGAACCGTCAGGGCTCGCGTCCAGGCCCTCGGTTTGGCTCCGGAGGCGTCCTCTTCGAGATCGGCCGCATCAATCAGGTGGCCGGTCGCCGCCTCGTCCTGAGGCTTGAGTATCCTATTGGCCGATGGAGCGTTCTTCTTCCGCTTGTCGGGGGCCTCAGGTGCGGGCTGGCCGTTGGGGTCGGTGATAAGATCCGGCCCATCCAGGACACGGTCACTGTATTGCTTGAGAGCTGCAACGAGATGGTTGATGAACCTCTTGGCGGTCTCAGCGTACTCCGGATGGTTGATGAAGTTGGTCAGTTCGTCGGGGTCCTTCTGCAGATCGAACAGCCAGGGGCGGTCGTTCCGGGAGAGGACAAGCTTGTAGCGATGGTTGACCGCAGCCACCCAGCGACTCCCCGCGTTGGTGAAGTACGTAATCCTGTCGTCACAGACCTGAGTGTCCGGCCCGAGGAAATCCGCCGCGGTATCGCTGCCATGGCATCCCGGCAGTTGCCCTGCGTAGCCCATCATGCTGAGAATGGTCGGGGCGAAGTCCGCGTTCGTGTAGGCGGTGTGGATGATCTTCCCTGGCCGGATCTTCCCGGGATAGCGGATCACGAACGGAATCCCGGCCGACGTCTCGTAGGGAAGTCCCTTGTTGTGCTTCTTGTGCTCTCCCATCAGGTCGCCGTGGTCGGAGGTGAAGACCACGATGGTGCTCTTCGCCAGGTCCTGACTCTTGAGGTAATCCAGGATCTTGCCGACATTGTCGTCGATGCACCGCACCGTGCCGAAATACTGGGCCATCTGTTTCTGGTTCAGGTTCCTCGCGACGTTCTTGCGTCCCAGGGTCACCCACTTCGGCATCGTCGCGTCATCCACATCCATGGTGCGGGGGTTCTCGAAGACCATTTTCTCGTACATGGTGTCATAGGGAGGACGAACGGTATTCGGCCCGTGTGGATCGGGGAGCGACAGGAGCACACAAAACGGCTTGCCCTTGTCCCGCTTGATGATCTCGATCGTGCGGTCGGTCAGGAAATCGGTGGCGAAGGACGTCTCATCTGCTCCGGCGACGTTGTAGCTGGGCTTGTCCTTGCCATCGCGAGCCTTCACGCGTGGACCATCCGGTGTGTCTTCCAGCTGCTTCCAGTGCCCACGGTTAAACATGTAGCGGTTGTCACTGAAGCCGAATTTCCGTTTGGGGGCGAACCCGGGTTTGGCCGTTCCATCGAGGTGCCATTTGCCCACGTAGGAGGTGGCGTAACCATTGCGTCTGAGAATCTCGGCGAACGTAACCACATCGTCATTGAGATGGAGGTTATTGGTGGGGGCCCCGGTCGCCTGCGGGTAGAGTCCGGAGATGAGCGATGCCCGTGAGGGCGTGCAAACCGGTGAAGCAGCGTAGTAGCTGGTGCACAGTGCCCCATCGCGGGCCAGCGAGTCGATGTGCGGCGTATCCACCTTCACACCTTTACCCCAGACAAAGGCTTGGTCCGCCGACAGCTGCTCACGGTAACAGCCGAGGGTACGGAAATTATGCTCGTCCGTGTGGATGATCACCAGGTTGGGCTTGGTGGGCTCGGCGGCGGCCAGAGAGGCGGGAGTTGCCGCCGCGATGCCGGTTGTCACGGCCAGTTGGGTGAAGGTTCGTCTGTCCATATGAGTTCTACTCCTTAACTCCGAGCTGTCTGCCGGCAGTCGGGGCGACACCGTTTCCCGGAAACTCCACGCGCCAGCACCGAACAGCACTAAGTTAAGGGCAAAAGAGGCCATGGCCTAATGGTGAATGGCGTTGACTTAAGCCGTGAGACGACCCCCACGGCGTTGGCTCCGCCCGTCTCGCAAGCTCGGCTGTGCCGTGGGTGAGCGAGATGGCATTGACGAATCCCAGGCCCTTCTTGTCATATCCAGAACCGGGAGCCCGTACCATGGAACATCTTGGCGTGCTGTGGGTGTCTGCTCTGATCGCCGTCTGTACCCTCATCATCCCAGCCGGGCACGCAGCCGGACAGGCAAAGCAAGTCGCTGACTTCGAGAAGACGTTTCAGGGCTCCGCGGTCAGCACAGGAGGTGGGGCGAAGTGTTCTGTCTCCACTGAGCTGACTTCCCGGGGAACGCGGTCACTCCGCATGGTTTTCGAGCGATACGAGGAAGGCGCCGCGCAATGGCCCAGTTGCGGCATTGAACTCCCAGCCCTCGAGGCGCCCCGCGACTGGCGGAACGCTGCAGAATTACTGATTGACCTCCACGTCGAAAGCGACGATGACGTGCTGGTCAAGATGGTGTTGACCTCAGAGCCGGACGGGCGCTGGGTCGGCCCCCGAAGCGTTGCACCCGGAAAATGGTCCACCATCAGGCTGCCTCTCTGGCTTGCAGCCGAGGGCGGTCTGCGTCTTGACGCCGTCCAGAGCGTGACACTCGTCCTCACCCGGCCACCCCATCCTGCCGTCATTCACATGGATAACCTGAGACTCCACACGTTTGAGCTCTCCGATCCCCGTTCCGTGGAGTGGTTCCTCACTTCACCTTCATTCCATCAGGGCTTCTTCCACACAAAGCCGGAGGATCACATCTCCGCACGATGGGAGTGTCGGACGACGGCTGAGGACGTCGGAGCGGGAACGGCCCGATTCTCCTTGGAGAGAGCGGATGGCACAGTGATTGACTCAAAGGAACTGACGGGTGAGGACCTCGCCGACGGCGGTGAGGTCTCGTTCACCAAACCTGAGATGGAAGACGACGAGTCGGTCACGCTGAAGATGGCGGCAATGCGGGGTGGCAAGGTGCTCTGGGAGAAAGCGTCTAAGGTGAAGCAGTATCCGCCGGGCGGTCGTGAAATCACACTGAGGGACGATGGAGTGACCCTCGTGGATGGGAAGCCGTTCTTCCCCTTCGGCATGTACTCGTCGCCCACCAGCCAGTTCGCCCTTCTCAAGAAGATGGGCTTCAATGCGGCGCACAGCTACGCGCCGGTCAACGATGCCTACATGAATGCCGCAGAAAAGGCGGGGTTGCTTGTCGTGCCGCGAATGAAAGGGAAGACGAAGCGCAGACAGCACATCTACCACGATCCCGAGCTGGAGCCCGCACCCGCCGTCGCCTACATCGACCGCCTGAAGGATTCCCCCGCGCTCCTCGGCTACTATCTATTCGATGAGCCCAACCCCGGTGACTGCCCCCGCGCCAAACTCCTGTCCCTGTGCGATCTGGTCCGCAAGGCGGATCCCTACCACCTTGCCGTCGGCTGCAACAACAGTTTCCAGACGTCCTACTACCGCGTTTCAGATGCCATGATGGTGGACAACTACCCGATACCCGGGCCAATGGCTGGGCTGATTCGCGATATGCGCGATGGTGCCGCAGCCCAGGCCGCGAGCTCAGGTCTCTGGTTCATCCCGCAAGCGTTCAACTACGAGACGCACTTCACGACGACGCTTGAGAAGCGTGCGCATGGCTTCCGCCGGCCTCCGACCTTCGATGAGATTCGCACGATGCCGTGGCTGGCTGTTGCGTTGGGTGCGCGTGGCCTCTTCTACTACAGTTTTCAGACCCAGGGATTCTATCTCCGCAACGCGTTCCCCTGGTTCTGGCGAGGGTTCGAACACCACGTCCACGAGACAGTCGTGTTGCTGCCGTGGCTGACCGAACGCACAGCGGATCCGGCCCCCACCTGTGCAAGCAATAGCGTTCATATTGTCGCGTGGAAACGCGGAACAGACTGGCTGGTGGTGGCTGCAAACGCCGGTCTGGACGGGGTCGACACCCAACTGGTCATTCCCAAGTTGGCCGATCGGCAACTGCATGTCATTTCGGAAGATCGGGACATCCGGGTCACGGATGGCCGCTTTCACGAGACCTTCGAACCGCTCGAAACTCACATCTACGTCACCTCGTTGGAGCCGAAAATGGCCGCCCTGCCCACGCTGTCAGCGGTCCGGGCTGAAGTGAAGCGGGTCGAGAGTGAGTTCTGGTCTGCCAATCCGTCAGTCTTCACGTATCGTGATGGTGCGCGCCTCCATGCGTCGTGGGGTTTCCCGGATCCCGAGAAAGCTGCCCGGAAAGTCTGGTACCGCATGATTGACGGCTACCCCGGCACCCAATGGGTCGTGGGGAACAAGTACTCGAAGGCCAGAATCGCGGGATGGTCGGGTAAGGACTTCCGGAGCCCCGGGCGCTGGGTCGAGGTGCGGGCGAGCAAGCAGACGGAGGTCAGTCGTGTCCGAGCGATTGTGACGCCCGGCGTGGCCTTCCAGATCCAGATTCAAGCTGATGGACAGTGGCGCACCCTACCGGCCGAGGCCGTGCCGGATGATCCGCCCTGTCACCATCATTACCCGTCCGCGACAACGACCGCTTGTTTCAGCCCCACCACCATTGACCGGTTCCGTGTCCTGTTTCCGGAACCGGGCCAGGAGAAGGAGGTCGTCTTCGAGCTGTCGGCCTGGAGGGAGTAGGACAGGTCCGAATGGCAGTAAGACTGGAGCCGGGGGCGGCGTGATTCAGCGCTGGAAGAACGCAACTCCAGCAAGGCCTACATTGCTGGGGCTGCCCCAGAAGTGGAACAAGCCATGGCCTTGAGCCCTGAAAGGGCATCTGCAACGTAGCCCAGGCCACCGGCCTGGGGAAGAAAGCAGCACATTCACGCGCGCTGGAAGTGCGCTTCAACTCATTGAACACCAATCTGTTGAAGTGCCCCGACAGGGCACATACCACTGCTTCGTCTATCCCCAGGGCCATTGCCCTGGGCTACGATGAATCGGCCCCGTTGGGGCGAAAAACAGCAGGCTGTGCCCATTTCTGGGACAGCCCCAACGCAACTCCAACAAGGCCTACGTTGCTGAATACAGACAGCGTGCGTCACTGCCCCGTGCAGGCGTTGAACGGTTCCTGTGTCTCCGGCACACCTGCCGCCCGAACACGGACCTCGCGGACGGCTATCCCCAGTTCGCGCCGGTCACGACTCTTACTCCCCGGGAGGGCGTTCGGGTGCCAGCCACGACAGCGCAGTTCAAGGACTGCGGAGTCCGCAGTTGAGGCAGGAATCGTCCCCTGAAGCTGTCGCGATCCCGCGACAGCAATCGGGACCAGGCAGGTGTCGCCCAGATACACGCCTGCCCCTTCCATCAACGCCTGCCCGGGCACGTGGACATCGAGGGCCACATGGTGGACAGTGCCTGGGATGAGCGGGATCGTGAGACGCGACGTTCCCTTGCTCCAGCGCTTCGTGCCGCCCCCTGCCCACTCCAACGCCTTCTCGCAGCCGTTCCAGCCCGACACGTAGCGATAGTCCCCTGGGCTCCCGATGTCGACCCGGAAGCAGCGCCGAGCATCATCGTCAGGCCAGCGGAACGGATCCGCCTGGTTGTTGCTGATAATGGCCCGACCACCGGCCTCATTCTCGACCCGCAAACCGGGGTCGGCCTGGTTCGCGGTGATGATGGCGGACGTGACCCCGGCGCCAATGCGAATGTTCAGCCCGGGTTTGGTGAACGTGTTAGCCTGGATGATTGCTTTGCCGCCTTCGATCCAGATCGCTCCCGCTTCCTCGTTCCAGTTGCGGATGTCGCACCCGATCATGCTGAAGGACCCGTTGACGGCCCGGCTATGCACCACGTGGTGAATCGGTCCCCAGAATGCGCAATTCATCAGGCTCACCTTCCCCTTTGATTTCTCCCCGATGTCCACGCAGACAGCATCGCTGCTGCCCCAACGGCCGACGAACTCTCCCTCGCTGATCAGAATGTGGCTGTTCTCTTCTACCTTGATCGGTGTCTGGCAACTGTCGGCGCTGGATGCCACCAGTTTTCCGCAGAAGACGCCATCGTCCGACCTGCCGAAGCGGTAGCCGATCCCGTACCCGAAACAGAAGCTCCCGGAGACCACCTGCCAGTCCGTCTTGGCGAAGTCAAAGGCCACCCCATTCAGGTTGATCCAGCGGCTGTAGGGATCGTCGGGCCGGTAGGGAACAGCGAAGGGCCAGAAATGGACATTCTCGATGCGGCCGATATCCATACAACGGTTGACGTAGATTCCCCGACGGCTGGGATAGCCGTACACGTTGCGGATCAGGAAGCGGCCCGTGCCGTCGAAGTTGATCCCCTCGTAGGAGTTCAGCAGGAGACAGTCAACCACGGCAACGTTGTCTTTGCGTCCCGCAGCGACCGTCGGCGGATAGGGCACCGGCGGCACGTCCTCTCGACGCCATTCCGGATAGGCGATGATAATCCCCTTCAATGTCGCGGTCGTGCCGGCCAGTTCAATGAAGGGCTGAGACTGAGGCTCGCCCCGGCCGGCATAGGCTAGAAGCACTGACCCGAGGAGACGTTGGGGATCCGTTCGATGGGCAGTAGGGGGCGCGTCGTACGTGCCTTTGAGGGTCACGCCTTCGCCGAGTTTGAGGGTCCCCGTGATGCGGAAACGCCCGCTCGGCACCAGGACCATTCCGCCACCCGGCTGCCCGACTCGGGCCAGCGCCTTCTGAAATGCAGCCGTGTTGTCAGTCACCCCGTCCCCGACGGCCCCGAAATCCGTGACGTCAACGGTGATCGCACAGAGGATCTGGGGCATCAGCGCCAGGACTGCCAGTGCGGTCCATTGGTGTCTCCATCGGCGGAGCGCCGCCCAAGGCGCCGGGTCCGCAGCTGTTTTGGGCACATGACCACCCTTCTCACCCGTAACCGGCCCATTATCCATCATCGGCTGTTCTCTCTGTTTGCTCGGGCTGTGCGGTAGGGATACTACGGCTCCACAATGCGATAGTCTTGCGCGGCGATAGTGAACCCCCGTGGGTCTTCCCAGGCGCTCCCGCCGAAGTTCACGACCACGCCCGGGCCGGAGGAGAAGCGGGTCTCTTGCACCAGGCGGTCAGGTGACAGGAAGCGATGGCTGGTCATTTCATCGAACCCGATCTTCTCATGCCAACCGCAGACATTGCGGTACGTCTGCAGGTAACGCCCCCTGACCTTCTCCCAGTCGGGCGTCCCAATGACGTTGCCTGCTTTGGGGTGCATGAAGATCAACGAAGACGTGCCGTAGAGGATGTTCATCAGGTCATGGCGGTCCCAAGAGTCCGGGGCACGGCCCGGATCCTGGTTCCAGCGCCGTGTGCAATAGACGGAATCGTGGTAGACGAGTTGGAACAGCGGGACTCGCCGGACGGGGTTCAGATCGTATCCGAGAAACAGCTCGGAATAGCCGGGGCTCTTCGTGAGGTAAGGCCCTGCCCAGTGAGTCGCATCGCCTTTCCCGTAGTAGGGGCCGCCATAGTCGATGAGCGTCCCGATTCCTTCGAAAACGTGGGTTGTCGCTGTTGCCCACCACTTCCCCCGTTCGGAACCGACCACGACGCCTTGGTCCGAGGCGGCCCGGAGTGCGGCGCTCAGCTGGCCGGCGCCATCTCTACGCCGCGCAGGGTGTCCCGGGTGGTAGCACTCGTGGATCGCGCCGCCTGTCGTTGTGCAGTCGGTAAAGAAGTAATTGAGCCCGGCCTCACGGGCCTCGCGGCTCTTCCTACGGAGGACATCCGTGTGGGCTCCCGGGCACCGATCCAGGCGCCCTTTGGCATCCCAGGCGTTACCGATGTACGCCGGCTTCCCGTCGGCCGGAAGTACCGCGGCGTCCTTGAGCGCTGGGTCCCGGGCAATCCAGCGCCCCTGAATCCAGCTGTCATTGTGGTACGCCCCGACCAGGTAACCTGCCTCGACCGCGGCGGAGATAGCCTCCGGCTCGATTCCCTGCGTAGCGGGAGCGTCCCCGCCGCGGGGTTTGGCAACGATGGCCCGCCGTATGCCGGCGTCTTTCATGCACGTGATCAGGTCCGCGGTGAGCTCGCGCTGGTGCCACACATCGAGCGCGCCTCTGAGTCGAGCGACCGCGGGGTTCGCCCGGACCTTTTCATCCCAGGAGCGGAAGGCGCCCCGGGCTTGCTCGAAAGCCCGAAATGCCTTGGCCATGGCGACATACCCGCCTTCCGAGACGAAACGGAAGGTCACTCGACGTTGGTAGGCAAGAGCCCCCTTCGCTCCGATCCAGGTAACCTGTGGGAGCGTCCGCTGACCGTGCGGGGTGCGCACCCACTGGATTGAGAACATGCAGTCGAAGGGATCTTCGATTTGTGTCATCACGCCTTGTTGACCATCCGTGACGCCCCACCATGGCATGCTCAGTTTCTTGTGCAGCCACCAGAGCTTCCAGCGCTTCGGGTCGGCCTGTGGATCCGTTTCCCGCGTTGAGTAGATGACGCCTTCATCGATTGGCACGACGGCATCCGGCCCGGCCTGGTCGTTGTGGAAGGCGTAAGGGTAGGTCATGAGCATGACCCCCGGCCAGCTTGGCTTCCATGGCAGGGGGTCGTCCCGATTCAGCGTATCAACCGTGACGGTGAGGGCAGGTTCCTCGGGGACGAGCTCAAAGACGACGGTAAACGGGTGTTCACGCCAGAGCGCTTTCGCCAGGATCCGTGAGCCATCGATCGTGGCATCGGTAAACCGAATCAGGCTTCCCGGAGCGACCTTGTGAGTCTTGACTTGGCCCCAGTTTCGCCCTTGGGCCGACTGGATTGGGACATGCTGCCGCCACCGCGTTCCCGTGCGGAGATCGGTAGCGGCCAGCAGTCCCGACGGCACGTCCAGGCTTACCTCCAGATGCTGATTCCGGAGGCTCAGTGGCTTGGCTTCAGTCGGGGTTGCCTGCATCGATATGATAAGCCCCAGGCAGACGGCCACACCAAATGATTGCCGTGTCGCGAGTGCCATGGATGTCCTTTCCTGCTCTTGTTTCACGTCGTTACTGCGAGACCGCTGTGCTGCTCTCACGTCTACGGCCGCTTCTGATCGACAGCGATTGTACGCTTTGTGCCGTCCTGATACTCCAGTTCAAACGTGATGGTGCCGGGATTGGGGAACGAGATCTCGTTCCCGGCCTTGCCGTTGATGGCCACCTTCATCAGGTTCCGGTCGTTGAATCCCCAGCGCACGTTGGGGTTGGGGTACAGGAACGTGTATGCGTCTACCTTGGGACTGTAAGGCGGCGTGAGGGCAAACGTGGTGCCTTTGTTGTGGTAAAGCCCGGTGGGGAGATCGGGCAGGTACTCACACCCGCGCCCGGGTTTGCCCTTCGCGGCTATCTGCCGCTCCCGGATCGCTTGCTGAGGCGCACCGTCAACTCCTCCTCCCCCTGGCACAGCCTTCGCCTTGCCGCCCCGCCCCTTCTTGTGAGTGGGGCGGATGGGATCTCGATCGTCGGTTGGGAGATGCCCACGGTGCTCCTCGATCACCTTTCCGTAGGCCGGGGCCTTCGCCAGATTGGTCGCTTCCCATTCGTCGTTGGAGTGATCGTAGAGTTCCTCCGAACCATCCTGGTAGCGGATATAGCGCCAACGCTCTGAGCGAACGGCATGCTGCCCCTTGCCTCGGGTCGTGACGGCCACATGTGGCCACGGCGTGTCTGCATTCTCCAGCAACGGAACGATGCTTCGGCCGTCGATGTCAAGCTTCTTCGGGAGACCGCAGAGCTCTATGAGCGTGGGATAGAAGCACATGTAGTCGACCGGGCGCTTACAACGGGCGCCCGCCTTCGTCATCCCTGGGACCTGCCAGTACAGGGGCGCACGCGTGGCCTCTTCCCAGAGAGTCATCTTCCGATAGTGGAGCTTCTCGCCCAGATGCCACCCGTGGTCACCCCAGAGGAACACAATGGTGTTGTCGCGATACGGGCTCTTTTCGAGGCCCCGGAGCACCTCGCCGATGCAGTCGTCGGCGTAGCTGATATTGGCGAGGTAAGCGCGCGTTGCCCCTTCGATGAGTCCGTGCTTCTTAAGGATCTGGTAATCGCTTCTTGCGTTCAGACCGCCGGAAATGCCCTTGGCGACATCGGGGACATCATCCAGATCCGCCTCATCGATCCGTGTGTTCTTGATGGTGTCCAACGGGAACCGGTCGAAGTACTTCTGCGGCACGAACCACGGCATGTGCGGCCGGAAAATGCCACAGCCGATGAAGAACGGGCGATCGTGTTCCCGATTGAGTTCCTCAACGGCCCACTGTGCGGTCTGGAAGTCAGACGTCTCCTCCACTTCCAGGTCCAGCCCACCCCAGTCCATGTTGTTCAGGGCCCCCTTCACCTTTGGGCGCCCGTTGTTGAGCGTGTCCGCTGTCGCGCCGGGATGTCGATTCATGCTGTTGCCGGTCAGGCGGTGGTGTTTCTCCCATGAGCCGGTGTCCCCCCACAAGCCCTGAGCCGAGTGGAAGATTTTCCCCTTGGACGTGGTGTAGTAGCCAAACTGGTTGAAATACTGGGGGATTGTCTGGATGTCCTTGAGAACTGGCGAGGTACGGAACAGATGGCGGTTGCCGTAGACACCGGATCGCCCGGGGCGGTAGCCGGTCATGAGAGCGCTTCGGGAAGGGTTGCACACGGGAGCTGCACAGTACGCGTTCTCGAAGACCATGGCCTTTTCTGCGAATGCGTTCAGATTCGGCGTCGTGGTCTGAGGATGCCCGGCAAGCGGCCCAATCCAGTCATTCAGATCATCCACCGCGATCATGAGCACATTGGGGACCTGCCCCTGTCTGTAGATCTTCCCCGGGGTTGCTTGAAGAGTCGGGGCAAGGGCTACGGCAAGAGAGCCGCTCAAGAACTCGCGACGTGAAAGTGGTGCCATGGCGGCCTCCAGTGAAAGACAGCACGGATGGGATGCTTCCCCGACCATACTCTTGGCGTCAGGTTGATGCAACGGGAGGCGTTGACCGCGGACCTCCGCGGGTCCGTTTGACACCGCCCGGGCACAGAACTACCTTCCTTTAGGCGTATCGAACCAGACCAGACCAGGTCGGACTTTATGCGGGCCACATTTGGAGTGCAGGCATGGTCATCAACACCGTCACTGAAGCCAAAACCCAGCTCTCCGCGCTGCTTGATCGCGTTGCCAACGGTGAGGAGGTCATTCTCGGCCGGGCAGGCAAGCCGGTGGCCATTCTTACACCGTACCGCGAAGAGCATCGCCCCCGCCGCCCGGGACGGCTGCGTGGGAAGATCCACATTTCCGAAGATTTTGACGATCTGCCTGCGGAATTCGCATCGGCTTTCGGAGCTGATCTGTCATGAAACTACTCCTGGACACACATGTGTTGCTCTGGTGGCTCGCAGACGCGCCTCAGCTATCGCCTGTTGCGAGGGAGACCATTGCTGACCCGGACAATGTGGTATACGTGAGCACGGTGGGCGTCTGGGAGATCGTCATCAAGAGGGGCTTGGGGAAGCTGGATATTCCTGACGAGTGGGTGGAGTGCCTCACAGAGGAACCGTTCCAGCGCTTGCAGATCACCTGGGAGCACGCCCTGGAGGTCGGTCGTCTTCCGGATCTTCACCGTGATCCTTTTGACCGCTTACTTATCGCGCAAAGCCGGGTCGAGGATCTCGTCCTCGCTACGCACGACGAGATCGTTCCGCGGTATGATGTCAAGACACTGCGGGTATGACTGCGGGGGTCGGGCGCGGGCCCGTCAACGCCACGAACAGAGTTGTGAAAGACATGGGTATGGCCGATCGCCGGACGTTCCTGCAGTACACGGTCGCTGGGGTGGCGATTGCCAGCACCACCAACATTGTGCTCGGGGTAGGCAGAAACGAGGCAACTGACGTGAGCGGAACCGATTCCATTCAGGTGAACGTCGATGTGTTGGTGATCGGCGGGGGAACCGCGGGGACGATCGCGGCGATTCAGGCAGGCCGGCTCGGGGCCAAGACGCTCCTAGTCGAGCGGAACAGTCAGCTCGGGGGTGCGATGACGACGGGAGGGGTGGCTTTCCCTGGCCTCTTCGATGCCTGGGGGAAGCAGGTGATCGCCGGTATCGGCTGGGAACTCGTGCGTGAAAGCGTGGAACTCGACGGAGGGACCTTCCCGGATTTTAAAAAGGTACCCAAACGCCACTGGCAGAATCAAGTCTACACCAACCAGTTCCTCTACGTGTTGCTCGCCGAAGAGAAGTGTGAGCAAGCGGGGGTTCAGATCGCTTACTACGAGTTCCCGGAGGCCATCCGGAAGACTCTCGATGGCTGGCAGGTTGACTGCGTCGGCTTCGGTACCCGCCGCCGCGTGCTGTGCAAGCAGATCATCGACTGCACCGGAGGCGCGGAGGTCGTCGGCATGCTCAAGCTCCCCAGACTACGCGACAAGGAAACGCAACCCGGATCCATGCTCTTCAAGATCGGGTCAGGACACAAGCCCGGGACGGAGCAGATACACCGGCTTTACGTGCACGGCGCCGATTCCTCCAGCGCTGCGACAGTCACCGCTGCGAACCTGGCTGGTCGCCGCGACATCCTCAAGAAGGTGCGTGCATCGAAGAAGAAGCTGATGCATCTGCAGCCCGAAACTGCTTTCCGCGAGAGCTACCGGATCGTGGGTGAGACGATGGTGACCCACGAGGACTACACCTCCGGGCGTCGCTTCGACGACGCGATCTCCTACGCTTTCTACCCGGTCGATCTGCACACCAGGAGCGGAGTCAGGCCCAAGCCTCTTGCTCCGGACACTGTCCCGACCATTCCCTTGAGTGCACTCGTACCCAAAGACAGTCGCAACATCTTGGTGGCGGGGCGCAGTGTATCCAGTGACCGCTTGGCAAACTCAGCTCTGCGGGTCCAGGCGCCATGTATGGCCATGGGACAGGCCGCCGGTGTCGCCGCCGCACTGGCCGCTCAACAGCAGACCACCCCGCTGTCCGTTTCGTTGGAAGAGATCAAGCGCACGCTCCGCGCTCACAACGCAATCGTTCCGGGGTGATCCTGCGGTACGGCGGATTCCAGGGATGGGGGCGGGTCAAACAGTGCTACTGACTTTCTCTGGAGACGGTCGCGGCATGGCAGCCCTTCGACCAGGCTCAGGGCCTTGAGCAAGTCCCACAGCCGTGGGACGCGTCGAAACAGCCCTTCCCACTCTCGAGAAGCACACAATGTGGGAGGCGGTGCCACCCGGCGACTCTTCGGCCAGACACGCGGGGCAGAGAGAGTCAATAGCATTGGCGGGTCAGAGCTCCGCACCACGGACAAAGTCGATCAGGTTGAGGCAGCGGATGCCCTCGTAATCGTCACCAATGTGCTTGTCCAGGCTGATGACGAACTTCGGGTAGTTGTCTCGTATCGCCTGGAGAACCCCGAACTCGCGCTCGACCGTTGTGGGCGTGGCAAGACGGTATGCCACCTGCACGTAGACCTTCGTATTGGCCTTCTCCGCGATGAAGTCGATTTCGCGGTTACCGAGTCGACCAATGGATAGACGATAGCCTCGGCGCTTCAGTTCCAGACACACCACGTTCTCGAGAAGGCCTGAGATGTCAGGATCACGATAGCCAAGTACTGCGTGACGCAGGCCCAGGTCCTCCAGATAGTGTTTCTCGTACACCTCGAGGTGACGCTTCCCCCTCAGGTCATAGCGCCGCAGCTTGTGTGATATGAAGGCGTCGTCGAAGTAACTCAGGTAGTTCTGGACCGTCTGTACGCCCACAGATAGACGTTGGCTCTTCAGGTAGTCCGCCAGGGGCTTTGCCGCGATCAGATTCCCGACGTTGTCGAAGAGGAAACGTCCAATGGACTCAAGCAGTGTGACGTTGCGGACGGCTCTACGTTTGACGATGTCTTTCAAAAGGATCGTGCTGTAGACTGAACCCGTGTAGTCGAACACCATCTCATCGGCGAGTTCAAGATGATGAACGGCCGGCAGTCCACCGAATCGCAACCAGTTGCCGAATTCTGTCTCCGGGTCTCCACATTTGTCGCTACGGAACTCAAGGAACTCAGCGAAGCCCAGAGAGTGCAGAGGGAACTCCACATATCTGCCCGACAGGAGTGTGGCAATCTCAGACGAAAGGAGATGAGCGTTGGAGCCGGTCAGGAAGATGTCGGTGTGGCCGGATTTCGCGAGGGAAACGATGGCTCGCTCCCACTGGTCGATCTCCTGGACCTCATCTACCAAGAGGTATCGAGTGCCAGCCAGCCCTCGGAAATGCTCCTCCACAAAGCCGTGGAAGGAGCGGTAGTCCCGGAGTCCGTCAAACTCAAGGGACTCCATATCAACCAATAGCACATGCGCAGGACCCTCAGCCTTCAGTCGCAATTCGTCGTAAAGCTGTGACAGGAAACAGCTCTTGCCGACGCGGCGCATACCGGTGATGACTTTGATCACCGGTTTCCCGATGTAAGGCCGCATCCTCTCTAGATATTCAGTTCTTATATGCATGACAAATACTATTGTAGTCGCTACATTTCTTCTATACAGAAACTATGTGCCCGCCAGCAGCATATGTCAAGCATGGAGAAACCGACGAATCTTCCTCGCCCGGAGTCCTGGAACCACGGTTCGGCTGACAAGAAAAGACAAGTCTGCCTTGCCGACCAACGAATGAGGCGACCATGAAGACCCGCTCTATCTTGTGCGCAATTGCCATATCAGCCTTGCTGGCACCGGGAACCCACGCCGCCCCAGGCCCTGCATTCAGGGTCATCAACCCGGCAGAATCGCCCGAGCAGTTCCGCGGTGCGGAAGGGACAGCCGAGGCAAAGGTTGATGAAGGTGCTGTCGTATGGAATGTCCCCCCCGGCAAGACGTCGTTCTTCCCCCTATTCGTCGCGGATGCCGGACCCGATCTGGGCGACTTTGCTGGGTTGGCATTCTGGTGGCGGGTCAAAGGTGACGGCCTCAGAAGCATCACGATCAAGACGCGCTGCCCGAGCATGCACGAGGGACGACAGCTGGTCTTCCCCGTCTGGCGGAAGGGTAAGGCGGCTGTGCCGCGTGAGTGGACGCCGGCTCAGGTCAGCTTCGCGGCAAGAGGAGGGATTCAGGGCGATCCCAGCGACCTGCGCGTTATCGAGTTCCGAACACAGACGGATCGAGGGTCAAACGTGCGCCTGTTCGTGGACCATGTCGTTGCCCTTGCCGGGACGTTCCAGGTGCGTGTTGCGACGTCGCGTCAGGACGGAGACAACTGGCTTGCCCCAATCACGTTCAGCAACCCGGGGAACCATGACATTGTCGTGAACTACGGACTGGGAGCAGCAACCGGGAACCTGTTGACACTTGCCGCGGGGCAGTCGATTGAGAAACTGGTGCCCATTCCGATCGATAGGGAAGCCTTTGCCAGACTGCGGCCGTTGGCGAGCCTTGCCACCCCTCTCTGGGCCGAGCAGTACGGGGTCGAACTCACTCGGACGCGGCGCATGTTGCACGTCCTCAAACCGCTCCCGCTCCCACCCCACCCACGGCTCCTGGTCGACAGCGATCACGTCGTCAAGATCAAAGACCGTATCCGGAGCCACGCATGGGCCGATACGTACTGGAACAAGCTGAGGAAGAAGGCCGATCATGCCCTCGAACGTGCCATTGAGCTACCGACGAGAGGAGGGGTGGCGGCTCATCACTACGCGAACCCGAAAACCGGGGGCCACCTGAGAGCGGCGAAGAAGATCGGCCCGTGGGAGTGGGAACACATTGACCGGAAAACCGGGGCGGTCTTCCATGGTGATCCGGCATCGTTCCAAACTGACCTGGATGGAGTCAAGATCGGGTATGTCCATGCCGCGTGGGCGCGGGAAGCACGCGATCAGGCTTTCGTTCACCAGATCACGGGTGATGCACAGTACGCGTCCAGAGCCCGGGACATCCTCCTGGCCTACGCCGAGACATACCTCAGCTATCCCCGAACCCGGCACGGTGATCCCAAAACGCACGGAATAGGTCGCGCAACGGCAAACTACCTGACCGAGTCGACATGGGTGATCGACATGGCCCAGGCCACCGACATGATCTGGGGCCGCTTGTCGGAGTCCGAACGGCGTCGCCTTGCGGACAACGTGTTCTATCCGGCCCTGCGCGACAGTATCGATCCCGTGCGCTGTTATGTCCACAACATCCAGTGCTGGAAAAACTCCGCCCTCGGTCTGGTTGGTCTGCTCTACAACGATCCCGAACTCCTGAACAAGGCATTGCATGACCAGGCCGAGGGCTACTGGCAGCAACTCAAGGAGGGGATCCTGCCCGGTGGTGTTTGGTACGAGGGCTCGTGGGGATACCACTTCTACACGATGTCCGCTTTGGTGCCACTCACCGAGGCCTGCCGGCACTGCGGCATCGATCTGTATGTCCCGACGCTCAAGAGTCTCTACCAGGCGCCCCTGGATTTTGCCATGCCCGATCTGCGACTACCCAACTTCAACGATGCTGGGCTCATCGACCTGACCAGATCAAGCGCGCGTTACGAACTCGCGGCGGCCCGGTGGGACGAGCCTGCCTTCCACGCCATGCTCTCCTACGGCAAACGCGCCACCCGCGACGCTCTGCTGCACGGCATCCCCGCGGCCGGGGGGGAGCCGAATGTGTCGGCCAGGAGCGTGAATCACAAAGACGCCGGCTACGCAGTCCTGGCCAAAGGGGAAGGCGAGAACACAACGTGGCTATGCCTCAAGTACAGCCCGTCTGCCGGCTACCATGACCATCCCGACCGGCTCGGCTTCATCCTCTACGCGCGCGGCAAGATTGTCTCACCCGATCCGGGAAGCCTCTCCTACGGCTTGGACCTGCAGCGGGATTGGTACAAGACAACACTCTCCCACAGCACCTTGATGGTCGACGAGACGTCACAAGAGCGTCGCCCGGCCAAATGCCTCGCGTTCGGGACGGAGGGCGACATCGACTACGCCATGCTTGACGATGGAGAAGCCATCCCAGATGTTCGCTTCGTGCGGACGGCTGCACTTCTCGACCAAAACCTCGTCGTGTTCGTGGACCAGATCGTGAGTGACCGCGAACGCCGACTGGACCTCGCTTACCACCAGTCCGGCACGTGGACCCAGCTCCCCCCGGGCCGGCCCTGGACCCCGCCCAACAATCCTGTATACAGAACGCTCAGAACGCCGACCGCCCACGATGGAGAGGGCGGGATAACGGCCGGGACCTGTATCGACGAGGACTGGAACGTGACGTTCACCTGTGCAGGCGGAGCGCCGACCGAGGTCATTACCGCCACCGGTCCGGGGATAGGTGGAGCCCACGCCCAAGTCCCGTGTCTTGTCCTGAGACGACGCGCAAAGGCAACCGCACTGGCCTGGGCAATCGCCTTGGACGGACAGACACCCACGCTTGAGTGGGTCGACGACGCCTCCGGCAAACCCAGGTGGCAAGTCGCTCGACTTCGCGTCAGCACGCCGGGTCGAACGCCTGTGCTACTCAACGTCAAACCGGACCATGGGCTCAAGCCGTTCAGCATTGAGCGCTGAGGAGCTCTCTTCGGTTAGAGGCTTCCCAGGTGGCGAAGGAAACGAGGCTGATTCATGCATATTGATTGCAAGTGCATGAATCGTGTGCTATCGTCAGAGCGTACCGGGTGAGTGCGAGCGATTCAGGGAGCCATCAATGGCCACACTGCAAGTCAGATCAATGGACGACCAACTCTATCGAGCTCTCGGTGCTCGAGCTGCGATGGACAACCGTTCAATCAGCCAGGAAGTCATCGCGATCATCAAAGACTACCTTTCGCGACCTGCGAGCCAGCACCAGACGACGACGGAACAGTTCCTCCAGCTCTGTGGCTCCTGGCAGGATGATAGGGCCGAAGACGAGATAGCGGCGGACATTCGGGACGCGCGCACATCGAGCCCCGGGCGCTTCCGAGAGCCTTTCTGATGTACCTTCTTGATACTGACACGATTATCTACTCCCTCAAAGGGAACGCGCACGTGGTGCGCAACTTTGCCTCCCATGCGGACGCCCCCAAGGCGATCAGCGTGGTCACTTTTGGGGAGCTGATTTTTGGAGCCCGGAGGTCTCAGCGCGTTCACGAGAATCTGGCCAAGGTGTACCGAATTCGGGAGATGTTCCCGATCATTGACGTCACGCCGGCAATCATGGAGTTTTTCGGGGAGGCGAAGGCAGCATTGCAGGGGCAGGGAATCTCCGTCGCCGATCTGGATCTCATGATCGGGGCCACGGCCTTGGTTCTGGACTACAGCGTTGTCACCAACAACGTGCGGCACTTCAGCAGGATACCGGGCCTGAGACTAACCAATTGGGCCGAGTGAGTGGGAACCGTGGGCAGCCGACCAGCCAAGGCGAACGCCTGGCCGACTCTCCTCTCGGCAATCCTTACCTACACTGGACGAATCGACAGTCGCTACCGAAAGGGAGAACGATGTCAGACCACGATTTCACACTTTCGAGACGAGTTTTCCTGGGCGGCGCCGCTGCATTGGGTGCATCGGCCATGCTTCCGAGCGTTGCTCAAGAAGCCCCGGAAAAGCCGAACTCCATGTTCAACGGCGTTCAGATCGGCTGTATCACGTACAGCTTTCGTTCGCTGCCCGGGAAGAGTGCCGAGGATCTGCTCGGTTACATCACCCGATGCGGCATCAGTTCCGTTGAGCTGATGGGTGGCCCGGCCGAAGGCTTTGCCCGGGCCTACGACAAGAAGAACCCCGGTGGCGACCCCATGGATGGCTTCAAGGCCCTGCGCAGACTCTATAGCGACGCCGGCGTCGCCATCCACATCGTCAAGTTCGGCAGCATCGGCAACCCCAAGATGCCTGAGGAGAAAATCGAGCGCTACTTCAACGTCGCGAAGGCACTGGGCGCCAAGGGCATCACCCGAGAGATCTCCGAGCCTGCCGCCAAACGGCTCGGCCCAATCGCCGACAAGCACGAGATCATGATCGGCTTCCACAACCACATGCAGCTGACACCCACGACCTACGACGGCGACATCCTCTCCTACGGCAAGTATCTCGGCATCAATCTGGATATCGGACACTACGTCGCCGGCACAAATCAGGACCCCATCGCCCTGATCGAGAAGCACCATGAGCGGATTCTCAGCCTCCACCTCAAAGACCGCAAGCTGAACAAGGGCCCGAACATGCCATTCGGCCAAGGCGAGACCCCCATCGCCGGCGTCCTGCAGTTCATGGCCAAGAACAAGCTGACGTTCCCCGCGGACGTTGAGCTGGAATACAGAGTGCCCAAGGAATCCGGAGCCGTCGAGGAGATCAGCAAGTGCGTCCAGTTCTGTAAGGACGCCCTGGTGGGGTAGTGGAAAGCGGGTGCCGCTGGCGGAGAGGAGCGCGCCAGTGACGTCGCGAGATATAGCGTGCGGCTGCTCGGTGCCTAAACAGAGCCGCGACTTTCGGGAGCGGTTTCCGGTGGCGACATCACGCAGCGACCGCTTCCGTCAGTCGCGGCTCTGACGGTCAGCCCGAACGGCGATGATTGAGATGCGCCCTGTCCGGGCGAGACCGAGCCAGTCGTCCAGGTACATCGAGGAGCTGTTTCTACGGGGAGAACACGATGCGTCAGTTGCTTTTGGTTGGACCCGCACTTGCCTTAGCCGCCGTCACGCCCACGACCGCTGCCGAACAGCATTCTCTCACGCTGATCCGCGACAGCAAGCCCCTGGCGGCCATCGTGATCGCTGACGACGCGACTCGCCCGGCCCAGCTGGCAGCTCACGAACTCCAGCACCATCTCCGGCTCGTGACCCGTGCGACGCTGCCGATCGTCACCGATGCAGCCACGATGCCCGGGATCCGCATTCTGGTTGGGGAGAGCAGCGCAACACGATCTCTTGGTCTCGACAACGCGAGCTTTGACCACCAGGAATACCTCATCCGATTCCTGCCCGAGACCATTGTCCTCATGGGACGAGATGAGGACGATCGCGGGCGGGTGGATTACGACTACCTGACCAACGCCAACGCCGTGAGTACATGGCCTGGTCTGTACGATGAACAGGGCACGATGTATGCGGCGTACGACTTCCTGGAGGCGTTCTGCGGTGTCCGCTGGATCAACCCAACTGATTTCGGAACGTTCCTCCGCGGCACGAAAACACTTACGGTGACCGGTGCCGAAGTCCGGCGTCAACCTGTGATGCCGTTCCGTGGCGGGGGAGCCGCCTGGGATGGGGCCCGCTACCAGTACGGCGGGGGGCTCTGGAGGAAGGGCACACCTGAAGCCGCCGACTACATGGCCGCCGCCTATCCGCGCCTGACCGCCATCTACACCAATGAGCGGGCGTTCACCGCTGCACTTCGCACGCAGAACCGGCTCTTCCAACACCGCATGAAAGCAGGTGGCGACCAACGCCAGTGCAATCACTCGTTCTACACCCTGTACGAGCGCTTCTGGCACACAGGCCACAAGAACTTCGAAGAGCACCACCCCGAGTATTTTGCCCATGGCTACGGGGGGGAAGAGCCGCCGCAGCTCTGCTACAGCAACCCAGCCACCGTCGCCCAAGTCGTGACGGACATCCGCGACTACTTCGACAACGGCGGATTCCGTAAGCGATGGCGCACCGTCGGCTCTTTGGGATATCTCTGGGGGAAGAGCTTCTTTGCCCTTGAACCTATGGACAACTCCGCGTTCTGCCGGTGCGACACCTGCACGCCTCAGTTCGAACTGGAACGCGAGCGCCCGAGCCAACACAGCACGTACTGGTTCCGTTTCGTGAATGCGGTGGCACGGGAGATCAAGGCTTCCCACCCGGACAAAGCGGTGTCGACCCTTGCCTACATGACCCACGAGGGATTGCCGACAGATCTGCGGGTAGAGGACAACGTCGCGGTCCACTTCTGCATCTCAGCCCAGCGTAACTGCGCGACGGCTCCGAAACACCTCAAGCAGCAGTTCGCTCGCCTGCAGGAGTGGAAGGACAGGCAGCCCCACGTTCCCCTTTACATCTGGCATTACCACTGTTTCCCAAAAGAGATCGCCAACAACGGCAAGTTCTACTGTTTCCCCGGTTTCTTCGCGCGGGAACTCAAGAAGCAGTTCGACTACTACCGGTCGATCAACGTGCAGGGGATCTTCCACTGCGGGTTCGATGGCGAGGTGGAGAACTACGTCAGCTACAAACTGATGGATGATCCTAGCCGTGATGTCGAGGTCTTGCTCAAGACCTACTTTTCCGCCTACGGCTCGGCCGGCAAGCCCATGGCTGACTGGTACAAACTCGCGGAGAGTCGTTACTGCGATCCGGCGCTGATTCCTCCCGCTCCAAGCGGAGAGCCCTACAACGGGCACCAGACCGTGCGGATTGCCTGGGAACACCTGGGTGACGCCAAGACAATGTCTGCTCTCGGGCGCTCAATGGATGCGGCAAAGAAGAAGGGCCGCGGGCAGGGGGCGCGCTTGGTCGACCTGTGGGATAAGGGCGTGTGGCGTTACATGCAGACGGGACGTGAGACGTTCGTAGAGAGGATGAAGGCGCCGATTCCGTCGGTGGTTGCCACGCGTGTGCCGTCAGCGGGGGGCGACCCGACCAAGGTCGAGTGGAACAAGGGTGGGAGCTTGGGAAGCACGTGGTACTTACGCGGTGGCGACGCGGCGTCCCGACGGACGTTCGGTGGACGTGTCTGTCACGACGGGGAGCACTTCTACCTCGAGCTCGTGGAGGAGAATGTCACGGAGGATCAGCTTGAGGTCTCTGCTCAGATCTTCTGCTTCGATTGCTGGGAGCCACTTTTTGCCCGACAACGCGCGCAGCCCTTCCGGCAATACGCCGTGGGCCCCACCGGTATGACAGTGGCTCTGTCGCATGGCGAGGTGAACTGGCGGCAGAACGTCAAGATGGCCGAGACCGGCTTCCGGGCGGCGACAGACACAGGTGGGAGCCGCTGGGTGACCCGGATGAGCTGGCCTCTGGTATCCCTGGTGGACCAACCGGTCAAACCGGGCGAGACCATCTACATGAACGTGCTTCGCACCAGTAATCCCGCCCTGGCCCAGGAGCCGCGTTACGGCATTGATACGTGGGTCAGCTACTGCACCGTGCGAGAAGTGGACCGTCTCGGGGAAGTGAAACTGGCCAAATAGGCAACGCGACTCCGCAGAGCCTACGTCGCTCACTACGAACGCGTTCAGTTGAGCGTCACCATCAGTTGCGCGACGATCTGGGCCGCGAACGTCGCATGGGCTCTGGCATTCGGGTGCAGTCCGCCCCAGTAGCCCTTTTTGACCCGCAGAGCCCGGGCTGTGCCAGGCCCCAAGTCGATGACTAAAATGCGCTGGTCATCCGGGTGCGCTGCCTGGTAGTCCCGGACAGTCCTATGGATCTCCGCGGCTTTGTACTGCCCGAACGGAATGACGAAAACGATGTGAGCGGCTGGAGCAGCGTCGCGCAACGCCATGAGGCACTGTTCCATGCTGGCGACGACATCACTTGCGTTCGATCTGTGCAGCACATCGTTTGTGCCGTAATTGATCAGGATCACGCCGGGCTCCTGGTCGGTTCCGCCATAGGCGCTGATGCGGCTCTGAGCGTCCAGCAGGGAGTGGTTGGCATCGATCTTGTTCCAGCGGCTTGCCGCCTCATCGTAGACGCCACCTGTGCCGTCGACAGATCCGGTCACCACGTAATACCCGGGCACATCCCCTGGCGGACGATCGCCTCGGTTCAGCCAGCCGCTCCAGCCGCAAGCGCTTATGGTGTACTCGTAGCCCTGTGTCACCAAGGCCTGTCCGACGAGGTGTGAGTAGCCTTCGAGTTCGTAGGCACCGCAACCTTCCGTGATGCTGTCGCCAACGATCAATGCCCACTTCGGGCGCGCGGCGGCGGCGATGGGCTTGCTGCCTTCCGCGACTTTCAGCCCCGTGATGCGCACGACGTTCAGGCCGCTTACACCTGGCATGCCCCAACGCTTGACTTGGGTGCTCTTCTTCAGGTACACCGTCAGCACATGCGTGTTCGTGCCCTTCACTTCGGGGATAGGGATCTCGGCGGCACAGGGGAAATTGCCGGCCCAGACGCCATCCAGATTGCAGGCGAGGATCGGGGGCTTGAAGGTTCCGTCGTAGGTGGATGTATCAAGCAGCAGCGTTGGGGCAGCGCTCTTGGCTGTCGACTCCCAGGTAATCCGGGCATAAGCCCCCGGATTCCACGTCTGCCGATAGCGTTCGCCCCCACGCCCACTATCTCCCACCCAGTTCCCAGGCGAGAACACAACCGCAGGTGAGTCCACAGGTATCGTCACCTCGGCTGCCCGCAGCAGGCAGGCAGACTGGAGAACTGCGGCGACAACAACAACTCGACTAATGGCCATTCTCTGCATGATCACTCCTGCAATTCCAGCACCCGCCCGACACCGTCCGGGAACGCTTTCCGTCGGCACTGCCCGGAAGCCGGTCTTCCCTAACGGACCGGGATCTCCTCCAGCGAGACATCATCGACGTAGATGTCGTATCCGGTGCCCTTCGCGAACGGGCGGCAGATCTCAATGTTCATATCCATCGATTCCTCGAACGCCGGGAACTCGACCACGGTGCGGGTCCAGGTGTTGGGCGCGCCTTGGGCAAGGGGATTGGAGTTGGCAGGTCGCCAAGCGCGTCCGTTGTAGGCGACCCAACCGCCTCCCTTTTTGACGCGCTTGACAGCATACTGAATGATCCCCACCCGTGATTTCCACCAAAAAGTGAGCCGGTAGCGTTTCTCAGGCTCATTCTTGAAGCTGGTCCAGAGCGCCGCGATGGACCCCTCGTCATCGACGTGGCAGCGAGCCGATGCCGTGCCGGAGTGGGTCTCGGTGGATTCTCTGGTCACGGGTTTGGGTTTGCCCTTGCGGGCATGGATTCGCCAGCCGGCGGGGAGCCCCCCTTCGGTCCATTCCTCGAGCGATCCATTGACCAGAAGGTTCTCAGATAGCGGTTCAGCGGAGGCCGTGGGAGCGGTGTCCACAGCTGCAGACGTCGTCGGGGTTGCGGACTCCGCCGTCGGGACCAATCGCGCGAGGACCGGATTCCCCCAGACCGCATGGTTTGCGTAGTTCGCAGTCGATCCGGGCTTGCCTTTCGAGACGAACTCCAGCGTTCCCCCCTCCGCGACAGGAATGACCACATCCTGAGCCAGCGAACCGTCCAGCAGTTCCCCGCTCGAAAACGCGTCCTTGCCATTCCACCGAATCGTCAGATTCAGTTTGGCTCCGGACGGGTGGGAGGAAAGGCTGGCGTGCAGTCCCGCCGTGCAGCGGAATTCGTTGAACACCCCCGCCGGAACCATGTAGCTGAAGCGACAGCACCCCGTGCCGATGCCTTTTGCCAGGACCACCTTCTGCTTCCCGCCGTCCCTCGTTGTCCACACTTCCAGGGGAACAGGTTCGCGTTTCGCGTTGACACAGCAACCGTAGGCCAGGGGGCTGAAGCGGTAGGGATGGTTGATGTAGGTAGGGGCGGCGATTGGAACTAAGGACGTCAGATCCAGTGTCTCGATGGTTGCCACTTCGCCAGGTTCATACCGGTCAGTCGTCAGGGCGAAGCACGTGTAGAACAGGTCCGCCACGAGTTGCGCATCGGCGACTGCCGGAGGCACAGTGGCCTTGATCGCCGCTTCTTTGTCACCGGCATACACATGCCGAAGCATGGCCGGAAGCGCTTTGCGTGCTCCACGGCGCAACTGGCAGGTCCGTTGGTAGAGGCGGAAGGCCACTTCTCGCGGATGCGTGCCAAGGAGCTTCGGCCGGTAGTCGCCAAGCGAGACTTTGAAGCGTGCGTCGTCGTCCAGGCTGATGATGGACTGGGGGGCACGATTCCAGCTCTGGTCCTCCGGAGTGAAGAGCTCATCGAGAACGGCCCAGGGGAACCCGTTAATCCCCTCCAGTGAATGACACTGAGGCTGGCCCGCATCCTCAAGGGCATGAGCAAGCGCCCCCGCGAACTTCGCAGCATCCACATAACGTTCCTCACGCATGGCGGCGAGGATCTGGCGCACATACTGCTCAGCGCCGTCGTTGAAAAACGCGAAATCCTGCCGATTGTCACGCGGAAAATAGTGGAACAGGCGTCCGCCAATGACCACCAGGTAGGGCTTGACGTCGGGATTCGCCAGCCCCATATCCGGGAAGAGGCAGTATGTTCGGAAATCGTCGTAGGAATCTCGCCAAAGCTCCCGTTGCCAGGCCGGCAACGTGTCCAGGGCCGCCCGGGTGATCTTCCAGTGTCCCAGGCTCCAGGCCAGGCAGGATGGACTGATGCTGACCAGCAGAAGGATGCACAACAGCGCGGTTCGTTTCGGCCAGGCCGAGGGCGACAACGTGCGGAGGTCTTTCCTCGCTGAGTGTTCTTCGTCTCTCGCCGACATATCCATCGTGACTGTGGCCCCCGTTGTGGCTATCTGAAACATCCGTAACGGCAACGGGGGAGTGTACTGCCCCCCCAAATGCTATTCCAAGGTATCGTCTGGGTTTCTTCCCGCTCGCTGTGGCAATCTGTTTGTAGTAAGGCTCGTAGCGGAGCGGAGTGCCGTTCTTCTGTCCTGTGGGGATCAACTCGCATGCCAACGCGACTCCGCAAGGCCTACGTCGCTCACTACAAACGGCCGGCCGACATCCACACAGTCCATCTGGGGGCGTTCCCGGCACGCCTGAACAACTGACACCTGCGCAGCTGGACTTCTCGTCCGGGCACTGGCCTGGAGTTTTCCGAGTTGCATCACGAATCGGTCGACCCTATCCTTAGGACGGTCGTCAACAGCCCATCTGTCATCGGTTGGGAATACCATGGATATCGGTTCTGCAAAACTCGTTACGGGGTCTCTTGCTGTGGTCGCACTGTCAGGAACACTTCTGTCAGACATGTCTGTTCGGGCTCAAGAAGCCGACATAAGCAGGGAAGGAAAACGCGCAATGACGCAGTACGTGTCAGAGACCGACCCCAGCATCCTGAGCATGAACGCGGTGCTCGAGCTCTACAAGCTGAGCGGCTGGAAGCTCCTTGACGTCCGGCGCATCTGGGCGAACGGGAACTGGCCCAATGGCGACCCCGAGACGAGGCACAATGCCTTCACCGATCTCACCAGGTTCAAGGGCTGCTGGTACTGCGTCTTTCGAGTGGGAGAGGATCACGCCGTTACCGGTTCCCTCGGCGGACTACGCGTCGTGAGATCAAAGGACGGGAAGAGGTGGACGTCCGTCTTCTTCTATCAGCCTGAAGAGAAAAGCGTGGATGTTCGAGATTCAAAGCTGGCGGTGACCCAGGACAGTCAACTGGTGTTGCTTGCCTATGAGAGCTACCGATTCGAACCGGCAAAATCAGCGTTCAGGGATCGCTGGTTCAAGGAGGGCGAGGAATCCGACGGAACAATAGGCAGATCAATGACCTGGCTGTCCTCGGACGGCCAGGAGTGGCAGGGCCCCAATGTCAGCACTGTTGCCGGGAACACCTGGCTCTGGAGCTGTGCCTGGCATAAGGGCGCAGGCTATGCCGTCGCGCATTCCGGGAAGCACGGACGAAAGGGCGCCATCTACCGCACAGACGATGGCAAGGAATGGGAACTGCTGGCGGCAGATATATTCCCCAAAGATACCGAGGGGAAGCACCAGGGAAATGAGGCGTCCATTTTCATAGACGCTGATGACAGCGCCTGGGTCTACTTGCGCAACGCACCCCGCGTCAATAGACAACTGTCCAACATCGGGTTCTCCAGGCCGCCATACACGGAGTGGGACTGGTCCAGGCAGACCGCGGTCAATCTCGGCGGACCGAAAATGGCCCGCCTGTCAGACGGACGTATTGTCGTTGCGGGTCGGTTCGGAGGCCGGCATGGAGGCGGGGGTTACGGAGACTCAGTCACGGCCCTCTACGAGCTGGACATAGACAATAGTATACTACATAGAATCGCGGATCTGCCTTCACAGGGGGACAACGCCTATCCGGGAATCGTCGAGGTGAATGGCGAGCTCTGGATAAGCTACTACTCGTGCCACGAGGACCCCAACCCCGAGAGTCGGCGCGCACACCTGCAGAGATCATGCATCTATCTTGCCCGCATCCGAATTGGCGGGCCACGATACCACTACACGGACAAGTACTCCCTGAGGCCCGAACCGCCGGACGCGAAAAGATAGAAGTCATCTCGAAGACATCCTGGATACAGTCACTGGTTAATCGTATTGCAGAAGCTGTAGGAGACCCATCATGGCCAAGTTTGTCAACGTTGCCGGAGTGCAGTTCGCTACGAGCACGAGCGGGGGCGCCCCCGACGCCGGGAAGGTCATCTGCCGCGAGATGGAGGCCAAGCTGAACTCCCTGAAAGGCTACGGTCTGGACTTAGTCGTGACCTGCGAACTGGCGATCCTGGCCCAGACCCTGGAAACGGCCGAAGAGATTGCGAACCCGGGGCCGTTGTTGCAGACGTATGCGCGTTTCGCAGCGGCAGAGAAGTGCCATGTGGCCGGCGCATCGCGTGTCCGCGAAGGTGACGACGTGTACAACTCGATCGTCTACTTCGGGCCCGACGGCGACATTCTGGGTGTGTACCACAAGGTCAACCTCACCTACACCGCGATTGGGAAAGGCGAACGTTCAGGCACGAAAGCCGTGGTCATAGATACAGCGATCGGGCGTCTGGGCGGAGTGATCTGCTTTGATCTGAACTTCGAGGAACTACGGCAGCAGTACCGAGCCCTGAAGCCTGACATCCTGACCTTCGCCAGCGCTTACCACGGCGGCCTCATGCAGCAGATGTGGGCCTACGACTGCCGCGCGTTCTTCGTCTCTGCACTGCAGTTCATGGGCTGTGGCGTACTGGACCCCTTTGGCCGGGAACTGAAGGTAACCGACTGCTACACAAACGTCGCCCGAGCGACCATCAACCTGGACCGCGTGATGGTGCATCTGGACAAGAATCGGACGAAGTTCGCCGAGATCGAGAAGAAGTACCTGGGTGAGATCATCATCGACACACCCGCCAACGTCGGTTCGGCACTGATCTACAGCATGACGGATGAACGCACCGCCATGGACGTCGTCGCCGAGTTCGAGCTGGAACTACTGGACGACTACCTGGCCGCAAGCCTGGCCGCAAACGCGGCAAACCGCTGAGCGGCAGGCGGCCGAGGCAATCAGCCCTCCCCATCCTGCAACTCCACCCTCGTATAGGGGCACGAGATGTAGGTCGGGTACGCTTTGTCCCAGCTACCTGGCCAACGGGGCCGTTGCGGGAGGAATACCCATGACTTTCAGGACCTCCAGCATGGCATCGAGATTGTCTGTGAGGGGATACTGGACGCCCGCTTCGATGAGTTTACGAAACATCACGGGATCTGAGGTGCCGTAGTAGTTGATCGTGACTCCGTGGCGCCGCAGTTTGTCGCAAACACGGGGCGTACAATCGCTCCAGCCTTTGAGCTGAAGGTACTGGGCCCTCATCGCGATGGTCTGGTCCGGATACGCTGAATCGGCGCCTCTCTGCCCTGACATGTTGCAGATGCGTATCCGGGGATCGACCTTGCGCGCTGCCGCCGCATCCCCGCGTCCACAGGCCAGAAAACACTGGTCCAGCCTCTCCATGGCAACGATCTCTCGGGTTGCTGCGCCGCCAATCCCTCCTTTGAGATGGCAGTTCACCTGGATCCATTGGGGAATCGCTTCGAGGGCCTCCCTGAATGTCGGGATCTTCCCGCCTTTCCATTTCTCGCCCTTCCATGCACCGGCATCCAACTTGCGCAACTCCGCAAACGTGTAGTCGCCCGGCTTGCCGGTGCCGTTAGTGGTGCGGTCGAGGGTCAGGTCATGCAGAAGAACCAGTTGCCCGTCACGGCTCGACGTGAGGTCGATCTCGATCTGATGGGCCCCCTTGGCCACGGCTGACGCGATGGCCGCCAGCGTATTCTCAGGCGCAACACGGTTGTCCCCGCGATGGGCACACACACCAACAGCTTCGGGCAACTCATGCCACGCATTGTAGCAGAAGGTCCGCAACGGAGCATCGTTCTCGAGCAGGAGCAATGTCCAGACCCCCGTTTCCGCTCCCCTGTTTACCCAAATAGGCCCGGCAGCATCCTGTTGCGGGTCGAGTGGGAGCGTCTTCGTCCGCGAGCCGCTGGGCGAATCGATCGCGACGACCAGACCGGACAAGTACTCCCGCATACAAGTAGGCAAATTGAGGCGCAGCTCCTGCCCGGACAGGACAGCCAATCGGTCCAAACTGATCCTGCGTGCGGCCTGTCTTCGCAGGAACACGCTGAACGCGTCCGAGTCGAGCCGGAACGCTGGGGCCTCGACGCGAACGGACTCGAAGTGACTGCCCTGATTCCCGCGTGACTCAACCCCCACGCGCCCCGCGGCCAGGTCCGGATCGTCAAGGCCGCAGATCATCCGGTCATTCATGTAAACAAGGCCGATGGTCCCCTCGGTGCGCACCTGAAGATGATAGCGTTGGTTCGTCTTGTAGCCCGGCTTCGTGCCCGAAGCCAGGCAGGTGTAGCGGCCGTCGACGGTCTTGCTGAGCTGCCAAAACGGCGGGCGCCCATCGACTTGGAACTTGTAGTAGTTGCGGGCGTCCTTCCAGCGCCAAACGATCCCGATTCCATCATCGTCACTGGATCGGAACACCACCTTGACACGAGCATTGGCGGGGACATCGTGCTGCGCGACACAGAAGCTGCCGGTCCAGTTGGCCTCGACCCGACCATCCCATGGGCGCGTGTAGATATTCGTGGTCTGGTGGAGAGCACCGTCCCGGACATGCCAATCCGAGGGCCCCATGTTCCTGCCGATGTCCGCTACGTCCCAGGGGCCGAGCTCATCACGGTCAAACGTGTCCGTCCAGACAAGCTCAGCAGCCGTAACCGAAGCGACACCGAGGGTAACGAAAACGACACACGCTGCAAGCGGGCCCAAGCGGCTATAGAGGAAGTTCATGGTTTTCTGTCCTGCTTGATGACTTGAGCTGCCAGACCCGGAGGCGGTTCGTGTATGTGCGAGTTCATCGGCTGCCTGTCTCAAGCTGCTTCTGCCACGCCTCGTACTCGGCCAGAATGTCCTCATCGCTGACAAAGCGCTTGTAGCAAACACGCGAACGGATCACCACCTCCGCCCCGGGCGTCAAGTTGCGGAGCCGGTAGCGATAGTCCCAGGCAGGATTCGTGCGTTCCCACTCCTTGCTGTAGCCTCCCCCGGAGGGTGACATATAGGGGATGAGGTCGCTACCCCATTTGCGCTCAACCATGAAGATGAGAACCATGTCGTCGAAACGACCGTAAAACAGGGGAAAGTCCGGGTCAAACCTGAGGTCGCTGAAGCCGTCCCAGAAGCCGTTTGTGCCGTGGGCGTACTTCGCGTTTTCCACGACGTTTCCTTTGGGCAGAGGATCCATGCCTTTGGGGGCGATGCTGGCCCGATCGCCGTGCGTCTCGGAGTAGTGACGAGCCCACTCCCCATTGGTCTGAATGATGTAGATTGCCGGGTCTGCCGGGCCGTTCATGTACGACGTGCTGTTCCAGCTTCCTGTCGTCCTGCCGGCAGTGAAGCGTGCTGCGTGATCAACGTAGTGCGGAGCCTTGACCGTGTAGGTCTCACTGACCTCAGACTTGCCTGTCCCGACCGTGAGCACTGCACCATTCTTGCCCACTGGTCTGATTGTGCACTCCTTGCGAATCCCGATCATCCCGGCATAGAGGGGACAGAACACGTTGGACTCCCTCAGACGATGGGAGAGGTGATGGATGCCGGTGTAGCTCGGCCGATCGGATCCGCCATGCGCGTAATGGTCACCGATGGTCACCTTCAGATCGCCGACTTGAAAGACGAGCGCATGGTCCGGATCATGCATTGCTTGGCCTGGGTTGGGAGCTGCGTAGACAGTTGAGGCAAGGGCGGTCGCGAGGATCGGGCTGAGAAACGCCCTGCCACCCGGGAAGCTCGCCAACAGCGCCTCCAGGCGCGAACAAGACGAAACAGTCATGGTACCTGCCCTTTCTTGCCTGGTCACGTTCTACCGAGTCACAGACCGCAACGTAGGGTGTACGGATGCCACAGGCAAGAGCAGAGATCGGTCCGGTGGACGCGAATGGCGTCAAGACAGCGGCTGCACGGGAACGCCTGTCTTGACAGACTTCGACGGTCGAGGGCGGTCGCCCTCCAAGCCGAAAGCACCGCTCGCCGGAAGTCCGTTGGGGGGCGGTCGCCCTCGACCGCCGGGCCTTTTCTCCTCAGCCTGAGGCCCGGTCGCTGTGGACATCGACCCTCCAGGATCACCCCGACAAAAGCACGTTCGATCTTGTAACTATCTATTATAAAGCAGGTTGCGACTCTTTTGTTGCTTGATCGACAGGCGCTTTCAGCTA
>Ga0209045_1000257_pt1 | contig 67047 bp, 40 predicted proteins | sample SaaInlLV_10m_DNA_4_FD_184664 | JGI IMG/M metagenome (GOLD analysis project Ga0209045, IMG submission 184664) | Marine microbial communities from expanding oxygen minimum zones in the Saanich Inlet - Saanich Inlet SI072_LV_200m_DNA (SPAdes) (version 2) | ecosystem: Environmental > Aquatic >...
ACTCACCGAACGCCGGCCTGGACGCAGCTTTCCGAGGAAAAAAACACCAACGAAGCACCGTCACGTCATGAACCGCAAAAGGATCTGAGGCCGTCGCGCCGCCCGGACGCTTAGGTTGACGGCATTGCCCCCCGGGGAGCACCGTCACTGTCCCCCGTCCCCGGAAAGCCCTGCCCTCGACAGTCTGCGCATGCGGCGGGTGCGTGAAGCCTATTGCGCAGCAGTTACCCTGATCGACACCCACATCGGGAGGATTCTCGATGAACTTGAAGAGAGCGGACTGGTGGATGACACGCTGATTCTCTTCATGACGGATCATGGCGAGATGCTTGGGGATCGAGGCTACTATCAAAAAGTCGTCCCGTACGATCCCTCGGCCAGGATTCCCTTGATCGCCGCGGGCCTCGATGTCCCTGCCAACACCACAGTCGATTGCCCGGTGACCACATGGGATGTCAGCGCCACGATTCTTGATGCTGCGAGGATCGACCCGCCGGGGACGCCGACCCTCGTTGGCAGCAGCCTCCTTGGGCCGGAAACGAAGCGCGTCGGCCGGATCGTGGCCTACCATCAAGCGCTGGGAAACAACCGGTACGTTGCCGCCGTAGGCGAAGGCCACAAACTGATCCACTGGTTCAGTGGCGGCGAAGAGGAGCTTTACGACCTCGTTGATGATCCACGTGAACAGAAGAACATCATCGGCGAAGAAGAGGTCACGGGGGTTGAGGAGCGCCTAAGAAACGCCGCGGTCTCTTTTGAACGGGACCACGGGGTCGAGGCCAACGTCAGCAATGATGCCTTCGTGGACCTGCCCTACAAACAGCCCCCGGAACACTATCTGAGTATGTATCCCCACTGGTCATCGTTTCAGTTTCCACCATGGATGGTAGGCTATTCGGAGGACGACCTGAAACTCATCGCGGCCGAAATGCGAGACTGCCTCAGGTCGGAAGCAGCGTACATCTGCCGGGATCCAGAGTGGCGCAAACACGCCCTCCAGCAGTGGCTCGACATCGGCGGAGCTCCCGCAGTCTATGAGGCGCTGTTCAAGGACGCTGACCATGCAGATTGAGTTGGTTCAGGGCGACATTGCCCGGTGGGATTCGTATGATCTTTGATATTGTGATGGCCCTTGTCGCCGGTCTGCTTGTGCTCCGCGGCTGGTTGCGTGGCTTCTATCGATCCGTCGCCGGAACGATCGGCCTTGTTGCCGGATACGGCATTTCTTACGCATCCGCTCGCCCAGTCGGTGACAAGCTTTGGGGAGCGTATCCCACGCTTCCGCGCCCAATTGCCTGGAGCCTGGCAGCGTTCGCTGTCTTCATCGTTGTCAATCTGGCCGTGGTCCTGACCGGTGACGCTCTCCTGCGAGCCCGGGTGAAGGGGCTGCCCCCGGAAGACAGACGCCCATTCCTACGCCAGAATCGCCGGGGTGGCGCCTGCATGGGGCTTCTCCGAGGGGCACTGCTCGTATTGTTCATTTCGCTGGCGGCCGCCCTCATCCCTGTGGATCACAGAATTGCCCGTCTACTGGGCGCCGATGAGTCAAAACTCGTGAACGTGGTGCGACCGCTCGTTCATCCCATCATCAAGAAGGCCACCTCCATCACGGTTGGCGACGACGAAAGTGGCGAGATCCTCTCCGCCGTGCTCCGTGATCCCGAAGCAGCCCGAACGGCGTTGGAAGCCGTCTGGGCGAAAGAGGACTTCCAGGCACTGCTGGCCGATCCGGAATTCGTGGCGGCCGCGGAATCCGGGAACACGGATGCCATGGCGGAGGACGAGCGACTGATTCGGCTGATGGGTGAAGCTGATGTGCAAGACGCTCTCCGAAGCCTGGGAGTAGACCTGGCAGTGGACCAGGAGACCTCCCCCGGTGACACCGCCAGGGCACTGGCCAGAACACGCAAAGTCGTCAAGCAGCTTGCCCCGTTCCTCGAAGCCGTTCAGGCCGCTTCCAAAACGGACAGGCCAGCCACCGAGGGCACGACCGGGGGGGGGCCTTCCCCAACGGTTCAGGATGCCATGGACGCCCTCAGCTCAGAGTGACATGCGGGCCTTCCGCGGAGAACCACCGGACGGCCGAAGTTGTTCGGCGCACTGCTTCTCCGCTGGCCGAAGTCGCACAGTCGAGAAAGAAGCCACGCTATGCCAAAAAACGACTCCCGGAAGATGCCCCAACCAGTACCGGCCGATGCCGTCGTTCTCTCCAGCGTCCCCGGGCCGGCGACGCCGGAACACCCGCGCAACACTGAGGCCTCTCTGCTGGTGCGGCAGGATCACTCATACCTGCTCGCGTACACCGAGTTCTGTGGGGCCGGGAACGACGATTCCGCTGCAAACATCGTCGGAGTGACTTCGCGGGATGGTGGCAGGACATGGGGGGAGAGACGGATCATCCAACCCAACACTGGGGGGTGCAATGTGATGTCCTCAGCACTGTTGCGGCTCGATGATGGAGCGGTTCTCCTGGCGTTCATCCGCAAAGACTCACGCAGTTCCTGCACCATCTTCACGCGTCGCAGCGAAGACGAAGGGAAGACCTTCGGTGAGCGGGTTCAGGTGAACGACTGGCACGCCTACATGGGAATCGTCAACGACTCCCTGGTGCAGCTGCGCAGTGGCCGGGTGATCTGTCCTGTCTATTTCTCTTCCGAGGCGTGCTGGACACCCGGCGAACGTTTCGTTGCGCGTGTGTGCTTCAGCGATGACGGAGGACGAACGTGGCACGCGGCCGAAGGAGACGTGCAATGCCCCAAACGAGGCGCGATGGAGCCGGTCATCCTCGAACGCGACGACGGCAGCCTGCTCATGCTGATGCGGACACAGATGGGGTGTGTCTACCAAGCCGCGAGCACAGATCAGGGAGTGAATTGGACCCCGGCCACGGCTACGGACACCCCCAGCCAGGAGGCACCAATAGCCATCCGGGCAGTGCCGGATCGACACATGGCCATAGCAGTATGGAACGCATCATTCGACCCTCAGGCAGGTTCGCATGGAGGCCGACGTTCGCCCCTCCATATTGCCGTGAGCAGGGACGAAATGCGTTCCCCGCTCAGGCCCATGATTCTCGAGGAATCGGAGGAAGCGACCTTTGCCTACGCAAGCATCGCAGTCGATCAGGATCGACTGCTGTTGACCTACTATGTAGGCCAGGACAGCGCCTTGATCGATGGTCGTGCCGCAACCCTTCTCGCACTGAAGTTCACAGTCGTCGATTTGACTGCATTGACCAGTGAGTGCGATCCGGAACCCCCGGTCACAATCGTCCCCCCGTACACGCTCTATCCCACCCGGACCAGCGTCAACCTGCGCTGGTTCACGGACCGCCCCACACACACCGGCCTGCGCTACTGGCCGGAAGCCACCCCCGAGGCCGTCCGAACCGTACCCCCAAGCCTAATCAGGGACTGCGCCCACGAGGTGACAATCGAGGGGTTGGTTCCCGGGACGCCCTACTCCTATATCTCAACCGACACCGGGACTGCTGGGGGGTTTCGCACACTTCCGGGGAATGACGGGAGCGCGTTCTCATTCGTCGTGTTTGGTGATCCGCAGAGCCACAAGAACTACGCTGAGAGCGTGTCACTGGCCGCCGAACTAAAGCCTGATTTCGGGGTGGGTCTGGGCGACTTCGTCAGTCGGAGCTCGGAGGAGAACTACCGTAGCGTCCTCTCTCTCAGCAAGCCTCTACTAGCCGCAGCACCGCTTCTGCCTGCCATCGGCAACCATGACTACAGGAGACATGCCCGCCCGTTTGCCCAGGACAATGACATGATGGTCTATGACCGGTATCTTGGTGACGGCAGGGGAAACTCCTCAGCGACTGACTGCGGATCTCTCAGGCTGATCATCCTCAACTACCCGGACAAAGGGACACTCCCACCGGATGCGGCGCAGATGGTCTGGTTGGAGGCCCAATTGGGCGATGCCCGCAAAGCCGGACTCAAAGCCCTCCTCTTCCACCATTGCCCCTGTTTCACCTCGACGTGCATAGACTGGGCCGTCGAGGACAGCGTGTTGCCGCCGCTTCTGTCCCGGTATAGCGATGTCGTCCTTGCGGACTTCGCAGGACACATCCACACGTACGAGCGCTCAGTTGTGGATGGTGTGACCTACGTCACAACCGGTGGGGCCGGCGAACTCTATGAGTACCCGGTGAACGTACGGAACAACCCCTGGCAAGTCTTTGCGACCGATGCGCTCCACTTGTGCTTCGTCCAGGTGAACGCCGCCAAAATCACTGTCCGGGCGATCGGCCATGACCGAGCCACGATAGACGCCTTTGACCTACCATTGCGCTAGTCAGCGCCACACCGCCAGTCACAGCCTACCTACTGGTTCCCGCGGACAAGGATGAGGAGCTTGGCCGCCGTGTAGCTGCCCGCAGACTTGGTGAACGTCCAGTCGGGATGACCGCTCGGGCTGTTCCCGATCCCCAGGTCCGCCTGTCCCTGGGCTCTCCAGTTGTTGTAGGCAAAGACGACCTGCTTCGCGGCCCGGTTGTGTATCTGCATGGATCCGTAACCGTGGGCCACTCCCGTGTTCTGCTGATCACCAAAATCGTACGCGCTGTCAGATGCCCCCGGGACTTTCCTGGCGTTCGACGGACCGTAATTGCAGGGCCAGAACTCTATCCCGCCTGCCAGGTTGTCCCCTGCCTTCAGCCCGGGGACGTTGCTTCTGACCTGGAGACCAGCCACCTCCTGTTGCAGGTGGACCTTTGTCTTGAAGACGGGCACTCCCACTTTCGTGATGTCGTCGGTGAACGCATCCATCGATGCAAACACGAACTGCTTCGTTCCGTCCTTCGTCATGAGTATGAGGAAGTAGGCAATCCGGTCGAACGCCCCGGAAAAAGCAGCAGCATGGTCTTCGTCATAAACGATACCATCCCCCTCGTACCGGACCCGCGGGAGAGCCACCGAGTAAACCAGTTCGTAGTCCTTTGCCTCAGCAACACAGTTGTCAACCACTGAACGAACCGGGATAGTGCCAACGGAAAACGCCGTGGCCGGCAGCCCTGCCCCGTTGGTCAGATTCGGCTCAGCCAGCTTGCTCCACGCAAAACGTGCTGCTGTCGGGATCGCGACCTCCGGTGAGGACAGGACAACCGTCTCGCCGGTGATTGCAGCGTCCGCCTTCACAAAAACGCCATTGTTCCCACCGATTTCGAACCAATCCGAGGCTTTGCCGTCACGTGTCCTGAGTCCTGCAGCATTTTCAAAGGACACGATGACCTTGGCTCCGTCGACCTCGTGCCCGGCAAACAGCGGCCCCCGGCAGACGCCACCACGACCATACGTCTCACTGAGCGCCAACCCCGCCAGACGTTTGCCGACCGCTTGCTTGTTCTTCGGGTGAATGTCCTTGAGGTTACCGACATCGCTGATCACCGCCATCCCGGTATGCGGAACCCTCTTCTCAATCGTGGCCTGTGCCTCCCAGAAGGCGGCGAGGATGGATGCATTCTCGCTCCCGTATTGGTAAGGCGCAATCTGTACGTAGTAATACGGCATGGCCGGCTTCCCCCAAAGCCCTCGCCACCCGGCAACCAGAGCTTCCGTCTTTGCGACGTAGAGCATCCGGTCGTGGTGGTTTGACTCTCCCTGATACCAGATTGCCCCCCGAATCCCATACGGCACCAGGGGGTGAATCATCGCGTTGTACATGGCACAGGGATCCCCTCTCTTGTCGAGTGGGATCAACCCAGCGGGGAAAGCTGGGACAGGCTCAAACGCCCTGGATTCGAGCATGGCTTCCCTGGCCCCGTCTCTCCACGCCCCCAAGCGGGTGAGGAAGTCTCCCATTGCCTCAAGGTGCGATGGGCTACCAGGCGTGGCCATCTCCACCCGGGCACTCAGGGCAGAGACCTCGGCGACCGATCTGAACCCAAGTGGCGGGGTCCAGGGCTCAATTCGCGATCCCCCCCACGACGAGTCAATCAGGCCAATCGGCACCCCAAGTTCAGCATGTAGTGCGCGCCCGAAATAGTACGCCACCGCGCTGAAACCCCCCCAGGTTCCGTGCGTTCCTATCGTTTCAGGCGAGCAGCGAACCCAGTTTCCGGAGAAACCACGCTTCGGCGTTGAGGAGAGTGTCTTGGGTACATCAATGAGACGGATGTCCGGGTGGTTCGCTGCCGCGATCTCCGCACTGGGGTTGAGTGAGACGCCCACACCCTGTTCCATATTTGATTGCCCCGAACATAGCCAGACCTCTCCCACGGCAACATCCTCAAACGTGACCGTGTTTGCCCCCGACACGGTCATGGTGAAGCCAGTTCCCACGTTCATAGGAGGAAGGTCGAGGCGCCAGTCCCCGTCCTCTCCGGCGGTCACCGAGTGACTGCCGCCAGCGATACTCACGGTCACCTCTTCGCCTGGATCTGCCCATCCCCAGATCGGGACACTCTCAGCCTGCTGCAGAACCATGTGGCTGCCGAAGATGCTGGGCAAGGTCACCGCCCCGCTTGCCGCAAACGAGTACCCAATCCCCGCCGCAGCCAACATGAACCGCTGTGCTACTCTCAACATGCCGCAACCTCCCGTTTGTCCATTTGCTCAGAACGGCTCCGCAACGGAAACACGTCGTCACCGGGAAACACAATCGCACAGGAAACAAAGAAACATGAGGGAACGGCCTGGAGGGGGGCGCCACCTTCACCAACTAACACACGCCACCCCACGTCGTCTGACGCCTTTCGGGACAGGCTACCTCTCACCCCTTGAAGGCGTGCAACGCTTTGGCAACTTGGGCTTGAGTCTCGCTGGAAAGGAGTTTGGACAGGCGTTTCTCGTCGTGGACGAAGTTGGCCAGGCGCTGCAACACGGGCAGATGTGATGTCGGAGCGAGAGCTGGTATTGCCAGGAGGAAGAAGAGCTGGCAGGGCGTATCGAGGGAGGGGTTGAACGCCAAACCAGGCGGAGGAGCAATGCCAACAGTCAGCGCCAGGCGGCGCACGAAGGGCGAACGAGCGTGTGGGAAGGCAACCCCACCGGCCAACTGAGTCGTCACTTCGTCTTCACGATGCTCAACTGCATCCAGGAAGACCTCCGCGTCAGAAATCAGCCCTTCCTCGAACAATGGGGCGCTGAGCGCCCCAAGCACATCGCGCCGCGTACCGCCGCGCAGGGGCAGCACAACGTGCTCTTTCGGGAGTAGCACCTTGATATCCATTATCCAAACACCTCAGAAGCAGCGGAGAGGAAACTATGCGTCACTGGTTACCTGAAGAAAGCGGCCGCAGTTCGGGCAAATCCACGGTATTTCTTCCCGCCGCATCCGGCCGAGATCGCCCATGGTGACGTTGAGATAGCAACCGCGACACACCCCCCCGACCTCGCGCACGACCCCGAGCCCTGTTCGCCGATGGCCGTCATAGCGAGCCAGAGAGTTGCTTGGGACACCTTCGCGCAAGGCATCAATTCTCACTTTGAGTTGAACAAGCTCATCGGGCGGATTGTCCTTGTGCAGAATTGTTGACTCTTGGTGGACAATCTCAAGTTCTTGAAGCTCAATGAGTCTGTTTACTAGCTCGCGCATAAAACCGCCTGGTTAACAGTGCCGTCGACAGAAGATACCTGTCCACGTGGCCCGGGGCAACAAGGTGCACGCCCGAGGCGCAGCCCTGGCCCCCAAACCGAGAGGACCGGATGCGAATCCCCCAAAACTACCGGAGAACGACTGACCACGCCCCTCACTTGGACGCCTTCCGGACCATATCAAGCGCGGCACGAGCCTCACGGACCTCAGTCGCGCCCCGCGTCAAATCAACCTGGAGCTTCCGGACCTGCTCGTCCTTCTCACGGCACCGACGTTTCCATCGGTCGAGTTCCTTGCGGACACCCGCCATCTGCTGCTTCAGATAATCTCGCTCCTTGCCGAGTTCTTCAGCCTGGTGCCGCAGTTCACGCACCACGGCGTTCTCCCGTTCCAGCAGGTCCATGTGCTCGCGCGTTCGATTCTGGTTCCCCACCTGGAACGTGAGAAGCACAACCAGAAAGAGAATGACGGCCAACAGGACGCCGCTGTATGACCTGGGACGTGTTCCTGGGGCAGGAGTTCTGCTCATGCCGTTCTGTTCCTCTTGCGGTCTCTATTCAAGCTCGCGAAGTCTGGACTCACCTTCCGGGGGAACTGCGCAGCGCCAAAGCTGCCAGCCTGGCTTCCACGTCTGCTCAAGCAGCAGCCAAGGACGTCCGCGTTCGTGGATTTCTCCGAGGTGGCTCCCTTTGATCAGGTAGAAAACGCCCGTTCTCGGCGGTACCAGCAGGTGAATCTGCTCGCGCCGAGCACGAGCAAGGAAGTCCTGTTCCCGGAAATCCAACTGAGCGACAAAGCGCTTCTCGGGCAAGTCATGGTAGATGGCCGGGGCCGCTACACCATACACGGTGACTCGCGAGTCAGGCCAGTGTCGGTCGATCCAGCCCGCAATGGCTTCAGCGGGGGGAGCAGGAAGCATGTAGTCGCCTTCTGACGATAGCGGTGGGGCAGGACGGAAACAAGCAACTGCCACACAGGCCCCAACGCTCGGGAGAGCAATGAACAGACGGCGACATACGGCCTTACCCCAGTCGAGCTGCAACACGGGAAGCGCAGTCGCCATCCCCGCCAGTGTCAGCACCAGGATTCCGCCTCCGGGGGCAAATGCCCCGACTCCTCGCAGCACTGCATGGGAAACTACAGCGGCGCAACCGCCGACCAACAAGCAGGAAGCAGGACCATGCACATCCGTCCAGAGCGAGAGTACCAACACGACACCACCAACAAGCGCCACGAAAGATGTTGCCCCCAAAGCCTGCACGCTACCGGTAAAGAACGCCTCAGCGCCACCGGCAACAACGGTCCCCCAAAGGTGCTTTGTGCCGAACAGCATGTCATGCATCACCAGTCGGTTCCAGAGCAGCCAGATACAGACGCAGTAGCAAAAAGGCGCCCAGATAAGCACTTTCACTCCGCCCTGCTCAGACTTTGCCACGATCGAGAACCGACGAACGTTGTGGCACAACACAGCCAGAATGGCAAGCGCAACGACCAGACCGGGCACGCCGGCAAAGGCAAGGAGTCCCAGGTTCATCGCGCAGACAATCACGTCGCGCAGGGCGTTGGTTCGGTGCCAGTTGGTGGCGTGGTAAAACAGGCCGCCCAGAGGCACAACGACGACCCAGTTGGGATCCAATGCAATGGCCGCATCCCGAACATCAGGAATGGCGGCGAAGGCGCCAAGCAACGGCAAGGCAAGCCAACTCCGACGGCCAGACTTGGCTGTCCGGATAACGTACATCAGCGCCCATGCCTGGGAGCAGGCCACCAGGAGACGAACCGCGTCAATGCCCAGCAGGGGAAAAGGCCAGCAGCGCGCGACCATGCGAGTGACCAACAGCCCTAGGGTCGGGAGGGTCGGAAACGCGAGTGACCCAACCAGAGCCTGGCGTCCCCAGTTCTGCCCTTCGATCAAAGATTCGACAATACGAGAGTGAGTTACGCCTGCATCGGTTGGGACAAAGGGCAGAAGGAGCCGTCCAACGACCAAAAGCAGGAAAAAGAGAGCCCAGCCTCCACCCCGGATGCCGGCTTCCCGCTTCTCACGGGAATCCGTGATCTCCAGAGGGCCTTTCCATATTGCACTGCCGGAGTCCATTATGCGTCCTCCGTCATGGTCGCCTCAAGGCCCTGTGCCTCATTCGAGAAGTGTTTTGTCTTCTCCCAGTGATGTGGACGAGTCAGCAATTGCAGGAACCCTTTCCAGGCCCCGATGCTGAGGAGGACCCAATACGCCGGCATGGCCAACCCATACTTGGCGAGATGCCCAAATCCCCGTCGCACACAGGCGATTCCACTTGTATAGGCAAAAATGAAATTTCCGGCAAACAGGCAGACAGCACCGATCGCGAAAATGGGGCCGGGGAAATACACTTCGAGCCCAACCGGTTGGAGAATCAGCCAAAGAAGCGCAAGCAGCCAGTAAAACGGGCTTATCAACTGGCAGAGCGGCGTTCCTCCAATGAGCAGCTGGAACTGGATGAAATTCCACAGGCCAATCCGCCGGAACAAGCTCCACGGACTGCGCATATGCACCAGGTAGGTTTGCATGTAACCCTTGACCCATCGTGAGCGCTGACTGATCCAGAAGGGAACGCTTGGGCACGCCTGCTCCCAGGTCGTCGAATCCAGCACACGGGTCTGCCAACCGGCGGCAAAGAGCCGCAAGCCAAGATCACAGTCTTCCGTAACGTTGAATTCGTCCCAACCACCAAGGTGCTTGAGCACGTCCAGCTTGAAATGGTTAGAGGTCCCGCCAAGGGGAATCGGGGCCTTCAGGCAGTCAAGCCCGGGCAGGCAGAGATCAAACCATGTCGCGTATTCGGCCGTGAAACAGCGGGTCAGGAAATTCTGATCGGGGTTGTAGAAATTGAGTTTCGCCTGAATGCAGGCCACTTTCACCGGGGATTTGGTAAAGGCGAGAACAGCCTTCTTCAGCTGGTCCTTCTCGGGGCGGTCCTCGGCGTCAAAGATGACGAGAAAGTCAGCGTCAGTGTTCGCAAGGGCAACGTTGCAGGCCTTGGGCTTCGTCCGAGGGTGCGACACCGGTATGGGGTAGATCACGAAGGGCGGTTTCAAGTCAAGGGCTTGCGCCACGTCCATCGTCTCCGGGTCATCCTCTTCTATAAGCAGTCGGATTTCGAGGCGATCCTTGGGATAATCAAGCTGGCTCAGCCCTTTCACCAGAGTCGGTAACACATCCCCTTCGTGGTACATCGGGATCTGAATCAGATAGCTAGGCCACCCTCCTGTCCATTCCCCGATCTCCTCTTTGGAAATGGTCACCTCACGCTCATGCCGCAGAGAGAGGTCGATCATGAGGACGCGATACAGACTGGAAGCCAGGTAGAAGATGGAGCAGACGATATTGAGGACAAGAAGCTCCGTTCGAAAGTCCACCACCGCCGCGGCCAGGAGCCCAAGAATAATCAGAACCATCGCAACGCGTTGCCAGGGGACGAGCGTCTCCACCGCTTGCGGGAACCCGCGCGGGGAGTAACGGTCGCGTCTGGTGGCCTTTGGGGACTGTTGTGCCGTCGAAACCATCAGCGCGTTGCCTCCGGGCGCAATTGTTCTTCAACCAAACGGCACAGCCACGCTCGCCCCAGATTGTTCGGCGTTGACAGCAACACCGTTCCCTTCTCGTCCCGGAAGCTCTGCACAAAAGGCTTGCCCTCCATGCCGGTTGCCTTCTCCCGGGAATAGGCGTCCACAACGGGGCTCCCCAGACGGCAAGCGATCTCCTTTGTGTAGAGAGCTGATTTTCGCAGAATAGCAGGAGAGACGCCAGGCACCGACGGCAGTGTGACAAACATCGGGATCGCGTTCTCTGCCAGAGATGCCTGAGCCAGGAAGAGAAGATGACGGCTCAGCTGCCTGGGAGAGAGGCCCGCCCGGAGTTCCTCAGTCCCCACGGCCCACAGTGCCACGTGCGGCCCTGCGGCCAGTGCGCGTGCCCCGACGGGGAATTTCAGTAGTTCACTCCTGGCCCCGCCGGCAGCCAGGCGGCCGGCGACATGTCGGGTCACGCCGTGAAGCCCAGAGTCCCGAAACCAGGCCTCCGGAAGAAGATCCGCATCAGGCCCGGCAGCCGTCGCCCAGAAGTCATCGACGATGGCCAATTCAGTCGCATCGCCAGCCACTTCTTCTGGCTGACGGAGCATCTGTGGTGAGGGAGCGTCCTGCAGAGCGTCACAAACCAACACCGCTTGGTCTTGACCGATCCAGAGTTGCTCTCCACATGCCCAGAGCTGCGATCGGGCGAACCCGGATGGCCTGATCAACCGAACAACTACCTCCCGTGAGAAGCGTGTATTCCGAAGCAGCCCGGCAAAGGCCACGCAAACGGTCTCAGGGGTTACGGCAACCGAGAACGCGGTTGCCCCGCCCCCCGCGGACACCGTCTCACGGCCCTGTGTCAACGCCTGGCCACCGGCGTTGCGAGCGACCCATGCGAGGGCCACAACATCGCCAATGGCAGCATGGATTTTTTCGTCGAGCGTTAGATGGGCATCCACCCGCAAAGGCTCATCAGGGGCAAGCACAGTCGGCACGCGGCTGACCGTCAGGCTTGGAGAGACAGCGGTGGGAGAAACCGATGCGAGACGGGCGGGAAAAACGACCTCCATGGCAAAGCCGAGCTCGTCAGTCGCCTGGTAGCGCAGTTCGGGGATCGACCTGCCAGGCACCACCAACGGTTCCTCCAGGCGATGCGGAGTACGGGATGCACCTATCCACAGCTCCTGCTTGGCGATTGCCCGTTCGAAAAGATGCAAATGCCTCGGGACGGGAGCCACAATGAGAAACTCAGTGGCACCATCAGCCGAAAGGAGCAACTGGGGTGCGGGCGTCTCAAGTCCCACGTGAAGAACACTGTCCTTCCGGCCCACAAGCAGCGCAGGGGGATGATGGGCTGACACGAGTTCCTCCGGTGGAATCTCCTCCGGCTCCCCAGCGCGCCATTGGCGCAACAACACAGGGATGGTCTCGTCAGACTCCTGTACCACAAAAAACTCGAGCCGATGTAAACCGGACGAGATACGCTGCCCTTCCCCCAGGACCGCATCCGACGGCAACCGTCGTCCTCCCCGCCAGGAAGCCACAGGTACACCATTCAGAAAGACGAACCAGGCGACTGTGCTGGGGCGAGCCCCAAAACGCATCGTCGTATCCTGCTTCACAACCAGATCACTGGTGAACTTCAGGAAGGCGGAACGACGTTCGGTGGGTGCATTCCAGTACTCGCGTTCAAAATGCGAGAGGAACTTGGGCAGATCAATCCCCACAAAGCGCTGACGCAACTTGGCAGTCAGCAGAACCATCTCATGAGGCGCGAAAGGACGTGTAGTCAGACGGTGGACAGCTCGTTCGAGAAAAACGGGGGTTCGTTTGGACGGGGCACATGGAACGTGATCTTCACCACCGGGCAATAGGTACAGCTCAATCTCAGGCTCTGCCTTGATCGTCTTGCTCCGCGATCGACGCCTAGCCCAGGGGACGAGACATTCGACAGCCACCACCCGCGTCCCAAGACGGATGACCGACGCAGGTAGCGGTTTTCCCGTTGAGCCGTAAGCAGCAACAGCACGAACGCCTACCGCAAGCTTCGCAGGAACATCGACACGTAGCAGGTGGGACCGTCGCTGAGCAGGGGCGGCCACCAACCGTACCAGAGCTTCAGGGCAACGCCAGACCGTCTCGGGCACAGCAACGTCTGCCGCGTGGGACAAGGGTGAAGCGGCCCTGAGTCCTGCCAATGCCAGTACAAATATGCTGTGGAGGGGGAGTTTCAGAAAGCTCCCACGTCTCATAGTCAACGACATCCGCAATCACTTCTCTGCCGCAAGGCGTTGCAGGACAGGTGCGTGTTGTGTCGGGCTGAAGGCGCCCCAAAAAGGACGCGGCTAATATACGCGGTCAGGGTAGCCTTACCACGCACCGGAGAGACAGGTCATGTCACACGTCGACTGAGGCAGGACTTCGGAGTGCAGACCGTCTCAGCCGTTGTGACTTCAACGCGGGAGAAGACCCGTTCATTGGCCGGACGAGAAGAAACCGTTCTCTATCTTCAGAGACCCAGGCCGTGCCATTCCTTGATTTGCGGTGGGGGCGCCACTATCCTTAACCGCGTCGGAGCATCCAATCGGATCCGACGGGTATGCTGTTCCGCAAACAGCCGTGCGTGAGCGTCTGCCATTCCGGTCGCTTCAGGTGCATCGCCAGGTGTGGAACGGCATCCTCAAGAGGAACGCAGAAACGGCGGGGCGGCCCGACAAAACAGTATGTCATCGGGAGGAGCGACCAAATCATGGTAACTTTCGGAACGGCGAACTACGCGGTCTTGCTGCTCTATCTGGCGGGAATGTTGGGGATCGGTTGGGTGTGCAGCCGGCGCGTGACCGACAGCCGCAGCTACTTCTTGGCCAATGGCCAAATGAACTACATCGTCGTCGGTGTATCCATTCTCGGGACCTACCTCTCAGCCTTGACCATGCTGGCTCTGCCGGCGATGTCGTATGGCGAACACGACTGGACGTTCATGGTGCAACTGCCGTTCCTAGTGGTGACCGGAGCGGTCGTTGTGAACTTCATCCTTCCACGATATCGCGACGCTGGCGTGATCAGTGTCTATGAATTCCTGGAGAAGCGGATTCACGTGTCCGCCCGGCTGGTTGGTTCCATCTCCTTCATCATCATGTCTGTCGCCAGGATGAGCATCATCCTGTATCTCACCGCCCTCGCCCTGCACACCGCCACGGGACTCCCTCTGGTTGGGACGATTGTGGTGATGGGCGCCATCATCATCGTTTACACCTGGCTCGGCGGAATCGAGGCAGTCATATACACAGACGCGATTCAGGTCGTCATCTTCGTCTTCGGGGCAATTCTCACCCTCTTCTTCATCCTTAACCGCGTCCCATTTGACGCATTTATTGCGATAGCCGCCGAGAATCACAAGCTGCGTATGTTCGTTACCGACTTTGACCCCACTAAGATTGTGACACTGTGGCTCATCCTTGAAACCATCTTCCAGACCATCCGGATTTACGGAACACAGCAGGATATTGCTCAACGTTTCATGACCACCAAGTCAACGAAAGAGGCCAATGACAGCGTCTGGATCGCGACTCTCGGGTACATCCCCCTCGGCCTTCTGTTCTACTTCATCGGTACAGCCCTGTTCGTCTTCTACAAGGTCTATCCCACCCTTCACTTGCCGGCCAAGTATGACCAGATCTACCCGTTCTTCATCGTCAACAATCTCCCCGCTGGACTGGCTGGGCTGGTCGTGGCTGCCTTCTTTGCCGCAAGCATGTCCAGCATCGATTCAAGCATGAACTCCGCTTCCACGGTCTGCGTGGAGGATTTCCTGCGGCGCTTTGGGAAGAAACAGCACTCTGATGCGTACTACCTGGCCCGGGCAAGACTCTTCACGGTGCTGTGGGGTGGGCTGGCGATTCTCCTGGCGCTCGTTTTCATCAAGGCCAGCTACGCTCAGGTGCTCTGGGGCAAGGCGATGGGGGTCTCGACCAACGGTATGCTGGGGTTGCTGGTGTTGGCCCTGCTTCCGGGGAAGGTCAACAAGTGGGCCGCCGGTGCCGGAGTCGTCGTGGCATATGCCGCGCTCTTTGTCATGATGGCGTCCGACGTGAACTATCTGCTCTGGCCCGTTGTGGGAAACACGCTCTGTTTCTTTGTCGGGCTCTTCCTCAATCCCCTTTTTCAGGCTGCTGAGACAGTCACCGCTCTGGAATCCCGGATCGCCAAGCTGGAAGGTGAGAAGACGTCCACCGTTCCCTCCCAGGAGTAAGCCGACGCCTCACCCGGAGCAACGGCGGGGGACAATCAGTCCTGCCGCCACTCCCCAAGCCGCCCTTCTTCTTCGGAAGGCTTCGCGATCCGTTGCTTGATCGCAGAGTAGGCGTGGTCCATGGCCAGGATGCGTCGGAATAACCCCAGGCAGATGAACCCCATCAGTCGGAAAGCCAGGGGGGATCCAGTGGCGATCAGAGAATCGAAGTTTGAGCGTGGGAGGAAGATGAGGCGGCTTGGCACCAGGCTCTCTACCGTTGCCGAACGTGGGCGATCATCGACAAGGGACATCTCACCGACAATCTCATGCGCCCCGAGTTCGGCCAACGGGACAGCCCGTCCGTCGTCACTCTCCCCCAGCACGGAAACACATCCCTCCAGGATGACGTATGCCCCATCTCCCTTCGCTCCCTCGTCCATGATTCGCTGTCCCGGCTCGAACCGGCATTCCTCACCACCAAGCTGGGTCAGTTCCTCAGTCGTCAGACGAGGGAAAAGCCTGTCGTGAAACTCATCAATCTCAAGATTGAGTGAGCTGACGTCGACCCCATGGGTGTGATCGCCAACCATCGCGCGCAACACTTCCATCACCGCTTTGTACTTATCCGAGACGTTCCTCAACCGTTGGGGCAGAATGCTGTAGAGGCGGAAAATCAGACCGTGGGCATAGGGTTCGTCACTCCTGAACAGCTGCTCAAGGCCTTGGCGCGTGAGTACACCGATATGTGTCCCGTCCTCTCCAGAGGCGACCGTTGCTGACCGCGGCGTACTGTAGAAGAGGCTGAGCTCCCCAAAGATCTCACCTGGCCCCAACTCCGCGACTCTGGTTCCGTCAATCAACACAACCACGTGCCCCGAACGGACGAAGAACATCTCGCGTCCTGACTTGCCCTGTTCACAGATCACATCACCCGCCGGGCAGATCAACTCATCGCAGAAGATGCGCTTCATGTGTTCGTTGCTGATCGTCCCGAACACTGCCCCGCTGATGTTCTGACAGATCAGGTCAAGCTCGCCCTTCTGAATACGGCCCGACTCGTTCTGAAGCGGCAGGAGGAGATCGTCAATGTAAGATGTGACATGTACCCGCAGGGATTCAGGCATACGCATGAAGTCATGCGATATCGCCTTGGCTTCCTCGACCGAAAGCTGTTTCCTGTCCTGAATGCACCGGTAGACCAGATGCTCCCGCAGGGCAACTGTACCTTCGAGACCGGCCAGGAACTCGTATGCCGGCTCGGCCAAGACGTCGGCGGTGATGAGAGAATCCGCCTCGAAGCTCTCCTCAAGCTTCCGGCCTGTTGCCCGCACCTCATCGAATGTCCCCGGCAACGCCACCGTCTGAGCAAGGTGAATAGTGCGGATGTCCTCGGGAGTGAGAGGCTGAAGCTGCTCCGCGACTACATCGAAGCGGTGTCCCAAAGCGCGAAGGGCCCGGATGATCACTCCGTTATTGATCCCCCGCCCGGACACATTGCTGTGGACATCGGCACTGTAAGCGGGCGGACTGAAAAGGAGGTCGCCGTAGTTATCGGTCGCATGCATGCGTATGCCGAGGCCGCGCTCTCGACACCAGGTCCCAATCCGGCAAGCGGCGGGAAGCGGGTCCTCACCCTCGATATTGAGGTGCCCCACATCGATCGTCACACCGAGGTTCTTTCGGCGAAGGCGCTCGGGACATGCCTCGTATACGCGCGACATTACATTGAGAAAATGCTCTGATGTCTGCGCACAGTCCAGCTGGCAGTAGTTCTCCAGGCTGATCTTCACATCGCTGCCGGCAGCTCGTTCCACAAAGCCGAGAATATCGTCCACTGCTGTCTCACGGATGAGATGCATCACCACGACGCCTGCACCAATCTCTCGGGCCAGATCAATAGTGTCGAACTGCACCTGCACGCAACGCGTCGGGTCAAAGAAGCGCTGTGCCCCGCGTGACGGGTCAGGGGACGGGACGTAAGGCCCAACCAATGGCGCGTGCAGGTCAACCCTCACGCCGGACCGCTCAATGGCAAGCTTGATCTGTTGACGGCGCTCGGGAGAAATCTCTTCGGGAAGAAGACGGACGTAGTTGAATGGGTGGAAGTCCAGGCTCAACTCGATCCCCGCCACCCCATCCCGGTGGGCCTTCTCAATCATCAACACCGGATCCATGAGCTGGCGTTCCCAGAACGTGGTCACAAACACGCGCTTGGGGTCGTCCAGACGTTCCCATTGACTCGAATCGACCCGCAGCTCTCCGGTCATACGATCCGCATACAGTGACGCGAACTCGTCGATCAGCGCGTCACGCTTCGAGTCGTCATCGGCGAGAAGAAAATAGGGGGCGTGATCATAGAGCCACCCCGCCTTGCAGATGAAGAAAGGAGAGTCGAAGAGCTGCTGAACGGCTTCCCCGCGTATCCCCAACAAGCCGCGCAGATGCATAACATGGTCCACCGTGGCCGTGGACAGATCATAGCCGTACTTGGTGCTGGACCGGTACCGCGCCAGCAACGCCACGCACGCTTCTCGCTTCAGCCCGCGCTCAAGCAGCCCACTCATGGCCCGCCCTTGGGACAGATCCAAGTCGCTCAGGCTGTCCCTGAGGAGACCTTCCAGAATGGGGTCATGAGACCATTCGGCTGACACAACGCTTGCCTCCTGTGGCAGTCACTCACCTCCCTGGTGCGGGACGTATCAGAGCCCTCCCTCAACCCGAACAGGTGTTTCAGTAGGATAGCATGTTCCCACCTGCCTGTCTAGACACGGCTCCCGGCCACTCGATCCTCTTCTGGAAACACCAGAAACAGCGCCCGTTCTACGAAGCAAGTTCTCCATCTGGCGCTATAGTACCGAGGTTTGACTAGGACCCGCCCTAATCCCTGCGGATTCGAGTGTGACTCCCCCTTTCTCGTCCTGCGGGAGATGGTACGCTCCAGAGGTGCACAGGATACAGCAGCATGCCCAAGCGTGACGACATCAAGAAGATCCTCCTGATAGGCTCGGGACCTATCGTTATCGGACAAGCCTGCGAGTTTGATTACTCGGGCACACAGGCGTGTAAGGCCCTGCGCGAAGAAGGGTTCGAGGTGGTCCTGGTCAACAGTAATCCCGCGACCATTATGACCGATCCGGAGTTCGCGGACCGCACCTATATCGAGCCTCTGACCGTGGATGTGCTCCACGAGATCATCCGCCGGGAGCGGCCCGACGCATTGCTGCCTACGCTCGGGGGCCAGACTGCCCTCAACCTCGCCATGGACCTGCACGACGTCGGCATCCTCGAGCGCTATCGCGTGGAGATGATCGGCGCCAAAGCCGAAGCCATCCGCAAAGCAGAGGACCGAAATCTCTTCAAGAAGGCGATGCAGAACATCAACCTTGATCTGCCCGTCAGCGGATCCGCCCACTCACTTGAGGAGGCCTGGGGATTCCAGCAGCAGATTGGTCGCTTCCCGGTGGTCATTCGCCCCGGCTTCACCATGGGCGGATCCGGCGGCGGAATCGCGTACGATGCCAACGACTTTGAGGAAATCGTCAGGCGCGGGCTCGACTACAGCCCCATCACCGAAGTCCTCGTCGAGGAATCGATCCTCGGCTGGAAGGAATTTGAGCTTGAGGTCATGCGAGACCGCAATGACAACGTCGTTATCATCTGCTCAATCGAGAACGTCGATCCTATGGGGGTCCATACCGGGGACAGCATCACGGTCGCTCCGGCCCAGACGCTGACTGATCGGGAATACCAGCGCCTGCGTGATGCCGCCGTCGCCGTCATGCGGGAAGTCGGCGTTGATACGGGTGGATCGAACGTCCAGTTTTCGGTCAACCCGGAGAACGGACGTCTTGTCATCATCGAGATGAACCCCCGCGTCTCACGTTCCAGTGCGCTCGCGTCCAAGGCAACCGGCTTCCCGATCGCGAAGTTCGCCGCGAAACTCGCCGTAGGCTATACGTTGGACGAAATCCAGAACGACATCACCCGGGAAACGCCGGCGTGCTTCGAGCCGACGATCGACTATGTCGTCACCAAGATCCCGCGCTTTGCCTTCGAGAAGTTCGCCGGAGCCGACAGTACGCTTACCACTCAGATGAAATCTGTCGGTGAAGCAATGAGTATAGGGAAGACTTTCAAGCAGTCTTTCCAGAAAGCCCTACGCTCGCTTGAGACAGGACGAGCCGGGTTCGGTGCCGACGGCAAAGACGACGCCATCGAGGCCATGCCTGACGCCGAACTCGAGGAAGAACTGAAACGGCCTAATGCGGTCAGGGTATTCCAGGTCCGGGCTGCGTTCCGGCGTGGATGGTCTCTCGAACGCATCCACGATCTCACCAAGATCGATCCATGGTTCCTTGACCATATGGAGGAACTCGTCGCCTATGAAGACGAGATTGCCGGCGCCACGTCGCTTGAGGGGTTGAGGCAGGATGAAGCTCTGTTCAGGCAGGCCAAGGAATTCGGTTACTCCGACCGACAGCTGGCCCATCTCCTGGAAACGACTGAAGCCGACGTGCGTGAAGCACGGGGAGAACTGAATATCCTGCCGGTCTATGCCCTCGTGGATACATGTGCCGCAGAGTTCGAAGCCTTTACGCCCTATTACTACTCTACTTACGGGGAACGCGACGAAGTCCGGCCCTCCGACCGCAAAAAAATCATGATTCTCGGAGGCGGCCCCAACCGCATTGGCCAGGGGATTGAGTTCGACTACTGCTGCGTCCATGCATCCTTCGCCCTTCACGAGGCGGGGTTCGAGACCATCATGGTGAACAGCAATCCTGAGACGGTCAGTACAGATTACGACACCAGCGATCGCCTCTATTTCGAGCCGCTCACGTTGGAGGACGTCCTGCACATTTACCGTCGCGAGAACTGCTGGGGAACGATCGTCCAGTTCGGCGGCCAGACTCCGCTGAACCTCGCCCTGGCGCTCAAGCAGAACGGCGTCAACGTCATTGGGACGGCCCCGGAGAGCATTGAGGCGGCAGAGGACCGTGAATTCTTCAAGCAGCTCGTAACCCGCCTCGGCATTCAGCAACCGGAAAACGGCACGGTGACCGACGTGGACCAGGCCGTCGAGGTCGCCCAACGCATTGGCTACCCACTGCTCGTCCGGCCATCATTCGTGCTCGGCGGCCGAGCCATGGTCATCGTCTATAGCGATGAGGACCTCCGGCGCTATATGGAGGAGGCCTTTAAGGCCTCCGAAGACCGACCGATCCTGCTCGACCGGTTCCTCGAAGAAGCAGTGGAAGTCGATGTCGACTGCATATCCGACGGCAAGACGTCCGTCATCGGGGCAATCATGGAGCATGTCGAGCGCGCGGGTGTCCACTCTGGCGACAGCGCCTGCATCATCCCGTCAGTCACTCTTTCCGAGCCGGTCCTGCAGACAATCCGCGAGCATACCCATGCCCTGGCTAGGGAGCTGCAAGTCTGTGGTTTGATGAACATCCAGTACGCGGTCAAAGACGAGACCGTCTTCATCCTTGAGGTGAACCCGCGGGCCTCGCGCACGATCCCGTATGTCAGCAAGGCGATCGGCGTGCCGCTTGCCAAGCTCGCCTCTCTCGTGATGGCCGGCAAGACTCTGGAAGAACTGGGATTCACTGCCGAGGTCCCCGTTCGGCACCACGCAATCAAAGAGGCCGTCCTGCCCTTTGTCCGTTTCCCGGGAACAGATGTGCTCCTTTCCCCCGAGATGAAGTCCACCGGCGAAGTTATGGGGATCGATGTGGACCCGGGAATGGCCTACTTGAAGAGCCAGCTTGCGGCGGGGAACAGCCTTCCCGAGAAAGGCGTTGTCTTTGTCAGCGTCTGCGATGCCGACAAAGAGGCAATCATCCCCTTGGCGGCCAGAATGGCCGAACTCGGTTTCGACCTCTGTTCGACCCTCGGGACCTCCACCATACTGTGGAACAGCGGAACAAAGACAAAAGCGCTCTTCCGGATCTCGGACGGCCGCCCCAACGTCCTGGATCTCATCAAGAACAACGAGGTGGTCTGGATTGTAAATACGCCATCGGGAGCCAAACCCCGGGCTGACGAAGTGAGAATGAGAGCAGATGCCGTTCTCCGAGGGATACCGATCACAACGACAATGAGTGGTTTGCAGGCTGCCATTCAGGGCCTGGAGGCGCTCCGTAGGCTGAAGCAGATCGATGTGTGCAGTTTGCAGGAATTCCAGCGGCACACGGAATATCAGATGCCCGAAGCATGACACAGGGACGACCGATGCAGAAGTGGCGATGGCGTGAAAAACGCGAAAAGACGGCTTTCCTGGCGCTGGAAGACGGCTCGATCCTGCGCGGGCATTCCGTCGGAGCGAACTGTGACGCTCTGGGTGAGGTCGTCTTCAATACCGGCATGACCGGCTACGAGGAGATCCTCACTGATCCCTCCTACAACGGCCAGATCGTCACCATGACCTATACGGAGATCGGCAACACCGGCATCAATGATGCCGATGTCGAGTCCCGAGGTGTTTTCCTGAACGGCTTCATCGTGCATGAGATGAACGAGCCCAGAAACTGGCGCAGCGAGTGTTCGCTCTCCGACTATCTGCGCAAGAACGACATTCCCGCCATTGCCGGCATCGACACCCGGGCTCTAACGGTTCGACTCCGCACCGCAGGAACGCTCAAGGCCTTTCTCTGCGTGACCGGACAGGTAAGCGAAGCGGACGCACTGGCCAAGGCTGGCGCCTGGGAAGGGCTGGACGGCCAAGACTATGCGAAAAAGGTGACGTGTCCCGAACCATTCGCCTGGGACGCTGACGGACAGCGCACTCAGACATGGGGAATCGCCGACGAACTTCCAGAGACGCACGCCAAAGTCGTCGCCTATGACTTCGGCATCAAGTGGAACATCCTCCGCGGCCTGCGCCTCCAGGGTTTCGATGTCACCGTTGTGCCGGCAGAGACACCGGCAGCAGATGTCCTCGCCATGAAGCCGGATGGAGTCTTCCTCTCAAATGGCCCTGCCGACCCCGCTGCGGTGACCTATGCTATTGACAGCATCCGTGACCTGATCGGGAAGGTTCCGCTCATGGGAATCTGCCTGGGACACCAGCTTTTGGGCCTGGCCCTGGGAGGGAAGACGTACCGCCTGAAGTTCGGGCACCACGGCTGCAACCACCCGGTGATGGACCTGACCACGCAAGTTGTTGAGATCACCTCGCAAAACCACAACTTCGCGGTTGATGCAGACACACTGGAGCCGAGCAAAGTCGAGGTCACTCACATCAACCTCAACGACAACACCGTTGAGGGACTTCAGCACAAAAGAGAGCCGCTCTTCTGCGTCCAGTACCATCCTGAAGCAGCCCCGGGCCCGCACGATGCATCTTACCTGTTCACACGCTTCCGGGAACTGATTGAGAAGGCCTGACGGCCTGTCAGGATTCTCCCAGTCGGAAACTCTCCAGCTCGTCGTAGATCGCCCCGTTTGGCGTGAGCGTGCTGCGGCAAAGGCAGAGCCGACTGACCTCCATACTGGTCTCCTCAGGTACGGGTAACGGGATCTGCCAATCCCACTCCTTTCCCCTGATGCGCACGATCGAGCGCAGTGTTCCGGCCTCGTGCGGTCCCCGAAAGCGCACAACAGTCACATGCGGAACAGGACGGCGCTTCCTCGCCGTGCGAGTCACGTCAAGACCGGCATCCCGCACCGATTCCTGAATGCGGCCGACGAGTTCCTCGAAGGCAACCCGCCCAAGGTCTTCCCATGCCGTGCAGAGCAACTTCGGCGGCCTCCCGAATCCAGCCACGCCTTTGTAGCCAAAGCGAAGGGACATGACACCAGAGGCCAGCCCGGCCAATTGCTCCCGAAGCCTCTCCAACGCAGAACCGTCCACTTCACCAAGGAAGTGCAAGGTCAGGTGAACATTTTCAGGGCGAACCCACTTCCCCGCAACACCACGGCAGGTCAGCGCTTTCCGTAGCGCAGCAGCATGCCGGGTAACGGCGTCAGGAACTGGCAATGCGATGAATGCTCTCATAGTGGATCCACTTGATCACGCAGGGAACGAACCGCTACCAGTAGTGGCTCCGGTGCCTCTTCGCAAGTGCCCTTTCCTTGCCATCGTTCTCCCCGCCACCACTAGTTGCCATGCATGCCCCTGCCTCTATATTCAGGCCCACAGTAGGCCCGTAGAGGATCACAGAGCCGACACGACTCACACGATAGGAGCATACCGGTGGCACCGTTCCAGACTCTCATGATTGGTGGTGGCATGATCGCTCACGACCAGATCCTCCCATCTTTGTACCAACTGCAGCGCGATGGGTTGATCGGCGAGATCACAGTGTGCGCGCAAACGGGGCGAACCACAAAAGCGCTTGCCGATAACCGCACGATCCATGAAGGGTTCCCGGGGCATACCTTCATTCCCCGCCCAGACTTCAACACGGTGGATGATCTGACCCGGAAACACCCCGCTCTGTATCGTGAACTCCTTCGGGATATGCCCCCTCGACAGCTTGTCATCATGGCTCTGCCGGACCAACTGCACTTTGACTCGATCATGGCCGCCCTGGAGGCAAATCAGCACGTGATCGCCGTGAAACCTCTGGTCCTCTCCTACGCCCACGCTCTTGAGGTGGAACGAGTCGCAAGAGAACGGGGACTCTTCGTCGGAGTCGAGTACCACAAACGCTTTGATGACCGCGCCCTCATGGCCCGAACGCAATACAGGGAAGGACGGTTCGGCAACTTCCGCTTGGGCCAGGCCGCACTCATGGAACCATGGTATTACCGTGAATCGAATTTCCAAAATTGGTGTACCTGTGAAAACTCGGATCTGTTCACCTACATCGGATGCCACTATGTGGACCAAATTCACTTCATCACGGGGCATCTCCCGACCGAAGTGTCTGTCTATGGCATTGTCGACACCTATCCCAATGGTCGGGAGGGCTATCTCTGGACCGACGGGCGGGTGCTTTGGGACAACGGGGCGTGTCTGAATGTGGTCAACGCCATCGGCTACCCGAACCATGGAGCAGGCGGGAACTTCCAGGGGCTCCGCATGTTCTGCCAGGGGGAAGATGATGGGTGCATCCTCTTCCACGACGATCAATACCGCGGGCTGAAGTATTGTTACGCTGCTTCAGGTGACGGCCCCAACGCGACGCGCTACAGCGAACCCAGTCCCGATTACTTCAGGCTCGTAGACCGAGGAGGCGAGACCTTGACCCCGGTGGGATATGGCTTCCGCTCCGTGGAAGGCTTGACCAAAGCCGCTGCGCAAGTGGAAACCGCAGGGCCCGACCTGGCGGCGAAGCAGGCTGTTTTGGAGCGCATTGACTCCGAGGGTATTATCGCCACACCAGCCAACAGCAGTTTCAACGAACTGGTCATTGAAGCTGCCCGACTCTCAATCACTCAGAACGGACGCCCCGTCACCATCGATTACGACGAAACACCGCACGTAACCCCACGGTCCTGGTAACGCCCCAAAGTGACTGTGGAACCGGCAGGTGGAGGCGTCCATCTGGTGCCATGACAACACCGCAGGAGCTCCGCCCTGATCTGGCGGAGCCATTCCTCCGAAGCCGACATCCCTTCACCGCGCCATCACCACGAAATGCCTCTGGTCGCGGAAGCGCTCTTGACCGCCCTTCGCAGACATCAGAGTCAACGTCAACGCCCCGGGGCTGGGAGAGACGAACTCGATCCTGAATTCCGCCCGTTCGCCAAGCGGAATCGTCAACGGCCGTTCTTCTCCTGCAATGCGTTTCCCCTCCAGGACGACGTCCCACGTGACGCTGACATGCTCGTCTCGGAACGTGTCGTTGTAGACGATAAGTGTCCTCTGAGCCGGCTTCCCTGCGAGCAGGACGGGAGGGGACGGGAACGGACCAAGGGTATCATAGTCCTTGTCGAACACCGCCACCGGCGCAAAGGACTTCACAATGGTGCCCCAGGCCTCCGCGTATCCCTCCTTGACCCCGCTCGGGTCGAGGGCCCCCGTGTAGTGGGGATTGTAAGGGCGAATGTCGAACCAGTCGGCATAGCGGTACCCGCGGGTCTGGAGGCCCATCGCCGCACATACCTCCGGCCGCTTCTCACGCATGGCGTCATTGGCCGGGTAGAGAAACTCTCCTATCCCAAGTGGAATCGTCTGCCGGAACTCGGCGGCCCAGTAAATATCGTTGCGCAGGTCGCGCCCGTAGCCGGAAGCCTTCCCACCTCGATCCTTGAGATCGGCAATGGTGCGGACGTAGTGTTTCACGCTCGCGGGTGATGCCCCATATCCGGTGCCATCGCCATCGAAGATCACTGGTCGCGTCCCGTCGTGCAGGCCAATCACTCTGCCGAACTCAGCCAACTGAGCAGGTGAAAGCTTGCTGCAGTTCAGCCCTTCGTTGTCCCCGGACCACAAGACGATGGACGGGTGATTCCGATCACGCCTCACCCAACGCCGCAGATGGTCCCGGCACTCCGGCAGCCAGCGCGGATGCTCCGGCATGATCATCCCCCAGCTTGCATAGATCGCACTTTCATCGATCACCAGCATGCCCAACTCGTCACACACGTCATAGACATGGGGGGGCGCAGGAGCGGCGTGGAAACGCAAAACGTTGAAGTTCGCGGCAAGACACTTGCGCACCATCACTTCAGTCGTCTGCCGATCTTCCAGAGGGCCCGCGTTCTGCGCGTAACTGGGACTCTCCCCCCTCAGATTACAGCGAATGCCGTTGAGATAGAAGTGGATCCCCTTGAACCACACTTCCCGGAACCCAAAACGCGTGTCCACACGCTGGAGACGTTTACCCTCCGCGTTCCCCAGGATACTCCGGAGCTGATAGAGATGTGGACGATCGGGTTGCCAGAGCACAGGCTCAGCCCACTCGGACACCAGTTCCACGGTGGTGGTCATCTGCCCAGGCAGATCGACCGCTTTGTCGGCAATAGCAAGCTCAATAGCTCCCCCTGCACTCGGGCGGACCGTGCCGCCAATCCGGACAGCCACGGTACTCCGCCCCGAATTGAACAGCTCATAGATAATGCGTAGCGAACCCTCCCGCACGGACGTCTGGACTCGCACGTCAGCAATGTGTACCGGTGGCCGTCCGCGTAACGTCACGCTCTGAAACAACCCCTTCCGATTGTTCCCGCCGATGCCATGGGGAATCCAGTGCCGCCGGTTGCGCCAGTCGCTGCTGGGTTTGGGCACGCTGAAGTGAGTGTCGTCCTTGACCGTCAGCTCAAGTCGGTTGCCCTGCGAGGGGACGGTGACCAAACCGGTGATATCGAACTCCACTGGAACAGGCCCAACCAGGCGCTGACCCGCCGAAAGACCATTCACGCGAACATCGCAGGACTCGCCTACAGCATCGAAGCGCAACAGAATGCGCTGGCCTTGGAGGCACAGTGGTAGGTCAAACGTCCGGGAATACGTTGCTGCATGCACGTCTCGACATCCCTTCATCAGCTCCCACCTGAAGGGCACGGTGATATCACGGGCCTCGGCCGAGCCGTCGGGGTCAAACGTCCATGTCCCGTCCAGAGAAATCACTGATTCGGCGGCCGGGGCCGCATCGGCGCGCAGCGCGACCAACGTGGCAGTCAGGCGATCCGGGGCAGTGTCTGCGGCTATGCCGGTGGCCGCCAACGCACGCCATCCCGCACTCTTGCTTAAGAAGTGAAGTGAGCGAACCGGTATATCCGGGGAGGGGTTCTCCCACACCGTCACCCAGGCAGGTGTTCCATCGGGAATAGGGACGAGGGTGCCGTGGGCCAGATCGCGCGGATCATCAGTCACAGACGTCACTGCGTCTTCCCAACGCATGGGAACAACAACCATCTCAGCGTCGGCGCGGCCCACGTGCATCTCGCCAACGACCGCATCCGGCCTGGCGGCACCAGTCGCGGTGTGCCAGAGCGCAATGACCGCGAGCTGCCTGTCGATTCCCTGGACCGGCGGACCTGCCCGGAACAGGACGCCATTCGCCAACGTCTGCTCTCCTTCAGTCAGCGGAATCAATCCGCTCTCCGCCTGTTTGCCCGAAAGGGAAAGCTCGATCCATCCTTTCCGGCTTCCATTGAGAGAAAAGTCACGATTGTACTCGAGGCGGTAGCATTTCGCCCATGGCGACCGTCGGGCATCCTGAAGCCGCCATTCCCCGTCTCCTGCGGAAACCGCAATGTCGAGGTCCGCCACCGGGAGAATGACGTGTGCACGTTTCAGCCCCATGATGTTGGCTCCGGCGAGGGGCCGCAGCGCCACCGACCCAGTTCCCTCGCCCCTCACCATGGCCCCATCGTAGAGCTCCGGGGCCAGGCTCAGGATCCACTGCAGGTGTGCCGCACCATCGATCTCGGCAAAATCGAAGTCGTACCGGACGGTGACACGGCCTTCATCCTCGGTGAGCCGCTGCGTGACCGTCCCGTGTGAGCCGTGACTCCGGCGAATCGTGACGTGCCTGCCCTCGGTCTCCTCAACGGCAGCTTTGGTGTCACTCGGGAAACGGTAAATCCCTTTCCAGTCTGAACTCGCCACCCAAGGGGGGCTGAGCGTGAGCATTGCGCACCCGGCAATAGAGACGTGTTCACCAGCCTCACCATCGGTGACTTCCAATCCGGAGACGGCGGAGAGCGAGGACACAATTCCCACGCAAAACATGCCAAACATCTTCACGCTCCTGATTCTGTACAACAATCAAAACGGCCTCATACTTGGCGATACTAACGTAGATCCCCCGGTCCGCACATTCGCTTGCTCACTCCCCGAAAAACCTGCGGTCAACGTGTGAGCGAAGCCCGACCAGCGGCATTACGGTAGGCCCTATGACACGACGCAGCATCATTTTGGGGCTCTTAGGCGCAGCAACCGTCTGCGGTCTCTGCTTCTTCAACGACTGGGTGCTTCGCCAAACGTACCTGGTCGGCAACAACATGCCCGCCGCCATCTACGGGTCCTTCGTCCTCTTCTGCTTTGCCCTGAATCCCTTCCTCAAGAAACATGCTCTCACCGGGCGTGAACTGGCTGTTGTCATGGCGCTGACCCTGGCGGGAGCGGGAGTCCCGGGAGGCGGTCTGGTGCGAACCCTCGTCCCTTCACTCGTGATTCCCCATCATTTGGAGAAGACGTCCCCCGGCTGGAAGCAGGAGGGCATTATCAACGCCATCCCCAAGCGTATGTTGGTGGACGTTTCGGACGACGAGGACCGCGTAGTAAACGGCTACGTACAGGGCCTTGGGGAGGGAAACGCGCACATCGGTCTGGGGGACATCCCCTGGAAGGCGTGGGGCCCTCCCCTGCTCTTCTGGCTCCCGATTGCCATGACTCTGTGGATCGCACTTATCGGGCTCTCCGTGGCCGTGCACCGACAATGGTCCGAGCACGAGCACCTCCCCTACCCCATCGCACGCTTCAGCGATGCCATTCTGCCGCAGAAGGGCCAGCGCCTCCCCGCCCTCTTCAATCAACGCCTTTTCTGGATCGGGCTTCTGGTTGTCCTGTGCGTGCACACCAACAACTACGCCTATACCTGGTTCCCAAACCACCTGATCCAGATACCGACCCGCTTTGATCTCACGCCGCTCGCCAGCGTGTTCCCCGTCTTCGTGCGTGGCGGCGGAACCGGTCTCCTCCGTCCGCACATCTACATCATCATCATCGGCCTCGCCTACTTCATCCCAAGTGATGTCGCCCTCTCCTTCGGGATCGGGCCCTTTCTCTGGTACCTCGTCATGGGCATTTTTGCGACGTACGGAATCAACCTGACATCTCCACAGGACGGTACGTCCTACTTTTCACTCAAACCCCAGAGCTTCGCCCTGTTCGGAGCCAACGTGGGGGTGCTTGCCGCGGTTCTGTTCACCGGGCGTCACTACTACATCAACCTGGTTAGGAACGCGTTGGGACGCAAAGGAAGCGAGGAGATCGACCCCACGTCCATTGCCAGTTTCCGTGTCTTTCTTGCGGCGACTCTCTGCCTCCTGATTCAGCTGCGCGTGATCGGCATCGAGCTTCCTCTGGCAATCCCCTACCTGGCCTTCATGATCATGGGCTTCGTCGTGCTAAGTCGAGTGATCGCAGAAACGGGACTCATCTATCTGAAATGCTACTTCTGGCCGTGCGCCACGCTCTGGGGCCTCCTCGGCGCCCGGGCCTGCGGCCCTCAGCAACTCATGCTCATGATGATGGTCAGCACGATTCTCTTCATTGATCCGCGCGAAGCCCTGATGCCGTTCCTGGCCAACGCCCAGGAGACACTCCGCCTGCGCAAGGTCCCTCTGGGGCGCCCTGCCTTCTGGTCCGTGATCGCGCTTCTGGTCGGGTTGGCCGTTGCGATCCCGGTTACGCTTTACATCAAGTATGACATGGGGAGCGCCACCGGCGACAACTGGTCCACGATTACCGTGCCGAAGGTGCCGTTCGACAATGCGGTCATGATTCGCAGAAAACTCGCGACCCAGGGACTGGCACTTGACGAAACAGTGCCCTTCTGGCGTCGTCTTGGCGAGGCATCCCCAAACCCGATCTGCGTTGCCATGACAGTGATTGGTTTCGCCTTGGTCATCGGTTGCGCAACCGCCCGGCTGCGCTTCAAGTGGTGGCCCCTGCACCCCCTCATGTTCGTGACCTGGGCCTCGACTCCCCTGCGCTGGATGGGCGTCTCCTACCTCCTTGGATGGGCCGTCAAATCCATCGTCGCCAAGTATGGAGGAAGCAACACCTATAACCGCCTGAAGCCACTCATGCTTGGGCTGATAGCGGGAGAAATCCTCGGTGCACTCCTGCCAACCTTGTTCGGGCTGCTCTATTACGCTATAACGAATGAGCAACCCCGCATGTTCAACGTCATTCCGGGTTAGCATCCGCCCCACTGGTGTCCCGCACAAGGAAGCCTCATGTCGGCAGCAATCAGACATATTCTGGAACACCCGCTTTTTGATGTTGCCGTCCAGGCCACACGAACGGACATCGATCAGCTCCTGGAATTCGGGGTAGACACCATGCCCCTTCTCGAGGAACTTGCGGACCTCGCGGCACTCGGATCGCTTGATGAACTGCTACGCTTCCAGATGCGCCTCTGGGACAGCCCGCAACCTGCGGACTTCCCCTACGACGAGCCGTCAGACGCCGAAACAATCCGGGCTCAATGGCCCAGGGATGATGCCACTTTCAACGGCGAACGCGGGGATTTGCACGACAAGTTGGCCGGTGCATGGCTGGGACGAGCTGCCGGGTGTTGCCTGGGCAAACCCCTCGAACTCGGCTTGGACAGGAGACAGGTGCAGGAGATCTGCGAAGCACTGGGGAGCTGGCCCCTGCATGATTATCTCAATCCCTGGCCCGAAGGACGCTTCCCGGCCCCCACGGGGAAGATAACCGCCGGACGACATCGCAGTTGCACACGCGGTTTGATCGACCACTGTCCCAATGATGATGACATCAACTACCCCCTTGCAAGTCTCACCTGCCTGGAGCAGCACGGCCTGGACTGGAGCCCGACCAAGCTCTTTCGGCTCATCGCGGATATTACCCCCTATGGTAGTCTGTGGTCGTCCGGCAAAAACGGTGCCCGCGCAGCCATCATGGAAATGAGGCACCCCGCCGGCCAACTCTTTGGCAACCCAACGCGGCAGTCTCTGGGGGCAATGATCCGCTGCGACACATGGGCCCTGGTCTCCCCGGGCAACGTCCCACAAGCCGCAGATTTTGCCTTGCGTGATGCCCTGTTCACGCAAACGCGGAACGGAATCTACGCAGGTGTATTCTGGACGGTCGCCATCGCCGAAGCCCTCTCGTCAGATTCCCCGTCCGCGGCCTTGGAGAAGGCACTTGCCTTTGTTCCCCCCATGTCCCGTTTTGCCGAAATGGTGGCCCAGTGCAGGGGTGCCCACGCGACCAGCGAGTGGGCAACGGCGGTCGACGAGTTGTACGCAAACCACTCGGAACACCTTCCCGAGAGCGCCCAGTTCAACCACGCATTGGTCAACAGTGGGCTGGTCATTCTCGGATTGCTGTACGGCGAGGGGGATTTCACCCGTACAATCGGGCTGACAGTATCAGGAGGGCGGGACACAGACTGCACCGGGGCCACGGCAGGCTCGATGATGGGGGCCGCCTACGGATTGAAGCGTATCCCGGATCGGTGGTACAGGTGCTTCAATGATTCCTATCGTTCTGTCATGGCGGGGTGCCACAACATGAAGCTAACAGATGTCATCGCGCGCACCGAACGCCTGGCGCTGGAATACGGACGTTTCTCCCTCGGGATGGACGCGTGAGGCTCGCCTGACATCCTTCCCAGGGGCAAGATCCGCCCCGCTCTCCTTACACAGACCTCTAACCCGCATTTCTCATAAACTTGGGGTGCGTCGAGCCTTGCTTTCGCAAGCGGGTGCTGTGGTGACCACTGCCCGGTGCGGTGAGAGCGAGGATCGGCGTGCCCCAAGTTTACCCAACGGGTGGGCATTGCCTTTTGGTCTCGGAAACACAGTGTCTCGCCCGAGGATCGACCACTGATTCTCAATGGTCTCTGCCAGAGCGAGAAACAAACGCCTAAGTGTTCTGCCCATGAGAAATGCGGGCTAACCAGGTGACCTTGCCCTCAGGCCAAAGGCCATCCTTCACCGCCCCATCGTGTTTGCACGGACATGCGTCGCCGCGTGGATTTGGTAACGAACACTCCGACCTGCAATGACTCGGTGTGGGTGGGTGGTCAACGTCACCCCAGCCTCGTTCATTGCGAAGCCCGGGTCTTCAACCGTGTAAAGGCGTTGCCCTTCTTCTGACGTCTCGACCCGCCCGATGGTGTATGCGCGGACAGTTCCGTCCGAAAACGTCACCAGCACAACCTGCCCTGTGACTCTGGGAGGAACGCTTCCGGAAACCACGACGTACCCACGCGTTCCTTCTCCGTTCTCGTGCATCGCGCCACGAACGTCTCCCTCCCAGCCGCCACTTCCTTCTACCAGGGCCTTGCCGACGCCAAAGCGCCGACCACCGACCAGATGACCTTCCAACATCGTCCCCTCCCGTATCCGAATAAGGCCCCAACGCCCTCCGAATACGGCCTCTCCATCCTCTGTCGGGCAGGTTCCCGAAGCGTCCTCATCGAACGCCAGCGCAAAGTAGTCACGACCATGTGTGCCGCGCTCAACGGTCACGAGGGTCCCCCCATTCAACGGACTTGTGGTGACTGCTCGGACGGCCCCCTCACCGGCTATCGGCTCATGCACCGCCACGAAAATGCTGGTGAGATCCGTCCCTCTCCGACGGGCACAGAAAAACGGGGCCTGGAATTCGGGCAATCGCTCGTCGTGCCGTTCTGCATCCCGAATGCGTGGCGCTTCTCCCAGGAAGACCTCTGTTCCCGGCGCTCCGACCAGTACACTCCGCGTACCTGTCTCCGGCGCAGCAGCCAAACGGAGTTCGAGCACAACGTTCCCGGATGCCTGGCCGGTCGCCAACTTGCGGACGAACCCATACCCTCCGGCCGGACCTACCCCAGAACTCTCCCCTTGCGGGAGCTTGAAGCTCACTCCCGGATTCATGAGGCCGGACTCACGCGGTGTCAGAACCACACCACGGACGTCAGCCGTGGAGTCCTCGTCAGCACTCCCATGCAGCAAGTAGTCATGCTGCTTTCCACCATGGACCTGGAAGACATCAATCAGGTATGCGTCCCGGCTGTCCTCGCCAACCAACGCAAGCGTACGCCGAAACCGACTGACCTTGCCCGGATACACAGCCCCATTTTCTGCTTCAGTCAGATGGAACGCCTGGCCATCGGTCGCAAAACACCGAAACCGGTTTTCTGCGCGTTGACTCGCAACGCTGCTGTTCACACCATCCACCACGATGGTGTTATGAGACATCGTGCCTGTCGTCCAGGCCCTCCAGGCGGTGTGCGTGTAACCGATGTCCCGGAGCAGTTCCCGCCCGTGTGCGAACAGGCCAATACTCAACGCGTCGCTGTGCTTGTGACCGCGGCCCCCGGTGTTGTTCAGCCACGCTGAAACCTGCTGCTTCTCCACCCCGCCACCAAGCATCGCGAGACCGAGACCGGGCATGAGCAGTGATCTGCTCTCAGCGGGCACCCCCTGGCGACTGCGAGCCCACGTGTCGTTCACTGGCGGAAGCCCCCCATGCGGCAGGCGAATCCCATAGAAGGAACGCCCGAGAGCCTCGATGCTCCTCCGAAGGCTCTCCTGACTCTTGCCCAACGCCGCACTCGCACTCAAGCCATCCGTCCCAGCAGGGGCGTCTTGTTGGGCTCCGGGCTCGTATCCCTCGACTGCGCCCAGGACATTTCTGAGGGCTCCCAGAACCTGACCGCAATACGAGGGGGCCGGCTCCTGCCAGTGCCCATCGTAGAGGAAGCGTGTCCCAAGGAAGTGATTCGTGCGGGTGAGTCCTTCAGCCACCCAGTCTTCGCGACCAAGCACGCGCCCGGCGAGAATGAAATCGCGCCACATTCCCGGCGACATGTTGCTGTACGTTTCTCGGATTCCCATGACAAAAGACACCATCGCCCCGAACAGGTCATGTTCGATCCTCTCGCGTGCCTTCTCTCCACCGACTTCTCCCCAGCCGTCCCACCCCTGCAGGCAGTCGTAGGCCATGAGCAGTTCCCTCGAGATCCCCATGTAGGCCCACCAACTCCAACGGCTGGTCCGGTAAGTCGACATCCCCTTGATCCGGTTCTGTGTGTAAGGAACAAACACCTTCGGGCGGAAGGGATAGTCGAACTTGTAGGCATATCCGGGATAGACTTCGGCAAAGCGGCGGAGAATCAGGACCGCCCGCCGGGCAAAAGCGTCGTCCCCGGTGAGAAAGTAGAGTTCCCCCAGCCTCTGTGCCGTGCCGGCCATGTACTCCCTGGCTTTGTAGTCAGCGCTCGCCTCGAAGAAGAGGCGGTAACCATCGTCCCGGGCATAGTAGGGGTAGTGATGTTCTCCTTCCGGAGCAGCAACAGACAAGACACCGGTCGTGGGGTACTTGGGATTCGGGTAGACAGCATCACACCCGGGACAGCGAAGCGTCTTCGGCTTGCGTGGTTCCCATCGCCAGGCGGCCCGATCCTGGGCGTCCGTCTCACAGTTCGGACACTCGGTGAAGTAGATCCCCGACTGCTCCGGGATGAGGGCCAGTGCCTCCTCTTCGCTCAGCCCCATCACGTAGCGGACAGCGGCGCGATGCCCTTTCTCTTGACCCGAGGGCACGGGAAACACCTTTGCCGAAGCTCCCTGAGCAGCCGCCCCCAGCAGACATAATGTGACCATCAATTTACCCATTTAAGACCACCGCAGAGTTGAAAATCAAGACGCCACGTGAAGGTAACGTCCTCCGCCCACCTTGCCAGCAGGGCAAACTGGAGTTGCCTTCCACAGGCCCTGCCAGTACCCCATGCTCGATGTCGCGGAAGACTTCGGTTGGCAGGAGTAGCTTCGGGCATCCTCCGCTCATCCGCTGCAGCCATACCCTCACCTGCCGCCTTCCTGCGTAAAAAATCGAGGAGGCTCTGTAGACAGTGTGGCCACACGTCCGTTTATCCTCTTAGTAGCGTCCACAACCACCCGGAACGGAAGAGAGACGTGAGGTGCAAATTGGCTAACCGAGATGAACACCACGATCGAGCACTCAGACTGTCTGTCCCGCATCCGGAGAAGCAGCCGATGGGGCCGCTGGTCCTTCGGAGATTCCTGCGCGCCTTCACCTTGATCGAGCTCCTGGTCGTCATCGCCATCATCGCCATTCTTGCCGCTCTTCTTCTTCCCGCACTGGCCACGGCAAAGGAACGCGCGCGCCGTGCACTTTGTCTCAGCAATCTGAGACAGATCGGCATGGGGCTGACCATCTATGCAGATGAGAACGACGGGTACTCACCACCAGCTTGGCTTCCCCAGGGGCATCCTGTCATCTGGGACGGTTCACAGGGAGTCGCTCAGGGATACGGCCTGGCCCTGAGCGCGGGCCAACTGGCCCAGCTGGCCTTCTGCCCTGCCGCGGATGTGCGCACGCCAACAAGCCCGTGGGGGATGCAGAACTGGGGGAGTTCCACCGGGCTCCCCGTCATCACGCCATACCACTATCGGTACGACCGAGCGGGAGCCAGCCGCCGACTGGACCGCAACCAGGACACTCCCGCCGTCCTGATGGATGATCAGCTGGTGATGGATCGGGCCTTCAACAGTCCGGCTTTCTGCCACCAGGAGGAATTTGCCAACGTTCTGTTCTACGACGGCAGCGCCAAAGGGCATCCCAACCTCGGGAAGCGGTTCACCCACAGCGGAGGGGACGACGCCCAACGCACCTTCCGAGAGGCAGACAAGACCTACTGAGAGAAGTGACGCTCTGATCAGCGCGTCGCATTGATCAACGGTCTCCCGGGCAGCGCCTCCCCGCCCCGGGAACCGAGAGAGCACTCGTTCCGGGCGAACCAATCGAGCAGACGTTCCGTGAGCGACAATCGGACCTCTCGGTACTCATCCCGGTCCCAGAGGTTGTTCTGCTCAAACGGGTCCAGATCCATGTCATACAGCTCGCCGCGAGGCCCTCCGGATGCCCCGCCCTCTCCATGCCAGAGATTCAGCTTGTACTGTCCGCGACGCAGCATGGTCGCGTTGATGGCCGGATTGAAGTAGGGCGTGGCGCCTGCTTCCGAGCTCAGACCGCTGTTCCGGTAGCAACAGATAGCTTGATTCCGCCCACCATCGCCCTCCCCTGACGCGGCGGGCAGCAAGTCCAGAGCGGCAGGCATCGCTTCCTCGATCTCGTTCTGTTCCGTCCCGGCAGCCGTCAGAATGGTCGCGGCCAGGTCGTGAATCTGAGCAAGCGTTGAGACGCGCCTCGGCTCTCTCAGTCGTTCCGGCCAGCGCATGATCAACGGCACCCGCACATTGGCATCGTAGAAAAAGGCGCCCTTCACCAGCAACTGGTGATCCCCAAGCATATCGCCATGGTCGCTTGTGAAAATGACCAGTGTGTTGTCAGCAATTCCCCGCCGTTCGAGGGCATCCAGGACCCGGCCGAACTCCTGATCCAGGAAGGCGATCGAGGCGTGGTACCCGAATCGCATTCTCCGAAGATCCGCCAGACTGTAGCGAGAGAAGTCGTGCATGTACGAATGATGATGCTCGCGCAGCAGTTCAGGTGGTTTCCCGGCAAACTCCCCCTCTACAACACGTGGATCAGGGATGCCCTCCTCATTCACGAGCTCCGCCATCTCCAGGGGGAAATCTTCGTAAGGGTTGTGTGGATCGAAGATGCTGGCCATGCAGAAAAACGGTTTCGCCCCGTCCCACTGATCGATAAAATCGATCGCCCGCTCCGCAGCCCAATGCGTCATATGACACTCAGCAGGATGGTGAAGGACGTCCCGGAATTCTGCCTCCAGACGAGCATAGAAGTCGGGAAAGTGCTCCTTGAGCCAGGCCGCGTAGGCCTGGTAGGGAGAGTCCATAGCCAAGCCCCCTTCCATACACCATTCGTAGATATCGAAGCCATCGTGGGGATGCCGCCTGGTTTCCTCGTACCCGCGGCTTGAGACGTGCAGCTTGCCGAACAGTGCCGTGGTATAGCCCAGCGCCTGGAGCCTCTCGGGGAACAGGACTTCGTCTTCCGGGAGGTTGTCATACAGCCGGTACACGCCATGGCCATGCAGGTGCTTGCCCGTGAACAAACTGGCCCGGGATGGTGTACAGATCGGGTTGTTTACATAGCAGCGCTCGAACAGGGCGCCCTCGGCTGCCAGTCGATCAAGGTTAGGCGTGTGTGCGAACTCCGCACCGTAACAGCCGAGCGAATCGTAGCGCTGCTGGTCTGTCATCAAGAGCAGGATATTGGGACCTGTCTCTGCCATTGGTCGTGCCACGTGTCCTTCCTGAATGGTTCAGCTGCTCCCCGCAACAGAATCTGCCCCAATCCCTCTTTACAGAATAGTCCGGCGACAGCCGAACCGCTACACACAACATTACCCGCTCGTAGGGGGAGGGGGGCAGGCTGGTGAGGCGGAGTCACTCTCACTCTTGATCTGGCTCTTGATCTGGCTCAGAATTGGACTCCCCGCCATGGACCTGAAGCTCTTCGCCCGCTCAGATTGTCCGGCAACCGCTTGAAAGGGCGAGGGAGTCCATCATGATACCTCGCGCCGGAGACGGCACTCTGCCGACCGGCTCTACTCACAACCACGACCGCGCGGGAGCTCCCAAGCATGAGCATCATGGACTTCGAAGGCGTCTATTCAGCGACGTTCACCCCCCTCACCGACACCGGTGAACCCGACCTCGACATGCAGGCCAGGCTTGTCGATTTCCATGCGTCAAACGGGCTTGCCGGACTCTACCTATGTGGCAGCACGGGTGAAGGCCCGATGCTCAGCAACGACGCACGCAAACTCCTTACCCGAAACGCTGTCGACGTGGCAGGAGACCGCCTGAAGATCATCGCACATGTCGGACACACCTGTACGGATGATGCAGTGGAACTGGCCGAGGCAGCGGAAGCTGATGGAGCACACGCTGTCTCCTCCGTGCATCCCATCTACTACAGCTACAACGACGAGCGTGAGCACCGTCACTACAAGGCAATCGCAGATGCTGTCTCCGTGCCCATGATCATCTATGCACACCCGATCATGACCGGCAAAGAGATGTCGGCCGAGCATCTGCTCAGACTGTTCGAAGTAGAGAATATCCTTGGGGTCAAGTACACGGGGATGGACTTCTACAGCATGCGCAACATCTCGGACCAAATCCCAAAGGACCACATCATCCTCAGCGGCTCAGACGAACGCATGGTACAGGGCCTTGTCTTCGGGACCAGTGGAGCCATCGGGACCACAGAGAATCTCCTCCCCGGGCCATTCTCGGAGATGTACACTAGGTTCCAGAACGACGACATTCGCTGGGTCATGGACATGCAGCAGCAGATCAACGCCTTGATCCGCTTCCTCCTCACCAAAGGCGGGCTGACCTACTTCAAAGCTGCAATGCGTTACGTCGGCTTCGATTGCGGCCCCGCAAAGCTCCCCTTCAAGCAGCTCACCGAGCAGGAGTACACCGATTTCGCCCGGGAGATGGAGCAGTTTGACGCTCTTTTCGCCCGTTCGAAGGCGTGAGCTTGGCGATCAGGTGCTTCGCGCCCCGCAAATCAGGAAGAGCGTAACTTCAGGACGAGCGAGAAACCTGATAGGAGGCCCCCAGCTTCCGCTCCCCGGGCTCACGTAGAGGCCCGCGCCGTGTGACAGCTTGACCAACCTACCGTGCGGGAAGGGATATAGCAGTCTCACGATCGCGCTGAAGGGGAAGAGCTGTCCCTGATGTGTGTGCCCGGAAAGCTGGAGGTCACACCGCTCCCTGGCCGCTTCTGTGACGTGCGGACGATGCTTGAGAAGGACAGTGAAGGCCCCCGCCCCTACCGATCTCAGCACAGCCGCTTCGTCCACCTTTGGGTCCTTCCGTATCTCGGCAAGGGCCGGATCATCCACGCCGGCGATACGAACGTGGGGAGAGACCTCCCGAGTCTCGTTACGGAGCACGGTGAAGCCGGCGTCTCGGTGGCACTTGAGCGTCCCTGCCAGCCCGGGGTACGCCTCGTGATTCCCGCAGACAGCAAACTTGCCCAACGGCGGTTGAAGTGCCCCGAACCGCGCCATCGTCTCGTCTGTTTCCGAACCAAGCCCATCGATCAGGTCCCCCGTGCTGACGAGAATATCGGGTGAGGCCTCAGCAATCCGGGCAAAGACGACCTCCGTTATGTCCTGACGGGATGTCCGCCCGACGTGCAGGTCCGCGATCTGGACCAGGCGTATTGGAGGCGCACCGACGTTAAGTTTGTCGGACAGCACGGTGACCGTCCGCAAGCGCACTGCCCCAGCTTCGAAATAGCCCCAGGTCGCCGCCCCCGCGATGAAGGCCACAGCCCAGCCGACCTGCTGAGCCCCGGTGGGTAACCAGATCCCCACGCTCCCGCCGGTTCGACCCAGCACCGTCCCCAGGCGCCACACATCGAAGAAGAGAAACGCACAGTCGAACCAGAACACGGCTCCCATCCAGCAGAAGGTCGCCAGGCTCAAAACGCGGAGACCGCTCTGCGGAAGCTGGTCGTCGAACCGATGGAGCACCAGGGGCAGGAAGAGTATCAGGCCAATAGTACAGGCCCCCAGGAGGAAGCATCCCCTGCCGCCACCGAACGCTGCCACAAACTTGTGGAGGACATAGGCATTCATCATGCCGTAGATGACCAGGTACATGAAGAAGAAGAGCATAGCCGATCGAAGGACCTCCGCTAGATGTCTATGTGTGGAGAAGCACTAAGATAGGCGCAATTGGGGCATAACAACCCCCTCAACGTTGGCTGCGCGCGGTCTCAATGTGAGAGGCGGTGCCATCCGGCGACCTCTTCCTGGATGCATGTCCCACGTTGGCCGCGCGCGGTCTCAATGTGGGAGGTGGTGCCATCCGGCGACCTCTTCCTGGATGCATGTCCCACGCCCTATCTTCGCGCCACTCACGTCTAGTGCGTCAGAGCGTAGAGCAGGAAATTGACCCCCAGACGGGTGTAGAAGACGTGGGCAAAGTCGCTGATCTCGCGGCTTCCGTAGTAGCGGAAGACGCGCCAATCGCCTTCGGGCTCATTCACCCAGGCGGGAAGCGCCCGCTTCTGGCAGAAAATGACATCCTGCCCGGCATCCTCTCGGACCACCTCAAATCGAGCTCCGCTGTAAGCCGCCGTGCGAAGGTAGTCCGACAGCCCTTCAGTCGTCTCACGAACGCGGAAGCGAATCGTCGTCCGCCAGTTGCCAAGTGTATTACGCCCCCACCCCATCGCGATGATCGGCGTGACAAGCACGGCCAGCCGTCCTCCAACCTTCAGCCCAACCGCGGAATACGTGCCGTCCGGCCACTTCTCGTTCACCACAAACTCACGCACCGTGTCAGGCAGAATCGCTGGATCGGGAAGACCCGCGTGATGGACTCGGAAAATGGGATGAGAACGTGACAGTGGTCGAAACGCCTTGCCCGGAAACAATGTCCCGAAGGCTTCCTTGAGCTGAGGACACGCATCCCACTCCCCGAAGCTGTGATGTTGGCCAAGTGCAGCGCTTTCACGCAGAAACTCGGCGTTGATACCCGCATCGATATAGAGGAATCCCCCACGCGAGAGGTAGCCTTTGAGCTGAGTACGCTCACGTTCCGAAAACGTCCAATCCGATCGGTCTGCAAAGTTCGCATAGATGTACGGGCAGTCAAAAATCCGCTCGTCTTCGAAGGACTCGATGATAACCGGCTCGGGGATGACGTTCACGCTGGTCTTCTCGGCCACATGCTTCAGCAGGGTCGGGAGGGCATAAGGGTAGTGCCGCGAAACCGCCCGTCCGGGGATCAACTGAGCCACGCGCACAAGCTCCTGCGTCTCCTTCTGGAAAGGAGGCGTTTCGGGGCGGGCGGTTTTCTTGTCCTGAGCGCCACAGCAGGGCCAGCCGTTCAGCGCTCCCACCACCAGGATCAGAACCCACAACACTCTCTCCGCTGCTCTGTACCTCAACCGTCACCTCGTTGTGAACCAGCCCTCTTCCCACCGCTCTGTCAATACGCTCCCCATAGGAAGTGTAGATGGTGCCCGGGACGGGACTCGAACCCGTACTCCCTTTCGGAAAGCAGATTTTAAGTCTGCTGCGTCTGCCGATTCCGCCACCCGGGCAGGATGTCGTCGTTCGGGTTGGCCAATTGTTCCTTGAGCAAGCGCCGGCCAACACCGGACTTCAGAAACTTCTCCCGCTTCAAGGCGGCAGAGTGATCTTCACAGAACTCGTAATATACCAACCGCAGCGGCCGTTTGCCTTTCGTCCGGGAAACGTGGCCGGCGCGATGTGCCTTCATCCGAGCCACGAGGTCCCGGCAGGCCCCCTTGTAGAGATCACCACCCCCTGCAACGCCCTGGACAACCCGCCGGACACGAGTTCACGAAGACAATGGCCTGGTCAAGGTCCAATCGTGTCTCCAACCACGGTCCCACAGGAAGAAAGCAGGTTTTCCTGCCACAGGCAGGCCCGCCTCAGGCCGAAAGTCCGTTGCGTCTGCCATTTTCCGCCTCAGCGGACAGGCTGCCACCCGGGCACTAAGCAGACGCTAATATGCCCGACTCCGGGACAACCGACAACCCATTCCTCTGCCCTCTAAGGCTCATTCCGTCGAAGGCTTGGGGCACTATGCGTTCGCGGCCGGCAATGTGAACCAGAACACGCTGCCCTTCCCCACCTCGCTCTCCACCCCGATCTTCCCGCCGTGCGCCTCGACCGCAAGCCGGCAAAAGGCGAGTCCGAGACCGGTCGAGTACTTCCGGCGATTTTGGCTGCCCTGAACTTGCCCGAACTTCTCAAAGATCTTCTCGCAGCTCTCCGGGGGAATCCCAGGTCCCGTATCAGCGACGCGCACAGTCACCATGCCATCGTCGACGTCGGCTGTGATACGTACCTCGCCACTTCGTGGTGTGAACTTTATCGCGTTCGAAACGAGGTTCGCCACGACTCGGGTGATCACCTCAGCGTCGCAATCCGCCACCACAGACTGCTTCGGTGGATCGAAAACCACATGGCACTGTTTGACCAAAGCGACGAGTGAAGTGAGAGCATCCCTTACAACCGGGCCAAGATCACTCGCGCTTCGTGTCAGGGGCATCTCCCCTGATTCCATGCGACTGACGTCCAGGACGGAGGAGACCATCTCCCTCAGGGAACTACCCGAGGTCAACATCTCGTCAAAGTCCCCGTTCTGTTGAGCCGTGAGTTGGTCCTTGAGATCATCACGCAGTAACTCGGCCATGCCCAACACACCGGTCAGTGGCGATCTCAGATCGTGAATGACCATGTGCACGAGGCTGTCACGCAGCTGCTCGAGGTCCCTGAGTTGGGAAAGGGCTTCCGCCAGTTCCTGTCGTTTTCGGCGCAACTCGAGATGGACCGCGACCCGGGCTTCGACCTCGGCGGGTTGGAAGGGCTTGGTTACGTAGTCAACGCCACCGGACGCAAATGCATCGACCTTGTCCTGGACCCGGTCAAGCGCGCTGATGAAGACAACCGGTATGCCTTGGAGAGCGACATCAGCCTTGAGCCGCCGGCAGACCTCAAAACCGTCAAGGCCCGGCATCATGATGTCGAGAAGGATCAGATCCGGTGGATGCTCCGCCGCCAAACGTAACGCTCGCTCACCGCTCCCCGCCACGCGAACGGCGTACGAATCCCGGAGTATGCCAACGAGGATATCGATGTTCTCTGGCGTGTCATCGACTACAAGAACGCTCTGCTTTGTCTCAGTCATCGGTTCTCTCCCTTGACGATCAATCCACATTGTGTTCCGGGTGATGCTCCTCATACACGACGGTCTGACCCCACTGCACTACTCGCAGTTGGCCTCGACCAAGTCGGCTAGGGCAGACGTGAACAACGTCACCAGGTCAACAGCTCCCTCAAAATCATAGCGTTCAACAAGCCCGACCAATTCCGGCAACCGCGCACGCATAACTCCGGGCAAGGCGCAATCGGTCAGGTCGACCAGCAATTCCGTTGCTCCCGGGTCCCCATCTTCAAGTCGTTCCGCGAGCTGGGCGAGGAGCGGTTCCAGAACGGCCGGGTCGACATCCTCGTCCGGAGGCGCGGCGTAGGCCTGAGCATCCGCCGCGTCAGGAGACAACGTTCCCAGCCCGTTCAGCACGAACTGCAACTGTGAATCGAGGTCCTCGACGAGCATGGGAAGGCGATCTCCCTCCGGGCTTCTGGCCGCGTCCTCCACCGCCCTTGCAGCATCGGCTAAGGGAATTGCGCCGATTGTCCCGGCGAGCCCTTTGAGCGTATGAGCGAGGCGTTGGACTTGGCCCAGATCACCCTGTTCCACGGCTTGGTCAATCATCCGTGCGGCATCCGTTTGGGCCGAGGCGAACTTCCTCAGGAAGCCCTTCAAGGCCTTGCAGTCGCCGCGAAAACAAACCAAAGCCGCGCCCAGATCCAACCCCGCAATCGTGTCGGGCAAGGCCTCATCGCCCTCACCTGGAACGCCTGTTGCTTTGAGTGGGCGGGGGTGCTCCCCGAAGACATCATCGGGGAGCCACTTAACCAACGCCCGATAGAGCGTATCCGGGTGAATGGGCTTAACGACGTGGTCGTCCATGCCGGAGTCCAGAGCCGCCTGCCGGTGTTCCGGCAAGGCCTCGGCGGTCATGGCTATGATCGGGAGATGGGGCAGCAAGGCTGTGGGCTGTAGGCTGTAGGCTACACCACAAGAAGAAGGATCTGAGGAAGAGGCGACGCCCTCTCCTCGCTTGCCTTCAGGCGGTTCTTCTGCTCCGTCTTGCTTCCCTATACCTTCAGCCTTCAGCCTGTAGCCCTCTGCCTCCTCCCGATCGCGAATGCGTTCTGTTGCTTCATAGCCTCCCATCTCAGGCATCTGGATGTCCATGAGCACGAGATCGAAAGTCCCTTTCTCAAAACACGTCAGGGCCTCGACACCGTTAGAGGCAATGGCGACTTCACACCCAGTCGCTGTGAGAAGGCCGAGAGCGACTTCCTGGTTCATCTCATTGTCTTCCGCGAGCAGGATGCGCACGCCCCGCAGGTCCGGCAGTTCCTCTGACCCCAGTCGCGAGTTCCATCCGGTCGCCGCGTCAGCATCCGCGGCAAACACATCCTGGAGAGCATTCAGCAGCGACGAAGAGCTGAACGGCTTGGGCAAGAACGCATCAATCTGCTCCTCTTCGCAGGCAGCGGCAATGGGCTCTTCCCAGTATCCGCTGCACATGATCACCCGCGGAGCAGCGAGGTCCTCCTCGTCAACAAAGTGCTTCCGAATCCAACGGCACACTTCGATACCTTTGACCTTGGGCATCTGCCAATCCACGATCACAAGCCCAAAAGGGTCGGCCCGGCCAGCCGCCTCGATTGCGGCGCATCCATCCTGGGCCGAGGACGCATCATCGACCCGCAATGACCACCGCTCGAGCATTCGGCAGAGCACATACCGGACCTCATCATCATCATCCACGACCAACACATGCATCCCCTCCGGGACATGCGTCGGGGCGGACGCTCTGGCCGAAGACGCCCGGGGCCTCCCGAAGGTAACGGTGAAGGTGAACGCGCTTCCCTGGCCCGGGTGGCTGACAACACGAATATCGCCCCCCATCAGGAATACCAGCCGCTGACAGATTGCCAGCCCTAAGCCAGTTCCTCCGAACCTCCTGGTTGTTGATGAATCGGCCTGGCTGAAGACCTCAAACACCCCAGCCTGCTGCTCAACCGTCATCCCGATACCGGTGTCCGTTACCGCAAACTCAATGTCTGTGCCTTCCTCGCCTTCCCGCACGACGCGTCCAGTGAGTGACACTTGCCCCACATCTGTGAACTTGATCGCGTTCCCAATCAAGTTGGTCAGGATTTGGCGCAACCGCAGGGGATCACCGATCAGGACTCCAGGGACCGTGGGGCGGATGTCGAAGAACAAACGGATCCCCTTGTGTTCTGCCTGTGATCCAAAGACCTCGAGGAGCTGTTGCGTAATGCTGGTGATGTCGAACGGGACGTGCTCCAACTCGATGCATCCGGCCTCGACCTTGGAAAAATCGAGAATGTCGTTGATGATACCAAGCAGGCCATGGGCGGAAGACTCGATCTTGCGAAGGAACTGACATTGCTTCGGCGCAGGATTGGCCTGCAACGCCAGGTGTGAAAAACCCAGGATAGCGTTCATGGGTGTTCGTATCTCGTGTGACATGTTGGCAAGGAAGTCGGACTTTGCCTGGTTGGCTGCTTCGGCCGCCTCCTTCGCCAACTGCAGCTCACTGGTACGTTCGGCCACCTGTCTCTCCAGGTCGTCATGGGCTCCCTGGATCTGCCGGGTGCGTTCGGCCACCAACAACTCAAGCTGTTCCCGCAGCTCGAGTTCTCGTTGGTCCCGCCGACCATGCTCGTCATCGAGGGCTTTCTGGCGGGCCGCCGCGGCAACCGTCCTGAGGATGGCGTCTCGCGCAACGGGCTTCGTCAGGTAGTCAAACGCACCAATCCGGACGGCCTCGGCCGCGGTTTCCATGGTCGGCTCACCGGTCATCATGATAACCGGCACACTGGGCAACTGTTCACGCAGCTGCACCAGCAACTCGACGCCGGTCATGCGTGGCATCACGATGTCCGAAACGACAACGTCAAAGCCCTCCTCCGCAAGCATCTTCAGGGCCTCGGCTGCAGTCGAGGCTGAGGCGGCGAAGTACCCCGCTTTCTCCAGGAACACGGACAACGTAAAGCGGATACTTCTTTCGTCATCGACGATCAATACACGTGTCATAATGGACCCCTGTCACTCACGTCGGCATGGAGGCCGTCTGTCGCGGTCACTGTCCCAGCATCACGCTCCCGGCGACAAGCCCCATGCTCCCTAATCACGTACTCTGTTCACACAAGCGCCGCTCTGCGGTCAAGTCAACCCAATGCGGCTGTCAACTGGCAAATCCAGATGAAACTTGCTGTAGCCCCCAGGCTCCGACTCAACCGCTATTTCACCATCGTGGTCTTCCACAATCCAGTGGACGACGGCAAGTCCGAGCCCGGCGCTCCGGGAACGGTCTTTCGTGCTGAAGAAGGGATCAAACACACGCTCCGCGGCCTCCTTCGCAATCCCGCCTCCCTGGTCCTCAACCGTCGTTCGCAACCAGCGCCTTCCAGCCTTCTCGAACTCAACAGCCGTGATCGTGATGCTCTTCCCGGGGGCAGACTCCGGATAGCGCTCGTTGAGCGCCTCTCGAGCATTGGTCAGCAGGTTCGTCAGCGCGTGCTGGATCTGCTGCTTGCGGCAATGCACGTCCGACAGCCCATCCGGGACGTCGACACGGACGCTGATACAGTCCCCCTCCAATTCCCCACGCATTGGTCCGAGAGCCCCGTTAACGATATCAGCGAGACGAACCGCGGGAGGAAGGGCCTGTTGATTCGGAACGGAGAACGCAAGCAGTGTCCGGACGATATCCGCAACCCGATTGCCTTCGGACATGATCTCTGCCGCGAACTCCTGCGCCTCGGCTTCCTGGATCCCACCGTCCTTGATCAGCAGGGCGTAATTCACAATCCCCATGATGGGATTGTTGATCTCGTGCGCTATCCCCCGAGCAAGGGTGCCAATAGCCGCCAGTCTCTGCTGCTGTCGGAGTCGCCCATCCAATTCCTTCTCACGTTGCTCTGCCAGACGGTGTTCAGTTATGTCCCGCATGACGTGTACGACGTGAGTCACCGTACCGGCCCCACCCCTGATCGGGAACGCCGAAACACTGAAACAGCGGTTTCCCAGGTTCGGTTCCTGGAGCTCAACATGCACAGGTTTCCCATCCTCCAGTACGCCGCACAGGACGCAGCCTTCGGGACGCTTTTGCGTGCCGTGGACAAGCGTGTGGCATCGCGCACCAACCACCTCCTGGCCCGCGTACGCATCGCGCATGGCCTGGTTCGCCCGGACCACTGTGTGGCTGAGGTCAATGATGGCAACATAATCATCGATTGAGTCGAATGTGTTCTGCCAGTCCTCAGCCGCTCGCCTCACCGCCTCTTCTGCTTGCTTCTGAGCCGAGACGTCTCGCACCGTAGCCTGGAGGAAGGTGCCGCCCTCAAGCTCCACACGAGTCAACAGAACAGTCGCGGGAAACACCTCGCCATCCGCTCGTTGATGTGCCCACTCGAAGAAGTGGCTGCCCTCATCCATCGCTCGGGTGATCATCTCTTTGGCCTTGTCCCCAGAAGGCCGCCCGTCCGCCTGCTTTTCCGGGGACAAGTCCCACGGCCCATGGGCAGTAAAATCCGCCTCATCGGTACAGCGAAACATCTCGACGCATGCCGGGTTCCCCGAGGTGAAACCCCAAGAGGGCGGCTCAAGGGTCATGATCGCATCCCGGGAGCTCTCAAAGAGGATCCGGTGGCGCTCCTCGCTCTCCTGCACGGCGTCCGCAGCCGCCTCACGTTCGCTGATGTCGCGAGCGAACGCGATGTTGTACTCCTGGTCACCAAAGCGCTGGTAGCTCAGTGCGATTTCGACTGGGAATGTGGTCCCGTCCTTCCTTCGGTGGCACGACTGGATGATCGTCGAACCGTACTTCCTGAGCGTTTCCCAGTGATCAGGCCATACCTCTTTGGGGAAGCCGGGGTCAATGTCATGCACGGTCATCCCAACAAGCTCGTCTCGCGAGTACCCGAGGGCATGACAAGCCGCCTCGTTCACGTAGACGAAGCAGGCATCCGGCCCCATCCAGTAAACGGCATCCGTTGCATGGTCCATGGCGAACTGAGTCAAGTGGAGACGCTCTTCGGTCTGCTTTCGTGCGGTGATCTCCTCGAACGTGACAGCAAAGGTCCCTTCAGCGGGGCAGTAGGCGAGCACTGAATACCAGTGTTGATGCGGCGAGAAATACTGCTCGAAGCGAATGGGTTCGCCGGTTAGCGCAACCTCCCCGTAGGTGCCGATCCAGTCGAATTCCATGTCCCGGATATCCGGAGTGATCTCGGTCATGCGCTTGCCAATGGTCTCCTCTCGTTTGAGTCCCGTGAGCTGCTCGAACGCCCGGTTCACCTCGAGAAAAACGTAATCGACCGGAAGCCCGTCGGCATCCGTCACAATGCGATGATAGGCGAAGCCATCAATCATGTTGTCGAACAGAGCCTGGAGCTGACTGCGGCTGTCGCGCAACGCCATCTCGGCCTGTTGCTGCCTGGCGACCGATGCTTCGAGTTCATGGGTTCTGGTCTTCACGCGCTGGCGCAGCGATTGAGACCAGACGAACGCCGCGATCAACAGAGCCAGAAGGACCAGTGCCAGCGTGCCCCCAACCATCAGGATGCGGTCCCAGGGGACGCCAACCGGCTCCGAGGCACCGAGCCAGCGGTCACGGATGCGACGGTACTCTCCGCTGTGCCTGAGGACAGCAATTCCCTCCTCAAACAGGCTGAGCAACCGAGCGTCTCCCTCACCGACGGCGTGGCAGTAGTCCGGACAATGGGCGTGTGGATCCACGACCACGATTCCATCCCACGCGTGTTCCTTGGCCCAATACAAACCGGGGAGGCGGGCGCAGAGCGCGAAATCCACCTCGCCCTCCGCGAGCATCCGCAGGGCCTCCTCCTGAGTTCCGGTCAGCAGGAGTGCCTTCCCCACCAGCCCCTGCTCCACGGCAACGTCGTGCATAATGTCGCCGCGCATGACGGCAACACGCTGCCCGACCAAACTCGCCAGCGACGCGTAGCCGGGGCTTCCTTCCCGTGCGAAGACCGCATGGTGAATCACCAGGTACGGAACAGAGAAGTCGACCAGCTTGTCTCGCTCAGCAGAATAGAACATGCCCTGCACGGCGTCGATCTCGCCGGCTTCAAGAGCAGCCCGTATATCGTTCCAGGGCCCAAGGCGAATCCGCACATCAAACCCCATCACATCGGCGATCGCCTTGGTAAGCTCCACATTGTAACCGGTCGCTTCACCTTCCTCATCGAGAAACTCGTATGGTGGGTAATCGTGGTCGCCCCCAACTGTGACCACATGGACCGTGGAGCGATCGCGTTCGTTCGCTGATCGAATCGCCGGATGCGGAGCATCCTCGGCTGCTTTCACTCCAGACGCAAGGAGGCACGCCAGCACCACCATGGCCAGCCGACTCTGACCACATGCTCGTGGTCCAGATCGTGTCCCGTTCGTGTGATGGCTAGTGGTGTTCATCTGAGAACTCGCCCGTTGTTTGGCGGCTGCGAAGCGCCGTTTCATCGTTACCCTCGACCGTCTTCTCCCCTCTGCCCCGGTTCATCCGTCAGGACCCATCCGTTGTCGACCGGCAGGTCAACGTGGAACCGTGTCCATTCACCAAGCTCACTCTCAACCTGGAGCTCACCATGGTGATCGGCAACAATCCCGTAGCCGATAGCCAGCCCAAGCCCCGTCCCCTTCTCCTGTCTCTTGGTCGTGTAGAACGGCTCGAACATGTGCCCCCGGACCTCGTCGGAAATGCCTGCTCCATGGTCCTCGACGGTCAGTCGAATTCCCGGCGCGCCCTTGCGTTCGGTCAGCCCCGCTGTGAGGCGAATAATTTTGTCCTCATGGTACCCCTCGTATTTCTCATTCAACGCGTCTCGTGCATTCGTGAGCAGATTCATGACAACCTGCTGGATCTGCTGACTTCGGCACTTGATCTCGGGAAGATCCTCCGCGACATCGATCTCAAGCGTGATCTGATCATGCCGCATAACCGTGTGAATCAGCGACGACGTCGCTTCGACGATGTCGATCACCCGCGCCGGGCTGTGTGACTGCTTGTCGTGCCGGGCAAACTGCAGCAGGTTCTTGACCAGAATGGCGATGCGCTCCGTCTCGTGGATGATCTCACCTGCGAAGCTTGCGTTCTGATCCTCCTCCTCGAGATCGTCGAGGATGAGCTGTGCGTAATTCATGATCCCATTGATCGGGTTGTTTATCTCGTGCGCGACCCCACCGGCCAACGTCCCGATGGATTCGAGTTTCTGGGCTTGCCGCAGTTGCGCTTCCAACCGGAGCCGATCGGTCACGTCAGCTGCGTAGAGGTTCACATGCCCTTCTTCGGGAACGGGCGCAAACGTCGCATAGAAAATCCGGCTTGAAGACCGGATTTCGTCCCCCGATGGCGTTCCGGCAGCAAGGGCCTCTGCGATACGCGCACGCCATTCCGGCAAGACATGGGCACCATCGGGCTCCGCGATGGCCTCGAGCAGGGAGGCAGCCGAGTTGTTGGCATACTCGATGGTGCCCTGAGCTGAAATGCGGAGCACAGGGCTTGGGTTCTCCGCCGGGAACCGGGCGAGCTCGACAACGGCCTCCTCAGCTTCAATACTCCGCAGAGCGGATGCGATATCTCCGGCCACGTCGACCAGGAGAGACTCCTCCGCATCGCTCACCACCACGCCATCCTCCAAAGCAACGCCCAGTAGTCCGAGCTCGCGTTCACCATAGCGAAGCGACACACACGCAACCGTGTCTTCACGGTACTGCTGCCAACGAGGGCAGAGATGGCACTCCTCCGCCCCGACAAGAACGGCCAGACCATCTCCGGATGCATCCACTCTCTCTCTGCATGGCGGAACCCAACCATCTCGGAGCCTCTGGGCAAATGGTTCGAACCCGGCATCCCAGCCAGCGTGTCCCACCAGCCTGGGAGACTCAGCGTCCCCGCCGACCGCAACCCAAGCCCCTCGGTAACCACGTGCCTCAACCAACACCCCGCAGACCTGTTGCACGAGTTGCCCCGGGTCCTTCTCACGCACAATGAGTTGGTTGATGCTATGGATGGCTCGCAGAACAGCATTCAGGCGCCGCACCTCCGTGGTGCGCTCATCGACCAGCTCCTGCAAGCGAGTGCGATGGCGGTCAAGTTCAAGAAAGACCCGCACCTTCCCAAGCAAGATCCCCGGTTCGTACGGTTTAACGAGGTAGTCGATGGCCCCCGCTTCGTACCCCTGAAACACATGCTGCTCGTCAGCGTAGGACGCGGTGACAAAAACGATGGGGATGACGCTTGTCTTTGCATCTCCTCGGAGGTGGGCCGCAAGCTCATAGCCGTCCATGCCCGGCATCTGAACGTCCAGAATCGCCCCGGCAAAGTCGTGTTCCAGGGTGGCGGTGAGGGCGGCGTTGCCATTGGTTGCCTCGATCACCTCAACGTCCAGAGGCACGAGCAGGCGCCGCAGCACAAGCAGATTCTCCGGCCTGTCATCAACGATGAGGATCTTCTGCTTCACGTTGAGCACGGAAGACTCCGGTAGTAGCGGTTCCTGGAGTTCAAGGCTCATGGTCGCGTCCTTACAGCTCACCCGACGGTGATCATCGCCATCAGTGGCGGAACACGGGGTGGCCGGCCGCTGCCGTCCATCGCATGTCCCCTCTGGATAAGTGTGGCTCATTCCGTTCCCCTTCCTTTCGCAGTGCTTCCCATACCGAGCCCAAGAAGAAGCTCCGCAATTCCTTCCAGGCTCAAAACGCTGTCGATCGCAGCAGCATCGATTGCAGCCTGGGGCATTCTAGGACTTTCGGCAGTTCCCGGGTCCTGGGCTATTGTCATTCCGCCGACGTCTCGGATTGCCTGCATGCCTTCTGCGCCATCATCGTTTGCTCCTGTCAGAATCACGGCCGCAAGAGACTCCCTGTAGACGCGAGCGGCACTGTCGAAGAGTACGTCTATGGAGGGCCTCGACCATTTCACTCGTGGATCCGTAGACAGGGCAATTGAACGGTCCCACTCAATGAGCATGTGGTAGTTGGCCGGAGCCACATAAATGCGTCCCGCCTCTATGGACTGCTTATCGCAAGGAGTCACGACGGACAGAGCGCTGACATGCTCGAGGCCCCTCGCAAAGCCGCCTTCGTCCCCTGAGTGAAGATGCTGAACGACCAACAGGGGCAGCGGGTAATCTGCGGGAAGGCGGGAGATGACTGTCCTCAGTGCACGGTGCCCCCCCGCAGACGCGCCCACTGCGATGGCGGCATAGCCTGAATTTGGTGTCGCGGGTTTCGTGTCAGCGTCTCCTGCTCGAAGTGAGCATGGTCTCGTGCACTCGAGGCCTCCCGACCAACGAGCCTATATCAGGGCTTTCCGGTAGAGTTTTGCCTTTTGATCGATGGTCTCGTAGAGCCCACAGACATCAGTGAACTGCAAACTCTCCTTGGTCCCAAGGCAGAGGAACCCTCTGCGGACCAGGCTCTCAGAGAAGAGCTTCAGGGCTCGGTTCTGCAGATCACGGTTGAAGTAGATCAATACGTTCCGGCACACTACGAGGTGCATCTCCGCGAACATCTTGTCAGTGACCAAATTGTGGTTGGCAAACGTGATGCGTTGCTTGAGGAACCCGTCCATCGCCGCGGCGTCGTAGCGCGCATGGTAATACTCGGAAAAGGAGCTCTGTCCCCCTGCCCGCTGGTAGTTTTCTGTCGCCTGTTGGATTCTGTCAGCAGCGTAGACTCCCTGTCTGGCTCGTTCTAAGTTCGCGTCGTTAAAGTCGGTTGCATAAATCGTGATCCTATCACCAAGCCCTTCTTCACGAAGCAGGATCGCCAGTGAGTAGACCTCTTCTCCGGTGGCACAGCCCGCGCACCAGATTCGCAGATGGGGCCATGTCCGCAAAAGAGGCACCACATGCGAACGGAGAGCTTTGAAGACAAACGGATCTCGAAACATCTCCGTAACCGGAACCGAGAAGTACTGCACGAGGCGCGAAAAGAGCTCTTCATCGCGAAGCATCCTGCCAGTCAAATCGGATACGGTGACGCAGCCACAGTTGGACAAGAACTGCCGGACTCGACGCTCCACTGACGCGCGCGCATAGGCCCGGAAGTCGTAACCGTAACGTTGATGAACGGCTTCAAGCAGCAGGTCAATCTCGATATTTTCGACCGCCGATTGACGATTGGCGATTGCCGATTGACGATTGCCGATTGCCGATTGACGATTGCCGATTGAGGATTGCCGATTGCCGATTGAGGATTGAGGATTTGGGGGTGAATTCATGGTCTACTGTTGATTCTCGAATGTGTTCATTTGCGTTGTGCCTTCGCCCGATTGCGGGATGCGGAGATGCGGGAGGCCGCCACAATCGCAGTCAACTCTCCCGCTTCGCGATGCAGGCTCTCTACCAATTCCTTACTCAGGAGTCCGTCATCCATGATCAACTCCATCCAGAACGCGCTCTCGTCGGCTTCTTCCTCCACTGTTCCCAGCTTGGCGATGAACTCAGCCGTTGACCTTCCTCGGCAAGCGGCCCGGTAGTTGGCACCAACTGATGTACCAGACCGTACAAGTTGGTTGCCGATTGCCCTTCCTGTGACCGTGTTCGGCAGCGCCCCTACGAGCTTGATCACTCGCAGGGAGAAGTGCTTTGTCCGATCTTTGAGCTCCTGGGTGTCCATCGCACGTCGCTCCAGCCGTTCGGCACTTGCCACTCGACACTCGACACTCGGCAATCGCCAATCGTCAATCGGCATTCCCTCACTCATCGATACAACCACACTCTCATCATCGAGACCAGCCGTTCCTGGTCCACCGGTTTCGGCATATAGTCACTCGCGCCGGCATCTATGCATTTCTGCCGGTCTTGAGGCATGGCTTTGGCCGTCAATGCGATGATGGGTAGCTTCCGGAACTGCTCCTGGTCCCGAATCCGCCCCATCGTCTCGTACCCGTCCATCACCGGCATCATGATATCCATGAGTACGAGGTCAATGTCGGCATTGGCCTTGAGAATGGAGAGTGCCTGCTGACCGTTTCCCGCCTTCACAGGATGCATCCCGCGTCCAGCGAGGAAGCGTGACAGAGCAAACGTTGTCCGCATGTCATCATCCACGACGAGTACGGTCTTGTCCTTGAGCAACGCGTCTGTGTCGTGCAAATTCAGGATGACCTGCCTTTTCTGGTCGGGCATCGTGCTCACCATCTGGTGAAGGAAGAGCGACGCCTCGTCCAGCAACCGTTCCTGGGAACGCACGTCCTTTATCACAATCGATTCGGCGTGCTCCCTCAGCCCCATCTCCTCTTCTTTCGTGAGATCCCGGGCCGTGTGTACAATCACCGGGGGCAGCTCGGATCCCTCCTCTTCCAGTTTCGCCAGTAGCTCTGCCCCGTCCATATCGGGCAAACCAAGGTCGAGAATCACGCAGCCGTAAGCATTAGCCCGAATCGCTTCGATGGCCTCACCGGCGCTCACGGCCTCGTCCAACTCCACATCCCCTCCGCCGATCAGTTCCCTGACACTGTTGCGGATCTCCTCGTTGTCCTCCACAAGAAGCACCCGCTTGGTTGTACCCACAGCCTGTTTCTCGAGCTTCTCGAATGCGGCTTCCAGTTCCTCGCGACTGATCGGTTTCGTCGCGTGCCCCACGGCCCCCTTCCTGAGGGACTCAGTTGTTGGTTCGTCCGCCGAAATGACGTGCACGGGAATGTGCCTGGTCCGTGTGTTTTCCTTCAGGGCAGCGAGTACACTCCAGCCATCCATCCCGGGCAGGCGGATATCCAGGATGATGCCGTTCGGCAGTTGCTCGCCCGCCAGAAGCAAGCCATCCTCACCACTGGCCGCGGCGAGGCACTTCAACCCCCGTTCGTGGCACTTCCCATAGAGGACGCCGGCAAAGGTCGGGTCGTCCTCGATTAGGAGAATCACCGTATCAGATTCAGAGATGCTGTCCCGATCGTCCGCTATTGCGCTCGGAACGTGAATACCGCCGCCGGACTGGGGCCCGGCAGAAATCCCAGCACCGGGATTCGGGGCCTCGGACGCCCTCCCCTTCCTCGACTGGACCCCGGACTGCTCTCCTGCAGCCTTCATCGTTACCGGCAGGCACAGGGTGAAGGTCGAACCACAACCAGGCTCACTTTCGAGCAAGATCTTCCCGCCAAACAGGGCGGCAAACTCCCGAGAGATCGAGAGCCCAAGTCCAGTGCCTCCGAACTTCCTCGCCGTGCCGCCGTCGGCCTGTTGAAAGGCCTCGAAAATCACTTTTTGCTGTTCGGGGGCGACCCCGACGCCAGTGTCTTTGACGCTGATACTCAGCGCCTTTGCCGGGTCGAGTTGACCATGGGGCAGGTCAACAGCGGCAGTGGGACGACCAAAGGTAACGGAAACGCTACCCGCTTCAGTAAACTTGATCGCGTTGGACACCAGATTCTTGATGACCTGCGAGACGCGCTTGCGGTCCGCTTGGATCTCCTCCGGTGCATCACTGCTAACCTCGACGTTCCACTCCAATCCTCTCGCTTCAGCCATGTGACCAAAGGCTCGTTCAACCCCGGAGGCCAAATCCGTTACGGGAATGGTGCCGACTTGCAGATCCATACGCCCTGCCTCGATTTTCGCCAAGTCCAGGATCTCGTTGATCAGACTGAGGAGGTCGCTGCCGCTGTTGTGGATGATTTGAGCAGACTCAACCTGATCGTCACGAAGGTGGCCATCCCTGTTCTCAGCCAGTTCTCGGGCCAGCAGCAACAGACTGTTCAGCGGGGTCCGCAGTTCGTGTGACATGTTCGCGAGGAACTCGGACTTGTACTTGCTGGCCAGCGCGACCTCTTCGGCTTTCTCCTGAATCGCTTTCCGGGCTTCCTCCACTTCGCGTTTTTGCCGCTCCAGGAGCTCATTCTTCTCTTCCAGTTCCTCGTTGGTGACCTCCATCTCTTCCTGTTGGGCCTTGAGGCGCTCTTCTGAGTCCTTGAGACGGAGTGTCTGTTCCTGGAGTTCTTCGTTCGAGACCCTGAGTTCCTCCTGCTGTGTCTGCAGTTCCTCAGACAGGGCCCGGGCTTTCCCGAGAGAGTCGGCCAGCCGGTCCCGGCTCCGCGCAGTCTCAACCGCAATGGCGAACGCCGACATGGCCTGGTTGAGGTAATCAAGCTGCGTGTCGGTCGGTTGGTCGAGTGTCCCAACCTCGATCACACCGGTGACATGTTCCTCGAACAGGAACGGCACGACGGAGATGAACCGTGGCGGTGTCTCACCAAGCCCTGAGGTAATTCTGACGTAGTCTTCCGGTACGTTGCTGATCAGGATTGGGCTCTTTTCCAGTGCGGCTTGCCCCACGACACCTTCCCCAAGCTTAAAAGAGTGTGACAAATTTTTCCGGCTGGCGTAAGCATAGGAACCGACGAGGGATAGCGTCTGTTCCTTGTCTTCATCCACAGTCTCGTCAAGCAGGTACAGGGCCCCTACCTTTGCATCGAGCGTGGTGGCCACTTCTGAAGCAACGCGGGTGCAGAGGTCACGCACATTCATCTCTCCCCGGGTGGTATCATTGAGCCTGCCCATACCGGTCTTCAGCCAGTCGTAGCGCCGAGTCTCAGTCTCGTAAGCGCGCAATGACCGGGTCATCTCCCCCAAGGCGATGCCCAGTTCATCCTCCTCCGAGCGTGGCTCAACGTCAGTGGAGTAGTCTCCCCCCGCGATAGTGTTTGCCTGGCGGGCCGCCTCCCGCAGCGTCTCTGCCAGTTCCTGCATGGATGCCAGCAGCGCCCCAATCTCGTCTTGCGATGTCATCTTTACATCGAGATCTGTTCTGCCGCGAGTGAGTTGCTGTGCGGCGGCAACCGCCGCGGCCAGGCCGCTCTTCACTGAATGAGTGAGGACCGAACCGATTGCCAACATGATCGCCAACGCAGCAGTGATCAGCACGGTCGTCCAGCGAAAGACACGGGTGGCGATAGCATCGGCAGAGGTGATGAAGCTCTGAGCCTTGTTCTGAGCGAAGTCCACAAGCCCAGCCATCGCCGTCTCGAGTTTGGCGACATGGGTGGCCCCCTTGCCTCGGGTTATCTCCTGAGCCGTCGCCGTCTCCCCGGCCCTGGTAAGCTGGATCACTTCATCTCGGATCGGCTTCCATTCCTCAAACAGTGTCAGAGCTCGCTCAACACTCTCCCTATCCCCCAGGAAACGTGTCCGCACCAGCCGTAAGTCGTCGTAGACCTGCTGCTCCAACTCGTCGACGGTCCGACACGCAAGCACTCGCCTTTCCTGGTCCGGCGCCATCGCGACATCTTTCATGGAACGGTGCATCTTGATGATGTTTGCGTCGGCATCGCCAAGAGCCCGCCTGACCGTGAAAGGGTGCTCATAGAGCTTGGTTGTGAGAGTAGAGAGCCGCTGCATACCGACCAGAGCAGAGCAGCCCGCAGCGACCACCACCGCAGCGATCACTGCGAATCCGAGAGCCAGCTTGCTGCCCACGTTCATGTTGCGCATCATCTCGTCGTTCCTCTGCTTTGCATCACCGTCTTTCCGTATCACGGACGGCCCGAGGCCCCATCTGAGACACAGCCGAGAATCGCGTTCCCGAACTCACTCTGCCGCCTCAGTTCTCCCACTGGGCAGGTCAAGGTGGAAACGAGTCCATTGCCCAGTCTCACTCTCGGCATGCAGTTCACCAAAATGGTCCTTGACGATGCTGTAGGCGATGGACAACCCCAGGCCTGTGCCCTTGCTGGCCCTCTTTGTGGTATAGAACGGCTCGAACATGTGCAGACACGATTCCCCGGAAATGCCCAGGCCATGGTCCTCAACGGTCAGTCGAATGGCGGGTGCACCATCGCGCTGAATCGCGCACGCCGTAACACGGATAATCTTGTCCTCGTGGTAGCCCTCATATTTCTCGTTGAGGGCATCACGCGCATTGGTGAGTAGGTTCATCACCACCTGTTGGATCTGCTGGCTGCGACAGGTGATCCTGGGCAGATCCTCCGACACCTCGATCTCCAGGGCGATCTGGTCGTGTCGCATGACCGTGCGAATCAGCGACGATGTCGCTTCGACGATATCAGACAGACAGGCAGGACTGTGGGACTGCTTCTCATGCCTCGCGAACTGAAGGAGGTTCTTGACCAAAGTGGCAATGCGCTCCGTCTCGTGAACGATTTCCCCGGCGAATATGGCCTTGCAGTCATCCTCTTCCAGATCGTCAGCTATCAGTTGGGCATAGTTCATGATGCCGTTGATGGGGTTGTTGATCTCGTGTGCAACGCCTCCGGCCAACGTCCCGATTGACTCCAGCTTCTGCTGTTCACGCAACTGCATCTCAAGCTGAAGCCGTGCCTTCTCAGACTCCTTCTGAGTGGTCACATCCCGAGCCGTCCCCTCATAGCAGTAAAGCCGTCCCCGGTCATCCAGATTGGAGCGGACGCTGAAACAGATCCAGACCTCTGAGCCGTCCCGCCGCGCGCAGCGCCTTTCCACGCTGTGTTCGTCACCGCTGAAAAGCGGGGCACCCTCATGTCCGGCAATCAGTGGCTCGACTCCGGTTTCGTCCGCGAGGAGCTCCGGCACACCGGCATACCCAAGCATGGCGGCGAACGCGGGATTCGCAGTCAGAACACGCCCCTCACAGTCAAGCTGGAAGATCCCATCCATGGCGTTGTCCACCAGTGACTGGTACTTGCGCTCGGCCTGCCACAGCTCGGCGGTCTTCTGCTTGACCCGTTCCTCAAGAGATGAGTTCACGTCTTCGAGTTCCTGCTTCAGGCGCTGCAGTTCACGATTCTGCTGAACGGCGTTCTCGTAGGTTGAAAGCATCAGATCCAGGATCTGTTTGCGTGAGGCCCGGATGCGATACTGGGTGCCGTTAAGGTCCACATCGGTGTCGACGCGGTCCCTGATCTGTGATGGATGCCGGGCTCGCCCTGCCGCAATCGCCTCGATTCGGGACACCAGATGCTCGTCCGTGCACGGTTTGGTCAAGTAGTAATCGGCTCCCGCATTGATGCCGCGCACGATATCGGCAGGATCGGACAGCCCCGTAAGCATCACAACCTGAGTTGCCGACAGATCCCTGTCGTGCTTGATCGCCTTGCAGAGCCCATAGCCGTCCATCCCCGGCATGACCACGTCGCTCAGGACGATCTCAGGTTTCCACGCCTGGGCCATGGCAAGCCCTTCCTCACCGTCCTTTGCGACACGTACCTCGAAACCGTGTTCGGCAAGCCTGAATCGTGCGCGCTCTGCCTGAACCGGGCTGTCTTCGACCACGAGGACCCGGAGCCCGCTGCCGGCCGCCCCCACCTTCGGGGGTGCCTGCTCCTCGACGATGAGGTGGCCGAGGCTCTCCACGGCCTGAAGCGCTTGGCTCAGCTCTTCATTGGTAGTCGCCAGCCTTCGGCGATGTTGCAGCACGGCATCAAGGGACGAGAGCAGCAGGTTCACGATCTGTGCCTGATCCACGGTCACCGTGTGCTGCTTCCCGCCAAGCGAGAAGGCCAAGGCCAGATCCCGTCGCTCGTTGCCCGATTGCTGCGCATTCTCCTGGAGCTGCTGAATGCGCTCGACCAGTTCATCGATGTTGCAGGGCTTGGAGAGGAAGCAACTCGCCCCAGCCTCGAGCCCCCGGATGGCGTCCTCCGGCTCCCGAAGATCAGTCAGCAGGATAACCGGGACATGGCGCGACTCTGCGTCGTCATTGATCCTCCGACAGAGCTGGTACCCGTCCATGACAGGCATGAGCACATCGGTCACCACGACATCCGGGAGCTGTCCGCGCATCAATTCCAGCGCTTCCTGGCCATCACGGGCGACACGCACGACAACCCCACGTCCGGAAAGCTGCTGCTGCAATCGGGCGGCCTGAGTCAGACTGTCCTCGACGACCAGCACATCGGCGCTCAATTGTACGTCTGTTCCCGGGTCACTCATTTCTCTTCGTCCCCAATCTCACGAAGGTAACCCTCGCGCAGCTCGGGATAGAGCTCGCCCAAACAGTTCGGACAAAGCCCGTGCGAGAAGCGTACGTCTGCGTGCGTTCGGACATAGTCTTCAACCTGCTGCCAGTACCCCTCATCGTCGCGCACCTTCTTGCAGTGGCAACACATGGGAAGCAACTCTTTGAGCGTACGGACCGCCCCAAGGGCGTCTCGAAGCTGCCGGTTCGCCTCCTTGAGTTCGCGGTTCATACGCACCGCCGTCTCGAACGAGGAAAACAACATATCGAGGATCTGGAAGCGCTCTGGGGAAAGGAAGTACTTCTGTCCGGCAAAGGCCACCTCCAAGCCAACGGCACTCCTGCTGCCAGTGCGCAGCTTCTTGTTCAGCAGGATGTACTCCAGACGCGAAAGCAACTGGCCCTCGTCAAAAGGCTTGGTCATGAAGTTGTCCGCTCCGCAGGCGAGCCCCTCGATCACGTCACCCGGCTCCGACAGCGTCGTGAGGAGAACCACGGGGATGTCCTTGGTCTCCGGGTTACCCTTGACGCGTCTACAGAGCCCATATCCATCCAGGCCAGGCATGACCACGTCACTCAGGATCAACGTCGGCCGGTTGTCCGAAAGCCATGCCAAGGCTTCTTCACCGTCCGAAGCCACGTGCGAGGCGTAGTCGTTGGCCTCAAGCATGCTCTGGAGCTTCGCAGCCTGCGTCCGACTGTCCTCAACGACCAAGACCAGCGTCTTCGCGTCTCCTGCACCACCAGTGTCTGTCATGGGAATTCCCGTCTCATCTGTACTGTGTGAATCCATGCGGCCTGCGCTCCTTCCCGTCTATACTCGGGCGACCTCTGCTACAAGGAAATCAGCAATTTCGTCAGGAGACATGGTGTGCATCGCTGCGTCCAGCCGAACGGCTTCACCGGGCATCCCGAACACAACGCACGTCTCGCGGTTCTGCACAATTGTCGCCGCACCACAATCTCGAAGCTTTTTGAGTTCGGCCGCGCCGTCCTTCCCCATGCCCGTGAGCAGAACCACTGTCGCGCTCCCGCCGTAGACGTCGGCAACAGATTGGAACAGCCGGCCTACCGCCGGGCGCAGCCCGTTGTCAGCAGGGACATCGAGCAAAGCAATGGTCTCTTCCTCTGTGACAACCATGTGGACATCGTCCGGAGCGAGATACACCACGCCCGGCCTCAAGAGATCCCCATCTCTCGCCGCACAGACGCGAACGGCACAACCCTGGTCGAGCCAGTCAACCATTCCCTCCAGGAACCCAGGTGAAATGTGTTGGACGACCACGACCGGCCACGGGTAATCGGCAGGCAGGGCCGACATGATCCGCTGCAGCACCGGTGGGCCTCCGGTCGACGTACCCACGGCCAGGATGCGGCGGTTCCGGCGGGGGGCACGTGGGCGCTCAACGGGCCGGCTGCCCTTGCCGTCGCGCCAACGCCTGGTCACCAGTTTGACTTCGGATAGCGCTCTGACGGTGCTGACAAGTTCGCGGACCTGGGCAGGGCTCTCGGCGTGCCCGAGCCCCCGTGGCTTCGCCAACGCCGCGAGGGCCCCCGCTTCCAGGGCTTTGAAGCCCATGTTCACCTGCTCGGAATCCCAACTCGCCGTCAAGATCACGATCGGCAACGGGTCGGTGGACATGATGTGGCGGGTCGCCTCAAACCCGTTCATTACCGGCATGTTCACATCCATGGTGACGACGTCAGGCCGTTGCTCCTCAATAAACCGCAGGGCCTCAGCCCCGTTGCACGCTGTCCCGATCACCTCCAGAACTCGACTCGCGTTGAACATGTGCGTGAGATATTCGCGTGTCACGGCGCAATCATCGACGACGAGCACACGCACAGCACGGGTCCGATCCGCACCGCGATTGAGCTTTGCTGCCTGGTCACTGTTGGGCACGATCCATTCTCCCGTTCAAATCAGCCTCTCGATAGCCTGCAGCAGGTCAGTCTGGTCAAAGTTGCTCTTGCCGAGATACGCGTTGGCCCCGGCGTCGATGCCCCTTTCGCGATCCTCGCGCGTCTCGCGAGCTGTAACCAACACCACGGGAAGGTCATTGAGGCGTTCCTCTCCCCGTATCCTGTGCGTCAGTTCAAAGCCATTCATGCGGGGCATCTCAACATCGGAAACGACCAGGTCAAACACTTCAGACCGAAGGCTGGCAAACGCCTCGACACCGTCAACTGCCGTGGTCACGGTGTATCCCGCTGGTTCGAGGATGCTCTGTAGCAACACACGAGCTGTGATTGAGTCCTCCACCAGCAAGATCCGGCTGGGCTCCCGTTCACTGCTTCCTCCCGCCGGCCCATCGCTTTGCGGGACGGCACGGCCCAGTCCCCCGGCAGACCTGATCAGGTCACTGACATTAAGGACCAACACAATCTTGCCGGACGCCAACACGGTTGCCGCGTTGATGTTGCGCACTCTCCGTAGCTGACTGCCCAGGCTCTTGGCCAGAATCTCTTCCTCACCCACAATCTCATCGACCCCCAACGCCAGCCTCTGACCAGCCCCCGCGACGACCACGATGCTTAGCCACTCACTGGTGGTCGTGCGTTTGCACCTCAACCCGAGCAAATCGGCAAGCGGCGCGAAAGCCAAGGGGCCCCCTTCCGTCTGAACGGTTTCGCGATTCGCGACCGTCCGGATGCCGTCACGCCGAACCCGCATGACACGGTCCAGCCCAGACGTGGATACCACGAAAGACTGCCCCGCGGCCTTCATATGGACACCTCGGTAAGTTGACAGCATCGTGGGCAAGACCACGGAAAACCGCGTCCCTTGCCCGGCTGCGGTCGCCACGGAGATGCTCCCTCCGAGCCCCTCCACTCTCTCACGAACAATGGCCATCCCCAGCCCGCGCCCGGACAGCTTCGAAAGTATCGGGCTCGTCGAAACCCCCGATTCGAAGATCAGCGGAAGGAGCTCCTGGTCAGTGTCCTCCGACAGGTCACCTTCCGACACAACCCCGCTCTTGAGGGCTACCCCCCGGAGCTTCCCAGTATCGATCCCCGCTCCGTCATCCTCAACGGAGATCTCCACGCTGTTGCCGGACTGCTGAGTGATTGACAGCGTTACCTCCCCCTGTACCGGTTTGCCTGCCACCGTTCGTTGCTCCGGCATCTCTATCCCGTGATCAACGGCGTTGCGCAACAGATGGATAAGCACCTCGTGAAACTCTTCCAGAATACGTTTGTCGATATCAAGATGATCACCGACTACTTCACATCGGACTTGCTTTCCCAGATCGTTAGCAATGGAGCGCGCTTGCCTGGGAAGACTTCTGGTGATGGTAGCGAACGGCAGCATCATGACGCTCTTGGCATGCTCGAGAAGCTGGTCGACGAGCGAGTCCACCAACCGACGGTCGTCAGCCATGGCACGACAGAGCCGGTCCACGCTGTCCTGAAACACACCGAAGTAGCTGTCCTTGCCACCGACTCCGACATCAGAATCAGCAGCAGAACCGCCCGAAGCCGAAGCGGCCCCAAGTTCCCGGAAGCGACCGTTCTGACGCAGACGCCGAGCCCAGTCATCGGTCACACGACGCAGTTCCCTGGCTTGGGAAGCCCGTTGCTCGGATGCCATACGCACGCGCAGCAACTCTTCCGAGCGGGTCAGCAGAGTATCGAGCTTCGCTGTCGCAATACGGACGGTCTGGCCGGCAGCGGGGGCCAGCGGAGGCGCGCCAACGTCGGCAACGTCGGCTCCTCCTTCTTCGGGCGCAGCCACAGCGGCCTCACCAGGCGACTCAGACGCCCCACGACTCCTCGGAACGACAGCAGGCCCAGGAACGGGAGCGGACGCGGAGGTCGCGGCCGCCAACTTCCCAGTCGGCGGCTCTGGAGCGGGAGTACACAGCCCTGCACCCTCTCGCCCATCTACCCCGGTTGCCTCAGCAATGACCCCCTCAATCTCCCGCAGCAGATCGTGCAAGACATTGAGCCCCTCGGCCGTCACGGCTGTCTCGCCGCGTTTCAGTTCGGCCAGACGATCTTCGAATGTCTGGCAAACGTTCTCGGCCGAGGCCAGATCGACCGAACGCGCCGCGCCCTTCAGGCTATGCGCCTCACGATAGACAGTCTCGACGATCGCTCTCGATTGCTCGACGTCATCCACCTTCTCGAGTTCGAGTAATCCCGAACCGATGGCCTCGACGTGCTCACGGGCCTCCTCGGCAAATATCCCCATGAGGTGTTTCATGAGGTCGCTGTCAAGAGCATCAGCCATGGGCCTCTCCTTCAACTCGGACCCTCGTTGTTCCCCGTGACGCCGCTGCACGCCGCAAACGAGTCACGCCGGGCGATCAACGCCCTGGTCCAGGGCGGCTATCCGCGACGGCCGGTAGCGGACACTCCCACTAAGTCACGCAGTTTCTCTCCGAGCTCCTGCAGGTCGTGGGCTGCACCGGCGAGTTGCTTGGTGCTGTCCTGGCTCTGGCCACTGGCCTGCTTGATGCTCTCCATGGCCGAAGAAACCTGCTCCATGCCGACAGACTGCTGCTGACTGGAGGCAGCGATCTGGGTGGCCGCGTTGGCCGCATCCTCCACCGCTTCGGCCAGCAACGCGAGCGCTCTGCCGGCGGATTCCGCCTGCTCCTTGCCCTCGGACACCGCCTTAGCTCCCTGTTCGGTGGTCAGTACCGCACTACTGGTGCCGCGCTGGATATCGCCCAGGATGGTCCGCACACGAGTGGTCGCTTCCTTGGACTGCTCCGCTAGGCTGCGAATCTCCTGTGCAACGACCGAAAAGCCCTTGCCCTGATCGCCAGCTTTAGCTGCTTCGATCGCGGCGTTCACGGCAAGGAGATTCGACTGCTCGGCCAAGTCGCTGACAGTCGTGATGATGTCACCAATCGTCTGGCCTTGTTCACTGAGCTGCATGATGCTCGCGGTGATCGCAGCCATTTGCTCCTCGATGCGCCCCATGCCTTCCAGGTTGCGGGCGGTGGCGGACTTGCCCTGCTGCGAGGCCTCCTCAGCCCGCTTTGCCGACTCCGACACCGCCATGGCCTTGTCGCTGGCGACCTCCGCAGTCTGACGCACCTCGCTCACCGTGGTTGACGTCTCGGACACGGCAGCCGCTGTCTGCTGGGCCGTGCTCGCAATCTGCGATACCGTTGCCGAGATCTCGGTGGCCGAAGACGCCAGGACGTTGACGCCCTCGAGCAGCGGTGTGGAAATACGTCTCGCCACGAGCAGACCTGCCGCTCCGGCCAAACCCGCCACGGCAATCGCCCACAGGGAGACGCTCCTGCGCAATCCACGCGCAGTGGCAAAGGCCTCGGCCTCCTCGATCTCACCGCTAACCACCCATTCAGTGTCTGTATTGAGCAGTTCATCCTCATCCAGCCCAAGCTGCCGGTAACAGCTCAGTACGCTCATACCGCGGTAACCGGTGATGATGTCGGTCTCCGTGATGCCGTGCTCACCGCCCTCCAAGCCCAACGCGCGGCGGATCGCTGCTGTGTCGACCTTCTGCTCGAGAACGGTGCTTGCGTCTGAGAAGCGTGAGTCGGAGCGCATCAGCATGTCCGACCCCACTGCGTACGTCTCTCCCGTCTTGCCCAGGCCGCTCCCCTGGGTCAGAATCTCATTGAGTGCGTCCTGGGGCAGCTCCAGAACAACGATGCCGCGCAGACCACCGTCCTCCTTGCCGACCACGGGAGCCCCAATGAACGCCTCTGGCTCCCCGCTAGGCGCATACAACGCGAAATCCTGGAACCTCGGCTTCGCTGTTTCCACAATCTTGCGGTACAGCTGTGCCAGGGAGCTGTCCCTGTATTTGCCCGTTCGCAGGTTTGTGCCCATGTCCTCGTGCTTCACCGAAGAGTACATGACATGCCCGTGTGCGGCGCAGATCAGATGCACCTCGTCATGGCCGCGGTTCGACGCAAACGGCCCGATGAGAGTGCCCACCTCGCGGAAGACCTTCGCGTACTCGGCAGATTCCACGTCATACCCCCCGTCCGCGGTTGCCCCACTTGCGTCGTGGTACGCCGTGAGCGCATCGAACGCCTCCTCAGTATCGTGGACCGACGCCAGCAACACGACGTCGGCGATATGAGAGTGCAACATCGCCATCACGGCGTTCGCACGGAGCTCGACGTTAGACTCGAGCATGTTGAACGTGCTTCGCTTCAAGGCCCCCTCCGCAGCTCGATCGGCCAGGTAGCCGACCAAGGCGATCGGGATGATCGCGGACAGCGTCGTCAGACACGCCAGTCGAACCGTCAGGTGCTTCCTGTTGATCCTGCTCATATTCGTCTCCTTTACTCACTCGCCCACTGTTTCCTCAACGATCAGCCTGGGATCGCTCAGCAGCTTGGCGCCATCCAGCAGCACCACGTTGTCAGCCGTCACACCTTTCAGATACTGTTCACGCACACCCGTCAGGGTGGGCAGGGACTTCAGCAAGTCGTCCAGCACGATCCCGCCGGCCCCGCGTATGGTGTCGATCAGGATCCCAAACTCAGTGTTGTCGTCGCTCAGAATCACGGCCCGACTCCGATCGCTCAATCCCTGGGGCGGAACGTCGAAAAAGACGCGCAGATCGATCAGGGCAACGACACGGCCGCGCACGTTGATGACGCCGGTGATGAACGACGGCGTGCATGGCACCGGGGTCAAGTCAGTAAAGCGGAATACCTCGCTGACGTATGCTGACTCAATGGCGTAATCCTCACCGGCGATGCTGAACCGGACCACATCCGCCGCGGCCCGGCTCTTTCCCGCGTCCGCCCGGCGAGGAGCGGCAAAACGGGAAGCGCGCTCCTTCAGGATCGCGTCTCTATCTCTGCCGTCGACAGCCTCGGGACCAGAGAGTTCTACCAGACCAGTCTTGCGTTTGTCTGTGCTCATCTCGGTTGCTCCGTTGGCCGGATACACGCTCAAGCGGCATCACGCTCAAGTCCCTTCAGCAATGACACGATCAGCTGATCGAGGCGTCCCGCTGTAAGCCCTCCGGAATCAGGGATCACGGAATCCGTCGGGCAGGAGGCCAACACATCCCGCGCGTGCCGGAAGTGCTTGGCCGCCGTCTTCCGGTCCGATTTGCGCAGTGCCAGATTGCCCAGGTTGAAGTGCGCCAACACACGGTTCGCGTCCAGATATAGGCACCGTCGTAAAGCACTGACAGCCTCGGCGTCGCGCCCGAGTTCCTGCAGCACACTGGCCTGCAGCAGATGCGGGGCAGGATCAGCTCGATCGCGCATGATAGCCTCGACACACCAGCTCAAGGCCTGCTCCAGCTCACCGGCGTTGGCACAGGCACGTGCAGCGAGAACCAGCGCGGCAAGGGACAGCTCATCCCGGTCATCGACGGCCTGCAGCTCCCGAATCGCGTCAGGATAGTGACCCTCGCTGTAGAGGCATGACGCGCGCTCGTACGCAGCCCCTGCCTCACCATCAACCTGCTCGTCCTGGATGGCTGGATGGGACGCCTCTTTAGCCAACAGCGCTTTGAACACAATCTGAGTGCGGCTCAGCGCACCTTCTTGATCGGCTCGGGGAGGCCTCGACCGGGCGCG
>Ga0209045_1000258_pt1 | contig 67009 bp, 48 predicted proteins | sample SaaInlLV_10m_DNA_4_FD_184664 | JGI IMG/M metagenome (GOLD analysis project Ga0209045, IMG submission 184664) | Marine microbial communities from expanding oxygen minimum zones in the Saanich Inlet - Saanich Inlet SI072_LV_200m_DNA (SPAdes) (version 2) | ecosystem: Environmental > Aquatic >...
CGTAACTCCTTGATTGACAGGCGTCTACAATATAGCTGAAAGCGCCTGTCGATCAAGCAACAAAAGAGTCGCAACCTGCTTTATAATAGATAGTTACAAGATCGAACGTGCTTTTGTCGGGGTGATCCTGGAGAGCGGTCGTCCTCGACCGGAAGGCATGCGTGCAGCCACGGCGGGGGACCGCCGCTCTCCAAGGGCGAATCCGGGCTGATGTGCGGCGAGACCACGGACGCGCGCACCCGCCCTCTCTCAATGTGAGCAGGCTAGGCACACCGGCCCTGGTTGCTCACTCTGTGGCTCTCGGGAGTGCCGCTCGAGCCTGGAAGCGGACGGTTACCTTCTGCCCTTTGGTAATCCGGATGCTCTGGTTGACGCGATGGTCGTGAGACGTCCTGGCGGCGCGGCGCCCCGAGGCGGCACCGGAATCGAGTAACACAACCCCCGCCTCTCCCCTGGCCACTGCCTCGCCGCGGTGATCAAAGACACATTCCCACCCGGGAATCCTGCTCTGTTCTCCCCCTTCCTCGAAGTCCCCGTTGACCAGCTCGGCGCCCTCCACCTCGAACGCATCGTAGTATGTCCAGGCCGTGGGGTTGCCGGGGCGGGTCTGAGTGCCCATCAGCTCCAGGCTGACCGTGGCGTCCTCCAGCGGCATGAACTCGAAGTGGCATGCCTTCCATCGGTCCCCTCGGGCTGTGCCGAAGGTGGTGACAAGGCGGTTCCATTTGACCGCCCAATCCGGAGCGCTGGCTCCGGCGCCAGCCTGCATGCTGGTCGTTTCGGAGGGGCGTTTCCCCTGGACATCGATGCGGATCGCGGGGGCCGGATGCCCGGGCATGAACGCGATCGGGCCCAAGGGCTGCAGCCACAGTGCGGTCGCGCACTTCGCATCGCCTGGGTCGAGTGACCAACGTCTGCGCCAACTGATCCACTGGTTGCTGGACGCTCTGCGGACCGTGACGTGGCAGTAGATCGGGAGATTCCCCTCCGTCGCGGAGACCCCAATGGCCGAGAACGGAACCTTCAGCTCTGCGGACCAGCTTCCCGGGGGTGCCGGGCAGGTCGCGTAACAGACCCCTTCCCGCTGCTTCGGCTCGAGCGGCCGGCTGGTCTCCGCGACGTTGAGTGTGCCATTGGCATAGCCTCGCAGGATGAGTCCCTCCAATCGGTTCGGGAGGCGCTCATCGTGTGCGGGCGCCAACACAATCTCGACGCCATCATCCTGCCCCCAGGTCTGGCCGCCGGGAGCAGAACCGGCAGCTCCACCGGGGTGGCGAAACGCGACAAACAGGTGGGCATGGTCCGCCCGAATCCACAGGCGAGCCGGGGGATCCGCGTCGTCCTCGCCCATGGTCGCGGTCAGCGCGTGGGGCCCCGATGTGGAGCCGTCCTCCCATTCGCTCGGGTTGACCACACCGTTGATCGCGATGGGGCCACTCAAGCCCACCACGGGTATGAGCACGGGAAGTTCCGCCCGACTGCGCTCCGCTGGAGACATAATGGGAGAAAGCGGCGTGACGTCTGCTCCGAATTTAACCATTGAAGACGCGCGCCTGGAATCGGCATACAGCCCCATACGCTGGAAATCGGGTGCCTCAAAGTCGGGAAGCTGCTTGTAGATGGGGGCGCCATCCCGGAGGCGAAGATCCAGGGCGGACAAGTCGACGAACCCAGGGTCCCGCATGAGGTCAATATTGTCGGCGACTGTGCACGTACGCATCACCTTCCTGGCGTTGCTGATGGTCAGTTTCCCGCCTCCAATGTTCACATTTCCGCGGATCGTGTTGTGGTGGGCGTTTTGCGCATCGACCGGGTCCATCTCGAGCGCGGCAAGCAGATTGGGGTAACGTGTCTGCCAGAGCTTGCCGCGGAAGAGCGCTTCGTCGCGCAACAGCAGCTTGAACTGCGTGCTGTCACGCCCCTTTTCGGCATTCTTGCGCGCGAAGCTGTCGATGCCCCGGCTTGCCAGGTTAAGAGACTCTTTGCAGTTCACCGCGATGTTGCTCGAGACCACCAGGTCCTTGCCTCCGCCGAAATTGAGACCGCGATCCGCCATCGTGACGATGTTGCTATGGACGATTGTGCCGGACGACATGTCGTCAAGGTAGATGGCTCGACAGCCGGCTCCGTCCAGCCCCTCGCCGAGGGCGTGGAACAGGTTGTGCCGAATGATGGTCCCGCGTCGACTCCAGTCTCTGGCGCACGAGTAGATCGCCCCGGCATCACTCGAGTGCAGGCATACATCATGAACAATGTTGTACTCGATGAGATGGTCATTGCCGCGGAAGAAGATGGCTTGATGCTGGGCCTGGTAGATGAGGTTGTGTCTAATTCGGTTGCCCACACCGTAGATCGCCGCACCGGGCTTGTACGTGCTCACAATCCGGCCGAAGTGGTGGATGTGGTTGTTCTCAATCAGGTGGTTGCCGGGGTCAAGTGTGTTGCGGACTCCGCCGCTTGCCTTGATGCCGCCTTCGCCGAGGTCATAGAGATCACAGCCGACCACGGCGCAGTCGCGTCCCCCATCAATGCTCACGCCCCAACTACCAAGGTGACGCAGTGTACATCCCCTCAGCCTGAGTCCGGTGCACTTGCGGGCCACAATCGCCGTGTCACGACAACCCTCGAACACGAGTCCTTCGAAATGGAGGTCGGCAACTCCTTCCAGGGTGACGAGGTGATCCGTTGCAGCCGCGACGACGGGCTTTCGGTTGGGATCCGCCGTAGGCCAGAGGTAGATCCGCCGGGCGTCCCGGTCGACGGCCCACTCTCCGGGACGGTCGATCTCGCCGATCATGTTGAAGGCGAAGAAATGCTGTCCCGTTTTGTAGCCGAAGGCATGTGATTCGGGTTGTGCGAGTGCAATCGTTCTGGTCTCAAGGGCGATTTCCTCGATCTGCATCTTCTGGTCGGCCCAGTGGTGGAACCAGAGCCCGTCAAGCCAGGGATCGGGTTCTCTGTTCCAGCGCTCCAGCCGATCACTCTCAAAGATGAATCGTCCCTCGGTATAGGTTGTTCCTACATGGCCTCGCTTCTGATGGTGGCCCACGCAGGCGCCCATCCGCGCCAGAGCGCCGTTTGGCCAACGGGCGATCGGCAGACGCGTCTCATCCTGGAACAGGGCCACTGGGTACTGAGGCTTGCCGCGGTATCCACACCCGCCATTGGCAAACCCCGGAACGGGAGTGGGCACGCCACTCGGCAGCGCGGCCCAGACAACGTGATCGCGCGCCTTGTCACTGAGCAGTTCTCGCGTGACAGGATTTGACACAGATTGCCAGGAGACAATCGGGACCGCTCCGGTGAGGGTCGTCTTCCCCCGCTCGGCAGAACGGTAGATGATCGGTGCCGAACCGGAGCCGGCATCTGCCGCGGTCAGCTCGAACGGGGTGGACACGGCGTACCGACCGGGCAGCAGCGCTACCGCTACTCCGCCCTCCGGCAGGGCAGCTCCCTCTTTCATGGCGCGGATCGCATCTCTGGCTTCTTCGAGCCGTCCGAATGGCCTAGCACGCGTTCCATCGCCATCAGCGGCCCCCGATGGAGACACATACAGTGTGATCGACGGCGTCGCCCAAGACACGGATGACGCGGTCAACACGGCGCCGACAGCCAATATCACCAGGATTACTCTCATTCTGTCATCTCTCCTGATCTACCATTGATACACCCGGACCTCGTATCGTCCGAAATGTGTTCTGATCCGGCCGCTTTCCGGAGCTGCTGTTCGCGTTTTGCCGAACAGGGAACGAATCGGGCCGGAAGCTGTGATGGGCAAAGCGACTTCGCCGTCGCTCTCAGAGGTGTTGACTGCGATCAGCGTGGTTCCATTCTCGACCGTCTTCTGCCAGGTTTCGACATTGGGGCCTCCGTCACCACCATTGATCGTGCGAGTGATGACGGGACCGTCGCCCGTGAGGACGGGAGCGAGCGAGCGTAGCTCAGACAGGGTTGCGGCCAACGCCGACCAGGCTTCGGGGACATCGGCGATCGTCAGCCAGTCGGCGTGCCCCCCGGCATACCACCACCAGAACAGCCCGTTGATGCCTTGCGTGATCCCGGCATAGGGAGCGGCACGGAGCCAGGCAGGATCCGGCTGAAAAGCACCCAGATCAAATGGCTTTCCGCTCTTGGACTGGGCGCGATCATAGGCATGCACCAACAGCGTGATCGGCGAGGCGTTGAGTAGGGCTTTCTGGTGCTCCTGAAGCTGTTTGACCACCCCGGCGGGGTCTTTGTACGCCTGAGTCCAATGGGTATCCCAGCTCTTTCGGTAGAGATTCATCCGTTTGCCCCACGTCGTGACCACGACCGGATGATATGGGTCAAGCGTGCGGATGAGGTCTGCGTATCGCGTGAGATTCCGCGGCGAGATGTACTGGTGGACAATCTCGGGTTCATCAAAGAGGTACCAGCAGAAAAGTCCGGGGTGGTCGCAGAGGGCTGACACCCGTCTCACAATGTGGTCCAGATTGCCCTGCACGAGGCCATTCCCGCTGGAGTTCCCCCGGTCAAACCCGATGAACACCCGGAGGCCATGCTTCCAGGCCGCGTCAAGGTACTCCCGAGCAGCGACATCATCCTGACTGCTCTCCCACGTATACATGTGCACAAGATCGAAGCCGGCTTCCTTGACGGTCTTCATGTTCTCGGGTCTAACCTGGTAGATACCGAATGGGAATTCTCTACCTTCCGGCCCAAGGTAGAACCCCTCCTCATCAATGCGGATGGCGTTCTCCGGCTTCGGCAGATTCAGGACGGAAACCTTTGCTTCGGTTTCGTTTCCCGAGGGATCAGATGCGACCACGGACAGCGATGATAGCCCTTTCGGCCATTCGCCATCAGGCTCCGGGTGCACACAGAACTCTCCATCGCCTGAGTTGGTGTGAAAACTGACGTTCAAGGGGGTGTCCCCAAGCGTTGCCTTGACCGATCGCAAGACCCCGCTGCCTTCATGGACCGTGACGTGCACCGTGCGACCGCGTGGTTGCCCTATGCGCTCGGCGGAGGTCACGATCACTGGCGCTGTCGTGTCTGTTTCAGGGGGAGCAGTCTGAGTGAAATGCCACGTGACCCCGGGCTCGAGGCCGCTGCCCACGACGCGCCAATGCCAGCGGCCGGCTGCGAGCGGCTCCGGGCAGCTCCATGGCGTGTCGTGGACCGTGTATCGTCGCACGTTTGCCTCCGCGAAGTCCGCAGTTTTGGACAGCTCTACCTGGGCCGCTTCCACATCGTGCGGCGCCTGGAAGTCGAACATGGGCGTGTTGTCGTTGATTGTCTCGCCATCCAACGGGCTCTGGAGAACGGCAAAGCGACTCAACCGCGTGAGTTTGAACGCGTCGAACCAGGCCGTACCCGTTCCCCTCAGAGCCAGAAATACGGCTGCGAATCCTGCCTCGTCCGGGGCTCGAAGTTGATCGCATGAAAGAGCTCCCCAGGGATTGCTGCCGTAGAGGCTTGGCGAGTACTGCCCGGCCGCGAACCACTTGCCCTCCTTGTCCGCCCATTCCACAATCAGCACAGCGCCGCGTGCAGACTTGCCCTGAACAACAGCCTTCTCCACCTCTTCAGTGCGGACAAAACACGTCGCCTGGTAAAGAGCGCCCCCCTGAACGGGGACCTGCCGCGTGATATACACACTGTCCTTCGCGATATCACTCACTGAGATGCGCAGACACGTCGCGCCTTCATGGGCATTCGTTCGCTGTGCGGCGGCGTTCTTCGGGACCGACCAGCCGCTCACACCATCCTCAAACCCGGAGTTGGTGATGCCGACGGGATCGATTTGCCGGGTAGGCTGTTCGAACACAGCCTTCCGCGTCGCTGCGACTCGCCCCGTGAACGTCTCCGCGGTCAGCTCAACCGAGGCGCTGAATACGACCGGTTTGTCGCTCACGCGGCAAGACGTAATGCCCCGGATCATGCCATGCTTCTTCCGGAAATCCTGCAGCATGAACGCGCCGCTTTCAGAAGTGAAGGTGACGCGGACAGAACGCTCGACTCCCTCGATGGTCAGGGGCTTCCGCAGGGACCTGGTCGGGAACGGTTTGTCGCTTTCAGTCTGTGTCCCCTTCCCCAGAAGGTACCGGAAGGTCCCATCGGCGAAGCGGAACAGTTCCTGGGGGAAGTAGAGCCCGAATTCAGCCGGTCCCTCGGGCTGGATCGTTGCCACGATGCTGCAGAGCAGGCGGGCTCCGTCAGCACGGATTGTGATATCCGCCTTGTATTGACCTTCCGCCGCGTCACTCCAGATCTGAGTACCCGTCTCGGCATCGGCTTTGGGCGTCGAAGCCACGAAACGGAACCGACCGCCCTTCCATGCAGGCAGGTATCCTGAAAACGAAAGGTGATCAACCACCGTCTCTCCTGCCCATTGGATCTCGGCGACTCCTCCGTCGCCCTTGGGCACGATCGCCCACTGTGCGTCCGCACATATCGCGAAAACGACAACAGACAGTGCGGCCAGTGTGAGCATTCGACTATGTGGACAGCGCATGGTTAGCGTCCTTTCTATGCGGACCGGAAGAACAACGGGGAACGTTCCCCGCTGCGAGGGGCGCCGTTCCCCGTCCCGTAGGCTGGATCGGAACGTACTGCTTCATGCAGGCGAGGTCTACGCGGGAACCACACGAGGTGTGGAGCGCCGCAATATCGCTCCTGTGCCAGGTTCTCGCGGCACAGTCTGGTATGGCTGGCGGAAGCGGTTCCCGATGCCGGTAGACGCGACGTCTGCCACCGGACACGGCCGCTGGGGACATCGCCCCCCAAGCACGGTTCGGCGACCGAAGTCGCTTTTGGAAGGGCGATGTCCTCGACCGTTTGGCGTGTGCGCAGCTACGGCGGGGACCGCGGCTCTCCAGGGATTGGGAAGCCGGCGCTACACCCGCTTGGGCTCGACCAGGTACCACGCCGCGACCAGAGGTCCGTCCTCGGAGCTTCTGGTGTGATGGTCCTCCCCGGCTTCCACGACAACGACATCGCCCGTGCGGATCGGGTGATCAACCCCGTCGATTGGCAGCACCCCCATGCCCTGGATGAAGATGAAGATCTCGTCTGTGTTGTGGACGTGGTGCTCGGGGTGGGCTGTTTCTCCCGGCGTGAAGACATAGATGCCTCCATGCGTAATCCGGCGGTCGCCAACGACCTCCGGGAGCAGACGAGTGGGCGTTGTCTCGAGCTCATCCAGCCGGTAGCGTTTCATCGACAGGTTCCCGTGTTCGGTATGGTAGTGTGGGTTTGACTGGTGTCTGCGTGTTGCCTCCGGGAATCTGCCCTGGCCTCGGTAACTGCGCAACCCCTCCGCACCAACATCCGCTTGCCACAGCACAGCTGTCCCTCTGAGTCCTGGCCCCCTCGCATTCCAGCCCTACATTGCCTCTGGCACTGCAATCGCCTTGAACACAAGGAACGGATTCCATGAATCGTCTGATCGGGTCTTTCTGCCTGCTGATCGTCCTTACATCCGCCGCCATAGCCCAGCCCAAAGTGCTGGTTGTGGCTGACAGCGACTCCAATTTCACCATTCAGGGGCTCAAGGCGCTTGACGTTGTGCATGAACGCCTCAGTCCGAGCGCTGCCGCATCTGCCTCCCTGTTCGACTACGACTTGGCCATCTGGGGAATGGACCAGCCGCGAGACAGGCTCAACCGGGACGCTGAAGCGGTCGCGTCCTTCCTTGAGCTTGGCGGCGTACTCATCGGTTTCCGAACCAAGACGACCAAGGAGACGTGGACGCCATCCGCGGTAGGCCATGATCGGGGGTACAACTTTGGCAAGATCCTCATTCCGGACCACCCCATATTCAAACAGCCGCATGCATTCACGGACGCACTCATGCGTGAGGTCCATGGGGGGAGCATCTACAATGCTCTCTGCGCTCTCGGGCCCGGCTGGACGGGGCTGGCGGCAACGGGGTCGAAGCTCGGTTGGGACAAGCGTGAGGAACGGGATCCGGGACCGCACTACGGGATCATTGAGCTTAAGCATGGCGCGGGGCTGGTTCTGCTGATGGAGATGATTCCTGCCTACAATTGGTTCCACGACGCCAAGGGCAAGGCAACTGCTCCGGGGGCTAAGTTCTTTGAGAATGTCGTCCGTTACGCTCTTGGCCGGGCTCTGACGCGGGCTTCGGACCGACCGAAACCGGTTCTGCCTGAGGGATTCCGCCCTGATCTTGCCGGTTCTATGCGGTCTCCGCAACGGGGTGACGGAGTGCCGATGGACGACCGTTGGGCCATTGCGTGCACGGGCCCATATTCGGCCGTTCAGGATCGGCGGGGCGTGCTGACCTTCCGCCATACCGACACGGTGAGCACGGAGGGCAACAGCGCGGCCGCGACGGCAATCCTCCGACTCCCCCCAACGCGTTCCACAGTCGCGCTCCTGTGGTACGAGTCCGACACCTACTGCGGCGGTCGGGAGCGCATTCTCGGGGGCGCGAAGCATGGGCAAACGGCTTTGCAGAACTACAAGCGCGGCATCCGTTTCAAGCAGGTCCTGGTCAACGACCAGATTGTGTGGGAGGGAGATGTGCTTGGGCGTAATCCGCAGCCTGCTTCCCGGCGTCGACATCAGGTTGACATCACCCGGTTTATCGCCTCCGGCGCCGACTCGTGTTCGGTTTCTTTGCGCGTCGTCGACAAGAAGGGCTCCGGTGACCAACCGTTTGCCATCGAAGCGTTCTTTGCCGCGGTCGAGCTGGCCACTGACCTGGTGCGCGTTCCGCTGTCCCGGTTTCATGCCGGTGGCGGCGCACAGGTGCGGGACGATGGGAGCCTTGTTCCTGAGGATGGCGTCTACCGGTTGGCCGGCAATCTGTCGGTGCCGGCGGGACTATGCCGCTTTGCGGTTCGCCTGCGCGACGGGGCGTACGGCCGGTCCTCAGTCTCACTGGCTGTGGATGGCCATCCGGCCGGCGCATGGAAGCTCACGGCCGATGACCATCGGTACCACTGGGCTGTCACCGCCCCCGTGACGGTGTCCCGGGGAGACTTCACTATCGATGTCGTCCGAGACTCCGGGGAGGCGCTTGCCCTCGCAGAAATCGCGGTGATCCCGGAACGGTTTCGCGTCGTCCCTCCGCAGCTTCCGGAAGCGACGCAATCCAGTGCCTCAGAACCTGTTTCCTTCGGACTTACCGTCGCGAACCCCACTGGCGTTGCGCGGCAGGGCGAGATGGCCGTGCAGGGAGTCCCTTTCCCGCAGGGCTGCGTGCGGAGTCCGCAGAACATGCGGATGACCGACGCCGCCGGTCGGGCATTGCCTCTGCAAGCACGACCATTCGCCTACTGGCCTGACAAATCCATCAAAGTGGCGGCCGTCTCATTCCCCGCAGATGTGCCCGCCAACGGCTCTGCCGGCTACCGGTTCGGGGCCGGCAGCGGGGTTGAGCCACTCTCCGAGTCCGGTGGGTTAGAACTGAGCGAATCTGTTGACACGATCGCCATTGACACGGGCGCCATCGCCGTCACGCTCAGCAAGGTGAACGGCACACTCCTGGAGACGGTTACCCGTGGTGAGCACGTCCTCAAGGCGGGCGAGGCACGTTGGGATCTCGCTTTCCTCGATGAATCAGGACGCGAACTCCGCAGCTCAGGCCCGACTGTGAGCGTAACAGAGATCATCGAGCGGGGCCCCAACCGGGCTCTGATCGTGCGCAAAGGCCTGTTCTCTGATGCTGCAGGGGCGCTGGTCAACTATCGCATCCAGACGGAGCTCTGCGCCGGTTCAGATGCTGTTCGCTGTCAGGTCTTCATGGTGAACCGCGAGGACGCCGCAGAGATCTACCTGCGTCGTTGGTCGATGGAGCTCGGGCTTGGCGATTCGCCGGTCGGTCGCCTCTGGGTCGGCGAGGATGACGCCGTTCCGGCTCAGGCAGGAAACACGCTTTACCAGCACACTGAGGGGACGCTGAGCTGGACCGGGCAGACGCCGCTGTCGCGTGTGGAGGGGCGTTGCCCCGGACATATCCGGCTGGCGGGGCTGGCCCTGGGGACACGCTGGTTCTGGCAACGCTATCCGCAGGCGATACGCTTCCTCGAGGGTGTCGTGCGCCAGGACTTCGTGCCCGAGCCGCTCGATGACGGCGACCTGCCTACTCGATGGCAGGAGAAGATGGCTGAGCGGACAGATAAGTACAGCGTTGGAGGGGTCGGCTATCCCCAGTCGCCCGGCAAGATGGGGCTTTTCCGCCTGGCCCGGGGGGAAGCTCTGCGGCAGGAGATCCTCTTCCGCTTCGATGGCGAAGCGATCTCTGCGCCGGTTGACGAGGCCCTGGCCCCAATCGTTGCTCCTCTGCGGGCTTCCCCGGATCCGGAGTACGTGAGCCAAACGGCCGTGTTCGGTGAGGTGCAGCCACATGACCCTGTGACCTATCCGCACTACGAGAATTCGGTGGAGCGTTTCTATCAGAACTATCACGCCAAGCGTCGCCGTCGCCGGGAGTACGGCTTCCAAAATTTCGGGGATGACACATTCGAGTGGGGATACGGCCCATCACACACCTACTGGAGCAACTGCGAGTATGATCACCACCACGGATTTGCCCTGCAGTACATACGCAGTGGGGATCTGCGCTGGTGGGAGGAGTGTGAAGCGGCTGCACGTTTCTACAGTGACACGGCGATCGTCCACCATGAACCCGAAAGCAGCAACCGTCATCAGCGGGGCGGGCCTCGGCACCACAACGCGACCGCCTTGTGGATGGAGAGCCAGCCTGAACAGGCCTGGATTGCCGACCACACCATGTCGGGAGTCAGCTCGGGACACGCCTGGGCGCAGGGCGTCGTTGATTACTGGTACCTCACCGGTGATCCCTGGGCGGAGAGCGTCATGCGGGGGATGGCCGACTGGTACTGCGGAATTGCCGAGAAAAATCGCTTCGGGGCTGGAGGCCAGGAGCGTGGCCCAGGCTGGGCGCTTGTCGCGATCTCCGCACTTGCTCGAGCGACGAACGACCCGCGCGTGCTGGCTGCCGGCGCAAAGGTGGCCGATTGGGTAATCAACTGGCAGGACCCCATTCGTGGGGTGGTTTCCGTGCCCATTTCGGAACAACCAAGCTACGAAGGTGGAACGGTATTCATGCATGGGATCGTCGGTCGAGGACTGGGGCGCTGGTATGACGTCACCGGTGATCCTCGCGTCCGCGATGCCGTTGTCGGGATCGCTGAATGGCTGATAACCGAGCCCATGGGGCAGCCCGGACGTTTCTGGTACAAGCAAGCCCCCAACTGCATGAAGCGTTACGGGGCGACGTCCCAAACGATCTCCGCCTTGGCCTATGCCTATACCCTTTCCGGGGAACAGGCCTACGTCGATATTGCCGAAAAGGTGTTGGACTCGACTGGGGCGAGCGTGCGCGGGATGAGCTGGTATCCCCAGGTTCTCGCTCAGGTCCGGCCGCTGCGTTGGCCTGCACGACTGACGCTCTCAACCACGCAGTTGGCCGTTGCTCCTGACCGTCCCGGGACGGTGACTCTCACGGCTCGGAATACGACCGCCGAAGCCGTCAGTCTCCAGCTGGCCCTGAACGTCCCCCCTCCCTTCCAGGGGCAGACCCAACCCAAACTCATGGTCCTGCCGGGACGGGAGTCGCAACTCGACATCCAGCTCAGTTGTCCGAAACCTGATGCCAGGGGTGAAGCGACGTTCCGGGTGGCTTTGGGGACGCCTGACGGCCGGGCACAGAACCGGTCACTCAAAGTTGCGTTGCGGAGCTACAAACAGCTTTCCCGCATTGCCGGGACCGTGCAGGAGGCTCAGATCAAGGGAGCGATGGCGCTCAGGGATGTCGTCGGCACATCTCCTTTCATCGAGGCGGTCCGCCCCAAGGAGTTCAGCGGTGCTCCGCTTCCTGCTGATCAGCCTGGTGGTGGGACAGCAACCTGGGTGATCCAGGTGGACTCCCCGGCGCCTCTCGTCCTCTGGACCGAAGTGAACTGGCTCGACGCGAAAGGGAACTCATTCTACGTGAGTGTAGACGGGAAGCCGGAGGCCATTCTCGGGAACTACGGAGCCATGGACCGATGGCTATGGGTGAGAGGGCCCGTCCTGAAGATGGCAGAGGGAACGCACAAGATTCGCATCCGTACTCGTGAGGAGGGAGCGAAAGTGCGTGGCATCTGGCTCACGACAATCGAGGGAGATGTCCCGCCCGGTGATGTGGCACAATAGCGGAAGACCCGCCTTCTCATGGTTCCCCCAATGCTATTGTATGTATAGGACGCGAATTCGCTGCGCTCAACCGGGTCTGTGATACTCACGTTGGCAGGAGAGCACAATGGCAACACCGCTAGAACAGTTGGATGTCGTTGAACATAACGAGGAAGCGGGGAAGGCGATTCGCCTACAGCGATCGCGCGCACGACAGGAATCTCGGGGGGCCATTGTCGTGCTAGTGTGCTGCATGGGCCTCGTCTTGGGCTTCCCACAGTATTTCCCATCGCCGTTTGATAACATAGTGATGGGGGTCGGTGCGGCTGCTTCGTTCACCCTCTTTTTTTTCCTGAATCGTGAATCTCTGCGTAGTCGTCGTGGCTCACTGATTCCTGCCATTTGTTTGGTCGCAGCGATGTGGCTATTCGCTGCGGTCACTACTGTGATTTCTCTGATTGACTGAGCTGGAAGCAAAGGACGCGGCCATGGAGATGGATATGTGGAAGTACTTCGGCATCACGCATGCCGATCACACGGTTATGAACCCGATGAGCCTGGCCAAGACTGAGGAACTCATCACGTGCCTCCGCCTGCCTGACCGCGGTCGAGTCCTCGACGTGGCCTGTGGAAAAGCGGAGTTTCTCTGTCTCGTTGCGTTGCGGTACGACGTACTGGGGACGGGCCTCGACCTGTCTCCCATCACAATTCAGGAGGCGCGGGAGAACGTCGTGGCCCGCGGCCTGGAGAAGCGCATCGAGCTCCTCCACATGGACGGAGGCAAGTACGAGCCCGACCGAGGAGCGTTGTTGGAGCTCGCCTCGTGCATTGGCGCCTCGTGGATTTACGCCGGGCACAAGGGCACACTGGAAGCGCTTAGCAGGATGGTACAGCCTGGGGGACTCGTGCTCGTTGGCGAGCCCTTCTGGAAGACGGAACCGGATCCGGATTACCTGAAGCTGACGGGTCAAAGTGCCAATCTATGCGGAACTCACGGGAGTAACGTCCAGACTGGTGTGGACCTGGGCCTTTCGTTCCTATACTCGGTGGTGTCCAATGAGGACGACTGGGACCGGTATGAGGGGCTCCAGTGGCAAGCAGCCGAACGCTATGCGACAGCCCATCCCGACGACGCAGACGTGGAGCAACTGCTGCAGACGTTGCACAGAAATCGAGACGCCTACCTTCGCTGGGGACGCGACTGCCTTGGCTGGGCAATGTATCTGTTCCGGAAGGCAAGTGGGGAAGCTGGGGTCAGCCCGACTATTTGAGGTTATCCGCGAGCCAAACTCAAGAAATGTGACTGACCCCAATCCCCCCAGACCAAGGTCCTTGATGCTCTTCAGGAGATGCTTGCCGAGTGACGACGGCACCCAACGGGCCGCCTGGAGACGTACGCTCAAGGCCCGCCACAGACGGCGTTCATCCAGCGTCGATCAGGCGCGCCACTGGCTCAAGAAAAGCAGATGATGGGCCTGGTGTCGTCGCGCGCCGCCGGATGCAGCGCCTCGCAGCCCTCGAATCTACCGATTGCCTCGATTACCTCGATCTGCCGAGAAGGCGGCGCGGCGCCCGAGCCGCCATCCTGATCGCCGATTGATCGGCTTCACGGACCGACTCCCTCCTGCCCAGCACGCAATGTCTTGCGTGGGCATCGATGGCCATGTGCGCTTTCCTCTTACTCATCGTGGACCTCCTTCTTGTACTGTCTTCCGGTGTCTCCGGACTAACGCGCCGTACCGCAGCTGAAGGCTGTCTGCCTTTTCAAATGTCGCAGCCCTATCATCTGAGGCTATCCACGCGCTGCTGATCCAGGGACATTCAGTGGTGCGTTGGCCCAAATCAGGTTTCAGGTGTCTGGTGTGTGATTGCAGGCTCGAATCCTGACACCTGAACACCGAAACCTGACACCTCGATGTGCAACACTATCCATGGTGGGATCAGTGGACTCAAAAAATGGGACTGACTCCTATCACAGGCCGGCGTCGATGTCGACAGCCATATGATCTACATGATCGATGCTATGAACATGACACGTACCCCGTACCGGCGCATCACTTGGATATCGCGTCTTCCGGACGTCGGCTCAACCCGCATTTACGCTGACGTCTGGGATGGTCGGAAGGCTACGCATATGGTCAAAGAAGCCAAGCCGCCAGCGACCGAACTGCCGATGACAGATGCTGTTGCGGCAGTCCAGGCTTACGTCGACGCGCACCCGGGTGTCTCTGCGGACCACGTTCTAGACCGGGCCAGTTTGATGAACCATGGGCTCCGGCCGCTCTGGCACTTCTCCTGGCCCATGCGCGAACACCGGGTCACAGGCGGCGGGATCTTCCTCACCGTTGGTAATGACGGGAGGATCTTAGCCAGCTACGGTATGTGAGACACCCGCACAGCCCCTCTGAAAGACGTTGACAGTCAGACCGTCAACCAGCGGACGCTCTTGACGCATCATGGCGCGTCGCAGGTGCGCGCCGTAGATCTGGAAGGGCAAAGCGACGGAAGACCGGTAGGGCTTGCAGGTCCCAGAGTAGCGGGAGCACTTCGCTCCCGATTCTTGGCGCCGGACCGTAGCGGTCCGGCTACTATCGTCCGGGAGGCACGCATGAAGAGAACCCCGTCTTCTCCCTGCCTTGCCTGCAGAGCGGACCCGCCTGAACGCATCATGTGGCGCGGGTTCCGCGCTCTCCGGCTTCCACGGCGTGCGGTAGGCGGCCTGCTCCTCGTGTCCCTGTTGGCAGCGTCGCTCCCTGCCCAGGAGCAGCCGCTCGCAAAGGACCAACGGTACCTGACCTTCGAGAGGAAGCTCCGAGCCTCGTCCAAAGCGGTCAATCGGTATCAGATCCCGAGGGATCTGTACTCGATGAAGGAGGCCCAAGCCGTCCGGTACTTCACGACCTACTTCACCACGAGCACCTACACCTACCCGCTGTTCGTCAATCTCAACTACCCCGTGTTCCACTGGGGGAAGAACCACCGTCATCTCCAAGCAGCACTGAGCAGCACTTTCCTGAAGGAGCTTGCGGGCTTCTTCGAGGCGACTCCCGACCCGGGTTCAGTCAACGCGGCGATTGCCGCCGAGCCGCGACTGGAGCACCACTACTTCTACATGCTCAGCTTCTTCGTCAAACTGCTTGGTACTGGCTGCGTCAGCCGTTAGGCCCTCGACCGGACACGGCAAGACCTGGCCGCGCTGTCGCGCACGGCTCCCTTCCTCCTGAATCTGGATACGCCTGTATCGGTACGAGAGATGCCTTACGTCAATGCTCTCAGGGCCCAATATGTGATGGCCGTCTTCTCCTATCACAAGGAGCTAGACTTGCTCGAGGAACTCGGGGCCGTCATACCGCTCGACGGACTTCGCGGCCAGCTGTACGGCGACTACCATGTCATACTGCTCGACAACTGCTATTTCGACGATAAACAGGTAGGCAACGTGCACGGCTTTCTCAACAAGCTGCCTGCGCACCTGAGGTACGCGCTGGTGGTCACGTGCTATGACTCTCTGGCGGGCAAGCACAAACGTATCCCCATTCACAACTTCACCTGTCACGGCCGATTCAACGTCTTCGGGAATCGGGTAGGTGCCGCGCGCGGCAACCAGTTCCCTCGCGGGTATCCCTGGGTGGTGACGGACGGTTTCACAATCGTGCTCGCGCACGAGTACGGCCACAACGTGGACGGTGGCGCCGTGCGGAACACGCCAGCGCTGAAAGCGTTCAAGGCCCGCGTCATGAAGGCGGCCGGTCGCAAGGTCGGGAACTACTGTCGCAACATGTTCGGAGGCAGCTTCTTCTCGAAGAACCCCCAGGAGTTCTTCGCCTCTCTCTGCAACCAGTATTTCTGCAGCAGTTTGGAGCTTTACAGGTACGCAATGCTCCGGTATCACAACGGCAACACGAGCCACATCAACCAATTCGTGTTCACCGCGAGCACGTTCAGCGACGACGAGCGTTGCTACGCGTACCGGGTCACGGGCTCAGGAGAGATCAAGCTCGAGAAGTGGCCGGTTACCAAGAGCGACGGCCTCATCGAGACGCTCACGATAGGGGACACGACGACCCGATTCACCTATGAGAACGGCGTGATCACAAGTGTGTCGAGCCACACACCTGGGGCGACCGGCGCCGGGCACGCGGCTGAGCTCGCCCTGGACGTGTCCGAGCCGTCCGGCTGGTCCGTGGGAACCATCGCGAAGGCGGAGCCCCTTCTGTCCGATCGGGACTATGCGTTCACGGTCGTCCCGGAAGAACTCCAGGGAGCCAAGTACATCCTTCGCGCTTGTGGAAAGCCCGGGACAAAGGCAACGTCCGAGTGGGATGCATGGGCGTGGGGGCTGAAGGACAGGAGCGTCCGTGTCTCTCGCCCGTGCACACGCTACGTGGCAGTCTTGTCAGCCAAGGGCGGCGATGTCTGGCTCAACGACGGCAGGATCGAGGCATTCGTCAAAGGGAGATGGCGACGGGTCGCCGTGCCCTTGGCCACGACGACCCCTGCCAAAACCGCCTGGCGATGGGACGTGTTCAAGAGGCGCGTTGGGGAGGCCGGATACGTGTGTTTCCCGGACGTTGCGGGCCTGGATGGGAAGACACTTCTTGTCTATGCCTTCAAGTAGGGCGTGTCCGGCTTCGCATGTCGACCGAGTGCAATGCGATGTGGATGCCGCCCAACACCCGGTGATCGGTAGCGTCACGGACAGAATGAAGACGGAATGACGAATGGACGCTCGTGTCCAGTCCCTCACAATCATGGGCCCGAACTGTGAATAGAGAACGGTGAATTGTGAGTTGCTGACGAGGGGGGGGGGAGAGTGTAAGTCCATGGGAACTCAACTCCCACGTTGGCACTATGATGAGATGCGGCACGCTGGTCTATCGGCGGTATGTTCCCGCTGTCGGCAGACCTCGAGCAGTTCGGGACAGGGCACTAACCATACCGTATTCGTTCGCTGCCATGGTCGGGAGGAACGCCCAGTGTCCGGGGCCACTCCGCACGCCGAGTGCGGACCTGCGGAGAGCCGTCAATGTGGGTTGCGGGCCGAGCCCGCGTTCGCTGAGGGAACTAGGAAGTATGACACTCACAGCGCGCATGACCTTGATCGCAGCCGTTGCCCTATGCATCACGGGACTCGCCCAGGAAGCCCCGCCACGCGTGCCGGAGTTCGCGGAGGGAAGGGACAACATTGCCCTCGGCAAACTCTACGAGTTCAATGCCGTCCCCAGCTACAGGTACACGCGCAACGAGACTGACCAGCAAGATCTGACCGACGGGACGCTCGCGCGCAAGGGCCTGCCAAGGATCTGGGTGGAACCCGACGTGTGCGGCTGGTCTGGCGTGTCACGCGTGAACATCCAGGTCGATTTGGGCAAGGTCCAGCCAATCGAGGAGGCCGCAATCTCACTGAGCGGCGGCAAGACGGCCGGCGTGGCGTTCCCACGGGAGGTAACGCTGTTGGTGAGCCACGACGCCAAGCGTTGGCAGCGGGTCGGCCGTTTCCGCAAACAGCCTGCCGAGGCGTGGGACAGTTGTCGTTTTGGCGTGCCGGAGGAGACGGGAGCCCCCTTCGCCCACCAGCTTCGTTTCCGCAAACTGATCTGCGCCGGCCGGTATGTGGGCTTCAGCATCGTGCCCGACGGCCACTTCGTGAGTTCCGACGAATTGTACGTCTTCCGTGGGAAATTCAGCGCACACGGGGCGAAGCGCTACCGGAAGCACAAAGCTGAGTTCGTGGTGCACGACTTCGTGCCCGGTGGTTTCTCTGCCTACTTCTCGAAGCGGACCATTTACGTATCAAACAACGTCCAGACCTATCAGACGCTGATGGGGTGGGACGATCGGGGAGAGACCAAAGAGCCAGTTATTCTGCGGCTTGATTTGCCCTCGGGTCTGTCGTTACGCCGGGCCATGCTGCACGAACGGCTCGGGGGTGCCTTTGTCGACGCCCCCTCGGGCACGACCGTGCAGGTCAAGGGGAAGGCATACACGCGCCACGAAGTGACCATGCGCAGGACGTGGTCTCCGACATGGGCGTATCTGTTCTTTGCCACGTCGTGGGACGAGGGGCACCGCGACACGGTCCGCATCTCTGCCAGTTCCATCGGCAAGGAGCAACGCTGGGAGGACTATGCGATCGAGGCAGTCACGATCGAGCCGGTCAAACCGCTGGAGCGCCTTCAGGTCTCGATCTGCTGGATGCAAGACCTCTTCTGGACCAAGTGGCCCGACGGCCTGAAGGCCGTTCGTTCCATGGGAATTCCCTCGATCTCGTTTTTTCCGCGCTACTCTGTGCGCGACGGCAAGCTCAGCGATCTGTCACGGGAGGGTTACGACGAAGCCCGGGCCGCCGGCTTTCAGATCATACACAACTCAAGTCCACTCCACTCGCTCGTTCCGAAACTGGAAGAGCACCCGGAGTTGCTTTGCCAGTCGGACCGCAAGGGAGTTCGCTGGATATGTCCCTGCTACCGTGGTGAACTCTATCAGGAGGAGGTAGAAGCGATCGCCCAGCGCGCCGCGCTTCTCCGGCCCAACTGGCTCATCTACGACTGTGAGATGTACAGCTCGTTCACAGTAGACGTGCCCAAGAGCTGCAAACGATGCCGGGCGCAGTTCAAGAAGAGCGGCGCGAAGGACTGGCAGCGTTTCGTGTGCGAGCAGATGACGCAGTTCTACCGCGATATACACGGGCGGATAGAGGAGTTGGCGCCGGGGACCGCCTTCCAGAGCGGTGCTTACGACGTCTTCCCCGGCCGAGTCTACCAGAACGTCTGGGACCCGACACTGCTCTATCCCCGCTACCACCAGTTCTTCATGCCGGCTATCTACGTAACTGATCCGAGAGAGATCGGCACGAGGACTCGCGAGATCCGCGGACGTATGGCCAAAAGTGACATCATCCCCTGGCTTCATCCAGGCAACCTCGGCGAGATGCCGGCCGAGTATGTCCGTTGCGGCCTGTTGGAGGCCTGCCTTAACGGGTCTCGAGGGGCAGCCTATTACACCCACGCGGGTTTCGATGCCGCGGACTACAAGGCTTTGGCTGAAGCGATTGCCGTCTTGCGGCAGATCGAGGACATCATCGTGGACGGCAAGCCGTTGAAAGGGATGTCCTGCAACACCAAGTCGACGAATATCGGCGGCATGCGCCTGCGCGGCAAGGCGGCGCTATTCGTCTCGGACTACGAACAGCCTGACGGCGGGACCGCCATCGTGCGTTTGCCGGGAAGCAAGCGGCTCGACATCGCTGAACTCCTGCCGAAAGGAACCAGAGCCGTCCAACGCAAAGGGGACCGGATCCGGGTCGTGTTTGGCCCGGAACGGGGCCGGGTTTTCCTGCTCAACCGCGGCTCTGCAGACACCCCCGAGCAGCCCTGACCCGTCCGAGCAGCCGTTCACTGGGGGAACGGCCTCTCTGTAAACGGCCGTGGACGGACTCGAGTTCCGCGCGGAACTCGAGTCAAGTGAAGTGCTACCGCAAGGAGTCCGGAACGATGAGGAGCACTCGACAGGAGTTTCTGATCTTCGCTGTACTGCTGGCTGCTTCAGGCATTCGGGTATTCGCGAGTGAGGCAACGCCACCGGCGAAGCTCCCTCCCGGCGTGGTCACCAAGGTCGTCTCTGAAGTCTCTGCCGCCTATGGTTTCCAGCTTAGGACGAATGTCGACCTTGCCCTGGCTGACGGAGGCAAGTTGAGCGTCCCATTCCTCGATCCTGCGTCCAAGCTCGGGATTTTCTATGACGTGGACAAGGCGGGCACCGTCTCGGGGTCCACCAACAAAGCAACGGCCAAGGGATACACTCTCATCTGGCTGGCCGGCTCCACTGCGGAATGGGCGCTAAGACGTGCTCTTCTGAAGGAGCTCCATGACGCGTTCCCCGTCAGGTGTTGTTCTGTGGATCTCTTGCGCGCCAAACCCGTTCGCGGCTACATCGAGTGCGACCCCGTGGTGGTACTCGAGGCGCACGGAGCGGTGACCTCGCTTTTGGAGTACTTACGGGCACGTGTACTCGACGGGGGCCAGTATAGAGACTCGCTCGCGAGAAAGGTGGTCAGCGCCCTCGGCAATCTCCGCGCCAAGCAGGCGGAACCCATGCTCGTGGAGATGTTCCTGGACAGGAGAATTGACGACCCGTATCTCACCCACGCAATGATCAGGATCAACGGCGAGTACACCCGGGGCGAGCTCCTCAAGCAACTGGACCTGGACTGGACCGAGAAAGAAGTCCCGCGGCAAGCATCGAGGAGCCTGCTGCTGCTGGCCGGAATGCGGCATCCGCATGCGAAGAAGCTTGGCCTCGACCTCCTGCAGACCGCCGGTAGCCGCTATGTGTTCCGACACCATCGTGAACTGGCAGTGGAAACACTGGGCCAGTTCCCGGACGATGACGCGCGTGACCGCCTGTTGCGCATGGTGACGAGGGAAACGATATTCGGAGGCGATCCCCACACGCTCTTCACCCAGCTCATACACTACGAGTTCGAAGAGCTTCCGGATATCTTCCCAAAAATAGTCGACAAGAGCATTGCGGAAGGAAGAGGATCCCTGGACAGTCGCGTCAGCCTTTTTGCGGCCGTGTGCCTGGCGAAGGCAGGAGACCGATCCGTGGAAGAGTGGTTGGAAGAAGCGCTGACCTGGAAGTGGAACGTGTCAAACAAGCACCTTGCGGCGTATGCTTTGGTGCGGCTTGGGAACACGGCGGGACTGCAGTTGCTGGCGAATCTGGAGGCCTTCAACGAGAAGCAAAGGAAGCACAGCAGCAGGTACGACGCCCTGCCGAACAGGACACTTGACCTGCTGATGAGCTACAAGGCTTACCTGGGAAAGGCCAGCAACCCACAGCAATAGCCGGAGGATGCTACGGACGCGCTATCGCGTACCACAGAGCCGCCAGGAGTTCGATAAGGGGAGAATGAAGAGCATTCTGACTACAGTACTGGTGTTGACAGCTGCTATGTGTATAGCCGAAGACAAGAAACGTACATCGCGCATCAGAGTCCAGCTGTCCGCTGAACTGGCGCCGCTTCCGCCGTCGCTCCGGCAGCCCATCGGCAGCTGACTCCAGCGTTGAGAGGAGACGCAGCATGGACGAGTTGATGGGACAGATTGCCATGGTTGCCATGCTTCCGCTGTTCGTCTTCTTGGTGCTCTTGAGGCCGATCCTGGCAAAGCGACGGCGTATGTTCGCCCGAGCCAAGGGCATCCTTGAGGCTATGGATGACCCTGAGGAGAGGGTGGAGCTGCTCCTCTTCCGTTTTGGCTGGTACGGTGGCAAGGGGCGTGAAGAGCAATCACGAATCCGTGAGATTGAGCAACAGGGATGGACCTTCGTCAAGGGAACAGCAGCACCGTTCCACAGGACAATTTGTTTGTGGGGTGGCGGCGTGAATCTACATTTTGCCCGCGAACATCACCCCGATGAGAGACCAGAGCTAACGAGTAGCCGCTCCTGACCGGAGAGGAGCGGCGTTTTCCGTCACGACCTCTGGCCGCAGAGCATAGTGCTCGCCAGTGAGGATGATCTGGTCGCCTCCTGCCACACCGCCCTCACATTGCTCGGAGACTGATTGACGCAACATGGGCACGACTCGGAGAGAATGCTCTTTCCCCATACTCACGGGCGCCTGCCTTGTCTACGCCGCTCTCTGCTTCTGGCTGATGATGAGCAGATGGCTAGCCCCGACCAACGTTCCGGATGGTTTGGGATGGTCGAGACTGCTGCGCCATTTTGCTGGGGCCGCGATTGTAGGCCTCTGGCTGTCCCGCCCAGGCAGGTCACCGAAAGCAACCAGAGACCGAACGCCAGGACAAAGCGACGACGAAGCGGCTTCTTCAGACGGCTGAAGCCGCAGGAGAGCCTGCACGGTCATGGGAACGATGACCCCGGGCGACCCGGATCCGGGAACGGGACAGCCGGAAACGACCGGATGCGTGCCTTCGTCCGGCTACGGCGTGGCAGGTCTGACGGGCGATGCAGGCGTGGGTCGCGGCCCTCTTAGCGTCGCGAATCCATCCATTGTCTTCTGTTGGTCACCGCAACCCAATTGCGGGACTCACCGGAACACCTGGTCGGGGTGCAGCGAGAGGATAGGGAGCATGCCCTTGTCGAGATAGAGCTGGGCGTCCTCGAGTACACCTTCATCCGCTTTGGTGAGTTCGATGGCGTAGACCTCCCCGGGGGTCCAGGTCTTGATCTCAACCGTGACGCGGCGCTCGCTCAGCGTTGTCTGGCCTGACGCTATGGTGTTGTCCTGAGGGTCATGCACATTCAAGCGCACTGTCTCGGCTCCCCAGCCGTTGACAGACAGCTTGAACGGGACAGTCGACGGTGGCCCGGGGAGATAGAGCCGCCTGGCCCCGCCGATAGTCCCGAGTTTGCCGTCGGCCATTGCCCCGATGGGCACGTCAGCCCCCTGAATCCGGTACGCAGAGCGGCCGGCTGACAGCCTCAGGAGGTGAAGTCCATCGGCCGTTGGCGTGAACTGTGCCGTCCCTTCTTTTCCGCTTCCGACTTCTCCGGACGCGACCTCTTCCCAAAGGGTATCCCGGACCTCCCAGGTCAGGGCGTTTTTGTCACGCCCAACCGGGGAGGTCTGCAGCTTGATCCGCACAGCCTGATCCGCCTTGCAGTTGAGCACGAAGAGGTGGTCGCCGCGGAACTGGGCTGCGGTTGAGTAGGACACGTCTTCCCCGGTCACGGGAGGCGCGTGCAGAGGTCCTCCGCTGTTCTTGCGTATGAGTTCCAGTGACCACCCCTCTTCCTCCACGCGTGGTTCCTGCCAAGCGTCCATTCGCCCCTCATCCATCGCCTTGTTGGCCCAGGTGAACCACCTGAAGTAGTGGGGATGGTCTACCTTGTACCTGGGACCTTCATAGAACACCCAATAGCCGTCGGTCGTTGCCGAGCACACCAACGCGTTCTTGCCGCAGAATTCAGGGTCGGCGCCCTTGACCACGGGATCGAGGCCACCGGTGTAGAAGAAGGGGATGCCGGCTTCCCGGGGCACAGCAGATCGGGACACCAGTCGATCGCGGTTCTCTTTCAGGGACCGCGCCTGTGACATGAAGCGCGAGGGGCGACTGTACGTGCTCGCATCCCCCAGGATAAGCGGGGCCTTTTCAGTGGCCCATTCCGGGTAACAGGCGCGTACCATGAATGGTGTCCCCGGGGCGGGATACAGACAGAACTGGAACATCGGACCGATGGCATCAACCCGTTCCCTCAGTGTCCGACAGCGTTCACGCCAGTGTGCGACCTGGAACTCCTCGAAGGCGTCATGGAGGCCCTGCCTTTTCAGCCAGGGCGCACGGGCGCCCAATTCGAGTTCGGGAAGCTCGACCCCCTGTGCCTTTGCGAAGGCTTCGAGGATGACGTCATCGTAGCCGAGGGAGTAGAGGTTGCCCTGTTTGCCTTTGGCGTAGTTCTCGTAATCCAGGAAGACGCCGATGAGGTGTGGGTTTTCAGCGCTGATTCGCGCATACTGCTCGATATAGCGAGTCGTCCATTCCCAGAATTCGTCCGAATTCACACTCCAGAGGAGTTGTTCGTTGCCGTTAGCCGTGACCACACGTTTGCCGTCGGACTGCGTCCCCTCGGGCGCATTCAGAGTGCCGCGCATCCAGATCATGTGATAGATGCCATACGTTCGACACCATTCGGTGACCTGACGGACGGCGTTCATGTCGGCGAATCCGTGACGTGGAGAGTAGACGTTGAACCCGGCTTCGGCGGTCTCCCTGATCATCCATTCCTCGGTGGTCCACTTGGCCACCGGCTGCATCACCTTGTCGACCAGGATCCGGAACTTGACCTCTCGACCGAGCTGAGTTCGAGTCGCGACCGGCTCCATCCCCAGAGCCAGCCCCGTCCCGGCCACGACTGCTACCCACAGACAGACTCCTCTGTATTGTCGCATCACACGTCTCCTTGGTCGTTGTCTCACGAAACGCTCATCCTGCGACTCCCCCGGATTGCGGATTGGGGAACTCGGAGGCAATGTAACTGCGTCCGTGTAGAAGTAATGCTCTCTGCATTCATCCTGACTCAGACCCGAAAGGAAGGCTCCGCCGCGATGCCCGAATCCATGGCCCGACGTCGTTTCCTGAGAAACAGCGCAGTCAGTCTGGCGGTAGCCTCCACTTCTTTTCCACTCATCCAGCCACACGCGGAGGAAACGATGGCAAAGGCAGAACTCAAAGGCAGAATCAAGCAGTCCGTATCGAAGTGGTGTTACGGCAAGATCCCGTTGACGGAGTTTGCCCAGGAGTGCGCGGCCATGGGGCTGCAGGCCATCGAGCTGCTCAGGCCCGAGGACTTCCCCGTACTCAAGGAGAATGGGCTGGTTTGCGCGATGACATCGTGTGGAACACTCCCCAAAGGACTCAATCATACGGAGTACCACGAGCCTTCTCTCGCGGCCATTCGTGAGGCCATCGAGGCCACCTCCGCCGCAGGCTTTCCCAACGTCATCTGCTTCTCGGGGAACCGCGATGGGATCGATGAAGAAGAGGGGATGAACAATTGCATCACGGCCCTCAAGCAGGTTGCCGGGCTGGCTGAGCAGAAGAACATCACCATCTGCATGGAGCTGCTTAACTCCAAGCGCAATCACAAGGATTACCACTGCGACCGCACGCCGTGGGGCGTGGAGATGTGCAAGCGGGTGGGCAGTCCGAATGTGAAGTTGCTTTACGACGTTTACCACATGCAGATTATGGAAGGGGACGTCATCGCGACCATCCAGGAGAACATCGATTACATCGGCCATTTCCACACGGGCGGCGTTCCGGGTCGGCATGAAATTGATGACACCCAGGAGCTCAATTATTCTGCAATCATGCGAGCCATCGCCGAATCAGGCTACACCGGGTATGTCGGGCACGAGTTTGTCCCGACGCGGGATCCCCTTACATCACTGCGCCAGGCTGTCGATATCTGTGACGTGTAGAGGTCGGCTGCTCTCACAGGCGCATCCCGATTCCTCAGTTCCCCTCCGGAGGTCCCCCGCACAATGCAACTTGATGAAGGCCACATCATGCAGGTCATCCAGTCGAGCCTTCGCAAGGCTCCGGAGGCCATGCTGGAGGAGTGTCTGGATATCCTGATCAAGATATCGGGGGCGAGTGGGGGCTCGATTCTCGGTGAAGAGGGGCCGCACCTGAAGTTTCTCTTCTCTGATGTGGAGGCTCTCATCGGGATGAACGTGCCCTGGGAGAGCATTGCCGGAGCGACGGCTTCCAGCGGCGTAATCATCTATACCTATGCCCCGTCGGACAAGCGGCACTTCGACGGCATCGACGGGAAGATCGCTCACCAGACCCGGTATTTGCTCAGCATCCCCGTGCCTTCCGTCCATAAAGGTGCTGAGGAGGGAGACAATGCGAACAGCGCAGGGGCTCTCCAGTTACTCTTCGATGAGAACATCTTCCCGACGTTCGACGTGTCTGCCGGCCCCATGGAGTTTGCACTCGACACGCTCAAGGAGCAGGCGGTCTACAGCGAGGGACTGCAGGGCGTGTTCTGGATTCTCCCCAACATTTCCTTTGGGCTTGAGGTCATGAAGCTCAGGCAGACGTCGTACCAGGCGATCCACGAGCTCAAGAACAAACTGATATCAGCGTCCTCCTGGATAAACTGTCTGAAAGAGGACATGGAGGATGTGGAGCCTTCGGTGCTGGAAGACGAGGACATCCTTGAGGACCTCAACCTGGCGGAGACATCCATTGCCGAAGGTGCGAACCTCGCAAAGAGCTACCTGCAGTTCACGAAGCTTTACACCCCGGCTTTCCTGGATGCCCAGATCCATGATGTTCTGGAGGAGACTGCGTCATCGATTCGGGCCCTTGCCGCCGACATGGCCGATGGTGATTTCGCCGTTGTTGTCGAGCCCGACAAGGCGATGCCGACGCGTCAACTGGACCCTTCCCAGCTGAAGATGGCATTCTTCAATCTCGGCAAGAATGCGGTTGAAGCCCTGGTCGAGCTAGGGACAGAGGCTCCCCAGATCACCATTTCCACGCTTTGGGAAGACCCCATATGCCGCGTAACGGTGGCGGACAATGGGCCGGGGTTGCCCCCGGAGATTGCGGACAACCTGTTTGTCGCCTTCAAGACAAAGAAGGAAGGCGGCACAGGGCTGGGGCTCACGATTACCAAGAAGATCGTTGATGTGCACGGTGGGAGCATCCGCTGCGAGACCGGCAGCGACGGGACCCGCTTCATCATCGAGCTTTGAGGAAACTGCTGCTCAGTTCAGCTCTGCGAGCTCGTCGAGCACTGCGATTCCTGCCTCTACCATCTTCCTCTCGGTGCCCTTTGCCGCCATGGCCCAGCAGCACAGACGCGTTTCATAGCCGCCCTCATCAAGGGCGACGTCTGTGGGGCAGTACCCGACAAAGTCGTTCGCCAGTTCCACGGCCATGGTGTGAACGAAGGGCGACCGTTCCTTGATCTGAAGTCCATACTCTACGAATGCCTCACACGGCAGTCCGGCTATACCAAGGTCCCCGATTCGGAGCCCCATGATCGGGATGGACCATGAGGTCGGCCAGCCCGCCAGCTTGAGAGCTTCCGACGCATAGACCCATTCCAGGAGCCCTATGTCATCCTGCTTCCCATAGGCGTCTTTGGCCACTGCCAGTTCATCCGCGCTGGAGGTGCGCCGTTCGAACTCGATCTCCCGAATGCCGACTCCGAGAATCGGCTCCGGATCGAACGTGTGAATCGTGTTCCAGGCGGCGCACGCCCGCGCGGCAATCACATTACCCACACGCTCGACCTGGTAGTGCGGCTGCGGCATCGGCGGGGACGGCGCCAGCGGATTCACGTTGTTGATGTCCCCGCAGCATCCGTTCGCCATGATGGCGACGAACTCTGTGCCTGCCATACGCTGCAGCGCCCGGCTGAAGGCCCCGAAGTAGTTCGCCGAGATCGCGACCGGCGCCCCCGAACTGACGTAGTGAAGAGAGTAGTTTCCGAGGGCAGCGATAGGGCTATCCTGCTCGTCCAGGAAGACGGCAAGCCCTACCTCCGGGTCAACGGGACCGGCAGCCTCAAGGATCTCCGTGTTCCCGATGCCCGGATTGGTCTTGACCGTACCGTCTCTCATCCGGAATCGACGGTTGTGCGTTTCCTCCGGGCACAGACCCGATGCGACGCCGACCTTGGCCGGGCGAAGGCGGTTAACGGCCAGCTTGACCGCGTCTGCAGCCTTGCGCATCGCCCATTCTGTGTATGCCTCTTCCTTCGGGATATGCGCCAACTGCAGCGTGGTCGGTCCGTAGTGTGTGTGGGTACAGGACAGGAAGACGTGTGCGGCCGGGATATCGGTCAGTTCCGCGACCCGTGTCCTGGCGATGTCCAGATCACTCCGACAGGCCCCGATGATGTCGCAGACCACGATGGCCATCGCCACGCTCTCGTTCTGCAGGACAATGGCTCTGGCATAGAGAGGGTCGGCGATGTCCTCTGCCTGGCGGTCCTGGAAGAACCCCTGCATGTGTGCCCCCAGCGGCGGCGTTATATCCACGGCGGCGGCGCCAACTTGAAGACGAGATGCCATATCGCGATCCTCCTCGGAGGCGGTTCATCCGCCGTCGCTCGGTGAGCTATGGCGGACACGGCGGTTCAACGGTTCAACGGTTCAAGTTACGTCGACACCACGGACCCTACAATCTCAAGGCCTTCCGTCCTCTGGGCCGGCACGCCCTCGAGGTCTTCCCGGAGAAACCGCCGCCGTGGTTCCGATTCTGCCTCTTCCGTGGTACAGTTCTCTGTCAGCCCGCAATACTGTTGAGCTGGATTTTTCACGGAGAAGACGGCCGCGGAGGACATCGGCCCTCCAGCACGTCTCGCCCTCGGACGCGTTCTTGGAGGGGCGGCGTCCCCGACGACCGTGCTTTAGGTCAACAGCATTGGGGGCAGCCGTCACGAGGTCGTTGGCGCGGGGAATGCGGAGACCGTGCAGGGAGAGAGGGGGGCATTTTGGAGTTCTGGATATGGCGCGTTATGGATGGAAGACTGTGCGACCTGCGGCCTGGGCGCTTGTGGGGCTTTGTTTGGTTCTGCAGGCCCAGGGGGCAGGCCGTCGCCGGAAGCTCGCCCCTGCGGGGGTCGTTCGCCTGAAGGGCTCCCCCGAAGCGATAGGTCGGCGGCATGGGAAACTGTTCAAGTACCACATTCGACGAATGTTGACCGAATACATCGGGGGGAGCTACGCCTGGGAACGGGACAAAGAAGAGCTTCTGGCTCGTGTCCGGACGATGAAGTCGTCACTCCCGGACTGGTACCTCACGGAGCTTCGGGCCTGTGCCGAGGAAGTCGGCGTCAAAGAGGATATCCTCCTGTATGCCCAATGCGAAGGTGACATCCAGAGCCTTGGGGGTTGCACCAGTTTCGTTGCCTTTGGCCCGGCAACCCACGGCGGCACGGTCGAAATGGGACGCAATTTCGACTACTGGGGGCTGGAATCAACCCGTGAGTGTGCGGTTGTGCTCGCCGTCGTTCCGAGCCCTGAAGACGGGCACGCATTTGTGTCCATTGGATGGACAGGGATTCTGGGGGGCTGGACCTTCATCAATGAGAAGGGTGTTTTCGTCTCGAACAACTTGGGTGGAGGCTGGGCGACCGACCCAAAGGGGATCCCGACGTTGGTCATGGAACGGATTATTGCGCAGAAGGCGGCCAGCGTTGATGAAGCTGTGGCGTTGGTCCGTGGCAGTCCCCGGATGCGTGGCCAGGTGCTCATTGTCGGGCAGGCTGGTGACGCCGATAAGGGAGTCCCCCCCCACGCAGTCGAGCTGAGTTACGACGCCCAGATGGTTACGGTAACACCGGCGAAGGACGGACTTATCTTTAACAGCAGCATCGGCGCGGATGAGGACGCTGTGCGCAAGCTACTTCGGCGACGCTTCCACCGTCCCACCAGTCCGATTCACTCGGCGGGGAACAGCATTACGCTGCACTCAGTCGCGATTCGCCCCACGGAGCACAAGCTCTGGGTTGCCCATGGTCCCCCCTCGCATGCCCACAAGAGCAAGTATGTCTCATACGACTTGCGCAGGCTTTTCCGTCGTTGAGGAAAACCGTTTACCGGACGATGAGTCTTCGGGCCTTCTCGATGAAGAGCACGTTTGAGTCGGCCCCGGTGATGGCGTTGGCCAGCTGCCACGCTTCCGCCAGGCTCGTGACGGCCGTAACGTAGGTGTCCTCCAGTTGGTTCACGATCTGTGGCCGGGTCACCAGGATGACCGTCGCGTTCTTCTCCACCATTGGTCGAGCCAGGATGTTGGCTCCGTGCGCACCAAGATTGAACTTCTCTCGCTCCCTGACGTCGCGGACCGCCTCCTCAGGCGTCTTTGACCGAAGCCATTCGATGAATGGTCCCTCCGCCCCGAGACCATCAGGGCATTCGGCGCACAGGATAATGACCCCGTTTTCGTTTACGGTTTCGCTTGCGGGGATGATGGCTTTCTTTCCCTGGACGAGATCGAAGTCATAGGGCGACCCTCCCGCAGACGAGATGACAATATCGGCCGTCATCCGGTCCACTTGGTAGATCGCCGCACAACGCCGGCAGGCTTCTGCATGGGCTTTGAAGGGATCCCCCGAGACAATTTCAGCGACCTCATCGTTAGGCCCGACAACGGCGTAGACGATGAAATGAAACGGGAGAGCCGATGCAAACTCAATGGCATCGTCGCTCACTGGATTCCCGGTCAGTCGCCCAATGCGCGTGGCCGGATCGGTCAGATGGAAGTGGTTATTGTCGATTGACTCATGGTGGGCGAGCCCCGGCATCATGAGCTTGCGTCCCCCGGACCAGCCGCAGAGATAAGACGGCTCGATGATGCCGCAGCCGATGACCACATCGTGCTCGAAGAGGGCTTTGTTCACTCGGATTCGCGTCCCTCGTGCTGTCACTCCTCGATCTACCATGCTTGCCTCGTCAAAGGCATCGTGCTGGAGCACGCTACGGGTATCCATGATCTCCGGCCCGAGGTGATCCGCAATTTCGTCCTGAAGCATGAGCCGGTGACGGCCGGGCGCGATCATGATCGTCGGGGTGACGTCGGCTGCGTCACACGTCTCCAAAACGGGGCGGAGCATCTCCGTCGGTGATGGGCGTGTGTTGTCGACCGTCAGGATCAGAGCCGTGCGCTTTCCGGCGAGGAGATCCGCCAGGGCGGCTGATTCGAATGGCGCACACAGCGTTTCCTGAACGGCAGCAGAAACGTCGGCGACAGGCCTGACACTGTTCGGTGACATCACCCCGACGACACGCTCGTCCGCCACGTCCAGGGGGAGCTTCTCTCTTCCGTAACTCACCTCGTAGCGCATCGGGACCTCCAAAGAGAGACTCAGTCGTCTTCCACGAACGGTTCAAGGACGATGTAGTCTAGGTTGACCGGTTTGCTGAGATTGTAAACGCGCAGGGCATGCTTGCCAGCCCCGAGATAGACCTGGATCGGCTTTCCGGCAGCAACGTCCGACAGGGCGAGTGAGCGCCAATCATCGCGTGCGTTGCTGTAGCCCCCCGTGCTGGGGAACGGTATGGCGCGACAGCTTTCTGCCGGGTAGGCTGCGTCAAGGACAACGGCCCGTTCGGCCCCCTCCTCCTGGGTACAGTACCGGAAGACCACGGTGTAGACCCCGGACGTCGTTACGTCGATTGACCACTCGAGCCAGTGCCCTGGATCGTTCCAATTCAGGAAGGCCTCGCCCTCGATGGCGACCTTCTTGTCTGTCTTCCGGACCTCGCCTTTTCCTTGACCGGTGAAATCCTCTGCCTGCACGACGATTCGCCTCCCGACAGGCTGCTCACCTTTTGGTGGCGTGAAGGGGCGGATGGGGAATTCCGGGATGGCGGGGCGCCGGGCCGCTTTGGCCACTGCCGCGGCATCGGCGTGTTGCTGTTCGCGGAATGCGGCGAGCGATGGTGCGCCGGGGAACACGATCTCGTAAGTCCCCGATGTTTCTGGAGTGAACGAGCAGGTTGCCTCGGCGTCATTGCCTCTGAGCGCAGCTCCTCGCCGGCTGGAGGAGTCCACTCCGAAGATGCTGGGAGGACCCATGGCTTGCCTGGCCGACTGCCACGCCGGCGAGGTGACCTTCAGCGCGTTGTTCTTCGGTCCTGCGTATTGGGCCGTCCAGAGCCCCTTTGTCTCCTGCCGGAATGTTAGGCGACACGGCGAAGAACTCGCTACCCGACCCTCGCCGCGCACCATGGATGTGCCGTCGACAAACGCCAGACACACATCACCGTCAGTACCCGAGGCGAACGCGAAGATCGCATCCGTCGATGCGTTCCCTGCCACTACCGTGCTCTGGCCTGACCCGCGGAGGAACACGTCGTTGTGTCGGGCCCCGGTGATGTGGGCAGCGCAGGCGATTCCGCCTTCCTCAAGAGGAAACTCCGTCAGCGTCGTTTGGGGAGCCGGACCTCGGAAGGGTTCGAGAAGGGCCACATACCGGGTGTTCGAGGCAACCCTTCGCACGAGTGCCATTGGCTGTTTTCCCAGGCTTGAGACACTCCAGCCTCGGCCGGTGATGATTTCTGTTTCCGGAGTTCCTGCCATTGTCACCCGGAACGACTGAAGAGGACGGCTCCACGCGGCTGACCATGGCGCGTCCGTCCTGGCGCTTCGGACTGACTCGACGTGTTCGTACCCGGCATTCGTCCCGGGCGCTTCAGCGCGCTCCGTCAATGGCAGGGCTGAAGAGAGCTCGCCGACGCCGTGGAGAGCCCAATCAATCGTGTGCGTCTCCGTGTCGCTGACATCGTCCACCAGCAGCACATAGTCGGGGGTCATCACGGCTGTTCGAGCCAACCTGATGGGGTCGTAGGCCCGGTCAGCCGACGCGGAGACAACCTGGAATCCGGGGCTTGCGTAGAAACAGCTGAGCTGCCCTGTGCACTGTTCCTGGCTCTGACCATCGATGACGATCGTGTTGTGCGAGACGGTCTGACGGTACCACTGGCCGTGGATGGGGAGACCATACGCTACGCAGCCGGGGTCATGGGCCACGTAGTCGCCCAGGGCGTAGAAGGAGAACCCGAGCTTGTCGGGATGCCCATGTCCTCCTCCGTGCGGGCCATAGTCCAGCGCGAGATACATGTCGTCAATCGTCGTTCCGCTGCGCAGGACCGCGAAACCGGGACCGCTGAAATTCACGCTCTTCAGGTCGGGGGCCGCGACTTCCGGTACGTCAGGCACGCCGTTGAGCAACGCGTCCCAGGCTCGTCCGCGCTGGTGAATTCCCCACGCGAAGTTCGCATCCTGCCAGTGCCGGAAGGCGACTTCCAGGAATTTGGTGCCGGGGAGACCGGAAGACAGTCCCGAGTCGTGGAAGGCCGGCAGTTGCCGATTGGGCGCCATGAACCGTATCGGTATATCGTACAAACCCTTGTAGCGGGGATTGGCATACAGATTCGTTCCTGACCGGAAGGCAATTTCCGTCAACGCCAGATGCGCCATAAGGGCGTAGTAGTGATATCCCCAGGCCCCCTCGTACCAGAATCCCTCGTCGGTTACTGAGTTGGCCATCTGGAACTGAAAACCACTGGAGCCGTTAACCACGTGCTCTGCCAGTTCCCGGTCCCGAAGGCAGAAGGCGACGGCGCCCATTCCGGCGTTATGCCAGCTTTGCCAGTTGCTCTTACCTGCGTCGTAGCGACGAATCGTGGCGGCAGCGGAGCGCAAGAGATCTTTCTCGATGTGCCGGCGATCCGCGTCGCTGAACAGATCGCTCTCGTAGACCAGATCATAGCCCTGGGTGATCGGGATCAGCCAGCATGACTCGTCCAGCGTCTGGGGGCCGACCCGACCTGCACTGGCCCGCTTGCTGGGGCCGCGTGTATCGTGCAGTTCGTACGTGTTGTACCGGTCTGCGTATCCGAGGAGGATTTTCCGTGCGGTTCGGGCAAATTCCACCTTGCCCGTGAGGGCGTAGGCCAAACCGATGTCCCGGCATCGGCTCCCCAGGCCGTTGTGCTGGCTCATGATGGCGACCGTGTCGTAGGGTTCCCCGCTGTACATCTCCCCGCAGCGTTTGCAGCGGTGTTGGGTCGGTGAGACCGTCTGCAATGACCCGCCGTCTTTCGGGCAGGCGTACCAATGGTACCAGCCACCTCCTCGATCCGGGTGAACGACTGGCTCTGCACACCACGTCTCGGCGCTCTTGAGGAAGCGCGCCAGCGCGCGTCGCGCCCACTCTTGGGTATCGGCAGTTGCCTGAATCCGGGTGATGTCGTCAGCAGTCACCAGAAGGAAGGGGTGAGGACCCTCGGCAAAGCTGACGTCTGCCCTGGTGAAGGGGACAGGAGCTTCAGGAACCTGATCGGATGCCACGTGAATGCCCTTCCGGAGTTCGAGGTCGTCGACACAGGCACTGACGACGGAGCCTGAGTAACTGTGCAGCCACACCTGGACGCGAGTGCACGCCTCCGGCAGTGTAACGGCGAACGAGGTCGACTTCCAGCGTCGCCGGCGACTCGGGAGCGTCCGCTGGGCTATGGAATCCGGCACGCGGATGTACGCCCCGGCGGAGTCGTAGCAGCGGACGTAGAGTCCCAGCCCATTCCCATTCAGCGCGAAGCTCTTTGCCCGGACCGTGTAGGCTTTCCCTCCATCAACGGCGATCATCGTCGAGAACACACTTGATCCGGCCGTCCTGGATGCGTCTTCGATCAGGATGCTGCGCGTTCCGGTAGCTGCGCGGTCATCCACCCAACGGCTCATGGTGTCGTCAATGCGCCACGACAGCACGCTGCCCTCTGCTGTCTGCTCAAATGAGGCGTTTGGGACCAAATTCGGGGGTTCAGCGGCCCAGACTCCTGTGCTGGCTCCGATCGCCAGCGCAAGGCTGGACCAACGTTTCGCATATTCCATCATTGTTCACCGATGTCCCTACTTGAGATGGGGATCAGCGACCGCGCCATGATTTCGTTTTGGAGGATCTCCGGCAGTGACACGAAGTAAGCGGTAAAACCGGCAACGCGGACGACGAGGTCGCGGTGGGCCGCCGGATTGGTGAGTGCCTCGCGCAGGACTGCGTGGTTCGTGACGCTGACCTGCAACTGCTCGCCGCCCATGGCAAAGTAGGTCTTGAGCAGGGCAGCAAGCCGATTGATGCCGGCTTCACCCGCCGCGTCGGTGAACGACAGGCGCAGGTTGATAGCAGCGCCGCCCGGCACAGCCCGATAGTCCGGCTTGGTCAACGAGCGCAACGTAGCAGTTGCTCCGGAAGTATTGGCTCCCTGCGAGGGGGATCCGCCGTCACTCAGGCTTCTGCCCGCGCCGCGCCCGTCAGCTGTCGCGCCGGTGGCCTGCCCCAATTTGGCGTGGCTGACCACCGAACCGATCATGCCATAGTGGATGGCGCGCTCGGAAGGAGTTGGGCAGGCATCCACCAGGCGTCCGAAGCTGCTGATTACTGTGCATGCCAGGTCATCGACACGGTCATCATCGTTGCCGTACTTCGGAGCGTGACGGCACGCTGCATGAATCGTCTCATACCCGCGAAAATCCACCGCTAGGGCGCGGCACAGGTCGGTGAGCTCGATCCCTTCCTGCCTGAACACGAGAGCCCGGATGGCGGCCAAGCTATCGACGGTGGTCCCGAGACCCACGCCGTAGATTCCAGTTAGGACATAGGGCGGTGCATCGACCGCATCCATGCCGCGCTCAAGTGCCGCAGGCGTGAACGCGGAGATCAGAGGCACGGGAGCATGCGCGCTGACGTGAGCGTCATACATGTGCCGGAAACACAAGGCGGTTGAGGCCGCGTGTTGCAGCTGAGTCTCAACCGCTGCGTAGAGCTCCGCGAAGCTCCCGATCCGTTCTGGAAGCGGAGTTTCCGGTCCTACCTGGATGCCGGTGTGCCGGTCGCGACCAGCGTTCATGGCCAGATCCAGGCATTTGGCGATGTTGACGTAGCAATCGATCCAGGGCGCAGCTAACCCGGGCAGGTAGCTCTCGACACAGCCGACCTGGGCATAGCAGCGCGCGATCTCCAGAGGAATGCCGTGCTCCACCAACCCGGGTATGATGATGTCATCGTTGAACACGGCAGGATGGCCGGAACCGACTCGAATCGTGGCGGCGATCTCCCTCCAGTACTGGTCGGATGTCCTCTCGTGGATTCGGGTGGACAGATTCGGTTGCTTGCGGCTCACCCAGCGTTCGACTCCGAGGCAAACGTAAGTCAGGTCGTTGACTGCGTCCCGCCCCCCGGCATCCTGACCGCCGAGGCTCATGTGCGCAATGTCGTCGCCTTCTGCATTCAGTTTGAGCCAGAACAGGGCCACCAGTTCGGCAGCCTGCTCACGCGTCAACACGCCTTCGGCAAGGTCGTGAGCGTAGAAGGGATGCATGTACTGGTCGAAACGCCCCATGGAATGGCCGATTCCGCCGTCATCCAGCTTGATGCCGAGGTGGGAAAACCATAGCAACTGCAACGCCTCATGGAGGCCTCGCGGGGGGTTTTCCGCCACCCAGTCGCAGACGTCCGCGATTCCCGCAAGTTCGCGTTGACGAGCAGGATTTGCCTCTTCCGCGGCCAATTCACGCGCCAACGCTGCGTGCCTGAGGACATAGTTGCTCAGTGCCGAGAGGGCCTCAGCCATGGCCCGCGCGTAGACGGCACTCGTTGTCTCCGGTGATTGCTGCATGCCTGCGACCGAGAGGGCCCGCTCACGCAACCCTCCCAAGCCTTCCCGAAGCACCATGTCGAAGGCGGGAATGGTGTGTCCGCTGCGTCCCGCTCCGGCCTGAATGAGCCCATGCTGAAGTGCAGTGTACGCGAATCTCCCGTCTGCAGACCGGGCCTGTTCGGCGTCGCGGCTTCGCCAGTAGAGACAGGCCTTTCGGTACTCGTGAGGATGACACCGCGCTGGATCCTCGAGGCCGACTTCTCCCACCAGCAGCTCGTCCGGATGAATGGCAATCCGGATGCGGTTCAGGACGTGTCGAAACCCCGCAGCATGGCGAAGCGGCAGTGGCTCTCCTTCATGGGCGTGGCAGTACTCCCAGAGGTACAGATCCCTCTCGTCCCGACCGTTCGGGTACCAGGTCTTCTCCGTGCCGGTGGGAGCCCGTTCGGCTAGGATTCGTGCAACTCGAACCGGAGGCACATCGGGGAGTCGCTTGGTCTGCGTGGGATGGTCAGTCAACCAAATGTCCTCGTGCGGGGTAGAGTCACTCAACCGAGGTGGAATTCGTTTTCGGCTGCGCGAAGGTAAGGGAGTGAAAGGAATCGCTCTCCGGCTGCGCGAAAGAACGTAGCGGGGCGTGGCCCCGGACGCAAGGGATTCCCTGTCAATACCACGTGGCGTTGTCTCCCTGGCCCGGCCGTTCCTTGTTGCCTTGATCGATCAATCCCGGGAGCAGCGGAGGCGCCATGCAGTTCGGTTTTGCCAAGACAGACATCACGCCGCGTGTCGGTGTGGATCTTTGTGGTTTTGGTCCATTCATCAACCGGTACTCGGTAGGTGTTCGGGACCGCCTCCGCGCCCGGGCAATGGCTGTGAGCGACGGAGAGACTACGGCCGTTCTCGTGAGCTGCGACCTAGTCGGTGTCAACCTGGACACCACACATCGTGTCCGGGAGATTGTTGCGGCTTCTACGTGCGTCCCGGCGGATCACGTATTGGTCCACTGCACTCACACCCACAGTGGGCCGGCGACTGTCACCCTCAATGGCTGGGGGCGCCGGGACCCACCCTATATGGAGATTCTTCCGGCACGCATTGCCGACGCCTGCGTCAAAGCCGTTGAGGGCCTGGCTGACACGGATGTCCGGCACGCTTGTGTCCCCTGCGAGGGTATTGGACTCAATCGTGAGTACGATCGTGATGCTCCTGCTCTGAACGATGTCCTGCAGGACAGCTGGCGTCCCGCCAAGCCTGAGCTGACGGACACGGTGTGCCACGTTTTCCAATTTGAGCGGGCGGGAAAACTGGTGGGTTTTGTCAGCTACTTCGGCTGCCATCCAGTGGTCTGCTGCGCTAGTACGCGTTGGATCCATGGGGACTGGTGTGGCGTTGCGACCGGCTTGATCGAGGGTGAGAATGGGGAGGCCGTTGGGCTGTTCCTCCAGGGAGCTCAGGGGGATGTGAACAGCTGCGTTGTGCACAAGCCGGAGGCCGAAGCGCTGGCCGCTCTTGATGTGGTTGCCGAACGGTATGCACGGGCTGTGCGGCGTGGTCTTGCGGAGGGCCAGTCCCTCGACTCCGGGAAGGTCGCGGTTTCGCGGCACGAGGTCGTGTTCACGCGGACAGATCTGTCGAGATCAGTTCTTACAGAATGGTTGACTGAAGCGGAAGCCGTGCTCCATGCATCCGGAGCTCAGGATGACGACCGCCAGGTACGTATGTCCATGGTTCACACCCAGGCTTTGCGGGGGCTTCTGGCCAGAATTGACCGCGGGGAAAGCCTTCAGCCGGTGACGGAAGTGCACGGCCTGCGGTTTGGTCCGGTGACACTGCTCTGTGCCCCGTTCGAGATCTTCCAGGGAATCAAGAACCGGGTTGTTTCAGAAGCCTCCGCGCCTCTCCCCTTGGTCGTCGGCCTCACGAATGACCTGTGCGGGTATGCACCGGACTGGGAGCGCGGCGGCGGGGATGGCTATGCTGCGAAGACCGTGCCGTTGATCACCGGCCAGCTGCCTTTTGCGGACATCGCAACTGAGCTCACGCGGGAACTGCTGGCCCTTGATGCCAGCCTGGCAGGTTGAGGCGATCCCGGCTACTTCATCTTGAGCAAAACGCGGTGAGCCAGGCGCAGCTGGCCATCTTTGGCGAGCCGCTGTTCCGGTTTGAGCTTGCGCAGCTTGGCCGCCAGTTCAAGCTCCTGGCTGGCCGGGAAGTCGGGGAGCAGGCCGGTCTTCTGCCAGCTCTTTCCTTTTGGGGAGTAAAGAGCAGCGTTAGTGAACTTGACCCGGAACTTGTTTTCCAGGGTGTAGATTCGTTCCATCGTCGCCTTGCCGTACGTTCCCGTGCCTACGAGCACAGCCCCGGCCTCTTCACGAAGCGCAGCCCCGAGAATTTCGCTGGCAGATGCCGAGTGTTTGTCCATAAGCACCACCAGTCGGAACGAGAAGGCCTCCTCATTGGCGGACACGTAGTTGTTGATCTTGCTGCCATGACTGACCATACGCATCAGGCTCTTTCCCTTCGGAATGAAGAGCTCGGAACACTTGAGCGCCTCGTTGAACACGCCCCCTGAGTTGCCGCGCACGTCCAGAACGAGCCGCTCTATCTTCTCTTTGGTCAACGTCTCAAGCCCGGCCTTCACTTCGTCAGACACACCGGTCGAGAACTTGCGGATGGCAATGTAACCGACGTCCCCGGCCAGGGTCTGTTGCTGGACATTCTCCACCTTCACCCGGTCACGCGGGATCAAGAGATCAAAGATGGCGACGTCTCGGATGACCTTCAGGGACACACGCGTCCCCTTTTCGCCTTTCAGCAGACGGTCGATCTCTTTGACGGGGAGTCCCTTGAGCGCTTCGCCGTCGATCCGGACGATGCGGTCATAGGGGAGGAGGAGAGAGACGCTGGGCCCCCCCTCTAGCACTTCTGTCACGGTCAGGCTGCCATCTCCGGCATTGTAGCTGCTCTTGATGCCGATCGATTCCTGGACTCCCTGCAGCGACTGGTTCACGTTACCGAAGTCTTCCGGGGTCCAGATCGCCGCAAGCGCCCTATTCTCGTCCGGGGAGAGGCGTCTCAGGATGCCTTCTATGGCTCCCCACCAGAGACTCTGTTCGTCAACCTTGTTCGTGTAGTAGTGCTCGAGCACGAGTGCGACGACTTCGTCGAGAGCGGCCTTCCCCTCCGGGAACTCATGCTCAATCTGAACGTTGAACAGGGGAGGGATATCCCCCGCGGATGCGTTCGAACACAATCCCGCGGCGGTCACGCATGCCGCGCTGAACAGAATCAAGTTCCTGGCAGACCAGAGCGGAGCGATCATTTTGAAGGTCATGGCTTACTGCCTCACTGTGCGTTGGATTGGGCTCGAACCATAGTGGGTGGGCATGTTCGCGTCAACGGCTCCATATGACGGGGTTGGAGACGTGTTGGAGGTTGCTTTTCCCCGCTGTCCCGCCGGTGAAGATCAGCCCCGGACGTTCGACACGGTTGAAACCGGTCCGCTTCTCGATATTAGGCAGCCAGTTGGCGCAGGTTGGGTCGGATCGGGAGACCGCGCGGAGATCGAAAGTCTTTCCGCCGTTGCCGGACTCAAGCCAGATTACCTCGTTCGTGGCGTGTCCCCAACTGCGGCTTCCACCTGCTTTTCGCCCTTCGGGGGGCAACAGGGTGAGGGTGATGAAGAGCGTTCCTTCCTCGTTGAAGACCAATCCCCCCGGCATGGCTATCTCATGGTCGGGATAGACCTTAGCGACATGGGGCAGAAGGTCAATTTCTTTCCAGTTCCCATCGGGTCCCAGGGCCGCCAACCAGGCCCGGAGCCGCTTGTCGGCCGCGCCGCTGTAGAGGATGTGCGGCGTCCCTTCACGATCGATGGCAATCGACCCGCAGCGGAAATTGCTCTTGGGCCCGCTTCCTTCTCGTGCGAGGGCCGTGATTGCCGCTGGGCTCACGGGCAATGCAAGTGCCTCTCCCTTCGCGCCAACCCAGGTTGAGCCAAAATCGGCGCTGCGCATGTACCCGACTGTATGCGGTCGGCCTGGCTTCCCGCCGTACATCCGCGTGGAGAGGTGAAGTGTGCGATGGTCGGGCCCCCAGGCCATGGCTGCCTGGTAGTGTGAGTAACCAGGGCCCTTTGCGACCATGATAGCTCGGGGGGCGCTCCATGGCTGTCCCGGGTGCTTGACGAAGAGGTGCACGACCCACGGTTTGCCTTCCTTGTTACTCACTCGTCCGGTCAGGTAGAGGGTGTCATCGGGACCGACCATCAACGTGGGATAGGTGCACCGTTCTCCGATGAGCGTTTCTTCGGACCACTCCGTCGCGTCGTTGGGGTGGAGGGAATGCCGGTAGCGGAACGGATGATGGTGCGGGAAGTAGACGATGTGGAGGACCCCTTTGCTGTCCACGGCCAGTGCCGGCCCCCCGTGGTTGTCGTGGGCGTTGCCGACGGTGGTGGTGGGGGACCACTCCCCTGTGGCGTGGACCAAGGTTCGGATTCGGACTCGGAAGCCCTCGGTCACGGAGTCCAACCAAGTCACATGAGTCTTGCCGTCAAGGGTGATGATCTTGTTGGTTTCCGCATACCCGGTTGCCCGGCCGCACCCATCTCTCGCAAGCACGAACGTCTCATTCATGGGTATCACTTCTCCCCGGGCTGGTGTCACGCCCGGCTTTGCCGTCAGCAATACCCCGTTCATCAGGACTACCAGATGCCATGTCCGCCTTCGCATCCTCACGGCGTCCCTCCCGGAATCGCGATATCAAGGCTGATGTCCACCGCCCGAGCTGAATGCGTGAGGGCGCCAACCGAGATGAAGTCAACGCCCAAACCGGCGATGGCCGGGATGCGTTCCAGCGTGATGCCGCCGCTGGCTTCGAGCAGGCTTCGTCCGTCTGCCAAACGGACAGCTTCGCTCATTTCGTCGTTACTCATGTTGTCCAGCAGGATGTAGTCGGCTCCGGCCTCGGCCGCCGCAACGACGTCATCCAGCGTGTCAGCTTCGACCTCGATCTCGAGATCCGGCGACCGTTCCCGGCATGCCTCGACGGCACGTGCAATAGCTCCGACACCCTCGAGTCGAGCGATCGCGAGGTGATTGTCTTTGATCATTACCCGATCGTAAAGGCCGAATCGATGGTTGGTGCCGCCTCCCATGGCGACGGCGTACTTCTCCAGTGCGCGAAGACCTGGAGTGGTCTTGCGCGTATCCAGGATTTTGGTGTTACCGGCCCCGACAGCGTCGACGTAACGGCGCGTCTCTGTCGCGATCCCGCAGAGGCGCTGAAGGAAGTTGAGCGCGGTTCGTTCCCCGGTAAGCAGCGTCCGGGCACTTCCTGCTATAACCGCGAGTTTCTGGCCCGGAACGCACCGGTCTCCGTCTTGGACCAGGGGCTCGAAGGACATTGTGGGGTCAAGTTCGGCGAAGACGGTTTCCGCGACGGGCAGCCCGGCGCAGCTGCACTCTTCGCGCGTGACCAGCGTTCCCTCGGTCACGGCCGTGGCCGGGACGACTCCCTCGGTGGTGGCATCCCCACTCCCGATGTCCTCGGCGAGGGCCTGGCGGCATAGGTTGATGAGCGCAGTCCTGTTCAGCATGGCTGTTCTTTCTTCCCCGGAGAACCGAAGTACTGGATCAGTGAAATGGCGGTCAAGACGGCCAGAGCCTGCAGGAATACCATAACCGTTCCCGCCAGAGGGAGCCAAAGCAGTGAAATGGCTGCTGCGCCGATGGTGAAGTTGAGCAGGTAAACCAGGAGCACAGCCTGAGATCGACTCATCCCGAGTCGGGTGAATCGGTGGGAGATGTGGGTGTGGTCGCCTACGTAGATCGGCTGGCCGCGATAGAGGCGCATGACGACGACGGCAAAGGCATCAAAGATGGGCAGTCCGAGAATGAACAGGGGAATGAGAATCGGTGCTGGGGTCGGGCTTTCGGCCGGGGTGTAGTAGGTCGTAAGCGACCCGAGAACAGCCAGGACATAGCCCAGAAAGTGACTCCCGGCATCTCCCATGAAGATGCTGGCTGGCGGGCGGTTGTGGAGCAGAAATCCGGAGGCCGTACCGCAGGTGACTGCCGCCAGAACGGCGACGAAATACTGGCCCCGAATCCCTGCCGCAAAGGCAAAGAGAAAGGCGGCTATTGCCGCCGTGCCCGCAGCCAGTCCGTCCATGTTGTCAAAGAAGTTGAGGGCGTTGATGATGAGGAGAATCCAGAATGTTGTGATTCCCCAGGTAATCACGGGGTGGGACCAGAAGATGGTGACCCGCACTCCGTAGCACGCGACTGCCCCGGCAACACAGAACTGCCCGGCGAATTTGGTGAAGGCTCCGAGGGCCCAGCGATCGTCGGCGAGCCCAAGCCCAACCATGGCAACCGCTCCTCCCACGATCCACACGAGCTGGGGAAGAACGGTCTGGATGCCAGGCAGATAGACAGCCAGGCGAGGGCTCAGCAACCGTTGGCAGGTGCTCGAAATAAGCAGGCCTGCCGCGATGACGACCAGCCAGGCAAGCAACATCGCTGCCCCGCCCAGGACGGGGACTTCACGGCCATGACGCTTGTGCTTCTCTTTCATGGGGCTGTCCACAAACCCCAAACCCGGAGCGATACGGCGTCCGACCAACGTGGCCACCGCGCTCAAAGCCGCCGTCACAAGCCAGGCCATGGCGTAAACCTGCAACCATTTCATGGAAAGATCTCCTCAAACAGGGGGTCCTGTCACTGTTGCCGTGCGCGTTCGTCGTTCCTACTTGCTGTGTTTGGCGAGTTCGGGAATGACACGCACAGGGCGCATGGTCTCAAGCTCCACGAATGCGTGAACGGTGTGCCCCTGGCACAGCAGCGTTTCGCCTAGGAGGACCTCGCAGTCCACGCGCAGACGGACACCTTTGACCCAAGCCAGGCATCCGGTGATTGTCAGTTCATCATCGTATCCGGCCGAGGCCTTGTAGTCGACGTGTGCCTCGATGACGGGGAGGCCGTATCCACGACTCTCCATTTCCCGATAGGGGAGTCCGACGAGGCGCAGCAGCTCGGTGCGGGCGCGCTCGAAATAGACGAGATAGTTGGCGTAGTAAACGACACCCATCTGGTCGGTGTCCGCATAGGGAACACGGTAGGTCAGTCTGGCGACAGTGGGTTCAGCCACGGCGTCCCCGTTCTCCACCCTCAATGGAGGCCATGATTTTGTCCACGACCTGTTCGGCGGTCAGCGCATCCGTGTTGATGATAAGGGCATCGTCGGCAGGCTTGAGGGGGGCGACAGCGCGGGTGCTGTCGATCCGGTCCCGTTCGGCGATTTCCGCGGCCACAGCGGCCACGGTGGCTCCCGCATCGGTCTCCCCTTCCTGCCCGAGACGACGACGGGCGCGGACTTCAGGGGAGGCCGTAATGAAAAATTTGTGCGGTGCGTCGGGCAAGATGACCGTGCCGATGTCCCGTCCTTCCATGACGACCGTTCCGAGGCTGCGACTGTCGCGCTGTCGGCTTCGCATCCAGATCCGGACGCCCGGGATGCGAGCGGCATAGCTGACCTGTCGTGTCACTGTCGCGTTGCGGATGCGATCGGGCGGGACGACGGAGCCGTTGAGGTGCAGCTCGGGGACGCCTTCGGGCGAGAGTTCATAGGCGAGGCTCAAGTCGTCAAGCATGGCCACCACGGCCGGCCCATCACTCTCGAGGTCGATGCCACGGGCTTGAGCCTGCCAGGTGACGGTTCGGTACATGTCACCCGTGTTGATGTAGAACCCCTCGAGGCGACTCGCGAGCAGGCGCGCGACTGTACTCTTGCCGGATGCTGCCGGGCCGTCGATGGCCACCGTTGTGCTCACGCTTCTGTCCTCGGGTTTCGCTTGGCCGCAGGTATGGTCGACCGCGTCCGACCGCTCGCCTGCTCGCCTACGGCATCTCCGTGTCATCCGCAGGAGTCGGCGCCGGCGTTTTGGGTGTCTTGGGCACGTCGTGTTCTTGGGGTGCATCCACCTGCTCTTCGACGACCGGCTTCCTCAGCCGCCACATACGGACGGAACGTTTGAGGTCGAACCACGTGATATACAGCATCAGGGCAATCAGAGCGCAGGCGAATGCCGTCTGCAGTGCGTTTGCCACGCGGGTCGGGATTTTGCGGCGGATGACCGCCTCAAGAAGCGCGAACAGAATGTGCCCCCCGTCGAGAACCGGTATTGGCAGAAGGTTGAAGAAGGCGAGACTGAAGCTCACCAGGATGACGAACGAAAGCCCCTCGATGAACCCGCTTGCGACCTTGATCCAGATGATCTGCAGAATACCGACCGGCCCGCTCATGTGCTTTGTCTTGACCAGAGATTTCCGTGAGAAGAGCGAGCGCCATGTGTCCCGGGTCCGGACGAAGATCCCGACGAACTGCTGCCAGGGGTTGGGGTGCATCTTCACGAAGGCCCCGAACTCGATGCCGATGCGATGGACCACCTCGCCTTCAACCGTCTCTTCGCGAGCTCGCAGGTCCGCGACCGTGATCTCTGTTCCCCCCCGGTTGATGAGCAGTTCCAATGGGGCGCCCTTGGACGCCTTCACACACTCGACGAACTCAAGCGTGGTCAGGAGGCGTTCCCCATTGACTCTCACGATTCGGTCGCCGCGCTGGAGTCCCGCCTTGGCTGCCGGGGAGCCACTCATTGTGCGACGCACCACGATGGGCAGCTGCACGCGGAAGAAGGGGTATCCCAGTCCTTCCGTTTCCGGGTTGGGTTCCGGTTTGTAGACAATGTCGAGGGTTTTTCCGCCACGTTCTACGCCAAGCGTAACGTCGCCCGTGCTCAGAACGACGGCATTGGTCAGCTCTTCCCAGCCGCGGGAGAGCGCCTTGCTGTCCACTGTGACAATTCGGTCTCCGGCCCGGAGCCCTGCCGCGTACTCCGCACAGGCTTCAGGGACGTCCACAACATCGCAGAACGTGGCGGGGGCCGGCTTGTCGATCCCGATCCACCAGATAAACAGCGCGAGGAAGAAACCAAAGAAGACATTCGCAAGGGGACCGGCCAAGGCGGTCAGGGCGCGTGCTTTCGGGGCTCCGGGAGGCAGCTCGCGCCCATCAACGGTATGCGGGGTGTCTGTCGGATCGAGCTGGGGCAGGGCCACGTACCCACCAAAGGGCAGTGCGCTTACGACGTACTCAACCCCCTTGTACTTCGTGCCCCATATCTTCTTCCCGAAGCCCACCGAGAAGCGCTGGACGTAGAGCTTCTGCCAGAGCGCAACCAGCAGGTGCCCAAGCTCATGCACGAAGATGCAGAGCCCAAAAAAGAAAACGACGAAGAGCACCTTCGTCACCGTCAGCAGCATTTCCATATTAACTAACTTTCCCAGAGGCGATTTTGACTTGGCAACAGGGGCACTAAATGTAAGGATTCAAGGGGAAAACGCAACCGGAAGCCCCTGGCAGGTTGGGCTTCCTCTGGCGTTCGAGCTTTGCGCGTGCGATGTTACCACACATCCCTCAACGTACACGGACAGTCACCGGATCCCGTGCTGTTCGACCGTGACCGGCTACTTCAAAGAAGGTGATCGCCCATGAAATTGTCTGTGATCATACCTGCATACAACGAGGAATCGACCATCCTCGATATGGTCGAGCGCGTGCGATCCTGCGGAGTGCCGTCCCTCCAGCTGATCGTTGTAAATGACTGTTCAGACGATGGGACACGCGAAAAGCTGGCTTCGTTGCCTGAGAGCGATGATCTGATCATCGTTCATCACGAGGAGAACATGGGGAAAGGATCCGCGATCCGGACAGCTCAGGAGCGCGTGACCGGGGATGTCGTGGTGATTCAGGACGCGGATCTGGAGTACTCACCCGAAGAATTCCCCCGCCTTCTGAAGCCCATTGAGGACGACACGGCGGATGTTGTCTACGGCAGTCGATACTCGGGTACGGAAATCCTGGTCGACAGCTTCTGGCACTATGTCGGGAACAAGGTACTCACAACCTTCTCGAACATGTTGGCCAATGTGAATCTTACCGACATGGAAACGTGCTACAAGATGATCCGGGCCGACATCTTCAAAGATTTGACGCTGGAGTGCAGCAAGTTCGGGATTGAGCCTGAGCTGACGGCGAAGCTGGCGCGCCGGGGCTGCCGGATTTACGAGGTCCCAATCTCGTACAATGCGCGGCGCTTTGACGAGGGGAAGAAGATCAACTGGCGAGACGGCGTCGCGGCCTTCTGGTACATCGTCAAGTACAATCTCTTCGATTGACGCCTGTCGCCTTCCGGCGGCTCACCTTCCCGGGGCATCACGCCAGATTCGGTAGTACCTGAGGACACCATAGGGGTCGAAAAAGAGGTCCATCCGGGTTCGCCGCGTGAGAGTGTGGGTGAATCCCCCCGCTCCGACCATTGCGGCTCGGTCCGTTCCCATTGATCTATCTGTGTAGGCGTTCATGAGCACCGTGTCGCTCTGCCAATAGCGCCAGAGCTGTCCGGCGGTCAGGGCGATATGGCTTGGCGGGAGCTCGGCGGCCTCGAGCTGGGTCACATCCTTGATCTCGACCGGTGCCCCGAACTTCTCCTTCACTGCAGCGGCCCGCGTTCTGCCCATGCGCAGGAACTCAACGGCCTCTTCGTAGGACGCTCGCCGTTCCTCGAGCGTTGTTACGCCGGTCGTCTCGCAGCCGGTGAACGTCAAAGCCAGAGGCAGCAGACAGAATGACACGATGACCAAATGCATGTGTCTGTCTACCATGACGTTTCTTGCTCCAGGTGGCGTTCGCCCAGGGGGCCATGCGACGATGCATTTTGGCGAACCCCGTATCGGACGGCCACCATCGGCCTGAGAAGCGGGGAACGGGTGCGCGTGTTGTCATCCAGGAAACGCCAATATACAGGCGTGGTGCGAGATTGCCGGGAATTCACTCCCCGGGGGGCTCGTGTTCGCTCCATCTGCGTCGTCTCTGATCCACCCCGTTGAGGGTCCGCCTTCTCCTGTTGGGAGGGTGGCAGGGGTCGGCCGGCGGCGCTATGATCTGCCTGCGAACGACTGAGCGTGCTCCGATGGACGTGCGTAACGTGAACAGACAGGGATCGCTGATTCAGGGAGAAAGGTACCATGAAAGACGGGAAACTTGGCTTCGGCATTATCGGTTGTGGGGTCATCGCACCGACGCACAGGAAGGCCATTGAGGCATGCGCCGAGGCAGAGGTGGTCGCCGTCTGTGACATCGACGAGGAGAAGGGCAAGGCCTTTGCCGAGGAATCGGGGGGAGCCCAATTCTACCGCGACTACGCGGAGATACTTGCCGCTGACGATGTCGATGTGGCATGCATCTGCACACCCTCAGGGCTTCATGCGGATTGTGTGATCGCCGCGGCCAAGGCTGGGAAACACGCCTTCTGCGAGAAGCCTCTGGACATCGACCGGGGACGGATGACCGCGATGATCGCTGCCTGTAGAGAAGCCGGAGTCAAACTGGGCTGCGTCTTCCAGAGCCGGACCTCCCCTGACATGATCAAGGCTCGCAAGACGATCATGGCTGGCGAGCTCGGCCCGATGGTGCTGGGTGACGCATTGCTGAAGAACTACCGTTCCCAAGCGTACTACAACAGTGCGGGGTGGCGTGGTACCTGGGCCCTGGATGGTGGTGGTGCGCTCATGAACCAGGGCGTCCACGGGATCGATCTTCTTCTGTGGCTCATGAATGACGATGTCGAGTCAGTCTTCGCCCGTTGTGATCATCTCGTCCGTGATATTGAGGTAGAGGACACTTGCGTTGCCGCGCTCAAGTTCAAGGGCGGCGCATTCGGGACAATCATCGGCACGACGTCCTGTAACCCGGGAGAGGCCCGGCGTTGCGAACTGCATGGCAAACACGGCACCATCTGCGTCAATGGCACGAAGCTCTCGCGCTGGGCAGTCACTAGTGAAGACGACGGGCGGGCGACCGAAGTCGAGCCACCAGAAGAGATCGACGGTTCAGGGGGGACGGTTGGTGACAACAAAGCGGTCACCGCCGAAGGGCACGTATTTCTGATTGATGACATGGTCAAAGCGATCAAAGAGGACCGCGATCCCTACATCATCGGCGAGAGCGCCAGGAAGGCTGTCGACCTCATTCTGGCCATCTATGAGTCGTCTCGCACGGGGCAGGACGTGCCTGTGACCTCAAGCTGACTCAGCTGGAATGGTGTTGACACAAGGTCTTTATGGCTTGCCGAACAGGCCGGTGAAGTTCGCTTCGACCGCGGCGGAGACGTCGTCCGGGGTGATGCCTTTCACCCGGGCGATCTCTGTCACGACCCAGTGAACGTGATGCGGCCGGCTCTGCTCTCCTCGGTGCTGCTCAGGCGGCAGATCCGGCGTGTCAGTTTCCGTGAGAATGCGATCCAGGGGCGTGTACCGGGCTGCTTCCTTCAGGCGTCGCGCATTGGCGTAGGTCAACGGCCCGCAGAATGACAGGAACAGGCCGGTATCCAGCGCTTGCCGTGCTGTCTCCAGGCTGCCGCTGAAGTGGTGGCATGCGCCCTGGACGGGACCGGTGTTCCGCAGTGCGGTGAAGAACTCGTTCCATGATTTGCGGTTGTGGAAGACCACAGGCTTGTTCAGCCGGACTGCGACGTCGAGCTGCGCTGCGAACACCTCGACCTGCTTGGGTAGATCGTCCCGGCCTTCGTAGAAGTCGAGACCGATTTCTCCCACCGCCCGTATGCGCTCGTGCTCCTGCAGAGCGTCTTCCAGCCGGTCCGGAACATCGGCGGACCACTCATCCAGGAAGAACGGATGCAGCCCCAGCGCCCCGAGAACCGGCTGGTGTTGGCTCATCTCGATGATCGCCGGCCATTCCGAAAGCCGCGCTGCGTTTGCAAGGATGCCGCACACGCCATGGTCGGTCGCTTCGGACAGCGTCGCTGTCAGGCTTGGCAACACCCGTGGATCGGCAAGATGGGCGTGACAGTCGTAGCAAGGCATGGCCTATCTCTCCCGTTCGTCCAGAATCGGGCCCAGCGGTGAACAGCATCACGATCAGCGGGCGGAAGCGCATCCAGCACGAGGTCGCCGGATGGCACCGCCTTCCACATTGAGGCCGGATGCAGCCAATATACGTCGCGGCAGGACTCAAGGAGTGGAACTGCCAGCAACAAAGAGAAGGGATCCCTCCGGGTTGGACGGGATCCCTCTTAAGGGGAGGAAATGGCATTCCTCTGGCGGAGCGCTCGTTAGGTGTCGCTTCAGGGACCCGTGACTTTCCCCGGGCCACGCGACGATGCTGAGTTGTGTCCTTTCTCCGCTAGGCCACTGTTCCCTACTCATGTTTGCTCGAACGACCGCTCTGGATTTCGTGTGACAGACAACTGTAGTGGTCCGCTGCAAACCACCATGATGCCGGAGGGGCAATCCCCAATGGCACTAAGATAGGAGCTGAGACGTCCGGTGTCCCCACCGAACGGACGCGACTCTGGCAAGGCCTACGTCGCTAAGTACGAATAGACTGCGCCACCGGTACACCGGCGTTCGTAGTAAGGCTCGTAGCGGAGCGAAGTGCCGTTTTCCTTGCTCATCTTAGCGAAATCCGGGGCAAATCCCCCGTGAGCGCCATGTTAGAGTTGTGTGAATACGTCAAATACATTGGTGTAGAGCCACTTGTGTGTGCTCTACTCAGCCCCTTTCAGGGGGCGCTGTTCGGCGGCCGGAGGGGACCTCCCCCGGTGGACGACACCACAAGGCCGGGGTTGTTCGAGTCTTCACCCCGAACCCAAATCAGTCCCGGCCGTGCGTGGTACGCTGTCCGCGCTGAACGTCCGTTGCGCGTGTTTAGCCGGGACCGCGTCCGAACTTGCGAAGCACGCTTCCTTCACCGGGTTTGGCTCCCTCGGGAAGGGGCGTTCTCCAGGCCGGGGCCGCGTCTGAGAGACCTTGATTCTTCGGCCTATGGTGTTCTATTATCGGCGCTTGTGACTGAGTGCATGGGACTCTCTGTGGCGGGGTTTCCTAGTGTTGGGTGAGTGACTGAAGCGTCGACAAAAGGAAGAAAGTATGAACACGGTGATGCGGAAACTCATGGTTGGTGCGCCTCTCATGGCGATACCTTCGGCAATGGCGGCCGACGGCGGGCCAACGGGTAGTGTGGGAATCATCCCGGGTGTCTGGTGGATTGCACCAATCGCGTCGATTGTGTCACTTTTCTTTGCCTGGTTCTTTTACAAGAAAATGATGTCTGCCAGCGAAGGCAACGACCGCATGCAGGAGATTGCGGGCTATGTGCGCGAGGGCGCTATGGCCTATCTGACGAGCCAGTACAAGGTCGTCTTCATGGTCTTCATGGTTCTGATGGTCATCTTGGGAGCCCTGGCTTTCTTCGGTATCCAGAACCCGTTTGTCCCCATCGCTTTTCTGACCGGTGGCTTCTTCTCCGGTCTGTGCGGTTACTTCGGTATGCGGACGGCGACCAACGCGTCAGCCCGAACCGCGCAAGGCGCCAGCGAGAGTCTGAACTTGGGGCTCCAAGTCGCGTTTCGCTCAGGCGCTGTCATGGGTTTGGTCGTTGTGGGCCTGGGCCTCCTCGACATTTGCCTTTGGTACCTCGTTCTTGACAAGTGCGTCTACACGCAGGCCAACATGGCTGCCGGGCTAAGTTTCATGGGCATGGAATTGGTCCATCCCGGATGCACCAACATCCAGAAGCTGGTTCATATCACCACCACGATGATCACCTTCGGTATGGGCGCATCGACGCAGGCGCTGTTTGCGCGTGTCGGCGGCGGCATCTATACCAAGGCTGCTGACGTCGGCGCTGACCTCGTGGGCAAAGTCGAGGCCGGTATTCCCGAGGACGATCCCCGCAATCCGGCTACCATCGCGGACAACGTTGGTGACAACGTCGGTGACGTCGCCGGCATGGGCGCGGACCTCTACGAGTCATACTGCGGCTCGATCCTGGCCACGGCCGCCCTGGGCGCAGCCGTCGGCGCCGTCAAGGGTGACTTCCAACTGGGCATCACACTGGTCACAGCCCCGATGATCGTTGCCGGTATCGGCACGGTTCTCTCCATCATTGGCTGTCTCGCCGTTCGTTGCGGCGACAAGGCCGACATGAAGACGCTCATGAATGCTCTGTCCTTCCCACTGTGGGGCAGCACGATCGGTATCGGCATCGTCTGCTTTGTGCTCGCCAAAATGGGACTGATTCCCTTGGGCGTGTGCGGATCCGTTTGCGCCGGTCTCATCGCCGGTTGCGTGATCGGCAAACTGACCGAGTACTACACGTCTGACGAGTATAAGCCGACTCAGGGCATCGCGGAACAGGCCGAAATGGGGGCTGCGACCACCATCATCGACGGTCTGGCAGTCGGCATGTTCTCAGCTGGGTGGCCGGTCATCACCATCATCATCGGCATTCTCTGTGCGTTCGGTTTTGCCGGTGGATTCAGCGACATCAACATGGGCCTCTACGGCATCGGCTTTGCCGCTGTCGGCATGCTCTCCACCCTCGGTTTCTCTCTAGCCACAGATGCTTACGGCCCGATCGCTGACAACGCCGGTGGCAACGCCGAGATGGCGGGCCTTGGCGAAGAAGTGCGTCAGAAGACCGACGCGCTGGACATGCTGGGTAACACCACCGCAGCCATCGGCAAGGGCTTTGCTATCGGTTCAGCCGCTCTTACGGCAATGGCCCTTCTCGCGGCTTACATCGAAGAGGTGAAGATCTGGGTCGCCCGCTATGCGACCGAGGGTGAGGGTGTCTTCATGGGCTTTACGGCTGAGCAGGCTCACAGCGCCGGGATCATGGACATGGTGAACACGTTCGGGATGCACGTGATGAACCCCCGCATGTTGTGCGGGATGTTCGTCGGTTCCATGATGTGTTTTGTCTTCTGCGCCATGACCATGAAGGCGGTCGGCCGTGCAGCCGGCGCCATGGTGAACGAAGTGCGCCGTCAGTTCAAGGAGATTGCCGGTATCATGGAAGGTGAAGCCACGCCCGAGTACGCGAAGTGCGTGGCCATCTCAACGGCTGGTGCTCAGCGTGAGATGATCGTTCCTTCCCTGTTGGCCATCGTCGTCCCGGTGGTGACCGGGCTGATCCTCGGCGTTGCCGGGGTGATGGGACTGCTGACCGGTGGGCTCGTCTGCGGCTTCGTGCTGGCAACGATGCTCAACAATGCCGGTGGTGCCTGGGACAATGCCAAGAAGTACATTGAGAAGGGCAACCATGGCGGCAAAGGATCCGAGGCCCACAAGGCTGGCGTGGTGGGTGATACGGTTGGTGATCCCTGCAAGGACACATCCGGTCCATCCCTGAACATCCTGATCAAGCTGATGAGCATGGTCAGTGTGGTCTTCGCTCCTGTGGTGGTGAAGTTCTCGCCGATCGTCCAGGGTTGGCTTGGCATCGGCCAGTAATACCGGGCTGAGGGGCCGGGCGGCTTGAGTGTAGCCTGTCTGGCTCCGATTCCTGGAGACCTGATTACCAAACTCGCCCGGGGTTGCCTTTTGCCCCGGGCGAGTTTTATATTCGGTAACCGCGTCGCGACGGCAATCGGGCCCCGGCGCCCGCAAAGGACTGCCCCCACTTCCGCATATGTCTACTGCTACCAATTATGTCCATACGCTTGAGGCCGCCCAGATCGGCGAACTTCGGCAGATCATGGAGGCGAAAGGTTGGGAGTTCGGGGATGCCCCGTACGCCCATTGGCGGGCCAGGCTCGAGAAGACACAGGTCGTTGCGTACGAGTCAGGCAAACTGACCGTCCAGGGGAAGGGGACGGCGGAGTTTGTTCAGTTCATCCTCGAACCTGAGATTCTCGGCGAAGCGCGTTTCGGCTATGAACACCTCCTGGCCGAGACCGAGTCGCCGGAGATGTTCGAACCTCACGCCGGTATCGACGAGAGTGGGAAGGGGGACTACTTCGGTCCTCTGGTCATCGCTGCTGCCTACGTGGATGCGGATTCAGCGCGGACCCTCCTCGCCGCGGGTGTGACAGACTCCAAAGCCATCAAGAACGACCGCCGTATCCGGGACCTCAGCGAGGTCATTCGCGCCGAGACCCGGGGACGGTTCAGCATCGTCCCGATTGGTCCCGAGGCCTACAATCGCCTGTATGCCAAGATTGGTAACGTGAACAAACTACTGGCCTGGGGGCATGCCCGGGCCGTGGAAAATCTCCTTGATCGCGTGCCCGATTGCCCGCGCGCCATCTCGGATCAGTTCGGCCGGAAGAGCACGGTGGAGCGCGCCTTGATGGAGCGGGGCGCCAGGATCAAGCTTGAGCAGCGGACCAAAGCGGAATCTGACATTGCGGTGGCGGCGGCTTCCATTCTGGCTCGCGACGAGTTCGTCCGCCGCCTTGAGCAACTGGGCACGGCTGCGGGCGTGTCGCTCCCAAAGGGAGCCGGCTCCGGCGTGGTTAAGGTGGCCTCGTCCCTGGGGCAAGAAGGTGGACACAAGTTGCTCACCCGGTTTGCGAAGGTACACTTCAAGACTACGGAGAAAGCCCTGGGCCTGACCTAGCGGGTCCCGAGGACAGCCTCTCGAAGATCAGGACACAGCGACCGGAGAAGGATCGCGATGGCAGGTAGCGGCACAACGATGAGCGCGGCGGAGATCAGCCGCCGGGCCATGGAGCAGCAGGGGCAACTCACCTCCATCTACGAGCGCATTCAGCAGGCGGACCGCCTGGAGGACATTATCTGGGATGTTGCCCCGGATATCCTTGAGGTCCTGCAGACTGAACGCATGACCATCTACGAACGCAGTCCGGATGGCAGTGAGATTGTCTCACGCTTCAAGACGGGGGACGACATCGGTGTCATCCGTCTGCCGCTGAGCCCTTCGTCGATCGCGGGCTACGTCGCCATGAGCCAGCAGGCTGTGCGCGTTGACGATGTCTACGATGCCCAGCAGCTTACGTCAATCCACTCGCGTCTTCATTTCGACTACAGCTACGACCAGGTCGGCGGGTTCTTGACTCGGTCGATGATGGTTGTCCCCATGTGCTTCGGCGATACCCTCCTGGGGGTACTCCAGGTCATGAACCGGATTGGTGAAGGCGTGTTCACTGAGAGTGATCTCCTCCTGGCTCAGGAGATCTGCCGAATCCTGGCCCAGAAAATACGCTATGACCGGGAATCAACCGAGGGTCCCTATGAATACTTGATCGCCCAGGGCCGGATCACCAGGCAACAACTGGAGGAGATCGAGCAGGCTGCGAACGATGGTGTGGGTTCCGTTCCCTACCTCCTCAAGGCGACGTTTGAGCTGACGACCGAGGAGATTGGGGCATCCCTGGAGCAGTACTACCAAGTGCCCTTCATGGGCTACAACGAAGAGGTGGTACCGCCGGAGTCCCTGGTCGAGTCTCTGAACAAGTCTTTCCTGATACGGAATACGTGGGTCCCCGTTTCCGGCGACCGTGAACGAGCCGTCATTCTCATTGACAACCCGAATGATGCCCAGAAGATCATGGATATCCAGGGCATCCTGAACGCGGATTCCTACGAGTTCATGGTCGGGCTTGAGGAAGACATCCTGCGCTATCTTGGCGTAGCCCCCGACGAGAAGGAAGAGGAGCAGGAGATTGAGGTCGACGCCCCCGAAGTGGGACTGGAGGACTTGGTGGGCCGTCTCGATGACGAGCGCAATGCCAAAGGTGGGGGGAAGGGCGGGGACAAGCATCCCGACGAGCTGATTGATGAGAACGCCGCAACGGTCGTCCAACTCGTGAACAAGATGATCGCCGACGCCGTCGAGTTGGGCGCCTCAGATGTCCACATTGAGCCATCCAAGGGCGATGCCCCCGCAGTGGTCCGAATGCGGGTTGACGGCGTCTGCCGCCCGGTCCTGCAGATACCGTCTTCACATATCCGCTATGTCGTGGCCCGTATCAAGATCATGTCGAAGGTGGACATCGCGGAGAGCCGCCTCCCGCAGGATGGTAAGATCGCCTGCCGACTCTATGGCAGCCCCCTCGAGCTTCGTGTTGCTACGCTCCCGACGGTTAACGGTGAATCGGTCATCATGCGTATCCTGGCGGCGGGAGCCGCGCTGCCCTTTGACAAGCTCAACCTGATGCCGCGGAATGAGGAGAAGGTCCAGAAGATGCTGGACCATCCGCACGGACTGATGCTTGTGGTCGGGCCGACGGGATCCGGTAAGACGACCACGCTGCACGCGATTCTTGGAGTCATCAACAAGCCTGAGCGCAAAATACTGACTGCAGAAGATCCGGTTGAGATTACCCAACCGGGGCTCCAGCAGATCCAGATCCAGTCAGCCATCGGTTTCGATTTCGCCCGAGCCCTGCGTGCGTTCCTCCGAGCTGACCCCGATGTCATTCTTATTGGTGAGATGCGTGACTACGAGACGGCCCACAGCGGCATTGAGGCCTCGCTGACCGGTCACCTGGTTTTCTCGACCCTTCATACCAACTCCGCGCCTGAGACGATCACCCGTCTCCTCGACATGGGGCTGGACCCCCTCAATTTCTCCGACGCCTTCGTCGGGGTCGTTGCTCAACGTCTTATTCGTACGCTCTGCTCGCAGTGCAAAGAGCCCTATACGCCCTCCAGTGAGGACTTTGAGAAGTTGGTCTCCAATTACGGGCCGGAGTATTTCCCCGAACTCGGGGTCAACGAGGCCGACCTGGAGCTCTATCGGGCGGTTGGCTGCGAGCGCTGCGGGGGGACGGGGTACAAAGGCCGGACGGGCGTTCACGAAGTCCTGATGGGCACGCAAACTGTCAAGGAGATGATCCTGTCGAAGCCCGGTGCCGGGGAACTTCGGGAGCTGGCCATGATGGAGGGGATGCGTTCGCTGATGCAGGATGGCATCGCGAAGGTCTTCAAAGGGCAGTGTGACTTTCAGCAGGTCCGGGCGGTCACCCTCTCGTAGACCGCACTCAGACGTGCACCATCTCTCCCCCGGAGCGCCTTTGCTCCGCCCCTCTGGGGGACATGCCTGTCTGCCTACTCCAATTCGTCGATGATCGGTCTGCCAGTCAGTCGGTCGATGTCAAGCACGAAGTGCGAGTCCCCAAGCTCAAACTCGACGGCGCTGCCGCTGGCCTCTCCGCCCGGGAAGAACGAGTACGTCACTGTTCCGCTGTCGTCGCGCAGGACGTCATCCAGATTCCACGCGATCTCCGTGGGGACTTTGTAGCTCGAGAGCTTGCTGAGGAACCCAGGAGTCTCACGCCCCCCCTCGGGGCTGCCGGGGTTTCCCGATGAGATCCCACCCAGTTCGGCTGTCTGCGCCCCCTGAGCCAACCCATTCTCAATCCGGAACTCATGACTTTCAGGGCTGAGTATCAGGCGAGTCGGCTTGCCTGACGCCCGCGCCTTTGTTCCCGCATCTCTGAAGGCCATGCGGATCTGGGAGAGTCCATTTTGGATGAGCAATTGCCTCGGTAGCCTGCCAATGCGTGGCAGCACCAGGGCAAGCACGAAACCGAGAATAGCAAGCACGACCAGAATTTCCAGGAGCGTGAAGGCCCTGCTGCATCCACGTGTCCCCGCCGGATGTCCTACGCGGCGCGGGCGCTTAGAGGGCGGCGACTCGAATCGTCGAGTCAGACCAGAGTGGCTACTCCCAGCTATGAACGTCAGCAGATTCACCTTCACCACCCGATGCGTTGTCGGCTCCGTAGCTGTACAGACCGTAGGGCGAACTGCCCTGGCTTGCGGGGACCTCGTACCGGTACTCTTTGCCCCATGGGTCCAGCGGCACTTTCGGGGGCGTCAGATAAGGGCCATCCCATTTCTCATGGCCTGAGTTCTGCACCAGATCGTCCAAGCGCCCGGGATACTCGGACATATCGAGGTAATAGTCGTCCACTGCATTGCAGAGCAGCTTGATCTGGTTCTTCGCATTCTGGTGTTTTGCCTTCTGCAGCTTCTTCATCACATTTGGTCCCACCAGCCCCATGATCATGCCGATGATCACAACCACGATCATGATCTCGACCAGTGAGAAGACCTGTCTCCGGCGTTTCACTTGACGCCTATTCGTATTCACGTCGCTTCCTCCTTTGTGGTCTGTCCAAGCTTCACGGGGGGCCGCCGTCCCTCAACCGTCGTCCATAGTCTTCTGACCACTGTCTGTTGCCCCGGTTCCGCGCAGCAACAGCGTGGTGGACCATTCGCCGTCCTCCGGGAGGGACTTAGAAAGCCCCTTGCATATCCATGATGGCGAAGAACATGGCCATCACAACCATACCGACAAAGCCGCCGAGACAGATGATGACTGCCGGTTCGAACAGGCTCAACGTTCGCTTGATCATCCGGCGCAGGTCGGTTTCGTACCGATCGGCTACGCGTTCGAGCATCGCCTCAACCGCGCCGGTCTCCTCGCCGACAGCCAACATCCGCAGCATGAAAGGTGGGATGAACCGGCTGTTCCCAAGGGCATGCGACAGCCGTTGCCCCTGGCGAAGCTCTCCGGCTACCCCCGAAATCGACTGACTCAGGGTCGCATTCTGGATGACCCGGTTGGCTATGGCCACGGTGTCGAGGAGGTGCACGCCACTGCGCATCAGGATCGCCATCGTCCTAGCCATACGTGACAGATTGGACAGCAGCACCATACGCCCGAAAAGGGGGACCGAGAGAATGATGTCGTCGTAGGCTTGTCGGATCTTCCCGTCGGAACGCAGCTGAACAAGCACGAACGCGACGGCGACGGCCAGAATAGGCAACGTCCACCAGTATTCCCGCCCGAGGGTAGAACACTGCACTAGAAGTCTTGTTGACAGGGGTAGGTCACGCCCCGTGCTGAGTAGGACAGCGGCAAAACGAGGGACGATCACCCCCAACAGAATCCCAAGCATGACTGAGCTGGCGGCCAGGATGAACAGAGGGTAGATGGCGGCCGAAATGATAAACGCCCGGAACTCCCGGCTTTCGTTCAGGAAGCGCAAGAGCTCAGCCATTACGGTGGCCAGTGCTCCCGCTTCTTCACCCGCCTCAACAACGCTCGCGAACAGCTTGGGGAACAGGCGTCCCCGGTCGCGGATAAGGTCAGAGAACTTGCGCCCTTCATGGAGACCTCGGCGGAGGTCGGACACCACGCTCGCCGTGAATCGATCGTCAATGCCTTCACCAACGATCCCCAGGGCACGCTCAAGCGGAATCTCCGCCGAAATCAGGGGCACGAGCCGGTCTGTGAACTCAATGAGATCAAACCGTCGTCGGAACCCCAGAGCTCCCTTGCCGGATTCGGACATCGAGCCCTCACCCAGAAACTCCAGAGGAACGACGCCGCGCCGTTGCAACCGCCGCGTCGCATCAGTTTGTGAGTCACCTTCGACCAGGACTTCACTGACCTTGCCTGCCGCATCGCTTACTTTGAACTTATAGAGCGCCATGTATTATTCGTCTTCCGAGCCGGGCCGCATCGGATGGATCCCTTCTTCCAGACCTGAACTCACGCCTTTTCCTCGTCTTCATCCCGTTTTGCCGGAGACGCTTTCTGTATGACAAGCGGGCGCATCATAATCGGCACGCCATCAACGAGAAAGTGCAGCCAGTACATGTCACTCTCCGGGAAACGGACGCCCTTCAGCCGGAACACCAGGTCCACAACCTGCCTGGGATCACGCAGCACAACCTGCCCCTTGGCGGAGAACGCGACGGCCTCGCTGCCGGTGTGTCGACAGATGACCTCGCAGGGGTACTCCCCACGCCCTCCGGTCAGCGACACGAAAATGGTCATGGTCGGGTGAACGCATGGCAGACGTGAAGCCTGAACGCGGTCGAACAGCCCAACCAACGTCTTCTTCCCCGTCAGCTTGTCTTCAATGATGGTGTCGCAAACAACCAGCGCCAAACCCATCGGCGTCTCAAGAGCTGACATCGTCACGTTCCCTCAGCATTGGCTGCTATCAGTCACTCAGGCAGCCCATCGCCGCCTGGAGTGCTATCAACCGGTTTATCCCACTCACGCGCTTCGTTTTCCGGCCAAGACGCGTTTACGTACCCAGCCCCCTAGTCTACTTCTACGACAGGGGCCTCGGCAGAAAGTTCGTCGGGGCGATTAGGCCCTCCCTCAGCTCCTGACCGCCCTCCGCCCTCCTCCCCGCGTGCCCACTCTCTGCATTCAGTACTTGAGAATATCGGGCGCACCAGTGCATTTTCAAGGTTCACCCCGACTGCCGCCCGCGGCGTACCCTCCCCCCCTGGGCTGTCGGGCGGAGCCCTTCCCCGAACCCGTCACATGGCCCCCAACCCGACCCCTTGGCTGACTCCCCAGGACACCTAAATCGCTGCCTGCGAACAACTCAGCTTGACGATTGAGTCACGTTCTGTACGTTATGGGTTCGCCTCTCCGGCTTTGACATCACCTCATCTCGTGGCGTTGTCTGCCCCGGAGGTATGCCTGTAGAACCCGTGATCGCGTGGTCCGTTACAGCCAAGCCAGTTGATTCAGCCTGATGCGTAAGCGAAACGTTGTCATACATACAGAGCGCGAGATAGCCGGCATCCGAGAGGCCTGCGCTGCCACGGCTCATGTTCGTGACGAGCTCTGCGCGTCCGTCCGCCCCGGGATTTCTACTCGGCAGATCGATGATCTGGCCCGAGGGCTCATTGCCCAGGTCGGCGGAACCAGCGCGTTCTTGGGCTACCGGGGCTTCCCGGGACAGATCTGTATCTCGTTGAACGACGAGGTTGTCCACGGAATTGGCCGGGCCGATCGGGTCATTCAGTGCGGTGATCTGGTTAGTCTCGATGTAGGCGTCAAACTCAACGGCTTCATTGGCGACACGGCTCGGACGGTGGCCGTCCCTCCGCCTTCAAGCCCCGTCGCCGCATCCCTGATGCACGCGACACAGGAGAGCCTTGAAGCCGGGATCGCGGCAGCGTGTGGCGGCTGTTATGTCAATGACATCAGTCGAGCCGTGGAGCGGGTCATCCTCGATGCCGGCTTCACCGCCGTCCGAGATTTTGTTGGCCACGGATGTGGCTGCGCCTTGCACGAGCCCCCCGAAGTCCCGAACTTTGCCCAACGCGATCGGGGCCCAAAGCTCCGTGCTGGTATGGTCCTGGCGATCGAGCCGATGGTCAACGCGGGGGGACATCAGGTGAGAGTTGAGGAGGATGGCTGGACCGTACGCACAGCGGACCACAGCCTGTCCGCTCATTTTGAGCATATGGTCCTTATTACTAATGGAAAACCGGAGATCTTGACGTGCCCAAAGACTGCATAAAAGTGGAAGGCATCGTGAAGGAGCTGTTGCCCAATACGATGTTCCGCGTCGAGCTCGAAAACGGTCATGAGATCCTCGCCCACATCAGCGGCAAGATGCGTCTGCACTTCATTCGCATCCTGCCTGGTGATACGGTCATCGTGGAGATGTCTCCCTACGATTTGACCAAGGGACGGATCACATACCGCAAGAAGTGACGCCTTCCAGCGTTGACGTGCAGGTCCCAGACTGCTGCGCCTCGCCTCGCACGCTGAAAGCACTGCCAACACGCGGGTGCCGACGCAAAAACGGTGGAGATGCTGTCGTTTGTTTGCACGCTCCGTTTGACGTCGATCGTGTGGCAGCTATAGTATGGGTCTTTTTGCTGTGAATTGACTCGTGTTACGGGAGGACTTGGTGCCCACAGGTGTGGGTGTTCCATCCTCCCCGTTAGAAACCAGGAAACGGTTTATATCATGAAGGTCAGAGCCTCTGTCAAGAGAATGTGTAACGGCTGTCGTGTGATCAAGCGCAGCGGCGTCATTCGCATCATTTGCAAGAACCCCCGGCACAAGCAGCGACAGGGCTGATGACCCTCCGGTGTCGGCGTCAGGGCCTCCGTGCCCCAACCGCCGACCTGAGAGCCACAGGGAATTGAGGTTTAAGAGCATGCCCAGAATTCTTGGTGTAGACATCCCCAACGATAAGCGCGTAGAGACGTCACTGACGTACCTCTACGGCATTGGCCCGACCGGAGCGAAGAGCATCTGCAAGCGCGCCCAGATCGATCCGGCGTTGAAGGCACGTGATCTGAGTGAGAACCACATTTCGGCCATCGCCCAGATTCTCCAAGATAGTTACATGGTCGAAGGTGACCTTCGTCGCCAGACCGCCCAGAACATCCGCCGCCTCATCGCGATTGGTTGCTACCGTGGGCTCCGCCACCGGCGCGGGCTTCCTTGCCGTGGCCAGCGGACTAAGACGAATGCACGAACGCGGAAAGGCGCGAAGAAGACAGTTGGCGCCATTCGTGACAGGGCCACACGTCGCATGGCCAAAACTGACTGACGGCTAACACCCGGAATTGGGGCACGTTCCCCGACGCTAAGGAGAGTAAAGGTCAATGGCTGACGATAATCCAGAAGCTGAGACGCAAAAAGAGGTCCTCGCTGCTCCCGTAGCAGAAGAGGCGGTAGTGGCCCCGGAAGGCGCTGAGGCTCCAGTCGCCTCGGACGAGGAGGCCGACGCCGCCGCGCGCCCCGTCGCGAGAGCCCGTAGCCAACGCCACATCCCGAGCGGCGTCGCCAGCATCAACGCGACGTTCAACAACACTCGCGTATGTATCGCCGATCAGCACGGCAACGTCGTTGCGTGGGGATCCGGTGGCCGCGCTGGGTTCAAGGGGTCCAGAAAGAGCACTTCATACGTTGCTCAGCAAATCGGTATGGATGTGGCAAAACGCGCCATGTCGTTCGGCATGCGTGAGGTAGAGGTGCGCATGAAGGGGCCGGGGGCCGGCCGTGAGTCTGCAGTTCGGGGAATCGCCGCCGCCGGGCTTAACATCAGTGTGTTGCGTGACGTGACTCCCATCCCGCACAACGGATGTCGCCCACCCAAGAGGCGCCGTGTGTGACGTTGGGAATCTGCCCCAACCGAGCCGATCGCAGCCCCTAGCGGGGCCTGCCCGCGGTCTTCTGATCAGCCAGGAGGAAAAGCATGCCGATTATTGAAGGTTTCACGATGCCGAGTTCGCTTGAAGTAGACCAGGCGACGGCAACGCCCAACTACGCCCGCTTTATCGCCGAGCCATGGGAGAAGGGCTTCGGGCATACCTTGGGCAATGCGCTTCGTCGCGTACTGCTCTCATCTATGGACGGGGCCGCAATCAGCTCGATTCGCATCGAAGGCGTTGCCCACGAGTTCACTCATATTCCGGACGTGGTCGAAGACGTCACGGAAATCGTCCTTAATATGAAAAAGGTCAAGCTGCAGTGCGCCGGCGAATTCCCGCGCACGCTTGAGCTTTACGCTGAGAAGGCCGGGAAAGTGACCGCCAGTGACATCCGGGAAGACGGTGTGACCACCGTCCTGAATCCGGACTTGGTGATCTGCACATTGGACCGCGACCGCCCTCTGCGTATGGAAATCGAGATCGACTTTGGCCGCGGATACCGTCCAGCTGAGGAGAACAAGCGCGAAGACCACCCCATCGGTGTGATTCCTGTCGATTGCCTCTTCAGTCCTGTCACCCGCGTTCGCTATGATGTCCAAGCTTGTCGAGTCGGCCAGCGTACTGACTATGACCGCCTGGATGTGGAAGTGTGGACCGATGGGCGGATTGATCCGCAGGAAGCCGTTGCCCGCTCGGCAGCGTTGCTTCAGGAGCACCTCGCTGTCTTCTGCACGTCGAAGCCTGAAGAAACTCCGACTATCGAGATCACCAATGAGGAAGATCAGGAGCTTCTTGAGCGGCTCTCGACCAGCGTCAACGGGCTGGAATTGTCCGTGCGCGCTGTCAACTGTTTGAATACAGCTCAGATTCGGACCATTGGCCAGCTTGTTCAGAAGAACGAACCTGAGATGCTCAAGTACCGCAACTTCGGCAAGAAGTCCCTCCAAGAGATCAAAGAAAAGCTCTTGGAGCTGGACCTCGCGCTGGGTATGACCCTCAAGGACGAATTGGTCGCGGCATTGGACCAGCGGCTCAATGACGACGAAGATAAGGACTGATTCCGGATGCGGCACAGGAACTTTACGTTTAAGATCGGCCGGACCAGTGCGCATCGTAAGGCGTTGCTGGCCAATGCGGCATGTAGCTTGATCATGGAAGAACGGATCAAGACGACGGTGGCCAAGGCCAAGCAGATCCGGCGGGTCGCTGAGAAGATGATCACGCTGGGCAAGCGAGGCTCTTTGCACGCTCGTCGTCGAGCGATCTCCATCCTCAAACAGCCGGGTGTGGTGGCTCACCTCTTCAGTGAAGTGGCGCCACGGTACGCGGATCGGCCCGGCGGCTACACACGCATTCTGCGTCTTGGACAGCGACGCGGTGATGCTGCAGAGATGTGTCTGCTTGAGTTCGTCGCGGAAGCGATGGAAGCAAGCGTTGAGCCTGAGGCGTCCACGGATGAGGCCGCTCCGGTCGCTGAAGACAGCGAATCTGTGGCCGAAGAGACCCCCGCCGAGGAAGGCGAGGATGCCGAGGCCGCCGATGAGGACGTCGCTGATGAGGAGGCCAAGTAGGGACCTACCCAACGGGACTTGGCGGTACTGCCGCCAGCTGCCCGGCGACGCGACCTGACAGACTACCGTTTTACGACATGCTGGTGCCGGCTTTGCCGCACCGGCATGTTCTGCTTCAGGAGGATTTGCGCATGAGTGGTGACTGTATCCACGATGCCGCTCCGCTCCACCAGGCGGGTGACGAGCTCCACGGTTTCCTGGTTGAACGTGTAACCCGCCTTCCCGCCCTGCGAGCCATAGCCTACGAGCTGCGACACCAGTGCACCGGAGCCGCCGTTCTCCATGTCCATGCGAACGACAGCGAGAACCTTTTCGCCATTTCCTTCCGCACCCCTCCTCCTGACAGCACAGGCCTGCCCCACATCCTCGAACACTCCGTTCTGGGCGGGTCGCACAAGTATCCGGTGAAGGATCCGTTCGTCGAGATGCTCAAGTCCAGCATGGCAACGTTCATCAATGCCATGACCTATCCCGATCGCACTGTCTACCCCGTTGCCAGCAATGTGAGGAAGGACTTTTTCAACCTCGCCGACGTGTACTGCGATGCTGTGTTCCACCCGAACATTACCCCGATGACCCTTAAGCAGGAGGGGCACCATCTGGCCTTCTCTGAAGCCGGGAATACGGATTCGTCGCTTACCGTCCAGGGCATCGTCTACAACGAGATGAAGGGAGCCTACTCGGATCTGGATTCGGTCATCGACCGAGACTCAACCCAAGGGCTCTTCCCGGACACGCCCTACGGCGTTGACTCAGGAGGGATGCCGGAAGCGATACCCGATCTGACCTACGATGTCTTCGTGCGTTTCCATCGGGACTACTACCATCCGGCCAACGCCCAGATCTTCCTCTATGGCGACATCCCGACTGCGGATCAGCTTCTCTTCCTGGACTCTCGATTGAGGACAGACACACAAGCTCCTCAAGTGGACACGGCGCTTCCCCGCCACCTGCCCTGGCTTGAGCCGCGTGACCGGGACGAACGTGTTCCGCTGGGACCGGATGAGGCGCCTCTTGGGCAGTCGGCCGTCACGCTGAACTGGTTGGTTGGGGACGCGGCTGATGAGCAGACCGAACTGGCGCTGGAGGTGCTTGAGAAGATACTCTTCGGCAGTGCGGCCGCTCCCTTACGCAAGGCCCTCGTGGATTCTCATATGGGTGAAGATCTCACCGCTTCGGGCTACAGCGCCGGACTGCTCCAGGGGACATTCCATGTCGGCCTGAAGGGGATTGCCCCGGAGCGTCAGGACGAGATGGTTGAGCTTGTCATGCGGACACTCCGGGGACTCGTCGAAAAGGGCGTGTCAGCCGAGATGATGGACGCCGCTTTCCATCAGGTCGAGTACGGCTATCGGGAGATCGAATCATCCTATCCCCTGCATCTGATGGAACGCGTGTACAGCGCATGGAATTTCGACGTTGACCCGTTGACCTATCTCCGGGCGGATACCCATCTCGACGATTTGTACCAGCTGTGCGGATCCGATCCAGCGTTTTTCGGGCGGCTCATCAGGGAGAAACTGATCGACAATCCGCATCGACTCACGCTGCGCTTCATTCCCGACCGGGAGCTTCAGGACCGCCGCGATCGTGAACAGGCGGCGTACATGGAGGGAATGAAATCCGCACTCAGCCCGGCCCAATTGGCTGACCTAGACCAGGAGGCCGCAGAGCTGGCTGCTATTCAGGGAACCCCGAATTCAGCTGAAGCGCTCGCCACATTGCCCCAGTTGCGCCTGGCCGACATCCCCCCCGTTCCCAAGCGACTCCCAAGTGATGCCTTTGAGACCTCTGAAGGTGTTCCTTTTGTTCGGCCGCACGTCCACGCCAACGGGGTGAACTACCTCCTGCTTGCCTTTGACCTTACGGGGTTGCCATTCGACCTGCTGCCCTATGTCCAGGTCTTCGCTTCACTGCTCAACCAAGTGGGGACGACACGGCACAATTACGCAACGATGGCTGAACGGATTGCAGCCTGCACCGGTGGGTTCTCCGCCGGGACATTCGTGAGCGCAGATGCGGTAGACCCCGGGGCGTCGCTCAGGTACCTGACGGTCTCACTGAAGGCCGTCGACCGCACCTATGAGGCCGCACTTGAGGTCATGCGTGAGGTGCTCCTCGACTTCACGATGGCAGACCGCGCGCGACTCAATGATGTACTCACTCAGCGGAAGGTGCGTCTGGCCAGCTCAGTGGTCAGGAATGGCCACCGATATGCGGGAGCCTACGCTGGGCGCACTGTCTCGGAAGTAGCGCGTGCCTCCGAGGCCCTGATGGGGATCAGTCAGGTTCGTCTCGCCGGGAAGCTGGCCACCGCTCAGTCCGGGTGTCTGGACGGTCTCGTCGGGAAGGTCGAGGCCATCCGGCGCCATATTTTGACGAGGGGTTGTGTGAACCTCTCCTTCACCGGTACCGACGCGTTGCTTGCCCGCACGCAGAGCTGGTTGGATGACATCGTTACGGGACTTCCTGAGCCCGGAGCGGGGGCCACCCCGGCTGGGATCGCCCCGACGGGAACGCCTCTAAGTGAAGGACTCGTCGCGACGGCAGATGTGGCTTATTGCGCCCTCTGCATGGCGGCCCCGCACGGTTCCGACCCCGACTCCCCGCTGCTGGGAGTCTTCTCGCAGCTGCTGAGCTATGATTACCTCTGGGAGGAAGTCCGCGCCAAGGGCGGGGCCTATGGCGGGTCCTGCAACTACGATCCCTCAGCTCAGGTCTTTGAGCTCCTGTCGTACAGAGATCCCAACGTCTCACGTACCATCGAGACTTACCACAGAACCATTGACTACCTCAACACGGTGTCCTGGACGGCTCGAGAGATTGAGCGTGCCGTGATTGGCTGCGCTCGAACTGACGAACGGCCCATCCGGCCGGGAATGGCAACTGCGACGGCGCTCTGGCGGCACCTGGCTCACCTTACCGAAGACCTGCGTGAACAGCGTCACCGCGTTCTCCTTTCGGCGACCCCGGAAGCCGTCCGGGCAGTGGCCCTCCGATGCCTCGAACCGGGACTGCAGCAGAGCAATGTCTGCGTTCTGTCCTCAAGGAGCCGCCTGGAGGCGGCAAATGTTGATCTGGCCCAGCCTTTGGCTCTCGAGGTTGCCCTTCCAGGCTGATCTCCTGCGTGGATGCCTGTCCGCTTTCCTTCTGCCGGCAAGTCGGTCTTGGTGGGCCGGGTGTCAGTCTTGACGAGTGGCGGGAACGGTTTCGGGGACGATGGGGCCACAGAAATCGGCCATCTCAGGCGGAAGGGGGAGATCGATCGTTCGCCTTTCTTCGCTTGAGATGTAGGCAGCCAACCCCCATTCCAGATTCAGGGCCGCTGTTTCGCCACTCAGAGGCACGGGCCCAGCACCGGATACGGCGTTTCGGAAGAGCAGGTGGAGGCGCTGGAAACCATCGAGCTCTGCCAGATCAGCGTCCACCGGCCGACTGATGTTCTCGCCGTTGTCACGAGTCACCTGAATCGTCTTTCCCCAAGCTGGGAACTCGATCACTCCTTCCGTGCCTACAAGCCTGTAGCTGCACCCGATCGCTCTGGTGCCCGAGGAGTTGGAGAACAGGTCGATCCGGATCAGGCCTCCTTCAGCACACTCACTCTGAGTAAGGAACTGGTCCTCCGATATGAGCCCCTCACTGAAGAGATTGCGGACCACCGCCGACACGCTGACGGGGGCCTGTCCTAGCGGTAGTTTACTGTGGATGCAGGAAGAGGGATCTGCAACCTTCTCTCATTCAAGTGGAAAGATCTACGCGTCGTTGTATTGCCCTCTTGTGGCATCGAAGCACGCGTAGGTGTAGCGTGCAGC
>Ga0209045_1000259_pt1 | contig 66875 bp, 41 predicted proteins | sample SaaInlLV_10m_DNA_4_FD_184664 | JGI IMG/M metagenome (GOLD analysis project Ga0209045, IMG submission 184664) | Marine microbial communities from expanding oxygen minimum zones in the Saanich Inlet - Saanich Inlet SI072_LV_200m_DNA (SPAdes) (version 2) | ecosystem: Environmental > Aquatic >...
TAGCGAGGAACGAGCGGCTTTATGCCGGATCTGAACTTGCCCGGTAGCAAGCGTCATGGTAAACCACACCATTCTCCATACCGGCTCAGTCTCTCTTCATTGTTTTCATAGAACTTTTGACGCTACCTTGCGCGGCTTCACAAGGACCTCGGAAATGATCGGGGCCGACCTGGCGCCGCTGAACCCCAGGCGGATGTCGCCACCGTTGCTGCGTCCGGCAAAACGGGCGTCGTCCAGGTTGAAATGTGCGGTTTTCCACTTGCCCGAGTTACCCACGTGGAAAGCGCCCCCGTCTTTGAAGGCGCCTTTGACCCTCGCTTCGGTGTCGCTCGAGTCGTACTGCAGCATGGCTTTGCAGTTGCCCCGGTCCAGGTAGGTGATGGCGATCTGCACAGACGGTTGTTTGCCCTGGCGTAAGGCCTCGTCTGCGAGCAGGAAATAGAAGTACGTGGGCTTCTTGCCAGCGCGTCGCTTAGACTTCCAGGCGGCCCGGCCTGCGACGTTCAGCTGCTCCATCTGCGATTCGTCGTTGGACTTGCGCGCGACCATCGCCACGCCTTTGACCGAGTCCGGCAGGGGGTCCGGGGCCAAGTCTTCCCAGGTCACGTACTTGAAGCGCTCGCCCTCGATCACGAGCTTCGCCGGACCGCGGTCTGCCGGTTGGGCAAACGTCTTGGGTGCGGACTCCGCAAGGCGCTTCTTGACGTGCGCCAGTTCGGGGTTGGCGGCGAGATTCTCCCACTCATTCGGGTCGGTCTTGAGGTCGTAGAGTTCTTCGGCGCCGTCCGCATAGCGGATGTAGCGCCAGTCGCGATTCATGATGGCGTACTCGTTTGGCTTCATGCCCGGCAGCAGGACGTTGCGGTCCTGGGCTGACTCGGGTTGCTTGAGCGCTGGGGCCAGGGAGGTGCCGTCGCGGTTCTGGGCGTCGGCCAGGTCGCAGAGGTCGGTCAGGGTCGGGAAGATGTCGATGAGGCTGGCGGTAGTGTCGATCTTCCTGCCCTCGGCGATGCCTGGGCCGGCCCAGATGAAGGGGACGTTGGAGGTGCGTTCCCAAAGTGTGTGCTTGCCCCAGTCGAGCTTCTCGCCGTGATGATAGCCGTGGTCGCTCCACAGGAAGACAATGGTGTTGTCGGCGTTGGGGCCGGCCTTGATGGCATCGAGCACGCGCCCGAGCATGGCGTCGGCGTAGGAGATGCTGGCCAGGTATCCATGTATGGCGTCCTTGACTGCACCCAACTCCTCGAGTCGCTTGTGGATGCGGCCGCGGTTCTGTTTTTGCCGGCGTATGTTCGGGGGCAGGTCGTCGAGGTCGTTATCCTTGTAGGGCGGCAATTCAAGCGTTTTGGGGTCGTAGAGATCGAAGTACTTCTCCGGCGCGTAGTTCGGGAAGTGAGGCGCGTAAAGGCCGACGCCCACGAAGACCGGCTTGTCGTGCTTCTTCTTCAGCAGCTTGCAGGCCCAGTCGGTACGGATGGTGTCGGCCATCAGCGGTTCGTGTTTGTTGAGCACCGTGCCCCACTCCAGGAATAGGCCGCCTGTGATCTTGCGGCCCTGATTGTAGGGACTGCAGGGAAAAGGCTGCGGGATGATTGCACTATCACGCGGCCAGCTGTTCAAGGGCCAGCCGGTCTGCTTCTGCTCGGGTGTGCGAACGAAGAACTCGGTCCAACCGCGCATGTCGATGCATCCCGCTCCGTGGTGAAACAGCTTGCCGGCACCATAGGTGGCATAACCGCCGTCCTGCAGGACCTTCTGCAAGGGCTTGAGCTGAGGGTGGACGAAGAAGTGCTTCTCGTATCTGTAACACCCGGTCGTGCTGGCGTGGCGCCCGGTGAAGATGGCTGTGCGCGACGGGGCGCAATAGACGCCGGCGGTGTGCGCGTTGGTGAAGGTCACACCACGCGCGGCCAAGCGGTCCATGTTTGGGGTGACGGCCTGGGTGTAACCCATCGGCCCGATCCAGTCGCACATGTCGTCAACCGCAAACATGACCACGTTGGGCTTTCGGGCATGAGCTGCGGCGGCAGCTACGAGGGCGGCTAGGATGAGCAGGCGTGACAGTCGCTTCATGGTGCAGCATCTCCGTCTTGTGCAAGCGGATTCGCCAGCGCGTGGTCGATTCGGGGTCGCACGAGTGACCTGAGTCGCCCGAGGCCACGGCCGGCTACGGAGAACCCGCGTCTCCGGGGGCCATTTCGGCGATCGGCGTTGGTGACGCCGCATCTGTGCATGCGGCCTCCTGGACATCTATTCTGTCGCACGCCACGCCTCCAGTTTGCTGCGCAGGTCTGCCTTGATGTCGGCAAGAACGGGATCGTCAGACCGGTTATCGATTTCGTCCGGATCCTGCGTCCGGTCGAAGAGCATGTCGCCGAATGCGCGGCAGTCCGGGCCCTTTCCTTCGGGCGGTTCGCACCAGATGCCGAGCTTGTGATCCCGGGTCACGATTGTTGCCTGTGACCAGTTCTCTGAGACCGTGAACTCCCGGTCGATCGGCGTGCCGTCGCGCAGTGTGTCAGCCAGCGACTGCCCCTGCAACGGCTGGACAAGCTCCGGCTTGCAGAGTTCGCACAAGCCGAGAAGTGTCGGATAGATGTCGACCAGCTCGGCCAGTCCGTCGCACACAACCCTCGTCTGCAAGTGGGCCGGCCAACTCACGATCAGCGGCACACGCAGGGTTTCCTCGTAGACATTGTGTCCGGGAGCACACTTCTCGATCATGCCGTGACGCCCGACAAAGTCGCCGTGATCCGTGGCGTAGACCACGATCGTGTTCTCACGCAACCCCGTCTCTTCCAGCACGTTCATAATCACACCGGTGTGGTCATCGACCTCCTCGACCAGCGCGTAGTAGGCGGAGACGTAGTCACGATAGAGCTGTTCGTCCTCACGCGCCAGATCCGTTCGCCACACGCGGTTCCTGCCTTCGAAGAGCCCCTGCAACATGGGCGGAAGTTCGGCGGGATCCTGCCGCAGGCTCGGCGGCATGGCAATAGCATCGTCGTTGTTCCGGCCCGTGCCCCATCGGTTGCACTCGAACCGGGCCCAGTAGGAGGGCAGGGGGGTGTAGGGCTGGTGCGGACGGTAGAACGACGAAAAGCAGAAGAAGGGCTGTCCGTCCGCAGCCCGTTCCTTCAGATACTCAGCTGTCCGTTGTCCGGAAAACGCTTCCATGGTGGCGTCTTCCGGGAGCTGCGATTTTCTCGTGCCCATGACGGCAAACGGGATCTCGACTTGCGCGTAGCTGCCGCCCTTCGGGCCGCGTCCCAATTCGGCCGCCCAGTCATGTGCGAACTCCGCGGCGAGGCCGCGTTCCTCGATCCACTTCACGTAGTTGTCGTGCGGAGATTCACTGTGCATGTGGCTTGCCGCGGTATCCCATCCCGCATCGCAGCCTGCCATCAGGTGTCGTTTGCCGAACGCAGCCGTGGTGTACCCGTTCTGCCGGAACGTCTCCTGCATGGACACGACCTCGTCCATGACCGGCGTGCGGTCGCCGTTGGTCAGGCAGCCCAGCGTACGCGGATAGAGTCCGGAAAACATGGAACAGCGTGAGGGGAGACAGATTGCGTCCTGGCAGTACGCCCTCTCGAACCGTGTGCCGGATGCGGCCAGCGCATCCAGGTGCGGTGTCCGCACATCGGGATGCCCCTCGCAACCGAGGGTGCCGGCGTTGTGCTGGTCCGAGAACAGGAGCAATACGTTTGCTTTGGTGGTCGTCAGTTCTGTCCACTTTTGTCAGTGTGATTTCTGGTCGTGGCCGTCTCCTATATCATCGGAGGAAGGTACCGTTTGAGGCTGCATCAGTCAAGGCCCAGGCGTAAACGATTACGTGAGTTGTGGAGGGGGATCGAAAATCGCGTGGGTGCGGGTCTCCTGTGTGGGCGAATTCGGTGTTTGTGTGCGGAGAGAATGTCGTTTGATTCAGTTGCGGAGTGGCTGTTTTTGTTACCGACATTTCGGCGGGCCAAGGGCGTCCCGTGTCGTCCTTAAGGAGGGACGATGTAGCTTGCCATCGACGGTTGTTCCGGGGGGCGACCGTAAGGGATTACGGGATGTTGCGTGTAGGCGGGTTGGGCGGACCGGGCATCGCAAGCCTCGCCCTCAAACCGATTGCGGCCCCTGAACACGCAGACAGGGGGGCGGTGTTGGCCAGATACCAGATACCGCCCCGACTTGGACTGGCCCCATGGCGGCTTCATCCTCAGACCCAACGGCGTTCTCTAGGAGAAGGCGTGGGATTTCCGAGACCACGGGGCATGCCATCACGGTGCGGGACGCCCCGTGCCACTGTCAGAGCATGGACATCTTGACCGAGAATGGAACAGCCCCGGGACAGGCCCTAAGTTGCACTGTGTTTCGGACGATGCGGCGGAGAGAGACGCGCACTATGGTGTTGAGGTCGTCATCACTGGTGACGACCTCAGACCGGTCTCATTCATGCGCAATGAACAGATTGCCTGCGACTGACGTCAATGGCGGTAGAGACAGCGTTCCGTTCCTGTCAGCAGAAGATGAGAGAGGACATACAGTCGATGGCAATGATGAACAGGGTAGCGATTGCAGGTCTTGGCCCTCGCGGAATGGCCCACTTGAGGGGCTTCCTGGAAAATCCCGAGCGGTTTGAGGTGGTGGGGATCAGCGACCTGGTGAACGAGAAGGTCGCTGCCGCCATCGCGGAGTTCGGGGAGATCCCGGCATTCGCAGACGCACGGACGATGCTCGAGGCCACGAGGCCGGATGTTTTCTGTTTTTGCACGCCTCCATCCGTGCGCCTGTCCCTGGCGCGGCTAGCTGTGGAGTTTGGCGTCCGCGGGGTGGCGATGGAGAAACCTCTCGCCGTCTCTCTGTCTGAGGCGCGGCAGCTTCGTGATCTTCTCGACGGGGCGGGCATCCGGACCGTCGTCTGCCTTCAGCACAAGTACCTCAAGCAGATGCGAAGACTGCAGATGGTTGTTGAATCCGGGGCCTTGGGCGAGCTCAACACGATCGAGGCCTCTTGCCGTTCCTGGCTCTCAGTGGTGGGGGTCCACTACATTGATTATGCGCTCTGGATTGCGGGGAATCGGCGGGCGACGCGCGTGTGCGGACATGTGCATGGAACCGGCAAACTCGACAACCCACACCCATCGCCGGACTACGTCCTGGGACACTGGACATTGGACAACGGCTGTCGCGTTTGCTTCCAGTCCGGTATCGACGCTCCCGACTATGTCCCGGGGAAGCTCCATACCAACAGCCGACTGACCTGTCACGGAACGCATGGCTATGCCTGGGCGGACACCGAAGGAGGGTGGGGCACGCTCAACCGCGAGACCGGCGGCGTTCTGGTTGAGAGCAGGGATCCCGGCTGGCCCGAACAGTGGCCCGAACTCCAGAAACCCTACTCCGCGGACTTCGCAGACTGGCTCGACGACAAGAGCCGTGTCCACCCCTGCAACCTTGCCCAGGCGTACCATGGCTTCGAGATCGCCACGGCGATGTACCTCAGTGCGTTGGAGAACCGCGTCGTTGACCTGCCGCTTGCGGAGCTCCCGGAGGAGCCACTGGTGGAGAGAATGCGCCGAGAACTGCCGGAGGAGCCGAAGCAATAGGGAGATTCCTGGGGGTGGGATACTCGAGTGTGCCGAACGACTCCAGCCTTGGCTCAGTCACCTCCATCTGGCCGATTCGGACGGAACTCTCCTGCGTCCGGGGGGCACGAGCACGCATCTTCCTCTTGGCGATGGAGGCCTCCCGCTCCAGGATGTTCTCAGCGCCCTCGAACCATGTGCAAGCCGCCTCGAATGGTGGAGCGTCGACCTGTTTGGCCGCGCCGTCACAGACCGCGACCTTCGCGTGTGTGCTGACCATGCTATGGAACCTATCGCGCGCGGTTGTGCGCCAAGCAGCAACTGAGCAGGAAAAACGGCACACCGCTGCGCTAAGTGCCTTACTACAAACGCCTGCATGCTGGTGACGAAACTCGTTCGTAGTCAGCAACGTAGGCTTGGCCGGAGTTGCGTTCTTGCTGCGATTCCAGACTGCGCACCCAAGCGCTCATCTCAGTGCCATCCGGATCTACCGCCCCGGGGTGGTTGGGGGATCCCATGTAACAACGCCCATGTGGTAGCGATCGCAGCCTTCTACGCGTCGGGCATAGTAGGCGGTCAGCACTCGCCCGTCGGGAAGTTGCACACTGCTCGGGTAGCCTCCGTCGAGCTGGAAGTCGGCCACCCGCAGCGGGTCACCCCAACTCGCACCTTCATCGTCGCTGAAGCGCACGTCGATACCCTTGGGCTCCAAGCGGTTGCCGTACGTGAGTAGCACTCGTCCATCCTTCAGACGCATGAGATGTCCGGGATGTTGTTGCCGTCCGGTCAACTGTTGCCGACGAGTCCACGTCCCGGCGTCATCATCGGATGTGTAGAGGTCCAACCCGTCAAAACGGGCGGCGAGCAACCACTTGCCTTTGCCAAGGTGGAAGAAGGCTGGTTCGTGTATCTTTGCATTCGGGTTGATGGCGGTTGGCTTGTCCCATGTCTTCCCGTCGTCTTCGCTTCGGTAGACAACTGTCACGCCCATCTGGCCGCCGTACATCGCCACGCGGAGCGCGCCATCGCTACCTGGAAGGATGTCGCCGAAGGGAACCAGGTACCGCCTCTTCTGCCCGGGGCCGACTATTGGCCACTCTGCCAGAAACGCGCCGTCATCAATGGTCCAGGTGCGACCGCCATCGGTCGACCGACTCACCAGCGGCTCCACAATAGTCCCGCGGGTCTCGGAGACCGGGTCCGACCATCCGCTGGTGATCACAATCAGATCACCGTTTGCCGCCAGTCCTGCTGCAACGTTTCCTCTGGCGACGCGATCGTTGTCACGCGGGGCGGGCATGCCGCGCCTGGCCCACGTCCGCCCTTCGTCTTCGCTGGCCCAGCACTCGACATCGGCCGGTTCCTTCAAGTGTGAGGGTCGGTTGTGGATGGTGGCCACAATGGTCCCATCCTGCAGCACGGTCAGATTGGGCCATGCACACACGTTCTCCACCGCGACCACCGGTTTGAGGCGTTCCTCTTTTGCACTCATCACGTATTTCCTTGTTGATTCGGCCTGAGCGGCAAACGCTGCAAGCCATAGGCTGCACCCCAAGACAGCGCGTCGAGTCACTCTCGGGCGTCGCAGCAGCACTGACAGGTCCGCAGTCACGTATTTACCTCGCTCAGAAACGACACGGTGTGACGGCACGATACTGGTGCCCCGGTAGAGAACACACGACGGCAATGTACCTCGGAGAGACCGAGGATTGTAGGAAAGTAGGGGCAGAACGCTGAAGGTCGAGCCAGTTCGTCTTTGCGCTTCCATGGATCCGAGCTTGCTCAAAGGCTGTGCAACATTGCTGAAGGCAGTGTATTGAGCATAGCCTAGTCAGGGACATAGGGGAGGGGGCAGCGTGACGGGGCTGTGAGCCGGGGCGTCACTCCTGCAGCAAGACGGCGATGGCATCGTCGATCGTGTCGAGAGTGCCCTCGTGCCTGAGGATGCCCGCGGCATCAATGAGAAACACTCGCGGCACGGAGCGCACGCCATAGGCTGTGAACGCCTCGCTCAGCCAGCCGCCGCCTTCACTCCGCCTGGTTCGGGCAATGCGGAAAGGGAGTCCCTGTTGCCGCTGCACCGTGCGGAGTCCCGCAGCGCTCGCCGACGCATCGTGGATGGCCACGACCGTCAGCCCTGCCTCGGCGTGGGCCTCCTGCAGTCGTCGCAGGCATTGTGCGCGGGCGCTCGACTGGGGTCCGTAGATGGTCCAGAAGCAGAGGAGAACGGGATTCCCGGCCAGGGCCTTGAGGGTAGTCGGGACCGGGCTGATCCACTCGACATCGCCAAGTCCCGGAGCCGTCTCCCGGACGCGAGCGCGCCTATCGGGGAGCTCGCGTCTGTCCGGCCACAGCGTGACGGTGATGTCGGACTGCCCGGTCTGGCGTAGCTCATACTCACTTCTACCGTGTTCTGGCTTGGACGCCTCGATACGCACCTCGTTGTGCGGCAATCCCTGCACACGGAATCGTCCTTGGGCGTTCGACACAGTCTCCCGCCGCGATGTGTTCTCGCCAGAGCAGACCAGGCGAACCCCGGCCACCGGCTGACCTGTCTGGTCCGTCACCACGCCCGCCAGGAATGAGTCCGTCCGGACCAAGACGGTGGGTTCCAGCATCCTGTCACCACCGGCACGGACCGAGAATGTACCGATGGACCGTGACGCGTGGCCGACCGCGTCGGCATGCACGCGGAGCTTGTAGTCTGGGACAAGCCCGCCAAGTCGGAAACTGCCGTCCGGAGCAGTGCTGACGGACACAATTCGCGCGGCACGCCCGACATCACCCATCCCGGACACCCTCAGCGTGGCGCCAGGGACCGGTTGCCCGCGGTCGTCCACAACCCGCCCATGTAGGCTGGCAGCGGGGAGGAGGTCCAGGGTCACCTTGCCGGGACTGTCAGGCGAGATCTGCAGATACCCCGCCAAGCTGTTATCAGGGGTGGCCGCGAGAAGGTGGAGTGTATCATCGCGAGTCTCCACCATTTTGAAAGTGAAGTGCCCCAACTTGTTCGACACGGTGCTGCGCTCGCCTTCCTCGGCGAACAGCCGAATCCGGACTGCCGGGAATGGTCGGGCGTCCGGCCCAACGACCGTGCCATTTACCACGAGATCCCGGTGAACCGCCCAAACGATGTCGGGGACCACGCACTCTTCGCCTGACTTGACCTGTACGCGTGCCTGGCAGTCGTGCCAGCTGCTCTCCACAAGCGACATTAGGTAAGGCCCCGGCAGCGTCGTCAGGCGGTATCTCCCCTCGGCGTTGGTGGTCACACGAGTCGGGATGTCAGGCCGGGGGTAATCGTCTGAGCGGAAGTGCACGGAGTAGTCAGCCAGGGGTTGGCTCTCGGGCGTCACGATCTTGCCTCTCACCGTACCGAGGGGGACGAGCCGGATCTCGAGCTGGTCCGGCCGGTAGAGGTGTCTGGGACGCCGCTCCTTTGGGTTCGATCTCGCGGCCACAAGCTCAGTGTAGCTCGGGAGCCGTAGCATTGCGCCCAGGCCCCGGGCGTGGCTGACGGCAGTCAGAACGAGGTCCCCGACGGGCGATACGCCCGTGAGCGCAAAGCGGCCCTGAGCATCCGTTGACGTCTCGGTTCCGTGCCCCCTGGCCTTGACACAGACGTCGGCGTCGGTCACCGCCAGACCGTCCGGCCCCAGCACTTTCCCGCGCAGGACCGCCTCGTGTTCAAGGGCAAAACCGAGGCCGAGTAGGTCCTTCCCGGGCAACACAGTGAGTTGCGCGGTTACGTTCGCCGCGCGGACGTAGCCCGGCGGCACGGTCGTGACGCGCAGGTTGATATCCCCCGTCGGGCAGCGCACCGTAAAGGAGCCGCGGTTGTCCGTGATCGAGCGGGCCTGGAGCATGGCCGGTCCGCTTGCACTGACCGTGGCCTTCGGTACGGGCCGGCCTTCCGAATCGGTCACTGTGCCCGCGACCAAGGCTCCACGTGTAAGGACGAAGTCAACGTCTTCAGTCGTCTCCCCCGACTCGATTCGGACGTCGCGCCTCAAGGGCGCAGTCCAGCCAGCGTCAGGAGAGGGGAGCGCCACGATCTGCAGTTCATCGGCAATGGGGATGCGTGCCAGTTCGTACCTTCCCTCGGCGTCCGTGGTATCCGCCAGAATCACCCGGGCGCCGAGGGTGTTCGTGCGGCACGATGCCTCAACAATGACTCTCGGTGCCGGAATGGTGTCGTGTTCGAACACGACTCGGCCGGTGACACGGGCAGGGACCTGCAGGTCCACCTCGATCCCGTCGCGAGTGTCCCTGAGCTTGGTCCGGCCCCGCCAGAACGCATAGGGCGGCGCATCGACCGAGAGCTCGACGTTCCCAATGGGGCCGACCGACGACGCGGGCAGTGCAGGCAGTGTGAAGCCCCCGCTTGCGTTTGTCCTCGTGCTGAGAGTGGCGTGGTTGACCTCCTCCGGGACGCGCACGTGCGCGTAGCAGTTGTCTTTCGGAGGCAGGAAGAACACGGAACAGAGACGGACATTGGCGTCAGCAATCGGCATTCCGTCGGGTGTTCGCACAACGCCTGTGAGCGCGCGCATTGGCCAGACTGTGACCGTGAGCTCGCGCTCGGGGTGTTCGCGATCCGGCTCGGTTCCTCCCAGGCCTCGTCCTTCTCCGACCGCAAGGACTGCCGCTGTGGTTTCGGTCCCGATGGTTGGCTCAGCATAGTGGAAGGAGAAGCGCCCGTCCGGCCCGGTCGTCTGTGTGGCAAGCGTTCGCTCCGAACGGGTAGGACGATGGACGAACTCACACAGCATGACCGTGACCCCCGGCAGCGGTGTGCCGTCCGGGGCAACGACCCGCCCGGCGAGTGGGCCTGGGGCAGCGTCTGCGCCAGGCGTTCCCCCCAGGCAGAGGAGGACGGACGTGAGGAGAAGCAAGCCTGGTTTCACCGCATCGCTCCCAGCTTGATCTCGATTTGGAGACGTTCGCGGCTTCGCAGGATCTCAAGCGTGATGACGGTCCCGGGGGAGAGCTCGGGGATCATCCCATTGAACGTCTTGGCGTCTGTCATCGGGCGTCCCTGACAGCTGACGATGACATCGCCTTCAAGGAGGCCTGCTTCAGCGGCCGGGCTCTTCCTCCGAACGTCCAGGACATCGACAGCCTGCCGATCCTCGATCCCAAGCTCTTGGAAGAGTTCCTTGGCGAGGTCTACGACGTACAACCCCGCGTAGCCGGGCGGGGGCGTTGGGATGGCAAGGCTGAGTGGGCGGGCGTCCACCCCGAACGGTCCGAGCTCAAGGGAGGGGACGAGGGTGAGAGTGGTCTGCAGACCTGATGGCACTCGCCACGAGTACCGACAGAGGCCCCCTCACCCGTACTCCGGAGTGGCACTGGCCAAGGCTCTGCCCGCTGGGTCATTGATGGTAATGGTGGGCGGGAGTTCGTTCCCGTTTCGTTCGGTAGAGGTGTAGTTCTCCCCCGCCTGCCCCGTGATCGTGCCCTGAATATCGAGTGAGCCGTAGCGTTGGCGTGCCGTTAGTTCGAGGCGGAACGGCGGGCCCAGTTCCATGCGAGAGGCCTCTCCGACCCGGACCACGCACGGCGCCATCTTGGCCTTGGCTCCAGTTCCGCCGGCCTCCCAGCTGTTTCCCGCCGCGTCCGTGCGTTTCGCTAGCGTGAAGTTGCTGAGCCGGTACGACCCCGGCGGGACATCAACTCCATCCCGATCCTTGCCACTGAACCAGAACCACCCGCTTTCTGAACGGAGACCGATCCACCGAACCGGACTGGCAAAGCGGATTCGGCCCCATTGTACCTCCGGTTTGGTCACGGTGATTCTTGAGCCGTCGGGCTCAACGGTGAAGGAGTAATAGACGCCCTTGACGCGGTTGTACTGGCCGAGCTCCTGGCACTCCGTGACATTCGACCATTCGCCGTGGCCGTCAAGATCGATAAAGAGTGCGTCTCCTTTCTCCGACGCGGTAACCCTGTCGTTGAACAGGCCGTTGCCATTGGCGTCGGCGACCGCGACACGGTACTCCTTGCCACCGACTGCGAGGCTGCCGACGCGGTAACAGCAACTGCGAATTTCGCATCGGCCTGTACGCTTGTACCAAACCACGGCGAAGTGGTAGACCTCGTGGTGGGAGCCGTGGTCTGTCAGCACATGAACGGGGGCGAACTGCACTGTGCGGCCGTATCGGGTGGCCTCGTATGGAACCTCTTCCCGCAGATCGCCATCGCGGTCACGATCGACGTACAGGCGATCGGGCTGGCCGTCGGGGCCGGTGCTTGAGGCTAGAGCCATCACGACGGCAGGTCGCTCAGCGTTCCCCAGCTGTACCGTCAGGTAGAGAGGTCGCGGAGACGGGTACTCGGGTTCCGACGACAGTGTCGCGGGGCGTTCCGTCCGGGGTATGGTCACGCGCCCGCCGAGATAGCCGACCTCGCTGCGAACGCCCAACGTGGCGATGACGGCATAGTCGAGGTCCGCCGCTCCGGCCATGGTGGCCGTCAACAAGCCCAGATTGACATAGCGGCAGACGCGACCTGGAAGCACAGTACGTTCCTTCCGTCCATAGCCATAGGGCGATGGTGACTCCGTGTTCCACACAATATGGACTCCACCGCCCAAGACAAGTCCGATGGGAAGCTCCGCTCTTCAGCTCGCGTGAGCGACCGCGTTAGGGCGTTCCCGGAGGCAAGTTGCGGAGGCACGGGATTGTCCCTGGTCCTACTCCTCCTGTCAAGAGCTATACGAGTCCGGCTTCCGCCGAAGGTCCGACGGTCATACCGGGAGGCGTAGCTCCCCCCAGATGTCTGGAGTGCCGGTTCCCGTGGCGCGCCGCAGCGGCTCCCCGGGACCTGATATTCCCGGTCTGAACGGAACGAGGCACAGGCCGCATACGAAGATGCGGCCAGAGCGTGCATTGCTTTTGCGCTTTTCCCGGCAGGTCACGTGGCTTCTTGGGCTCTGAGGAGTGCGGTCACGTCCCTTTCCAGCGCTTCAAGCCGGGTTTTGGCCACGGACCAGACGATGTCTGGATCCCTGGGAGCGGGTCACGCGACATGGACGAGTTCTTCCTCAATCCTCTTCTTGAGCCTTGGCTTCAGTGCGTTTGGTGTCACTAGATCAACGCGGCGCCCCAAGAGGGCTTCAAGGTAGCGTTTGAGACCAAAGTAGCCGTCGAAAGTGGCTGCCCCCCGAAAACTCACAAGCAGGTCGACGTCGCTGTCGTCGCGACTGGCGGATCCGAAAAGGGCCAACGAAGCGGCCGCGAAATTCTCGGTCAGCTCAGTATGGTGGGACTTCAGGGCTTCCAAGATCTGTTGGCGCGTCATGCCTGGCTCCAGGCGGTGGTGCGAGTGTCTGGCGGGAAATCAAGAGGGAGTGGCAAGCTCGGGGGGCATTGGAGGAATGGCCCTCGGGACATGGACTCGCGAGATACTGGGGCCAGGCCACGGTACGGTGGCCCCCATACTGTGTGGAGAAACTCGCGGCTGTTCGGCACCCGAGCCGAAGCGCGCACAACGCAAGCGGTGCCCGGAATCGCCAGGCAAGGAAACCGCTCACGTTGTGCGCGGCCCCGAAGGACAGATCCGTACCCAGATCGAGTGCGGTTACGGGTGAGCGTTCCGCCCCTGAGCTTTGCCGACCTTGACGCTTCTCGCAAGCACCACCACTGTACCCTTGAGGCGGAAAGGACACTGACTTCAACCCCACAGCTTCGGTCTGAGCACGGGGACCGCCTGCTTGACACAACGAGGCGGATCCGGAGAGGAACTCACATGACTACGCGAATGCTGACTCGGGTGATCGTGCTCGTCGCTGTTGGAGCTCTGGTGCAGGCAGCTAATGCCCCGTTGCCCGATGCGCGTCAGCTTCGGGAGGCGCAGCGTCGCGAACTGCGCAACATGCCTAGTCTGATTCGGCACCACACGTTTGGAGACCTGCAGGCGGAGGGACTCACGTTCGTGCCCGGTTCGGGTACAGGAGCGTTGGAGATTGCCTCCAGCCGGTGGCCAGGGGCCAAAGCTGTACGGATCGACCGCGGCTGGCTGCAGGCAGAGACGCCCCTGGACATTCCCGAGAGCGGGTTCACCGTCGCCGTGTGGTTCCGCCACCATGGCATGGGAGGATTGACCCATCACAACGGACGTCTCGCATACAGGAACGGCTCGATTGCGGCTTCGGGCAGCGGCTACCGCGAGGGTTGGCGCCTTCTGGTCACGCCCGGAAGCGGTAGCACGGCATTCTCGATCGGGCGGCCGGAAGTGGGCTCCATATCCGTGTCGGATCGTGCCTGCATCCAGCCCGGAACGTGGCATCATGTGGCCGCGACCTGGGACCACGAACAGATGCGATTGTACGTGGACGGCCGCCTGCGGGGGCAAACCGCATACGATGGTCCCGCCACTCCCAGCGTGCCCCACTCTCCATTCCGGATCGGGGAGGCAGGATTCGGCACAGGGACAGTCAAGCTCGACGTGGCGGAAGTGGCTGTTTTCAGCGAGGCGCTGTCCCCGGGTACTATTTGCCGTTTTGCGGATCCCGCAGCGTCACTGGTCGATGCAGTGCGAGCCTGCCTCGTGGCGGGTGATCACGCCGTCTCGGCGAGGTCGGGGGCTTTCTGGCGCCGCCGCGCTAAGCGTGAGGCCACAGCCCGAGCCAGCTATCGCTGCATTCTTGAGGTCGACACCTCGGAGAAGCCGTACGTACTGGGGAATCACAAGGCGATCGCCAGGCTGCGGATGGCGGAGAGCTACCGGCGGGAACGTCGATTCGATGATGCACGGCGCGAGCACGATATGGTTGCGGGCGACGAGGCTGTCCCGCTTCATTACCGTGCGCAGGCCATGCTCGGGAACGGCGACACCTTCCGGGACGAACTCCGGTACACGGAAGCACGCGCCACCTACAGGACGATGGAGCAGTTCTTCACTGGCCGCCACGAGAACTGGCGTGTCGAAGCCCGGCACCGTCTGGCTGACGTCGAGGGACTCGTGGATGGGGAGCCGTTTCGGGATGCGCGCCGCCGCCGGATCGATCGCATCTCACGGCCGGCGGTCGAGTTCTTTGTCGCCACGAATGGCGACGACGCGAATCCTGGAACCCGGCGCCGTCCGTTCGCCACCTTGGAGAGAGCGCGTGAGGTCGTGCGCCAACTGAGGGGGGGCGGACCGTTACCCAAAGGCGGGGTCACCGTAAACCTGCGGAACGGGACGTACAGGAGGATGCAATGCTTCGAGCTCTGCGAGCAGGATTCCGGCACATTTGAGGCGCCGGTCGTCTACCAGGCATTCCGAGCTGAGAAGGTGACTCTGAGCGGCGGTGTGGAGGTGAGCGGATTCCGGCCGGTGACCGCCAAGGACGCGTCCGGGCGTTTGCTGGAAGCATCGCGGGAGCATGTCGTGGTGCTGGATCTCGAAGGGGCGGGGGTGACGGATTTCGGGACCATCCACCCGCGGGGCTATGCGATCAGACCCGTACCCGCGCACCTGGAGCTGTTCTTCAACGATGAACCAATGCAGCTGGCCCGCTGGCCGAATGCCGCGGTGACGATTGCGGAGGCGTACGCGCAGGTCAAGGGGTTTGCCGATGGCAACTTCGAGCCGTTCTACGACAAGCCCATGAACATGTCCAACGCTTTCGTCTACAAGGACGACCTGCAGGACGTATGGCAGCACGAGCCCGACGCCTGGATTTTCGGCTACTGGAACCGCTGGTTCTGCGCCCGTTACTCGCCGCTGAAGAAGCTGGAGCCAGACAAGAACATCATCCGCATGGGGCTCCCGGGGGCCGCATGCGGCCGGAACCCGAAGAAGGGCTACGAGACCGGCGGCATCTTCAAGGGTGCGCCGTACTTCGGAATCAACCTGCTGTGCGAGCTGGACTCGCCGGGGGAATGGTACCTGGATCGGGACAGTGGGAAGCTCTATTTCTGGCCGCCGTCACCGGTCAGCCGCGGCCGGGCTGTTGTGTCCCTGCTCGAAGACCGCATGCTGTCCTTCGACGGAGCTTCTCACATCGTCTTCCGCGGGATGACTCTGGAAGCAGGCCGGGGTGACGCTGTGTGGATCAAGGGAGGGGAGGGGGTGTTGCTGGCGGGTTGCGTGGTCCGCAATATGGGGAACTCCGCCGTGGTCATCGGTCCCGCGCCCAAGGAAAGCAAGAGGATGTCCGATCCAACGGTCGGCGGGTGGCGGCACGGCGTCATCGGATGTGACATCCTGAATATGGGCGATGCCGGCGTGCACATGACGGGTGGAGATGAGGAAACGTTGACGCCCTGTGGGCATTTCGTGGAAAACTGCCATATCCATCACATCAACCGGTGGAATCGTGCGGGTTACCAGCCGGCCGTATTCTTCGGAACCGTCGGGGGCCGGGCGTCCCACAACCTGATCCACGACATTTCCCACCAGGCCGTCCGGGCGGAGCGCAACGACAACGTTTTCGAGTACAACGAGGTGCACGACGCCCCGTACGAAGCGCGGGAGATGGGGACGTTCTACATGTATGGGGTGCGTCGTGTATTGGGCACATGTGGCAACATCGCGCGGTACAACATGTTCCACCACGTTCCCTACACGGCGGCTCTGCGGAAGAGCTTCCACTGCGGCGGGCGCCCGGTGTTTCATATCGACCACATGAACGGGGCGATGACGATCTATGGGAACATCTTCTGGGCCATCGAGAGCAATTCCGGCGGATTTTTTTCCGGCGGGCGCAACAACATGCTCGAGAACAACGTCTTCTCCGAGTGCGTGTCCGGCATCCGTCTGGGAGACCGCTCGTGGGTCTTCAGCGATCGGGACCAGCGGGGCAAGGATCGCTTCCTCTCCTACCTCCGGGAGATGAAAGTAGACGAGCCACCGTGGAGCGTTCGCTACCCGCAACTGGTCGGGGCGCTGGCCCGCGAGAATCCCGCCCTCCCGACCAACAACCTCGTGGCGCGCAACATCGGGATAAAGACCTCCAAGCTGCTCGACGTCGCCCCGCTGCCACGTGAGACCGCCACGGTGGAGCATAACTGGGATGTCGGCGACCCCGGCTTCACGGATCCCGAGTACGGGGACTTCACGCTTCGGCCGGACGCACCCGTTCTCGGCACCATCGGGTTCGACCCCATTCCGGTGGAACGGATCGGGCTGTACGACGACGAACTGCGGGCGACCTGGCCCGTGCACCACGAGGTGGATACACACGAACACATGAGCCTGAAACGCAAGCCCCTCGGTGAGTTGCCGGTGCATAGAATCACACGGCGCAAGTCGGCGATCACAATTGACGGCAAGCTGGATCCGGACGAGTGGAACGGACTGAAGCCCGGCGAGGCAGCGATCCTTGCCCAGTCCCCCGGCAGCGGAGAGACCTCTGCCCTCAAGAGCCACGCGTGGATTCTGCGAGACGATCAGTTCCTGTACATCGGGCTCCGGAACCCGGTGAATCCGGACAAGCCCCTCGCCAAGGACAAGAACGTCTGGTGGCTGGGCGACATGGTAGAGATCATCATCGAAGGCGAGATTGGCGTGAACACGGGTGGCTGGTGGCTGGACGAGGCTGAACACGGCCCGTTGTTCTACCTTCTGGGCGACTTCCAAGGGACGTTCGAGAGTTACCGCATAGCGGGCCTGCCACCCGGGCCGGCCGAGAAGTTGCAGCGTACCGTGCAATACGCCACGGACTCCGCGGACGCGTCATGCTGGACGGCGGAGTGGAAGATCCCATTCGACTCGATCTGCCTCGATCCTGTCAACTCCAAGGCCTGCTGTTTCAACATCGGCGTCAACAAGACCGGAACCCCGATCGACGAATCCTGGTCCGCCGGGAAGAAAGGGATTGCAGGGTGGGCCGTCCTGGTTGGAGTCGATGGGCCGAACTGGGAAGTCTGGAATGCCGCCCGACTGTCGCTGCGCTGATCAGGGAGCGGGTTCGATAGATCCGGACTGTAGCCTCAGGAGATGGGGTCTTGATTGGAGGACTGCCCCGGCTTTCTCTGCAGCCTTTGGATGAGACCATGTGTGCACCGGAAGCTGATGAATATCCTGTTCTTGTTGAACATAGAAGGACGCAATAATGAAGCACACACGCACGTTTCCGACCACGCCGGCCATTCTCTGTGCGTGGGCATTGGCCGGATGCATGAGCATGCTCCTTCCTGCCGCCCCCGCTCCGCCGCAGCGTCGATTGATCGACGGCTTCGAGGATCTCGCCGGCTGGAAGACCGGAGGGCAGAAGGAGGTCAGCTTTCAGGTCTCGGACAAGCACGTCAAGCAAGGCATGCACTCTCTCTGGATGCACGTGGAGATCGACCACCACCAAGCTGAGGAAGTCAAGAAAGCGAAGTACCCGATGGGGTGGCCGTCGATCAAGAAGACCTACGAGACGCCAGTCGACCTTTCGGGCTCCGACTTCATCGAGTTTGATGTCTTCTTTGAGTCCAAGAGCGGGATGGACCCGGATTTTGCCCTCAATGTGACTATCTCCAACAGCGAAGAGAAGGTTCTCTACCGCACCGTCATGACGGACATCCGGCATGGCAAATGGGCGCATGAGAAGCTCTGCATCCGGGACATAGCATGCGCCGACAACGTTGGCAGCATCAGCTTCTGGCTCTCCGAGTCGGTGTACAAACATGGCGCTGTTATCGACTTCTACATCGACCACCTCCGCGCGACCCAGGCCGTTGACTACGAGACGCCACCAGTCGCGCCGGTGCGTCGGCCATTGGCCAGGTCAGATGCCGCTGTCCTGTGGTTGGAGGGACCGACACGCAAGATCATGCGAACGGAGGATGTGATTCTGACGGGAGCCGTCCGTCCTGAGGTGGAACTGTCAATGGCCCGCAACGAAACTGAGGCTGTTCAACTCGTGCTTCGGCCGCAACAGGAGGGCGGAGTCGGTGATGTTTCGGTCACGGCAGGCCCACTCATCGGCCCCGGCGGCGCAGAGATCGCGGCAGAGAACGTCTCCTGGAGTCCGGTGTTCTACGTCCCCGCAAACGAAGGGCCGCCGGAAGGACTCCCGGACGGCTTGCCCGGCCCGAAGCCATTCCCGGCCAACAAGCAATGGCACTACCCGATCTGGCTGGAAGTGACCGCCCCTTCAGGCACCGCCCCCGGAGACTACACTGCTCCCGTTACGGTGAAGACCGAGGGGGGGGGCGACTTCGACGTCAAGCTCCGCGTGCACGTGTGGGATTTCGAGCTTCCAGTGAAGCAGCACCTGCGCACCAGCACAACCATCTATGGCCCCTGGGGCTGGCGCAAGGACATCAACAAATGGTACGGGGAGATGAGTTGGGATCAGTTCATCAACGAATGGCGCCCGGGAATCGTCAAACTGCTTGCCGGGTATCGACTTTGCCCTTCCAGTCTGGCACACTTGCCTCTGAAGTGGAACAAGGAAGAGCAGACGGTCGTTTTGGGGAATACCAGTCAGTTCGAGCACTTGACCCAAATGTACATGGAGATGGGACACCACCTCGACCTCATGCCCGTCCCCTACTTCTATGGTCGGGGGGCTTTCCTGGGGGCAAAGAAGGGGACGCCTGAGTATCTCCGCAGAATTGCCGAAGCCTATCGTGTGGGCGCCGAGTACCTCGATGGCAAGGGATGGTTGGACGAGTGCTACGTCTACTGCGTTGATGAAGTCGTGTGCCACAAATACACCAAAGAATGGGACTTCGACCTGCTGAACCGCGTCTTCGACACGATTCGGGCAGCACACCCGAAGATCCGCCTGTTCGGGGCAGAGACACCGTCCCCGGTCCTGCGTGGGCTGGACATCTGGTGCACGAATATCAACGGGTTTGATCCTGACGTCCTGGCAGAACAGCATGCTTTGGGCAATGAGGTCTGGTGGTACAACGGCTACAAGAGCCCGCGTCCGGGGATGCGTGTGGCCGCGCGCGCGGTGGACCATCGAGTGATCCCCTGGATGAACTGGAAACTGGGAATCGACGGATACCTGATCTGGACGGTCAACCGTTGGCTGAACAACCCCTGGGAAACACCCAATCCAGGCAAGTCAGTGGCCGGGGATCACTACCTTCTGTTCCCGAATCCCGACGGGACGGTCAGCCCTTCCATTCGCCTCGTGATCTTGCGCGATGGTCTGGAAGACTACGAGTACCATTGGCTTCTTGACCAACTCGCGAAAAAGCTCCGCACCGGGGGCAGAAAAGGAGCGGCGGAGGAGTGCGAGAAGGTGTTGCGTGATGCGGATGCCTTTATTCTGGCCTGCGACAACTGCCCGCATGTCAAACCCAATTTCATTTACGACAGCCGTCGCGCTCTTGCCGAACAGATCCAGAAAGCCCGACGGCAAACTGACTTGCAGTAGACCCCTCCCGAATTGGCTGGGGTGAACACCCGAGTACCAGCAGGTTGCTGTTCTTCTTGGGCACCGGCACGCCGGAAGGAGTGCTACAGTATTGTCGCGATCTACGTCGGTCCGCCGGAGAGCGGGCCCCCCAGTTCGAGATCACAGCAAGTTCCTACCAGGAGAGAGAAACGTTACCATGCGATCTCAGAAGCAAACGCGCCGTAAACAGAACGCAGCCAGAAGGACAATGGACCTTCTGGTATTCCTAGCGATGGCTACCATTGCCGGGTTCTCGTATCCGGCCAGAGCGGACGTTCCTGAGCTTCAGAGGCTTGTGCCGGGAACTGAAGACTATGAACTGATCTACAAACTCAACCCCCTCAACTACGGCTCAGACGGGTATCAGATCGATAACGGAGACAGCTATTCCGGTGCCCTGAAGAGAGTCGGATATCTGCTCAGGCTGACCGGTAAGCAGGAGGACATGACATGGGTTTTCGTCTCCATGGACACGTTCTCGCAGGACCTCAACAAGGTCGGCGTTCCCAATGTCGGTTCCGGTGTCGTCCAGGTCTATGTGAGCAATCTGGAGGTCGCAGGGAACTGCCCGGCAGTGAAAAAGGGAACGTTCGAGAAGGGGAATATCGAGTTTTGGCCAAACAACTACGGCGGAACGAATGCTCAGAGTATTCCCGGAGCCGCAGGCGATTTTGACTTTGGGGATGGGGCGTCCGATCCCGTGGATGGCTACGGCTCTATGCAGGTGCACAACTATCTGCAGAAGCAGACCATTCTGGCCTTCAACAAGTTCAAATCCGACAAAGGGTGCGATCTCGGGATCGGGAACAACACCACGAAGGAGGGGAAGCTGGACTGGACCTTCTCACGTTCTGGCAAGAACTACGAGACCGCAGAGCTATTCGTGGTAGGGACGTTTGACGACCTGAAGATCAGGAAGGTCATCAAACCGGACCCTCAGAAGATCTCCTTGACAGTGGGAACGGAGAAGGCCTTCTTTGCTTGCGGCGAGGAGATGGCGTTCTCCCTCAGGGTTGATTTCGGTGGTCAGCCCATCCCGGAGAGACCATACACGATCAGATGGACACGAACAGGAGACGACGGAAAGCGTGTAACTGGTGCCGAGACAGTCGCTTCGGGCGAACCCACCGTGCTTAGGACACGTCTTGAGGAGCCTGGCTTCGTTCGTATCCAGGCGCATCTGGTGGACTCCAAGGGCCGACAGATCAAGAAGAAGGACAAGCAGGGCCGGCTGAAGAGCATTTCTTTCGACGGCGGGGCCGGTGCAGAACCGGAGAAGCTCCAATCTGCTGCGGAAGAACCCCCGGACTTCGATGCTTTCTGGGCGAAGCAGAAGGCCAGGCTCGCGGCCGTGCCCGTCAAGTACGAAATGAAGAGAGCCAGCCAGCCGGAAGCCAACGTCGAGATCTATGCGGTCTCGGTCGATTGTGCAGGGCCGCGTCCGGTGACAGGCTACCTCACGATCCCCGCGGGAGCGAAGGACAAGTCACTTCCTGCTTACGCAAGCTACCATGGCTATGGAACCGGAATCCAGCGTGCTCCCTCGTCTGGTTCCAGCGGCAGACTTCATTTCAACGTAAACGCGCATGGCTACGAACTGGGCCGGGAAGACACCTACTACGCCGACTTCTTCGCGAAAATCAAGTCAAACGGCAAGGGGTACGCATTCGATCCTGAACAGAATGCTGACCCGGAGGCGGCCTATTTCAACGGGATGGCGCTACGCGTGATGCGTTCGCTTCAGTTCCTCAAATCTCTACCCCAGTGGAACGGGAAAGAGCTCGTGGTCTCGGGAGGAAGTCAGGGCGGACTCCAAACCATCTGGGCTGCCGGACTTGAGCCCGACGCGTCTGCGGCCACCCCCAGCATTACCTGGTGCTGCGACTTCGCGGGGCCGAGCAAGGGGCGACTCGGTGGCTGGCGTCCTTCGTATGTTCCAGCACTCAATTACTACGACAGCGTATTCCACGCCAAGCGCATCACGTGCCCAAGTGTGATTTCCCGAGCTGGATTGGGGGACTACGTCTGTCCTCCGTCAGGATTGGCGGTCCTCTACAACAACATCACAGCGCCCAAGAAGATCACGTGGTATCAGGGCTCCACGCATGGGTTCGTCCCGCCGAATCCCCAGACATTCGTACAGGAACAGGAATAGCCCTGGCTGATTGCCCCTGGTCTACTGAAGGCGGGAGCCGTGCTGTTCTTCCGAGTGGTGTTCGAGTGTTGAGGAGGCGGAGAGGCCTTCCTGCTGCAGATCGCGTTGCGGGGATGGCCTCCCGGAAGAGATGGGCAGCTGTTGAAGGGATGACTCCCTGGCTACTGTTGCACGACGACGTCCCGTCGTTTCTTAAGTCTCCCGTACGTGTTTTCGCCGATCAGCCAGATCTGCCACTTACCCGTGTTCTCAAGCAAGCCGGACGGGAACACGACCTTGCCGTTTCGCCGATCCTGTTCAGTAATGAACACGGTGCGATGATTGTACTCGTTTTCCTCACTGAAGAGGTAGACGATGATGGCATCCATATTGTCAGAAGCGAGTCTTATCTCCCACGGCTTGTCGAGGGTTACCGCTTCAACGGGCGTCTCGAAATCGAGGTGGCAGACGGAGAACTCGCACGCCTGGCTCAGCGAGCCGTCACCCATCACGCAGTGCGCGGCGTAATCACCACAGGTTGAAAACGAGCGCTCGATTATCCCCTTGCCGGGTTGGTCAATCTCTTCGACCACAACATCGCCACGCTTGATGACCAAGGCCTTGACGCCTTGAGCGTCTCTGTCCATCACGTTGATCTTTACGGCCTGCTCTCTGTGGTATGGAACCCAGTCGCCACGATCGAGCAGCAAGACGCGGTTGATCACCGGCGTCGCGGAATCCTCGGCGTAATTGGGGAACAGGAACGATTCGGCCTTGTTGGAGCCACGCCAGGCGTCCAGATCGGTGATTCGGTACAGCGTTTTCCTCTCGTGGCCGATGTGTCCGTCGAACTGCGCGGCCGTGCGGTTGGTGTTCCTGGTCGTCGGTGGGGAGCTCTCCTCGATCCGAACATGCGTCACGTCGCCGTCGTCGCTCTTGGTGACTGCGGTCACGATCTCTATGTGGGACCCACCGCCCCCGGGAGGGGGGGCAGTGAAGATCACATCCCCTCTCTGGGCGGCTTGCGCTGACTGCGGCTCCACCAGCCCAATGCCCTCGCGGTACTCGGGCCCGTAGTGTCGGCTCACGTACCAGATTCCGCACTGCAGGGCATAGCTGGTATAGGAGGAGCATACCTTTCCATAGTACCCCGCTGCGTTGCTCACTTTCCCGCGGAGCGTCTCGGTGTACAGCACGCTGAGGGGATTCTCAACGGCGGCCAGGAATGTCTTGAGGAAGATCTCGAACCCGATGTACCGTCCGGCGTACTTGACACTGGAGTATGGAACCCCGGTGTATTCACTCCCTTCCTTGAAACACCCTCCTCCTCTGATCGGCATTCCGTCAGCAACAGGCGTCCATTTGAGTCGCGACATGATACGCGCGTACTCGACAGCCTTCTCCTGCCAGGTAACCGGGGTTTCTTGCCTTGTCTGCGCCATACTTCGCTCCTTTTCGGCTGAGAAACTGTGCAGGCAAAAGAGACTTGCCAATGACATGAACACACGGAAAGGGCGTCTGTAGGTCGTGGTCATCCAGGAGTCCTTTTCTGATGCACGGATGCCTCAGACTGTCCACGGCCCGACCCGTATCGTGAGTGCGCCCGACCAGGGACTCATCGCCTCCCCGTTACGGAGTGGGCTGCAGGGCTTTTGTCGGGACCAGTAGGATGGCGTCCAAGGCCATGCCGCCCCCTCGATTGGTCAGACGGAGTGTGTGCTGACCGACCGACAGTTCGTGGCGGAGGACGTTCCCGTCCTTTCCTTTGAGCATCTGCCAGCGCCAGTTGTCTGCTCGCGTACAGTATCCGTCAGTGCCGGCGAAGAGAAGTCCGCTCCAATCTGTTCCGGGGGTGGCGCCGTCGATTTGGCAATCCCGTACTGCGCGTTGGGCTCCGGAGGCATAGCGGAGTGCGATGGCGTAGGCACCGGCAGTGGCAACCGGGAGCTTCCACTCCAGCCAGTGGCCCAGGTCCTTGTCCCAATAGGTCACGATCCGGGCCGAAGCGTTGATTCGTCCGCTCATTGTGCGGCTGGTGCCGCTGCCTTCTCCACTGAAATCTTCGGCTTCCACCCAGACGCCGCCGTTGGCCCGGGTGCTCTCCACCCAGACAGGGCTGATCCGCACGGACTTCTGGAGTTTCGCCCCCGCTCCCCGGTCGGTGCTGATTCGCAGGATAACGTTGTAGCTGCCGGGCTCTGCGTAAGCGTGGGTTATCCGGGGACCTTCCCCAGTGCCCCCATCCCCAAATTCCCATTGCCAACGCGTGATCTCGCCTCTGTCGCAGCGGGAGCTGGTGGCATCGAAGTCGATAATGGTCTTGAGTGGATCAGCCGCTTTCCGCTCGTGCTGGAATGCCGGGCGCACAGCGGAGGCGGCGGCAGTGATGGCGATGGCAGGGGAAGCGGCGGAAACGTTGGCCCAGGCATCCATGGCACGAACGCGGTAGAACACGCGGACTCCCAGTTCCAGGTCGCAGTCGTGGAACACCGGTCCCGCTGGGCTTCCGAGCAGATGTTCGGGGTCGGCAGGGAAGTCTTTCTGCTCGCCCCGGTAGACCTGGTAGCGGGTCACGCCCTGGTCAGCGCCGGAGGGTTGCCAGGTGATCTTGACCTGCCCGCCGGTGAGATGGAAACGTTCGGCGTCCTGCACGGTGAACTGGGCGAGCCGCAGGCCGCTGGGAGCCGTCAACTCGCCGCTGGGTTCGCGCCCGCGGCCGGCCGGCTGAAAGTCGGGATCATTGGTGATACAGAGGCAGTCCACTGCGATCCCCGCATCAGAGGTGCTCAGCTCCAGATTCACCTTCCGCCCCGGGAGCTGGATCGCGCCGGTGTCCAGTGCCACCCAGCGCCACTCCGGACCATTGACGGTGAACGTGCCGAGATCTCTGCCGTCACAGTGCAGGGAGAAGTGACCGGCAGCGACCTCTTTCACCTGGCCGGTCCAACCCTGCGTATAGGAGGCCCGTTCGAGTTCGGACATGCCACGAGTCCTGGCCCACAGACGCAGCCCCTTCCGACTCGGCAGGCTGACTGACAGGGCAACTGTACCGCGGAGCCCCTGAGCCAGGCGTTGGCGGTCGAGGCGTTCGGGATCGCTCACGGCCACCGCGTAGGCTCCGCTGGCGTCGGTGGGTTCAAAGAACGGCACCATCGGCCTGCTGATCCGTCCCATCTCCGGTTCGTGGAAATGCCGGAACAGCTCTGCCTCACCCAGCTGTATTTCGTTGGAGAAGATGCGGCCCTCCAGGCCGGAGTATTCAACGCTGGTCAGCGCATAGAATCCCTTGGTGTCGGTCGGCAACCGGAAGCGAGTGCCGGTGAGCAGCTTGTCGTTCAGCCGCCGGTAGTTGCGTCCGCTGTCTTCTGAATGATAGAGGCGGAAACCGCGGACTTCCGTGTGCCGTCGCGGCAGCTCCCAGGTCAGTGTGCGTCGCCAGCCGAGGCGCAGATCCAGCGGCGGTTCGGGGTAGCGTACCACTGCCACATAGACATCGCCCCACCTGCGCTGAGGGACATCGCCGGTCAGCATGGGGGAGAAGTACGAGAGCTTGGTGAAGTCAGGGCTGAGCGTGGGAGCCAGGCGGAACATGGGCTTGTGATAGGCCTCCTTATTCCAGCGGCTGCTGTAGCGCTTCAGATAATCGTGGAAGTTGGTCAGCACGGCGGTCCACATCGTTTCGTGCTCAAGGTCGATCATCAGGATAGGGGACGCGGGTTCGGCATAGCCGCCTACCACGGCGAAATCGCGGTTGCGACGGTACTCGTGGGGCCAGCTGACTCGGTCGATCTTGCGGTATGTCCCGACAAAGCGATTGGTTTCGTTCTCCAGGCCCACCAGACTTACCGTGCTGGCGCTGCCGCCCGTGTGGAAGCTGCTGTGCACGCCCAGGGAACTCATGTGAACGAGGGTGCCGTCCTCAAGTCGCAGGCGGGCGTCATCACCGGACCAGGGGAAGCCGGCTGCGTAGTCCCACCACTTGGCGGAGGGTTGTTTCCTCGGGCCGGTCTGGGAGGTGACATATTCGGTGACGGTCGCCGCCGGATGGGAGACGACCCGTAGCGGTCCTCGGCGTTTCCCGGTCAGGGGCAGAGCGAAGATTTGGTAGGGATTGGTGGCGTGATTGGGCAAGTTATCGCGGTTGAGTTCGAAGAGGAAGTAGCGTCGGTCTCGGCCGTCCACTGCGTCGCGCCAGTTCTCGCCGCTCTTGCCTCCCACAAAGGTCATGCCGGGATGCACCTTGTCCCCTTCGGGTTCAGGCGAGATGCTTGGGATGGCAAAGGGGCGGAACTCCCGTCCTTGAGCTGTTGAGGTGGCCACGAGTCTTCCACCTTCCGCCAACCAAGCCAACGTGTCGTGGGTGATGCCCGTGACCCGGGGGCCGCGGAGCCCGTAGTTGGTCTTGCCTGGGTAGTGGATGATCGTCCAGCCGGAGCGGGTGGGCAGTTCGATGGTGTGTCGGGCGCCCGTGACAACGTTCTCCAGTTTGACGGCTTCCGTGCCGCGTTCCACCATCACCCATTGGGTCGGATCTGCGCCTTCGGGCAATTGCCGCTCCATCCAGGGAAAGAGCCAGACCAGCCCGCGCCAAGCGTCATTGAGATAGCGTGAGCTGCCGTCCGTGCGCAACACCCCCGCCGGCGCCCGTCGCGCGCCGATGTGCAGGCAGCCGCCGTCGCGGTTGAAGTCGGGGTGCCCAACGTAGGAGTGGTCGTCCTGGCCACCTTGGGTCATGAGCCAGAGCTCCGTGCCGATGAAGCTGTCCCGGAAGACCACCTTTCCCGGACGATTTCGGGATGGGCTTGCTTCCAGAAGGTCGAGCCGGTGCCGGGGATTCACAGGCAGCGTTTCCATCCAGGACTCCTGCAGAACCGTGTCCCCAAGGCGGTGCAGCTCCACCTGCTTGACCCAGAGGTTGGCGGGAAGGCGTGAGGCGTTACCGGTGGCTGGACGAGACAGGTAGCGGAAACCAACTTGGATGCTCCTGTTGCTCCGTCCCTCCGCATGCTTCACGAGAAAGGGGAGTTCCACCCAGCGATAGTCGTTGCCCACGGATACCGGCATCTGCATCTTGTTTGCCACCAAGTGGATCTGGAATACATCTGTTCGGGCGAGGGCCCGGAGAAGATAGTGGCCAGGTGTGGCGTTGATCGGCTGCAGCAGTCCCTCGGGGGCGTACAGGGGACCGACCCTCAACGTCTGTTCCGCATCGTCGTACTTCAATTTGCCTTCAGCGGTTCCTTTCCCCCCCTGAAGCCACCAGCCGTACGCTCGTCCCCGGATCAGCTTCACGTCGGGGTTGAGCAGGGGAGAGTAGAGTTCAGTCACCGGCGGCGCTGCCGGCTCGGGATCGCCCACGACCCGAACAAAGTCGACGGAGTGGGTGACGCTTGGCGTCCAGGTTCCGTCCACGTCAGCCCAGATGTACGAGCTGGTCTTCAGGTCGAACACCGACGTGCCGTCTGCCTGCCGGGTGTCCATGTCCAGGCAGAGATAGAGCACATCGTCCTGCAGCACGTTGAGGAAGTTGGGGGAGCCGCTGGAGCCGTCCTTGCCCCAAAAGGCAAACCACCGTTTCTCCGTGCCGGGTTCCTGGCAGGAGAACGTGTACATGTAATCCACCCCCTTCACGCCGCTCTTCCGACCGGTTTTCGCATCGCTGTCGCTGTTGACGTACAGGTGGAACACGTGGCCGGCCACCTTGTAGGGACGGCTGAATACGATTTTGAGGGCGTGGCGGCCCTTCCGCAACGGGACGTGCCAGATGTCCCGGATTGCATTGACATCCGCGTGTTCCGCCTCCTGTTCCCGCACCTTGTCGTTCTCCGTCAGGAGCCGCCATCTGAGCTTGGCGTCCTGGGGAAGGCGCGAGAGCAGGCAGAATTCCTCCGGCAAGTCATCGGCAGGAGCCGTGGTCGGAGTTTGAGCGAAGAGGAGAGTACCACACAGAAGGAGCAGAGCAGCGAGTGCGAGACTGGAGGCGGGGCGTCGCGGATGGTCCATGGATGGAGGCCCTTTTCTGCATGGGTAAGGAAAAATGAGAAACCGTCTCCCGGCCACGGGAGGGAAGGTACCCTGAAGTGATTGGGATACAAAGCACACCGCGTCACCCCGCTGGCCAGGGCCCGCGGTTCGTGCGGTTCAGCATGCGCTTGGCCTGGTCGTCGCCAACGATGGTCTCGGCCTCGGGGGCCCATTTGATCGTGCGTCCGGTTCGGATCGCGATGTCGCTCAAGTGGCTGATGGCGTCGGAATAGACGGCAGAATCCACGGGATTGACAGTGGGTTGACGCGTGCGGATGCAGTCGACGAAATTCTGGTAATGCTGCCGACTGTTGTAAAGGTGCAGTTCGTCCGGACCGATAACATCCTTCTTCAGGGAGGCCGGTTCGGTCTCCAACGACTCGCGGCTCACTGTCACTTTGCCTTTGTCGCCGGTGAAGATCGTCAGATTCCCGCCGGGGCCTTTGAACAGGAAATCAGCACCGTTGGCGTACGTGCCGCGAACCGTCCAGGACGTAGCGGTATCGAAGAGTCCCTCGGTCGGGAATACTCCGGTCCCTTTGTACTCGATTGGGACAGCTTCCCACGTATCGCCCAGTCCCCACACGGCCACGTCCAGCGGGTGAGCTCCCCATCCGGCGATGAATCCCAGCGCGTAATCCGAAATGAACCAGGAGCCGTTGCTCGTGCAGCGGTCTTTGGTGTACGGGGCGTCCGGAGCGGGGCCGAGCCAGAGATCATAGTCGAACCCCTTGGGCACGGGGATTGGTGTAGTCGACCCGCCCTGTCCGCTGGACGGACTGTGTACCTCGACCGACTGCAGCTTCCCAATGCGCCCGTTGCGCACCAACTCGCAGGCAAAGCGAATGTGGCTGGAGGAGCGCTGCTGCGTTCCGTACTGGAAGACAGTTCCGTAGCGGTGGCAGGCATCGCGCAGGGCAAGGTTCTGTCGCATGCTTATGCCCAGCGGCTTCTCCACGTAGACGTCCTTGCCGTTCTGCAGGGCCATGAAGGCTGCCGGCACGTGCCAGTGGTCAGGCGTGGCAATGACGACCGCGTCGATGTCGTCGCGCGCAAGCACTTCCCGCAGGTCGTTGTGAGCCGTACAGAACTGCCCCTCGTACTGCTGGTTTACCCAACTCGTGTGGGTCTCGCGACGGCTCTTGAACGGATCGCATACGCCCGTGACCCGGCAGTTGTTGAGGTGTGTGAAACTTCGGCACAATCCCCCGCCACGGCCGCCGACACCGATGTGTGCCATGGCTACGCGGTTGCTCGGTGCATCCGCTCCGAGAACTCTCGACGGAATGATCGTCGGCATGGCCAGAGCCATCCCGGCCGATGCCGTCCGCTTCAGAAATCCTCGCCTTGACTGCTGCTGATTGGCGCTCATGCGTTACACCATTGGCTTGCTGTCGAGGCTGACTGACGCGGCAAAGCCGAACTCCACGCCCAGTGCCGCGCCGTCGTGGCTGCCCGTCACGTCGGCGTACTCAATTCCCATCTCAGCGATCGCCTCGAACTGGCGTTCCATGGGGGTGAACGGTTCGACAAGTGCAAAACACCCGATCTTCATGGCGCTCTCCTAGTTCTCTACGAACTGTTCCCATTCGCTATTCAGTCGATCCGCATCCATTGGCTTGCCGTGCACCAGCACGCGGTACCGGAGCGTCATTTCCTGTCCGGGAGCCAAGGTCATGGAGTCACGGAACAGGAACGCGGGACTGAAGTACGGCATTTCTTCAGCCACATACCACGGTGCGGGATGCCGAGCGTTCTCCGGGTGGTCCAGGATCGCGATCCCGCCTTCCGCACCGCTGTAGTCTACCCAGCGCGCCGACGTGCCATGCGTTCCCTTCTGCCCTCTGCCACCCTCACTGTTGACGAATACGCCTCCAGTGATGGTTCGCCCCAGGCGAGCTGAGAATCCGGCGTAGCCTCCGTGCTTTGCGCCCCCGGGGTCTGGAGGAAGCGGGGTGCGGCTCAGCTTGACCTCTGTGTTCCCAGCGGCAAACGTGGCGGCCCAGTCAATCCGGTAAGATCCGTCGGCCTCCGGGGGAGAGATTGTGATACTGCGCGTTTCGCGCAACACCACCGGTCCGTCCGGCGGGTGGTATTCGAGCTGCGAGTCGCTTGTGGCAGACCCGTCTTCCGCGGCGGTTGCTGTTGAGGAGGCGAGCGTCGTCCGCCCGTCGCTCAGGCCGGTTTTCTTGTTCTCTTCCCAGTAGTTGACCCCGTTGATGAACTTCCAGGAGAACCACAGCGCGCGGTGCCACACATGGTCGGCTGGACGCAGGGCGGTGAGAACATCGCCGTTCGGCAGGCGGAGTGGGTGCATGTACGGCTTGCCTTCCTTCGGATCCGTGTTGAGGCGCCACAGCGTCGTGCCGCCTCGTGCGTACGCCAGTGATCTGTCCGTTTGATACAGACCGTCTGCGATACCTGTGGGCTTGGGCTGGGGCGTCGCTGGTTTCTCCGTTTCTCCGTAGATCTCCAGTTCCCGGATCGCGGGGCTGTGAGTGTAGTACCCGGTGATCGCCAGCTCGACCGTACGGCAGAGCGTCGGGGGAATTGGGACGAGAAGCAGTCTGTCCGTGTACTGCGCGTTCGTTACGTTCTTGACCATCTCACCGTCGCAGAGAACCTGGAAGTCCCTGGGCGAGTAGCCGTGTTGCACGTACCCGAGTATCCGGATTGACGTGACTTTGGCCTCATCGATCATCTCGACCCGGAGACGGTAGAGCTTCTTGCCGTTTTCTTCGTCCCAGTACGTCGCGGGATCCCCGTCGATCGCGGCCTGATCTCCGTGCGCGGCGCCGTCCTTCTCCAGACCGTCCGGGCTTGTGGCTTTGCCGCCGATCGCCAAATTGTCGGAGAGAGCTGAGAGCCCGAGGAGGCTCGTCGCTTTGGCGGCAACAACCGGATCGGGACAATGGGCGATGACGTGCTCCAACGCAGCATTGGCCTCGAGGGGCGCCCGGGCGCCAACGGTTTCTGCGACCCCGACGACCGCAGCCGCCGCTTCGTTGACCAGCTCCCGGTTGGCCAAGTGTACGAGCGCCACGTCAAGTGCCTTCCTGGACCGGACTGCGTGCAGCGCTCCCAACAGGGCGCGCTTTTCTTCCGTCCGTGGAGCCGCAGCGATGGCACGCCCGAGGGTGTCAGCCAGTTCCCCCGGGGACCGTTTGGTGGCCTTTTGGGCGAGGGCCGCAATGCCTCTTGACGCCAGCACGCAAACACGCAGGTCATCGGACTCGGTGGCGGCTGACAACAGAGCGTCGAGGGGGCGTGCGTCCTCCCAGTCGGACAATTCGCGGATCGCGGAGATTCGGACATCCGCTTCAGTGCTCCTGGTCGCATCTTGAAGCACGGTGAGTGCCTCGTCTCCCCCGAACGTGCCGATGGCGGCAAGCAGAGATGCTTTCTGCGGGCCCTGCGAATCAGTGATCCTGCTGAGCAGGGGGGCAAGTGTGGCTTCCCGTCGGCAGATGGAGACGAGGGCACCCTCTATCCTGGGGCGATCGGAGGCCTTCGCCTCGGCCAGCATGGCGATCAGTTCCCCACATGTCCCTGCATTACCCAGTACTCCCAGGGCTTTCAGCGCTTCCGCACGTGTTGCCTGGCTCTTGTCGCCGGCAAATTCAACGAGGGCGGGTGCCGTCTCCTGTGCATGGCGGGCCGACAGGGACTTGATCAGGTCGCATCTCACGTCTTCGGGCGCAGCCTTCGATGCAGCGACGATCGCCACGTTGACATCGTCTCCACGCAGGCGTGACAGAGCCGCCACGATCGAGCGCTTTGTATCCCCGTCGGCGTTGGTACTCAGTCTAGCGAGAACCGCGACCATTTGCGCGTTCCCGAGCTTGCCCAGGGCGACGGTTGCTGCGCGTTGGACCCCTGGTTGACTGCTTGTGCTTGCCTTCTCGATAGCGGATAACCCGGCAGGATCACCACGGTCTCCAAGCAATGCGATGACCTGTTCCTGCAACACCGGAGACAGCGTCGAGAGATGCCCGGCGATCGCCTGGGCAAGCTTCGGCGGGAAGGCCGTGCGCAAGGCCCGGACGGCTGCCCGTTGCAGGTCCGGATCGTCACCCGTCAATGCTGTCAGCACGGCGTCGCCTCCCCTTGAACCCAGCATCGTGACGTGCGCGGGAAACGCGGCCAGGCGAATGTGTCTGGTCTGGTCTGGCTTGATCAGTTCGGCCAGCACGCGTGCTCCTGCCTCGGTCTTCCCGTCGCGTATGAGTCCTTTGGCGCAGAGCAACAGGGCTGCCCCGTGCCGTCCGTGCAGCGCATTGGAGGTCTGGGGCACTGCGGAGAGCGCAGCGAGGGCGTCGTTCCCCCCGATGGCTCCGAGCGCGTCAAGCGCGGCGCCGGCTGTTTGCATATCGGTGTTTGTTGCCAGCTTGGTCAGCGCAGCCAGGGCCTTCGTGTCGCCTCGCTTGCCCAGGGAGTTGATGAGCCCGACGCGTGCGGCCCCGGATGCGTTGACCAGCGCAGCGCGCAACGCGTCCGTAGCCGCGTTGTCGGGGATCCGCTCCAGGGCGGCGCGGGAATGGACTGCGAGGTCCGCATCCGCCAGTTGCGCGGCCAATGCCGGGACCGTTGCGGCTGTTCCAAGGATTGAGAGCTGTTTGCATACGAAGGCCTTGCAGTCGACGGATGCGTCGCTCGAGAGCATTGCGGCAAGATTGGTGGCGAGCATGGCACCGAGATCGGCGTTGGTCGACGAGGCGAAGACCAGCCTCTCGATGCTCACAAGAGCAGCACGAGTGTCTCCAAAGGAGTACTGCGACACGTCTCTCAACATGCGCTCGATGTCGGTCGTCTCGGGCAGTGTCGATGCCGCGATGGTGACCTTGCCCGTGGCAGCCCACTCCGCGCCGCGTAACAACAGCGCCCTGAATCCTGGGGACTGCATGGCAGCCGCATTGTGCCCGAGCGTCAGGTTAAAGCACCTGCCCTTGCCGAACCGTGTGATTCGCGCAACCGGCTCATCCTGACCTGAACCACGCTTCTCTTCAGCCGAGAACGCGGTGGCGAGAGCGGTCGGTTCTCCCGTGACGGCCATCCGGTGCCAGAGCTCGTCGGTCGTGTGGAAGGACGTCAGTCCCTCTGTGATCGGATGGTCGGCAGCCAGCCTTACCTCGAACTCGTGCATCGGGCCGTGGCCCGTGCCTTTGCCCCATGTGGCGCCGATAATCTGTTGGAACTCGGTCCACTCTCCGAACATCGTTCCTCCCGCGTGGACCACCACGATTCCACCCCCGTTCCGGACGTAGTCAACGAACGCTGTCCGTACCGATTCGGGCCAATCTCCCACGCCTGCCTTCGAGCCGAAGTTGTTCCAGTTGCTGAGCAGTGCGTCGTGTCCCGCGAGGAGCGCAGCCGTACAGGTCTCGGGCTTCTCGATGACGGTCACAGCGAAGCGTCCGCTGTTCCCCAGAATGGACGTGAGAACCGGTGTCGTTTCTTTCCAGTTGTGGTTGTTCAGCCCGGTGAGAATTAACACGCGCACAGGAGACGCATCCGCCCCGGGCAGGGCAAGCACCTGGGGGAGGATCGCGACGAGCGTGGTGAGAACGGTCCGTCTTGCCAGCGCGGGCATGAGATGACTCCTTCGCGAGATTGTCATCCGGTTCCAGCAGCATCTGCAGAGCACCAAAATCTGGCGACGTGTCTTGCTGGAAGGCAGTATTGAGGGCACCGGTTATTCTGCCTCTGCCGGGAACGCGTCGTGATGGAAGGCGGGCGCATAGCCATGATCTGTGCACCAGCGTACCGCTGTTTCCATTCGCTCAAAGTGGTCCGGGATGTAGCCGCGGTAGAAGGGGAACGAATACTGCTCGTGCGACGCCAGGCTGACGAAGGGGCCGCAGTGTGGATTGGTGATTCTCGAGTCCAGGCGTTCGAGGATGGCGGCTTTCGTCTGGAGGTTGCAGCATACGTCGCCCTTCAGGAACATCACGTCGTGCTCGAAGTCGTACAGCCGACGGTTGCGCATCAGGTACTCAGAGCGCTCGGCATCCACCGAGTAGCCGATGTCCCGGATCCAGTCGTCGCCCTGGGGCCAGAGCTTGCCGGACGACGTCCTCAGAAACGCGCCTGCGAACACGCGCATGCCGCGCTCTCGCAGGACCTTGAAGCAACCGGGTGAGACCATGGCCCAGTGAATGACGCTCGGAGGACAGAATGTGCGCTCGGATGCGAATCGGGCGATCTCAGCCCTCACGGTGTCGTAATCGTGGGCAAGCGTGGCTGGAGCAGCATACTGATACGGACGGTTGGGGAACTCTGACTGCGCGTGGAAGGAGAGCTTCAGCCAGTCCGCGTTGTCGTCCCACTCGTTGCGGTAGGTCGTGGGCATCTGGTCGATGGTGAATTTGGGCTCTGCCTCGTCGTGATCGTTTCGGAAGAAGATGTTGAGCACGAAACGGGTTCCGTATGTCCGATGCATGGCGCGCAGTTTGTCGAGGTAGAAGCAGTCGAAGATGGAGGGGTGCCGGTTCTTCCAGATATCGTGCAGGAAGAACGCGTGGTCGTCGATGAAGAAGCCGTACCGTTTCGCCGGATTTGGGTCGCAGACGACGCGGACAGAGTGTGACTCTGCGCCGCGGATTCCCGACGTGGTGGCCGTGATGTCCGTCACTCGCTGGGTCAGACTTATGTCAGCGCGGAACGCCGTGCCTTCGCGCACGGCTGTGACGCCGTTGACGTGGACGGGATCACCCACACCTGCCGTGCCGAGGACTGTGACTGCGAGTTCGTCAGAGGCAGGGCGGTCGTTTTGCTGCGTGAGTACAGCTCCATGCATGGGAGCAGTGATCTGGAGCATGATGCGTCTCCTTTTTACGACGACTCTTCCCGCCGGAATCCGCAGTGAGGACACCGCGACGACCACTTGGTACGCCGCCTGTGGTATTCGACTCACAGCACTCGGAGGGCATCTATCGCTTACACGAAGCTGCAGTAGATTCTGACTACTCGAAAGTAACGTCCACTCAGGATGAAACAACCCTGGTCGACCCCATATGCTATGGACCACACAACCCAGCAGAGGAAATTCCCCGTGAAGACTTGGCGAGTCGGCAGTGTACGCATTTGTGACGGCGTTCGCAGCAATCCTGAGTGGGTGGCCAGAACGCATCGCCTGCTCAAGCGCTTCCACGCTCAGAATGTGGAATGGGATGTCCCCTTCTCTCAGGGGGAAGGCTGGAACTTGCTAAGTGGGACCCGCCGTGATTTTGAGGACGACTCGCCTCCCGACGTGGTCATCTCCGTGATGCAATTCGACGGGCTGGACGCCTGGATCGTGGCACCCAAAGAGGAACGTTCGGGGGCTCTGGTCCTGCAGCCCTACCGCTGGACCGTTCGGCGAGACGCGCAGCGCCTGCGCCGGAATGAGGACACCGTCTGCCAGACCGCGGTGCAGTTCGAGGCGATCCGCGGCTGCCTGCACCGGTGCTGCTATTGTTCCATGACCAAGGTCATCATCATACCGGTAAACCCCGAAGCCGTCGTTGAGCATGTTGACCTTTTGATGGCCGAGCATCCCGGCCAAACGCTTTTCAAGTACGGCGCCAGCACGGATGCGCCGTGCTTCGAGCCGGACTACGGCATCTCGCGGATGCTGGTAGAGCACTTCGCGGAGAAGTCACGAGAATTCCTGATGCTGTTCACCAAGAGCGACAATGTCGATTCCCTTCTCGACCTCGACCATCGCGGTCGGACGATCATGTGTTGGAGTCTCTCTGCTCAGACCGCTGCATCTGAGGTGGAGCCCTTTACTCCGAGCACATCGGAGCGCATCCAGGCTGCGGTCAAGTGCCAGGATGCAGGCTATCGGGTTCGCTTCCGCTTCTCGCCCATCACACCCACGGACGGCTGGGAGACGGAAACCGAAGCGATGGTGCGCGAGATCTTTGATTCCGGCCTCGCGCCTGATCTGATCACGCTTCGCACTATCGGCTGGTTTCCCTACGACCAGTTTGTCCGGTCCATGCCTCAGATGACCATTGACCCGCATTTCCGTGCCATCATGACGCAAGCTGCTGCGGATGAAGCCATCCCGGTCACCCGATTCCAGCCTCTGCCGGAGGCGGCTCGAGTCGAGATTTACACGCACGTGGCAGGTCTGCTCCGCCAAGTCAGCCCTAAGACGCGCATTTCCCTCTGTTGGGAGACCCCGGATGTATGGGCCGCGATGCAGGAATTTACCGGCATGACCCCCTCAGGCTTTGTCTGCAACTGCGGCCCGAACTGCGCGCCCCCGAACCCGTTACTGTCAGAATCAACCTGAGGCCCGATGACCCACATCTCTCATAAACTTGGGGTGCGTCGAGCCTTGCTTTCGCAAGCGGGTGCTGTGGTGACCACTGCCCCGTGCGGTGAGAGCGAGGATCGGCGTGCCCCAAGTTTACCCAACGGGTGGGCATTGCCTTTTGGTCTCGGAAACACCGTGTCTCGCCCGAGGATCGACCACTGATTCTCAATGGTCTCTGCCAGAGTGAGAAACAAACGCCAAAGTGTCCTGCCCATGAGAAATGCGGGCCAAACGCCCGCCTTTACAGCGAACTCCACTGGAGAACGGCAGATGCCAAGCTCGATCGATAGTGATGGACTGCGTGGGAGTGTTCGAGGAAAGCGTCTGGGGGTCGCGGTTACCCCGGCCATGTGGACGCCGGGGGTCGGTTGTCTTCTGGATCAACTCGTGGAGTGGGGCGATGTACGCGGCTTTCTGGGCCTGGAGCACGGCTTGCGTGGCGAGCTGCAGGCCGGCGTCACTTTCGACAACTACACGGATTCCCGTACCGGGCTGCCTGTGTTCAGCATTTACGACGACCGACACTCGTTCCCGATCCACTTTCTGGCCAGCGTCGACGCCGTCGTCTTTCATGCCCAGGATATCTCGCATCGCGCTTACAGTTACAAGCAGGCCCTGGCTCACGTTCTGGAGGACTGCGCAGCAACGGGCACCGAACTGATCGTGCTCGACCGGCCCGCGCCTCTTGGACACCTGCCCCCCGCCGGGATTGCCGCCCGTCAGTACTTCCCCCTGTCCCTGCCGATGGTGATCCCGTTGACGTTGGGGGAACTCGCGCTTTGGCTGCGCGACGTTCGGGGGTTGGACATCAATCTGAACGTGCTGCCGGTGCGGGAATGGCGGCGCCAGGATGGCTGGCCCGGCCATCGTCTGCCGTGGATCCCTCCCTCGCCGAATATCCCGACTTTGGACTCAGTCTATGCCTATGCCTGCACTTGGATGGTCCAGTCTACCAATGTCAGCGAAGGCCGCGGTACTTGCAGACCGTTCGAGTATATCGGCGCACCTTTCGTGAATGCTCAAGCGTTGACCGATGCCCTCAGCCGCCATGCGTTGTCGGGCGTGGCCTTCCGCGAGATCTGCTTTGCGCCAACCTTTGGCAAGTTCGCCGGCGACGTCTGCGCGGGCTGCCAGATGGTGCTCCTGGACCGGCGCGCGCTTGATCCGGTCCGCGTCACGTGTGCTGTGCTCAAGGAACTCGCCCGGCTGCATCCGGACGAGCTGACGCTGGACAAGGGCTTCGACAGGCGGATGGGCCTGGGGTGTTGGACCCGGGAACGACTGGCGACGATGGACGTCGACGCTTACCTGGAACGTTCCCGGGACGACGGGGGCCAATTTGCCGAAGAGACGCGACCGCACCGGCTCTACGACGAGTGATTGATGGTCGCACGCGGGGTTGCACGATTGGGCGGTTGGACGCCCGGCCTTGGGGTCGGTTGTAGGCGATGGGGCTGCCGGGGCTCTACTTCGGGACCTGCCAGACCGTTCCGGCGATGTGGGTGATGCGGTTGTCGCCGGTGAAGTAGTAGATCGTGAAGATGTTGCCGTTCTGAAGTTGCGTACTGCGCGGGTAGCCCAGGTCGTATCCCCCACCGTCATTGCGGAGCACGATGGTGTGCTCCGTGTCCCAGGTGAGTCCTTCGTCGTTCGAGAGCACAGCCCGGATGCCGAAGGGCGCGTGCCGGTAGCCGTAGGTGAGGAGTGCCCGTCCATCTTGGAGCTTGACGAAGCCACTGGGGGGATGCCCGACGATGCCGGAAGGGCGTGATGTCCATGTGACGCCGCCGTCGCGGCTCACGCCTTGCCACATCTGGTCGTCTCCCCCCTCCACTCGAGTCAGCACCCAGATAGCGCCGTCGTCCGTCTGCTCAACCAGCGTTTCCTCGGTGAACTGCAGTTTCTCGTCGGGGTCGCCCATGACGCGGTGCGTCTCCGCGGTCCGTCCGTCTGCTGTCAGAGTCACGAACACATCGCCGCTGTCCTTCCCGTCTGCGCGTACCATGAAGGCGCGGATGACTCGTCCGTCCCGCAACTGTGTGTAGGACCACGGTGAGGAGCAGGATGTCCAGGTGTCGAGTGCGGGGATGGGGTGCTTCTTCCAGGTCTTACCTTCGTCTTCACTGCGCCGCATGAAGCCACCGCTGTTGGTGGAGAACCAGCCCTCCCGTGTCGCGCCCTGGGTGGCTGTTCGCACCTTCCCTTTGAATTCGGCGAGGCGCTCGGGAGGATACCATTTGCGCCAGTTCTGATCAATGCGAACAAGCGATCCGTCACGCATCTTGAAGACGGGGCCGAGGCGAGCGTCCTGAGCAGTGCCGGGGATGCCGGCGACATCCCTCCAGGTGATGCCGCCGTCTTCGCTTGCCATCCGAGCGTATGTGCTGTCCAGCGTGCGGTAATGAGTGCGGGTTGTCTTCTTGGAGAATGTGGTGTATAGCGTGCCGTCGCTGGGGTCGTGGCGAAGAGAAGGGAAGGGAGCATAGACCTCTTCCTGTTTGAAAACGACGACGTTCTCTGCCGTGGACAGGGCAGGGGTCTGTGCCCGTGCCGCTGCCTTTCCGTCAGTCCAGGTCAGCCAGTCCCACAACGCCTCGCCCGTGCTGCGGCTTGCGCCTGCACCGATGCTGACACGGTTGCGCCTCCTATGGGCTGGGAAGGTGAAGGCGCCGCGTCCCTGGATGGCGGGAACGGTGTCCACTGTGACGGTGACGTCCGTGCCACGGATATCGACGCGGTATTCATGGAACGTGTCGGTTGTGTCGAGGGCGTGGGAGAGGCCCGCGTGGTGGAGTTCAATACGGTCGGTATAGAGGGTCAGGATGTCCTCATGCACGCCGTCACTGAAGCTGAGTGAGACACCGGCGAGGCCGCTGCAGGCGATGACCTTTACACGGGCACGGACCGTGCTGCCGACATCAGGATGCGCATACCAATGGCGCTGGGTGACCATCATGTCGCCTTTGGTCGTTCCCTTGTCCACAACATGCAAACAGCCATCCTCTATGGTCGCCGAGACGTGAGGGCGACCAGCGGGCAACGGAGCCGAGGCCGATGCATCCTCGAAGTCGTCCCGTCCCCAGTGCGGTTCGGCGGTCGTGATGACCGTACTCAGCAAGAGACCGAGGATGGGAATACGGAAGAATTGTTGCATGATGAACCCCCTCGGTGGGATGAGCAGTTGAAGAGCCAGGAGACGTTGGAACAGTGCCACAAGCAGGCAGGTGTGTCCAGTTCGCAGCCCCGAGTTCCGGTTCGAGACGACTGACTCATCCCAACACCGGACTTACCGCCAGCACGGTGGGGCCTTCTGCCCCTTCGTGTTCACCATGCCGAAACGGTTCCGGCTTTACTTTCGTTTCGATCGTGACCTGCTGCGGAAGCTGCCGAAACTTGCCTGGGAAACAGTCCTGGAAGTCTACCGCGCCGTGCTGGATCGGGACGACGTTGCGCCCGGCATGGTCGCGGGCATACAGACGCACGGTCAGCTCAGCAACTGGCACCCGCACATCCACGCGCTGGTCACCGATGGTGCGTTCACCGGGGACGCTACGTTCATCCCGCTGCCCGACGACCTTTCCAGCACGCCGTTCCTCAAGATCTGGGAGTCGAAGGTCTTCAGGCTCCTGCTCGCAGAAGGCAGGATCACTGAGGACGTGGTCGACCAGATGCGGTCCTGGAAGCACTCGGGATTCTCGGTTGACAGCCAAGCGAAGGCGGAAGATCACCCAGCATATCCCCGACCCCGGCATGCAGATGATCAGGTACAACGTGCCCGGCGACGTTTTCGCGCTGGCACAGGAGCTGCAGACGGGCGGGCTAGCCATCCTCTTGTGTGATCTCATGCCACGGGAACTGCTGAGCACAGTGGATGACGGCGAGGACATCGATTTGGTCGGGCTTGATGAAGTAGATGATCCGGTACGGTCCTTCTATCACCTGCCGGATCTGGGGGATGTCAAGCTCAGGGACGGAACGGCCTGAAGCCGGGAACGTCGCGATCTGCTGAGACCGCCGAGTGAGCCGATCGATGGTGCGCCGCGCGTAGACCTCGGACGTGTGCCCGATGTAGTCGTAGATGCCGTCGAGGTGATCGATGGCATTCTCTGTCCAGTGGATCTTCATTACGGAAGGTTGTACTTGCGCCGCACTTCGCGCACGTCCCGTGTTCTGCCAGCCTCGCTGTCAGCCATCCCGGCCTCGATTGTCTGGCGGACGAAGATCTCGTGCATGAGATCGTCCCAGGAGGAGCGTTCCGGCAGGCTGTCCACCAGCTTGCGCGCATCTTTCTTCGTCATCGTAGCAGGCATGTTGGGGTTTCTCCGTATCCGTGATCGGATTCTAGGCAAATATGCCTCGCAAGTGGCCGGGAATCAACGTCGCACGAATGGGGCCTCGAGGGACTGTCCCCAGTGACCACTTGGTTCAGGTCGCGTACTCGATTGCATCCGACCATGTGCGCACGCGCGAGCTGCGGGCATTGGCCAAGTCTGCCTCCTACCTCGGAGCGAAGACCGCAACGGTGGTCACTGCCAACGAGGAAGAGACAATCGCAGTTGACGGCGTGCCCGTGCGGGTGCTGCCTATGTGGAAGTGGTTGCTCGCCCCATTGGGCGAGCCCTGAAGGTCTTCTGAGGCAAACGTTCCCGTGCCCTTATTCGGACTGCATTTGTCTCCCGAATGTCGTGACACATTTCTAACCCAGTCCTTTGCTTGATCCGCCAGCCCCACCTATCTTCCTCCCCGTAGCTGGAAAGCAAGTTCCTATCAGTTCGCCCGGCAACGCACCCAGATTGGCGCCACCTGGCTCGGGTCGAAGGCGCGAACGTGCGTGGGGCGCGAGGAAGGCGCCTGGATTGTCCAGGCACATCTTCCGTGGGACGTCCTGCCATGCCGCGAGGCCCTGATGAGCGGCGGGTGTCGTTTTCAGATATCCAGGTTTCGCTCCAAGACGGGGGAACTGCTGCAATGGTCACCGACGGCCGGCAAGAATCAGGTGGACCGCCTCGATCTGTTCGGGACGCTGACTGGGACTGCCGACAGATGAACGACCGCGAGAGTAGACAGCCGAGGTTCCACACGCCTCTCAGCTTCACGGTGTCGGAAGAAAAGCCGATCCTCGCGTCCAGGTACGATTACACCGAAACGACTGCTAAGCCAAACCTTGACATGCACTACGCTCTCGAGCTCGGCATCGTGCTGGCAGGCAAGGTCCGGCGCTTCCGGCAGGACATGCATTTCAGTCGTTTTGTGGGCGACGTCTGGGTGTGCGGGATGCTGGAACCGCATGGCTTCCAGGTCTTGGAGTGTCCCTGCTCCGTCGTCGTCATGGACATCTGGCCGCCGCTCCTGGCCAACCTGTATTTCCCGGAAGCGCCCAAGGTGAACTGGATGAGCCCCTTCACCCAAAGACCGGAAGACTCAGCGCTGGCCACCGAGGAACAGAGAAAGTACTGCCTCGGACTCGGTGAGAGGCTGAGTGTTGCGGTCACAAGACGTGACCCACTGCGACAAGCGCGGTTCCGCCTGCTTCTGCTCGACGCGCTGATGCTGATGATGGAAGGCGGCCAGTCGGGCACCAAAACGAGTAGCCACTACAATCGCATCTACCCCGCCTTGACGCTGGTCTGGCGGTCCAAAGAACTGATTACCAACAAACAGGCCGCTCAAGCCTGCAACGCGTCGATTGACGCGTTCAGCAGCGAGTTCCGCAATCTCATGGGGATCTCATTTGCGAAGTTCGCACTTCGCCACCGCCTGCATTCTGCGGCAAGCGGCCTGGTGAGGAGCAGCTCTCCTCTCAAAGTGATTGCGTCCGAGTGGGGGTTCACCGACGCAGCCCACCTGCACCGCCTCTTCGTCAAGCACTACGGCTGCACGCCGAAAGTCTACCGCCAGCGGTTCGAATGATACGGGGACGAAACAGCGCGCCCGAGAGCAGTGTGATCTGCACCCGAACAAGTCGCGATGTACCTGAACTACTCGGCCCAGAAGCTATTCCTCGATGTCTTTGTCATCGGCGCCAACCATGTGCCGCCAACGCCCAGTAAGGGCCTGCATCGGGGCAGTTGCGTGGAGTTCGGCTTCTCGTGCACATCAGCGCTTGGCCTGGAGGCATGCATGGCCCTGGCCACGGACGGTTCCATGCTGCATCTGCGGCGCCAGCACGGGGAACCCGTCGGAACAGTGAGCGCGCACTCACACCTGCGTATACTCCACCATGCCCCCGAACCACCCCGCTTCCGGAGTTAAGCGAGGAGGCCTCGGGGGAGTGCTTCGCATTCCCCTGAGCGGGGTGTGTGGGGTTCGACCCCCCCCACGTCCCGGCGGCTATCGTGTCAACAGCACGTCGGTCAGATCGCCGGAGCAGCCCAGAGTTCTGAGGAACTCGAGGTGGGGATGGAAGCTGCCCACGTCGCAGAGGCTATGCGCATCGCTGCCCAGGGCGATCTTCACGCCTTCCTCCAGGCAGATTTGGAAGAACTGCGGGTCGGGGTTGTTGCCGTGAAAGTTGAGTCCGGCCGCGACATTCTTCTGTTTCAGGTACTTGGCAAGCCAGCCGCAGAAGTCCCGGGACACGTGCCCCCCGCCCGATTGGCCTTTCCACATCACGCGCAAGGGATGCGCGAGGACATCAACGGGGAACTCCAGGAAGTTCAGGAGCATGCCTTTGAGGTTCGACTCCGCGACGTACATGTCCTCAAAACTGAGTTTCGGCAACCTGTGCACGCCCCCGAGCACGATGTCGAAGCGCTCAATCTCCTCGGCGCGCATCGTCGGTTGTCCTGTGAAACTGGGGTCCAGTTCAACGCCGGCCAGGATGTTCGTTCCCCGGTAGGCGGCGACTTCGCGCAAGAACTCATCCACCCGGTTCTCTTCGCGGCGATCAATGACGGGTAGACGCAGAGCCTCGCGTGGGTAGTACAGGTGCCGGCTGTGTTCTGTGAAAGAGAAGCCCTTCAGATTGAACATTTCCGCCAGCCTGACTGTGTCCGCAAAGTCCATGGACCCGTCGCTGCAGTAGGCAAAACGCGTGTGCACGTGGTAGTCGAAGAGCCCCAGCTCAGCGGGTAAGCAGAGCCGGTGTTCTTCCACGGTCACCTCACCGGCCTCGTCAATGGTTAGTTCCAGAAACCCGAAGGGCTTGTCTTTGAACCTTGGCGCGGCGACGGCCGCAACGGTATGACCCTGACCGACGAACGAGGCCTCACGCCCACCGATGCAGAAGACGAGGCCGTTCTGGTGATTCACCAGAAACTGCAGGCCAGCGACGATCCGGCGAGCCCAACCTCGACCGGGTTCGCTTACACAGTGTCCGTCCAGGCCAAACGCCATGCCCCTCGGCAGCTTGTGTTCACCCCCGGCCAGGCGCAAAGCCTACCGTTCATCGTGCAACTGCAGAAGGCGAAGTGACCAAGCCCGAGTCCGCCCTGAAAAGTCAAATTCCTTTGTCGTAAGCTCTGTCGCGATCTCTGTCGATTCTCTCCCAAGCACAGATCGCGACAAAGAGAGCGCGGAACCGGCACGCCGGAGCCGATGCCGATGCATCCTCGAAGTCGTCCCGTCCCCAGTGCGGTTCGGCGGTCGTGATGACCGTACTCAGCAAGAGACCGAGGATGGGAATACGGAAGAATTGTTGCATGATGAACCCCCTCGGTGGGATGAGCAGTTGAAGAGCCAGGAGACGTTGGAACAGTGCCACAAGCAGGCAGGTGTGTCCAGTTGGCAGCCCCAAGTCTCTTGGTCAGCCACACCGCGACCAGCTTCCGCGGGCCGAACGGAGATGGCGTGATCTGTCGATGGGGGGGCGTCATCTGCCAAGAGTCCTCCCCAATCCCCAGATCATCGCCTCCCGATTCACCGAATTGTCGCCCTATCGCGCCCCGCCTCGAGTGGCGTCCGGCGGTTTCTTCACGCGGGATGATGCCGACGCCTCAGGCTCAGCCTATATTGCGCGCATCGTGGGACGCATGGTCAGCCCGGCACAGGAGTGTCCGGAGAGCAGCAGGAGGCGATGTCGATGGAGCCGAGACTGAACGATCGGGTTTGGGTTTGGGGTGGACCGACGGCGAACTGGGGCGGGACAATGGAGGAGGATTGCCTCGCAAAGGGAGGCGAGTACTTCGGCACACGAAACGTGGTTTACGTTTACGGGCCGCACAATGACCGCAGCCTATCCCTCCTCAAGCCCTTTGACAGAGTTGTTTGCCAGATCGGTGCGAACTGCCGCAATCCCGAAGCCGTCCCTGCCGATACGGTGACTGAAGCCGAGCAGCTCAGTGCGCTTTCTCTGCGCTACCCAAACATCGCCGGGGCGATCATCGACGATTTCGACACTGGGCATGAGGCCTTCCCTGCAGCCAAGATGCGTGCTCTTCGGGATGCCCTGCGTTCCCATAACCCCGCGCTCAAACTGCACGTCGTGGTTTATACAGAGCGGAAACACGAGGGACTGGAAGACGTGTTGCCTTTTGTCGATGTGGTAACCATGTGGGTGTGGAAGAAGTGCGACTTGCCGGAACTTGACACGGGGCTGCAGACCATCCGGCGGGAGTTCCCCGGCAAGCCTGTCTACATGGGCGTGTTTCTGCATGACTACGGCGAAACCAAGGAGGCCATGCCCCTGGAGCGATTGACCTTTCAACTGGACCGGGGACGAGCGCATCTTGCTTCGGGCCTGCTGAACGGGATCATCATCCTCGGGGTCCGTGAAATCGCCAAACACCCGGAGCAGGCGGCATTCGTGAAGGACTATCTTGCCCAGCATTTCCCGACCGATCAGTAGGCGCCCCTCCGGAAGAACTCCGTTCGGGAGGCTATTCCTGGAGGGCGTGCTGTCTCCAGCCGCCGTGCCTCCCCGTGACCATACACACGCAGGAGAGAAAGTGGGCGATTGGCTTCAGGGAGCAGCGTTGTAAACGTACCGCGTCCCGTATCCCCAGTATCTCGTGTTCTGCGCTTCGTTGTAGCTCATCGGGGCTGCGTGCCCATCGACGAAGGCGAAATTCGCCCGCGCGCTTCCCCTTGAGTTGCCCCCGTGGCGGTAATGGACTTCGTACGTGCCACTACGCCGGAGAATAAACGAGCGCGCTGCGGTGCCCGCTGCAGTCCAGGGATTCATGTCGGCTACATAGCTGCCGCTACCGTAGGTCATGGTGTCGGCAATGTCGACGGTTTCCACCGGGTTCACGATGGATCCGAGCTTCACGTACCTACCGTATCCTGCCCCGTTCAGATCGTAGTTGTACCCGTATGCCTTCCGCGCATACTGCCAGCGCCGATGCAATGCCGTATTGCACTCCATCAGAGGTCCACGGCTGTTGAAGTAAGGGTAGAGTTTGCCTTCCCAGAAGTCGTCGAAGTCCCAGCCGAGGGTCTTAACCGGCGGAATGTACTCCTCGTTGTCGTCTGCATACATGACAACGGATGTCGAGAGTTGCTTCAGATTGTTGAGGCAGTGAACCGAGTGCACCTTTCTCTTGGCCTGCTGCAAGGCCGGCAACAGCATACTGGCCAGGATCGCGATGATCGCGATCACAACCAACAATTCAATCAGAGTAAATGCTCGTTTCGGATTGCCCATTATTCGCCTCGTTTCCTGTGCGGTCTTCGGAGGAATGGCTCCGTGTAGTGCTACTACTACGGCAGAATGGTTCGAGAAGAAGGGCTGCAAAGTCGGCCGTTCCCAGCGAAAGAACGCGATTCCGGCAGAATTTACGTCACCAACTACGAGTGAGCTCCGCCACCAGTATACAGGAGTTTGTAGTAAGGCACTTAGCGCAGCGGTGTGCCGTTTTCCTGCTTGTCCTAGTACCATTCTACACTACGGCGGGGAGGGAGGGAAGAAGAATGTGCACAGGTCTGCGGGACAGGCATGGGGCACTGCCTGGTGGTCTCGGTGGCACGTGGTCACTCTGCCGCGGGGGCAGACGTGCCCGAGACTGCGAGGGCGATGACGCCTGCGCGGCGCCCGGCGGGGTTGATCGTCAACCGAAGGTCTTGGGCCGTTGCTCGTGTGCCCTCGCCGGGCCACTCGTAGGCCAGGATGACCACGGAGGCATTGGCGTCAAACTGAACCCGGGCAGGCCAAAGCCGCCATCCATCTTCCTGGACGGCCGGGTAATAGGAGTACCTTTGGCCGATTCCGGCGAGCGTCGCGTTACCTTTGAGGGCCATCGTGTGCTGTCCGCCGTCGCTGGTTCTGACCGTGAGCGTGCCGACGTCCTCGCCTTTGGTCACGGACCATCGTGCTGCCAACAACACGACGACTCCGTGGCTCCCGATCAGGCTCGCTGTCGCTGTCGCTGCGTCTTTGGTTTTGGGGAAGCCCAGCAGCTGGACCTGGCTGCCTTCCTTGAGGTTGGTGCGCAGGAGTGCGCATCCTCCCCGACCGTACGACCTGTGGGACGAGATCACATACCCGTCAGTCGGGATCGCGCTGCTGCCACCGACTTTGGCCCCATCCGCCATCCCAACCACGCGGCCGTTCACAACGGTCCACTCGAGGCCCCAGCGGTTCGTGCCGGTATTGGCGTTCTCGGTGTCGGCGACGTAGAGGATCGTTTCCGCGTGACCTCGTTTCTTGTTCACACCATCGGCGGGCAATGTCAGTCCCGGGGCGGGGGAGATGAAGATGGTCTCGTCGTTTGCCGCGGCCCGAGCGACATCGCTGCCGGTCACCAGGCGCTTCGGGGGCTCTGACGAGAATGAACGCGGATTGCTCAGATCAAAGGTGATGCCGCGGAGGCGCGTGCTTCGGCCCACGGAGAGACCAGCGTCAGCGAGTACCTGTCGCTCCTGATCGTCAAGATCGTCTCCGCCCTCAAACGTCCGAGGTTGAACGTTGGGGCTGTGTCGTGAGGGTCGGCCGCAGTATAGCTCATTCCCCACGACATGGGGAGCATACGTCACCCATTGCCCCGTGCGTCCGGCGTTCCACGCATATTCTGCGGTCAACACCATGGCGTCCGCGACGCGGGGAGGGTGTCCCCAGGTGGAGCCGAGAATCGCAGCCGCTCCCGACTCGCGGGCCTTTTGGCATAGCTGCGATACACCGTCGTGACGATACCAGGGGGTGGCCCACACGGTGAAGCCTTTCTCCCGGAAGACCTCAAGCCCTCGGTAAGGGGAGGGGGAGTAGCACCAGTAGTCGATGATCGCGTCCTTCGTGAACATGGCAAGGGAGGCATCAGTCGGGCAACGGTCGCTGGCGTTGGCCGGCTCGCCGGGGAAGTCGCTTTTCCGAAGCAGCATGTCTGACCAGAATACCGGTCGGGCTCCCTTCGCCTTGAGGTGACTCGTCACGCGGTTCGCGAAGTCCGCATAGAGCTCGTGCGGTTTCCCCCCTTTGAGCTTGCAGAGCCTGGGCAGTGCCAGGCTGAACTCGTCCGTGCCGACGTGCACGTAGGGCGGTTTCTCGAACACATCCAGCAACTCGTCGAGCAAGGCAAGGAACGTGGGGTAGAAATCGGGGTGCGTCAGGTCCATCACCCGTTTCTGCCAGTCCTCTTCTCGGATCATGAACACCTGCGGGGCTCTGTCTGCATGGCCGATCGCGTTCAGGCACGGGATGGGCATGATCCCGCGCGCTTTGGACAGCGCCACGAGCCGACGCACCTGTTCCCGCGTCCACCATGGCCGGCGTGAGCATTCAGGGTGACTCAGGTACTCGAAACGAGCGCCCACCTCGAGTCCGACCATGTTGAGACCGAGCTTTGCCATGACTTCGATGGTGTCACGGGCGACGGTTTCCTCCGGTCGGTACGCCATCTGAAGGTGCATTCCTCGTAGCGCCATGTCGGGCCAGTCCGCGATCCGCATTGCCGGACATCGGAGCACGCGGCCGTCGAAGGTGGAAGCTTGGCTGTCCAGCACCCGAAGAAGTCGGCCAACCGCCCGGAACATGCCGGCCTCGCCGGCGGCCGTCAGGGTCGTTCCATCCGAGGTCAGCTCCAGGCGGAATGCCTCCGGGCCATGGTCAAGCGCTTCCCGGACCAGGCGCACGGCGTGGCCTTCACCAGAGGCGGGCGGAGTGTGAATGGCGTCCCATCCCAGGCGAGAACGAACGTCTTCGCGTAACCAGCGACAGCTGGTCGGGAACAGGTCCTCGCCAAGGAGGATCAGCGGCCCCCGAACTGTCGCTTTCCCCAACACGTTTACCTGCTTAGGGCAGGGAACCAGCCCCATTTCGGCAAGCCTGCTGCCGGGAAGAGCAGTAGGGGACGTAGCGAGCATCGTCAGCAATAGCAGCGAGTTCATTCTGTAAGCTCCTTCGATGAACTGGTACGTTACCGCATTCCTTCTCCCGGACCAACTCGGTGCCGGAGCCCATCGCAATCGGTCAGTCTCCCGGGGAGGCCGATACGCCGGGAGCCCAACCAGGCGGCACCACCGTATCCCCGCGTGACCGAGTCAGCACAGTGAGCAGCAATGCCTCAGTTACGTGTGTGGAGAACCCCAAGATGGCTCGACGGAGTCTCTCCCTCCAGGGATTTTCTGGGCCATCTGTGTCCGATGGAGGGAGAGACTCCGTCGAGCCGCCTCACATAATTGAGGGGGTACAGTGAGCAACTAGACGTGTTTGACAGGGATTCAGGAAGCGTGTACAGTCCCCATAGCATGAAAGCGCTTTCAGTTGCGTGGGTGTGAATCGGCAGAGGGGTCCGCTAATGGCTGGAGTCAGCCGGTGTGTTTCCTTACAGGGCGTTGCTCAACCCGGCCACGTGAGGACGGTGTGGTCTCTTGCCGTCCATGCGCACGGCGGATCGACGAGCGATGTGAGGCATTTGGCTAGCGTGAGGACAGCAATGAAGAGAGCAACAATGGTGGTGGCGGTCGTGCTGGGCATGGGGTTCTCAGCCCACGCCAAAATGAACATCCTGGTACTGACTGTGGATGACATGAATTGCGATTCGGTGGGCGTGTTCGGCTGCAAGGTTCCCGACACGACGCCGAACATGGACCGTTTCGCCGAAGCTGGTTTCCGGTTCCGGCATGCGCACGTCCACGCCACGAGCTGTATTCCTTCGCGCAATGTCGTTCAGACGGGGCGTTACCTCTACAACAGCGGCATCGAGGGGTTCTACCAACTGCCCAGGACAAAGGTGACGTACGAGACTACGCCGGATATCCTGCGCGACAATGGGTACTTCACGATGATCCGCGGGAAGGCGTCGCATTCTTCCCCCTACCATCCCTATCCGGCCTGGGACATCAGCTTTGATGAGGAGCTGAAGGCGAACAGGGTCAATATCCGGGACCCGAAGAGCTTCTACGACTACACGAAGAAGGGCATCGAGGCCGCGAAGGCGACAGGCAAGCCCTTTTACTACTCCATCGACATCCACGATCCTCACACTGCTCTCTACAGCTTCTCCTGCAAGAAGGGCAAGGTCAGCACGAAGCTGAACGGGCCGGACCGGGACAATCCGCCAAGCCGCGTCTTCAGGGAAGATGAGATCACCGTCCCGGGCTTCCTGCCGGACACCCCACTGTCACGCAAGGAGGTGACGGCCTACTACAACAGCGTTCGACGTGCCGACGACTCCTTCGGCAACGTGATGAAAGCGCTGAGAGACACAGGTGTCTGGGACAACACGCTGGTCGTCTTCTTCTCCGATCACGGCATGCCCTTCCCGTTCGCCAAGACAGCCATGTACTACCACAGCACCCACACGCCGCTCATGGTGCACTGGCCTGGCGTGACCAAGCCTGGATCGGTCGATGACGAGCACGTAGTCGGTACGGTCGACATCCTGCCGACGTTACTCGACGCCGCGGAGATCGGCAGACCTGCCGGATTGGACGGCCGTTCGCTTGCTTCGATCCTGAAAGGCGGCAAGCAGCGGGATCGTGAGTTTGTCTACGTGATGTACGAGGAGAATGTCGGCGGAAATCGCCAGCCGATGCGCGGGATCACCTCGAAAGACTATGCCTACATCTGCAACCTCTGGTCCGACGGAACGCGCAGGTTCGCGACGGCGACCAAAGGCATGGCCACCACCAAAGAGATGGAGCGCCTGGCCGCTGAGGGCGACACCACTATGCAGGCGCGTCTGAAGCTGTTTACCCACTCGGTCCCTGAGCAGTTCTTCGACCTAGACAAAGACGCAGATGCACTCCACAACCTTGTTGGCGACCCGAAGTACAGCGCCCTGATCGAGAAGCACCAGGCACAGATGCTCAAAACGATGGAGGCCAGCAGAGACCCGATGCTGGCGGTCTACCGGAACCGTCATGACAAGGTTGCCGTGGCCCGGTATCTCGCTACGCTGGATGCTGCCGTCAAGGCCCGCAAGTCGAAGCCGGAGCTCTACAAGCGGGGGCATGCAGCCAAGATGAAGAGAGCTTCGAAACAAGGGCAAGGAGAGCCTGAAAAAGGGAATGGAAAGTCGGGGAAATTGTCGCTGGCGGAGTTCCTGGAACGGGCGAAGAAGAGAGCGGAGAAGCGGGGCAAACCGTTCAACGTCGAGAGGAGCACCCGGCGGTATCGGGACATGAACTCGGAGTAGAGCAGACAAGGTGCACCGAATGTCTTCAAACACATCATCCATCCCGCTTCTTGCCTTCCTGGCCAGCGCAGTCCCACTGCCCCCCGTAGACGGCCGCATCCTCTGTTTGGGAGAGTCGCGATGAGACGAACAACAGTGATGATGACTATCGCCGTTGCCTCTGCTATTTTCGGGCAAGTCCCGGTCAAAGGGCCTCTTCAGCCGGCGAGCGCGGAGGAGCGTGGCCGAACCCACGTGTCAGGAGCTCGGCTTGGCGGGGCGTTCCGGGCGTCGGGGCGAACCAGACCCATGTCTCCGTCTAGCTGTGAGTCTCTGCTGTGGGACTTCAGTGAGGATAGCAGCGCGGGGGTACGCGTGGACGCCGGGGAAGGCCTAACCATGGCCTTCCGCAGCAGTGGCCAAGGCGCCGTGAGTTACGTGCTTCAGGGGCAAGAGGCGCTGGAGTTGAGTTGGTCGGAGGGGGGGCGTTACGAACTGGTCATCTCCTTGCCGCGGACGGTGGTCCTCGAGGGCAGCAGCCGCCTCATGTGCGACCTGTACGTACCGCGCGAGGGTAGCGTACCCGGAGGGATCAGTCTCGGCCTGGGAGTTCAGGGCGATTTCCGCCACCCGGGTCGCCTCCACAGCGGGGTATGGAACAGCTTGACCTTTAAGACCGAGGGCGTGGCGGTTGTTCTCGGAGCGCCGCTGTGCCTGCAGATCGAGGCGGCTGAGGCGGGCCGTGTCGCTCTCGACCGGTTGCGGCTGGTGCAACTGGAGCCGCAGTGGCTAAGCGCCAGCGGGCACGAACGCCGCTGTGATCTGCGCTGGTCGCCGCTCTACACTCACGGATTCGATCATTACAACGTCTACCGCTCGCCGCTGAGCGGGGGGCCTCAGTGGGAGGCGCTTTCGCCCTGGAGCGAGCGTGGCCACGCCACCTTGCCTGCGTACAGCGACTTCCACGCGGCCAACGGTGGCCGGTGGCGTTACCGCATTGGTGCTACCGTAGACGGCTCCGAGCACTTCTCCACCATCCGCGAGGCCGGCCCACGCGCCGAGAACGACGAGGAATACCTCGAGTCGGTGCAGTGGGCGACCTTCATGTTCAGCTGGCAGCTCGCCCACCCCTTCAGCGGCCTGGTCGAGACGAATGGTCCTCTCTTGGGGAGCCACGGCAACGTCGGCTCGCACGGTCTCAGTCTGTCCTCGGCTCCTGCGCTGATCGAGCGCGGCTACGTTGATCGCCGGGCGGCGGCCGACTGGGTGCTGCGCAGCTTGCGCTTCCTCTATTACCATTGCGACGACTACCGCGGTTTCCTACAGCACCTCATCAACGCCTACACTGGCAAATCGAGAACCGGTTTCGACACCAGCGAGACCAGCTTCTTCATCATGGGAGCGCTGGTCGCGCGTCAGTATTTCAATGGCAACAGCCCGGCCGAGACCGAGATTCGCGAGCTTGGTACCAGATTGTACCGGCGGCTTGATTATCCTCACATGCTGAGTCCGGAAAAGGGCCACGAACGGCACCTGCGCTGGGGATTCAACCCACGAAAGGTCGATCCCAATGATCCGGCGGCTGACGGGTGGTGGGGGCTCATCATCGGCTATCACGAGAGTTCCAGCAGTTATCTTCTGGGGCTGGGGTCACCGACGTATCCGCTGCCCGTGGAGTGTTGGCACGACGGCTGGGTCAAGCATGCCATCAATGGGCGAAAATACTACGGCTACCGACACTGGGTGGGCAGCAACGAACGCTCGCTCTTCCTGGACACCATGAGTCACCTCGGCATCGACCCGCACTATCGCGACAACAATACCCAGTACTTCGCCAACGCTGCCAACGTGGTGCGGGCGCACCGTGAATACCACATCGACAACCCCAAAGGCCACCGCAACTATGGTCCCGATGAGTGGGGGCAGAACGCGATTGTTCTTCCGGAGACCGGATACACCCATGACAAAGTCATGCGCAAGGACAACGGCAACATCTCGCCGCTCGGGCCATTGCAGGTCATGCCTTACGCTCCCGACATTTGCGTCCGGGCCAGTCGTCATCTCTACAACACCTACGGCAGCAGGATCTTCAACGCCTTCGGCTTTACCTTTGGCTTCAACGCCACTGACAACCGCTTTGCCGGCTTCGTCAGCTCGATCGACTCGCAGATGATCCCAGGCATGATCGAGAACGCGCGCACGGGCTTGATCTGGCGACTGGGGGCAGCCAACCCCGAGATACATCAGGCGCTTCGACGCATCAGGGCTACCTACCATCCCAAGGCCGGTCTGCGCCTGGCGATCTACCATCTTGAGCAAGAGGATTACGTGGGCTGGCAGGGCTTCTCACTGTTGGACGGCCGGGAACCGGCGGCGTCGCCGGAGGTGGTTTCCACCCCGCGGGACCACTGGCGTGACCGCGAGCAGGACTATGCCCACCGCTACCGCGGCGCTCTGGTGATCCGCGAAGGGGGCGAGTACCGTTTCTTTGTCGAGGGAGGAAACGACAGTCGTCTCCTGATCGACGGCCAGGTGGTGGCGTCGCAGGGCAAGCTGGGACCGTATGGCGGCCGATGCGAGGGTAAGCTGAAGCTGGCGGCCGGAGTGCATGCCTTGCAGCTGGAGTGGCTGCGCCGAGAGTGGCGAGCGAAGGTGAGCTTCGAGTGGGACGGGCCGGACAGCGGAGGCAACCGCGAACGCGTCCCGGTGCGCTCGCTGCGTACGGAAGTGGACTGCAACCTGCCGCCGCAATGGTACGGGGCTCAGCGTATGCCCCTCTGCCCGGGACACCCCGTGGACGCACTCGTTTTCTGTCGCGACCACGACGACGACCCAGTGCGGATCACAGCCCGGGGCCTGCCTCCATGGCTTCAGTGTCAAGACCTTGGCGATGGTAGAGCGAGATTGCACGGCCACGTCCCGCCAGAATGGGGCGGCCCTCTCGAGCTTTTCCTCCAGGCCGACGATGGACGAGGCCAGACGGACTGGCCTCTCCTGCTCGAATCAGAGCGGAACAGGTAGCACATCGGGACTCACGGGGGTAGCCTGTAGAAGCTCGGGTGACTGTTCTATTCACGCCGCGTCAGCGTTGGCCGACCACATCACGGAAGGGAGAGCAGGATGAGAGTAGCCCTATTTGACAGCGTGTCGTCGAGGATCGCGACCGGAATCACTGTATGTGGCTTGGTGTCGATGATACTCGCGACAGGACCGGCCAGAGGCCAGCAACAGCCAACGGCTGGTGTGGCCATTGACCTTCTCACCCGCGTGAGCCTGCCGGATGGCGTGGTGGCCGGTGAGTGGTCGAAGCAGGGCGCGGAGCTGCGCGTCAATACCGCGGTCCCCGCGCGTTGCGTACTGCCCTATGATGTTCGAAGCGGGTATGACCTGGACGTGGCGTTCACCCGCATCAATGGTGAGGACTCGGTCGGGATCATCATCCCTGTGGGTGCCGGACAGTGCATCGTCAATCTCGGCGCGTTCAAAGGCGAAGCTCACGGCATCGCCATGATCAATGGCAAGAAGGCGCGTGCCAACGAGACCACCGTCCGCCCCGGTAAGCTGAGCAACAACCGTCGTTACCGCGTTCAGATAGGTGTCCGGCTCGACGGCGGCAAGACGACGATCGCGGTCGACCTCGATGGTGGGAAGCTGATGCGCTGGTCGGGCAAGCAGTCAGCCCTTACACTGGTCGGACTCTGGCGGATCCCGTCCAAGACGCGCGTGGCCTTGACAGCACACAAGAACACGACCGTTTTCCACCGGGCCCGGTTACGGCTGATGGCGGGTGGCGCCGTCGCGCCCGTGGCCAAAGTGCGCCCGGCCCCGGCGCGACCGTCACGACCAGATGCGGCCAGCGGACTGAAAACGGTCGAGTTCGAGGGCAGGAAGTGGGTGGCCGGTCTGGCCAAGCGCGCGACCGTCGAGAAGTACAGAGGCAAGACAGCCCTGCACGTTGTCGGTGGCGAATCGGCCTACGTGTACTTGCCGGATGTCGAGTTCCAGGATGGCGTCATTGAGGTCGATATCGCTTCACCGACCTTTTCCGGCGTTGGCTTCCGTGGACGCCAGGGCGGCACGCGTGTCGAGAAGCCCTACTTCCGGCCGCAGAACTCCAATACGGAGAAGCACGAGAAGACCGTGCAGTATGCGGTGCTCGGCCGGCCCGACGGCGGGTGGCGCTACCTTCGCACCAACTTCCCCGGCAAGTACGAGGCCGGCGCCGACATGAAGAAAGGCGAATGGTTTCACGCCCGCTTCGAGATCCAGGGCGCCACGCTGAAGATCTTTGTCAACGACGGCCCGAAACCGGTGTTGGTCGTCGAGAAGATGCTCGATGGCGTCAGCAAGGGAACGATGGGTGTGTGGGCCTACAACGCGTACTTCGCAAACTTCGAGTACAGGGCAGCGAAGTAACCGAAAGACGCTGAGGTCGCCGCGCCACACCTGACAAGATCCTCTCATGCTGAAGTCCTCTACGACAGACTGCGCGTGCACGTGGGGCAGGTGATTCGCGATCTGAGTCGTCGGTATGGCGTCAAGCTCGCCTTGACGGAAACGGCTCGGAGTTCCCCCACGACCCCTTCTACGACAGGCCCGGACCGTGCCGGATCCACGTCGTTCGCAGCACGTTCAGAAACGCAGGGAGGCCGAAGTGACCACATCGTCCCGCAGCCCCGGTCATCACCACTCTGAGCGGAACCGACAACCCAACGGTCCGCGATCCCGTGGATCCATTTGCGGCGGGGCTGGCACGTACGGAGGGCCATCTGCCAGATCCGCTGCCTCTCTTCTCGCCTGCCTCGTGGCTCTCGGTGCTGGGCACGTCGGCGGGGCCGGCGAGGCCGAGAGACTCCTCACCGGATTCGAGATGGAGAGTATCCCGAAGACCGCGTCGCCGGTGGCGTCGAAGATCAAACGGGGAGACGCGACCGAGGGCCGGTCTGCCCTCGAAGCCAAGTGTTACAAGAGAGACTACTCGAAATGGGTCCCCTACAAGCAGGCTCGATACAAAACTGCCTGGGACGGTGTGATTCCCTGGACGCACAAGATGATCAACTGGTTACCGCCGGACGTTGCGCGATTTACCGCGTCAATGCCGACCGGTGCGATCGTTTTCAGTTCGCTCCGGTTCATGCGGGAGTCCATTTGCGGTGATTGGTCGGGCTACGCATTCCTGCGGCTCGACCTCAAATCCGATGCAGCCAGAAGGGTACGCGTCATTATCGAGGACGAGGAGGTCGAGCCCCCGGTGGTGAGCATCGTGTCAGTCCCGCAGGGGGACTGGGTCACGGCTGAGGTCAATCTGGGGAGCGCTGTCGCAGAGCGGAGTCTTGACCTGAGGCGAATTGTGAACCTCACCATCCTGGTTGAGACCGGTTACCATCACAGGCAAAGCGCAGCCGGCGTGATCCTGCTCGACAACATCCGCATCGGCCGGAGAGGCTCCCGGGCCGTGCTCCCGGTCGTGCGAGACGCGACGGGCGCCGTGCTTCCCGACATCTACAGACACACGTCGAAGCCGCCCGGGTTACCCGCGCTGCCTGTCACCCCGGACCATGCTCCTCTCGCTGTCGAGGCGCCCATCGTCGTCGATATGAGCGACTGCTTCGCCAGGGATGACCTGCTCTACATCAGGGACGGGATGCCCAAACTGGTGAGCGTCAGCCCGGTCGGGTTCATCGGCGCCTTCGACAACGGCCGCATGATTGTCGGCTGCATGCTGGGGAAGACGAAGGGGGCGGCTGTGCGCCCATCCCAAGTGGTGACCAAGCAGACGTTGGACGGCGGCCGGACCTGGGACGTCGTCCCGCTCGAACCTGTCTACAACCCCGACCACGGGACATCGCACGGCAGTGTCATTGACGAGACAGGCAGCTGCGTCCTGTTCTCGTCTCTCGGCTGTGCGGGCGGCGGGGCTTGGTTCCCCGCCCCGCGCGTGTGGGGACTCAGGACGTTCTTCACGGGTGAGCAGGGATGGCAACGCAAACTGTGCCTCGACTACCGCAACAGCAGGACAGAGGGGCTCCTCGACTGTGAGGCGCGCCACTGCACGGCCAACGGTTCCTGTATCCGGCTAAGGAGCGGCAGGATGTGGGCATCGCTCGGCTTCGTCGGCCGGCTTGGCTACACCGCGGTCGCCGCGAAGTTCTCCGACGACGGCGGCGCAACATGGCATTCCTGGCGCGAAGGCAAGCACGCGGCCGTCCCGGGCTCGGCGGACACGAGCAAGGTGCGCTACGGCACTTATGGATACCCGCGGAACTGCGTCACGCGCTACGGCGACGGGATCGCCGTCGTGTGGTCGAATGAACACGGCATCTACTGGAACCGTCTCGATGGCGACATCTGGACCGGAGCGGAGCGCGTCGACCCGAAGGGCGAAAAGCAAGCTCTGAGCGCTGACCTCTATGCTGTCACTCTCGGCGAGAAAGACGTGTTTGTGACCGCCACGCAGATCGGCGGCGTCCTGCACTGGGACGGTACGTCGTGGGCACGGGAACCGATCACGTGTGCGCCCCAGAGCCCACTCGCGGTGTCGGGGGACAGAGTCCTTGCGTTCTCGGCAGAGAAGCATGGCAAGGGTTTCAACCTCTTGTGCTACAGGCGGAGTGCTCAGGGGGAATGGTCCGAGGGAGACATCCTTGCGGTGGAAGACGTCCCGCTGAGCAAACGTTGGCGTGGCGGGAAGCACAAGCGAGCGCTGGTCGCTCAGCCCTACGCCCCGCCGAACTTCGTGCCGATCGCCTGGGCCACGGACGACGCAAAGCCCGTCATCAAGGTTCTCCGCGTACCCAGCGTTCCGCGCTAAATGGCGCGCCACATAGGTAGTGGCTCTCCATCAACGCAAACGCATGGACCTCAACACTGAATGGCGTCACGCTCCATGGCACCCGGGGACCGCCATCTGTCGCCTCCTCAGAACGTCCGTTGCGGATGCAGACGACTTGGGTTTCGGCCGACCCGCACATTGCCGCCGCTCTCTGGCGCGCGCGAGAACGCTCTGAGTGGCTCTGTCACGCGAGGGCCTCTACGAAATCTGCATACGCGATGGTGCTGCCATAGTGATTCTCGAAGTACCTCGTGCCCCAGCGTGTGGCAACACGTTCGGCAAACGTGTCGGGGCATTCGCCGCCGAGCGTGGCATCGCGCATGAGGAAAATGCGATACCCGTGCGGGGCCATGGGCTCAATGCCGCCGGGGGCGATACTGATCCCGAACATCCAACAGGGGATGATGTCTCGTTCCGTGAACGCCTCAAAGGGATGAGGGCGCTGATCGTTGTAGAGGAAGTGCAGGCATCGCCATCCCTCAAAGTCGAGACCAGCGAAGACTGAGCCTTCCGAAAACGTCTCTACCTCGTCATCGCAGTTCACCACGGGCGATGCCGCCTCGGTAGCGGTCGTCGGGATCGCCCGATCCGGGCATAGCGACAGCCAGCTTCCGCGTGCCCGCTCCGTCCCGAATCACCAGGTGGACGGTATCACTCATCTCTGTTATATCCCGCTTACAGGCTGCCAACGGATCCTGCACCAGAACCGTATTTCCCCGCAACATGACCGATGCGGGCTCTTCCGCCGCCAGCAGGACCTGGTCTTGAGCATTGCGGAGTTCGCCAGGTTCGCGGAAGAACGCGTGCAACACGCCGCTCTGCAGATCCCGGACAGCGTGGAGAGACGGGGTGTTGGCGAGACCTTCGAAGGGCGGCGAACCCAGCCACTGAGCCGGCGTCAGTCGTTCGGGGCGCATGCACACGAAGTAGACGCACGTGGCATTGCTCGGCTGACTTCCGTGGTCGATCCAGACCTCCAATACCGGGACTTGCCGTGGCGGATCTTTGGCCATCAGTTCTTCGCAGGTCTTGCGATAGCCAGCCATCTTCGGATTCTCCCAGATGTCTGGGGCAAGCCGGTTTAGGGGGGTGCGGATGGACGTACGGACGACCAGTTTGCCGGCCCCCTCACTGGGTAGGACCAGGTAGCCGACGCCGTCGTGCTCGACCCAGTAGCGTTGGTTGAGCGGAAGCTCGAGTAGCCGATCCGTCTCATCCGGCTGAATCGTGGTCTGCTTGCCTGCGGCATCGACGACAGTCACGGTCTTGCGGAAGTGGGTCTGATTCAGGTTGCTGCGATAACTGTAGCGCGGCGCAGGCGCAGGCTTGTCGCCGGTAATCCCGGCCCCCAGCACGACCATGCCATCGCCTGTGAAGGCAAAGAACTTCTTCGCGCGGGTGCTGTTCCGTTTGTGACCGACAAAGTCGAAGGCGCAGTGCCCGAACTCCCCGTCACTGACGCCGCCAGCCGTGCTTCCCCCTCCCCCGCGGTAGCGGTCGAGCCCCCCCCATTTGCTCTTGTCGCCATACTCGTAGTCAAGCTGCGTTGTGCCCGGTAGCGAGCGGAAACGCCAGAGCGATTCCGGAATGTTGTAGGCATGGATAGCACGGTACTCGTCTCCGTGTCGCAGAATGCTCGTGACGCCGTCCCCGAAAGAGAGATTGCCCGGGGTCGCGCTGGCGAACGTCTCGACTCCTCCCACCAGCGGCGAGTTCATCTTCACGTCCAGATAGTAGTCGGCCCGACGGTGGACCATCTGCAGGTGGCGAAAGAAGAAGCGATTGCCGACCAACGTGCGATCACCTGCCAGACGGTCCCGTTGTGCCTCCGTTTCAGCCACCAAGGCGGGGCTGAGTGCGCCGGCCGGCAACGCGAGCAAGCGCTTGGCATACTCCGGATTCATCTCGCCGAGATGTCTGTTGTGCCGGCCGGCCACCGTGAACGCGGCCGCGCCGCGATAGTAGAACCACTCCCAGGCGAAGACGAACTCGGCCAGCCGCCGATATTGCTCGAGCGTGTTCCCCCATCGTGTGCCGAAATTGAGGTCGTTGAGTGTGCGACGGATCCAGTCGCGACCGTAGCCGTCCTGATTCAGATGACGGCCGTTGGCGTTGTGGAACGACCAGATGCCGTCACTGTGCAGTCCGCCACCTCTTCCCGGGCGGTAGGAAAAGTGGTTGTCGTAAAGGCTGCGCGCCGCATCATGTGCCAAAGGATCATCCCAAACACGCGCGCCGCGCCAGTTGTTGACCAGGAAATTGTTGTGATCCCCGTAGCCATCATTGGTGCCCGAATGCCCCTCGGAGAAGAATGAGCGCCCGTGTATCATGACTGTGTAGCCGAGCATGTCCGCGCGCGTCGCAAGTGCCTCCCGTTGCAGGCCGGGTTGTCGCACGCAGGTTTCGAGGAAACCGCGCAGCTCCTCGAAGAGCACTAAGGTGTCGCCGTCGATCTTGTTGGCGAAGGTGCCCGGACAGCGCTGCTTCGTGTCGCGACGCAAGACCTCGATCCGTTCGCGAGTGAACGCCAGGAGACGACGGGCGGACCTGATCGAGCCGCTCGCCTGCCAGGCCTTCAAGAGTTGGCGGGACGTATCCAAATACGCTTTCCGTTCCCGGACTGCCTCAGACAGATCCGGCCCCGGGCCCGTCTCCTGACCGTTTCCCTGCGCCATCACCTTCACCTGGCGCCACGGGCAGCCTGCCGTGAATGCCTGATATGCGGCTTCCTGCTCCGGTGATACCGCGTGCAGAAAGTGCCCGCCGTCGAGCATCTCAAACCCCTCCCCACCGGGCGGTTGCCACTGCACACAAAGCCGTGTCGCAACGGCCTCACGGGCATTGAGCGTCACCCCGAACCGAACCAGTCCTTCGTTCAGATCCACGTCGAGCTCAGCGGGGAAGAGCGTGGGGACAATCACTTCCTTCTCCTGCCCCTTCTCTTTCACGACCTCCTTCTCGAAAACAACGTCATTCTCCGCGATGCCCTGGCCGACTCGGAGCCGCGCGGGGACGCTGGCCTGAATGCGGAAACGGTAGCGGCCGGGCGTGTCCACCATCAACCGTCCACGGAGGTCAGCCAAGACTCCGCTGCGTGCCAAGTCGCCCATGGGATATACAATCGCTGCACGCCAGGCGATGGTCTGCTCCGCATCATCGCTGAAACTCGGTTGGGAGAGTGCCAAGTGCCAGTAATCGGCCTTCACGAAGTTACGTGTTCCGGCGGCATCAGGACTCGGTAGAACGGATTCGGCTGTTCGGTAGGGAGGATGGGACCGATGGGCCGGATTCTCAGCCGGCAGCGCACCTGCAAACGCTCGTGAAGGAACGAACTGCTCAGGAGCCGGCAGATCGGGCAACGTGTCATCAGCGCGGATCAAACGCGCCTCCAACCCCGGGTAGTACGCCTCCGGAGACGCCTCCGTCCGCAGAGCAAATGACCGAGGTCCCCGTCCTTCCACGGACACAACCAGAGATATGTCCCCCGGCCGGATCGCCCAGAACTGCTGATTCAGCGCGGACCCCGGACCGTCGTACCAGACCAAACCGCTGCCTTCCTCTGCCAGCCGGAGAGGACCCTCCTCTGATGCCGAGAAAAGGACCTGCCCGCCCGATGCGACCCTAACCACTTCGGGCGCCTGGAGCACGTCAACAGAAACCGCCTTCAGCGCTGGGGACGGCGGAGGGATAGTTGCGCACCCCGCAACCAGCAAGGCAAACAGAATAGAGCCCCACGCACGTATCGTGTGCCGGGGCTTCCGCGGGAAAAGAGAACTCGGTCGAGTCATGGTCGGCTCCGTTGTTTGTGTCATGTCCCAGAGACGTTGCTGGACAGTCCCAATGTACGTCCTCAACAGGGCGAAAAGACGACGCATTGGGGCTCCTGCCTCACATCTGCGGGGGGCGTGCGGCTCGATGCAGCGGCGTGGAACGGGGCTCGGACAGGTCCATGCGTTCACTCCGCACCAACGCGGGAATCGAGGCGACGCGAGCCCTTCTCCCCGCTGTAAGACACCCGGATGGACGAACCGCGCAGGAACGGCATTCGGCCATCTCCGGTGTTGAAGCCGTTCTCGAAGCAGAAGGCAAGGAACAGACTCCCCCTGCCGAAGGGCTCGGCAACGACGGCCCTGAACACTCCCGTCGCGGCGTCGATCGTGCCGGAATACGACCGTTTCCAGTAATCGCCGAAGCGCCCTCGCTCAGAGTCCAGGAGCACGGCAGTGTGCGCGGGAATACTCCCAGAGAACGTGCCTTCAACGACAATGGCGGCACCGTCGTCGGACTCGGCGATTCTCAGATCCCTCACCTCAACTGTCTGCGGGACCTTCGGTCTGCCAGTCGTCTCGCGTTGGAAGATAGGATGCCTGCACAGCAGTGCCGCGGCGGCCTCTGTCAAGTGAACGCGCGGGTCCTGCGTCCCGGTTCTGCCCCAATACGCGCGGTTGATCGGGCCCATGAGCGAGTTGCCAAGGCCAAGACCAGGTCGCGGCCCGATGTGGGGCAGACCGAGTGCGTGTCCGAACTCGTGGATGGTCCCTTTGATGGCCATATCGGCCATGTCCGGGGCCGCCAGTTCCGCATCTGCGGGAATCAGGCCCGTGCCCTTCGGGTAGGCGTTGATCGCGGCCCCACCCATGCCCTGCGCCCCTCCCTGAAACCCTTTGATACCTGGATAGTCGTAGAAGATCCACCAGACAACCGGTTGCTGGCCCGATCCGAGCCCCAGCTGTCGGACGGCACCCTCTATTGCTTGTCTGCGCGCGGCCGCTAGGGCGTCCCGTCCCCTCGAGTCCACCGCTCCGCGCGCCAGGCAGACGTCGATAGCTCCGTTCTCATCACGCGCGAAGATCTGCTCTCTCCCAACTGGCCGCTTCCAGTGTCTCATCCAGTGCGCAAAGAATGCCTCGGCGCGGACCGCAAGTGACGCAAGACGCTCTTCGTACTTTGCCGCCGGCTCAGCACTCTCCGGCATGAACAGGACCACACGAGCGTAGAGGTCATTGTCGGCGGCCGACGCGATTGACGAAAGGAGTATACCAACTGGAACCAGGACGCTGAACGTGGAATTACTCACTGCGCTCTCCCAATTGCCGCTGGTGGATCAAGTCAAACGAAAATGCCGAACCCGGGCTGTCACCCAGTATCTCGATGGTGCTATGGGAATTGCTGTCTCGTACTCATCGATGGATCTTGCCGCGGTGGACGTAAGGCTCTGCGAAAACGTCCGCAGGCACGCTGGCCTCTCCCCGTTGCCGGCCGAGCTCGATCAGCATCTTCTCGCGAACGGTTCTGTATCCCTGGTCGTTGTAGACGCTGCGCAGTTCGTTTGGATCGCTCTTCAGATCGAAGAGCTCATAGGAATTGTCGGTGTAATAGCTGATCAGTTTGTAGCGATCGGTACGCACGCCGTCGTGGCGCGGCACATTGTGCTCGCCGTTGGTGTAGTAGTGGTAGTAGATCGTCTGGCGCCATTGGACATCTCGGCCGGCGAACAGCGGAAGGAGTGAGCGTCCCTGCATCTCAGTGGGAACAGGGATCCCGGCCCCTTCAAGGAAGGTGGGGGCATAGTCGATATTCTGTACCAGTTGGTCGATCTTAGTGCCGGGCTTGATCCTGCCGGGCCAGCGCATCACCAGCGGCATACGCAACGACTCTTCGTACATCCACCGTTTCTCGGCCATGCCATGCTCGCCGATGTAGTAGCTCTGATCAGAGCTGTACACAACAATCGTATTGTTCTCCAAGTTATTGTCTTTCAGCCACCTGAGAAGGCGTCCCACGTTGCCGTCAATGGCCTCCACGCAGCGCAGATAATTCCTCATCATCGCCTGGTACTTGAAGCGCTGGAGCTTCGCCTTGTCTTTGACCACGTCTGAGTTCATGACGTCGTAGTATTTCTGCACCTGCTCGTCGTACGCCCTGTGCCATGCCTCGACCTGTTCAGGAGTCATGCGCTTGAGTGCCTTGGTGTGTTCGCGGTCGGGCTTGTAACCCGTGTTCTTCGGTGGAATCATGGCGAGCTTTGCCACATCGAATCCCATCCAATGCTTGGAGAGGTAGGGCTGCCGGTTTTGGTAGTTGTCGAGCAGTGTGGGTGGCTCCGGGAAAACGGTGTCGGCGTAGAGATGGGCGCTGCGGATGGGGGGCAGTCGCGGCACATGCGGCGACTTGAACTGGCACATCAACAGAAATGGCTTGTTCTTGTCTCGCTTTTCCAGCCACCGAACAGACTGGTCAGCGATGACGTCGGAAGAGTAGCCTCTGATGCGTTCCGGGCCGTTCTGGGTGTTGAAGTCGGGGTTGTAATAGTCGCCCTGTCCGCCGGAACTGGCCAGCACTTTCCAGAAGTCAAATTCATCGGAGGGGTCGGGATGCATGTGCCATTTCCCGATCAGAGCTGTCTGGTAGCCGGCCTTCTCCTTGAGCAGGCGGGGGAAAATGGTCTGCCGGCCGTTCCAGTGTGCGCCGTTGTGGGTGACGCCATTGAGGTGACTGTGCTTGCCCGTCAGCACGGTTGCGCGGCTCGGTTGACAGATCGAGTTGCCGCAGAAGCTCTGGCGGAAGACCGCGCCCTGTTCTGCTATGCGATCGATGTTCGGGGTAGGATTGAGTGATGCCATTCGCCCGTTGTAGGCACCGATCGCCTGGGTCGAGTGATCGTCGGAGAAGATGAACAGAATATTGGGCCGCCTGACCGCGGTCTGCGCCAGAGCGGACACGGAGGCCGTCAGCGAGAGAAAGATGATCGTGGAGAAGGCAGTCTTGTGCATGGCAGGTCTCCTGCAATGTGATTCGTTATTCTGATGGCGGCGGCTGTTCGTACCCAATATCCCTCATCGCACGCCGGACGTGTTCGTTCTTCATGAACGTCTTCTGGATCAGGTGCGAGCGATAGTTCTCAATTGCCAGGAGCATGGGGCCCAAGTCAATCCCAAGATACTGCCGTGGCACGAAACCGTTGTCGAGATTGAAGGCGTCGTAGAACCCGTAGGGATGTTCGCCTTCCTCGTTCCAAACCAGTTGCTTGCCGGCGTCGTTGGTGATGCCGTAGTGGTAGCGCAGGGACTTCATCGCCTTGTCGTAGTCGAAGATGATGCTCGTGCCGGCACCATAGGTTGCGACTTCGCCGGTAAAGGTACAGGGCATGGGTTCGCCACGAGGGATGAAGGCACCCACGTTGTAGCCATTCAACGAGGTGTGGGCCGTGAAGCCCCAGCCCATCGGCCCATAGGTGCGGGACGCATGTGAGTTGTCGACAGCGAACAGCCAGGCGGCCTGGACAGCGCGCCGGGAGTTCTCGTACCAGTCAACAGCCGGAACATCGGCGAGGCCGAACTCCTCCGGATGGTCGGGGCCACAGCCACGGAAGTCGATCCACAAGTGGGCGAACTGATACGTGAAAAGGGCACCACTGTAGCTGTAGACAAACTCCTCGGTCGACTGATAGCCGGGCGTGACGGGGTGGTACTGCCCCTTCTCGCGTTTCCAGCGATAGAAGTAGTCGGCGGGCAACCGGTGTTCCGGGCTGGGGGCAGCGATTCCCAGCAACGTACACAGGAGCGCTTCGTCGGTGAAGTAGTCCCAGCGAACCGGGTGGAACTTCCCAATGCCGGTGAGATCCCTCTTGTCATCCGGCTCCCAGGCCATGAACACCTGACGATGTTCCGGATCGGCAAATGCCGACCAGTTGCAGCGCTCAACAAGCCCCGCAGCCAGCTCCTTGATGCGGCCGCCAAAGTACTCCCCCACGGTGATCACCCCCATCAGCAAGAGGGCTGTATCGACAGTCGAGATCGCGGTCTCGTAAGCGTCGGTGGTTGTCTGTCCTCCGGCATCCAGGAAGTGGTAGAACATCCCGTCTTTGGTAATCGCCTTGTCGAGTGCTTCCAGCGTGGTGAGCACGCGCGCCTCTATCGCCTCGGGATCTCTGTAGCTGCGTTCGGCACCGATGACCAATGCGGAGAGACCAAACCCGATGGAGGCCGTGCTGTAGGTCGCCGGCCGATTCAGGTTGTCAGGGATCATGCCGCTGGCCGATGCTTCGCGCCAGAAGAACTCGAAGCTGTGGCGGGCAATTTTGTCGAGGAATTCGTCGTCGTTCATGTCGGCACTGACGCCAAACACCTCGTAGACAGTGCGCAGCGCGGGCGCCTCAAAGCTCAGAGCAGCCGCTTTGGGGCGTTCCTTCAGGCCGACAGACTCACCGAGTTTCTTGAGGATTCTCTTCGGCATAGCTACTCGCCCGCCTCCTCCGACTTGCCGGGGAACAGTGTCCCGTCATCAATGCGAGGTCGAAGGTAACTCTTGATGAAGTTGACCGCTTCCGCTTCATAGTGACCGCACCCCATCATCAGGCATAACGAAACGCTGCCCTCTGCGGGCAGATCGACGCCGACCAGGAGTGTTCCACAGGCATCCTCGGCAGTGCTGGTCTCCCTGTCGTATGGCTCGTGGAACGCCAGTGTCTCGAGTGCTTCCGGGTGCCAGATGTCGCCCTTGCCAATGAACGCACTGAGGGATTCCAGGATCCCCTCCGGTGCAATCTCGGAGGCGAGGATGCCTACCTTCCCAGTCGTCTGATGCGTGGCCAACACAGCATTCGTTCCACAGTGATACTTCACTCCGGTTTGACCACAGGGATAGTGTAGGTTGGGGCGATCCAACTGCCATCTGAGGAACGGCACGATCTTAACCTGTTTCGCGCTGCTGGAGAGATTCTCCACCGTGACTTCCCACAGCTCTACCGGATCTGCAGCAACCGGCAGATGTGCATCAATCAACGTCCTGATATCATTGCTTTCATTGGTCAACCGGATGTGCTTGCCGTCGTACTCCGTTCGGCTCGCCGCGAACTCCTGCGGGAAGTTGCCGGCAACCGGCCAGGACTTGGGGTGCTTGCTGTCGGTGGCGTCAACAATGAACAGCGCACGACCGCAGGGGTTGTCTTTCTCGACACGACGGGTCAGGTCGATATTGTCCCACTGCAGGAAGCTGTTGATCTCGCCATTGCTCTTCTGGATCAACGTATACTGAGCATTAGTGAGTCGACTGGCGCCCCCCCGGACGCCAATGCCGTCAACCTAAGCGTCCGGGCGGCGCGACGGCCTCAGATCCTTTTGCGGTTCATGACGTGACGGTGCTTCGTTGGTGTTTTTTTCCTCGGAAAGCTGCGTCCAGGCCGGC
>Ga0209045_1000260_pt1 | contig 66267 bp, 55 predicted proteins | sample SaaInlLV_10m_DNA_4_FD_184664 | JGI IMG/M metagenome (GOLD analysis project Ga0209045, IMG submission 184664) | Marine microbial communities from expanding oxygen minimum zones in the Saanich Inlet - Saanich Inlet SI072_LV_200m_DNA (SPAdes) (version 2) | ecosystem: Environmental > Aquatic >...
GCTTTTGTCCTTAATGCGCTAAATCCCGGGGTTTGGGGCTGGCCCCAAATATAATCGGGCAAACTTCCTTTAATTTTTTAGCGATCAAAGGCATCATAATGTCATCCAACTTATTCATTCAAACAGCTTCTTGTCTCTGTTCCTGAGGGATGGTGGAATCCTTCGTCAATAGGGCTTCCCATGATTCTGATCTTTGTTCTGGCCATTGTTCCCGGCTGGATCACTGAACAGGATCCCTGGCAAAGAGTCTGGGCTGCCAAAGATGAAAAATCCGCCCGGAATGGAATGCTTTTGGGTTCTTTGCTAGTGGCACTTGTATTTGGCGGATGTGCCCTCATTGCCCTGGGATTGAACCTCATTTATCCTGAGATTGCAAAGGCTGGTTTTCCCATGGGAATGGCAAAAGCTGAGCCCGCACTGTTAACCTTTATAATGGACAGCAATTTTTCAAATTTTGCCCTGGCATTGTGCGCAGTTGCCCTTGCCACTGCTGCAATGTCCTGTACTGATACGTTTGCTGCTTCCGGTGCATCCTGTATTTCCCGGGATATTTTCCAGCGATATCTGGTTAAAGGTGCCACCATGGACCAGATAAAGCGGGTGAACCGTATCAGCGTTCTTTTAATTGTTTTTTTAGCAACCCTTGGATCATTTTTTATCCACAGCATTATTGACGCCATCCATATTGCCACCTTTATTGCCTCTGCATCTTACTTTTTTGTGCTCATGGGCGGTCTTTACTGGAGACGCGCCACAGGTACCGGAGCTGTTGCTTCACTTTGGGCCGGATTTATTATCCAGGTGGGTTTTGTTGTATTTGACCTTGTCAAAACGCCCCCCATGGCGCCTCCTTTCCTGGAAAGCATTCATCCTATATTCATGGGACACGGGGTCATCATTGCCATGCTGATCTCAGGAACAGTGTTTGCAGTTGTTTCACTGTCAACGAAACCTTGCAGAAAAGAACAATTATCACCTTTTTTTAAAGATGAAACAGATGATTTTATCTTTGACAAAACAGATGATTCAGGCATTATAGGAGTGCTTTCACCGAAAGTTAATTAAACTATAATTAATACAGGACGAACTAATCAATGTCGTTTGCCTTTAAAGATAATGATCCGGCTCACACAGGTTTTCAATTCCTTGAAGACCTGTCCACGGCCTATTGGTATTCCCAGGTGCTGTTCACGGCCCTTGAGCTTGAATTGTTCAAATTCATGGAAAAGGGCTTATGTTCTGCTGATGACCTTGCAGAGGCTTTAACATGCGCTGGTGGGGAACTGGTCCGACTTCTAAAGGCAATGGAAGGAATGGGACTTGTTACAAGCCGGAAAGAAAATTTTTATAATACCCAGGTATCCTCTCTTTTCCTGGTACCTGGAAAAAAGGATTATATGGGAAATTTTTTCCTTTATCGGCAATACATGAGTCCCCAGTGGGGAAAGCTGACCCAGAAGATATCCGGCAAAGAAAAAAAGCAGGGACACAAGCTTTCCTATGAGGACAGAACGTTTCGTTATCTGGCATCCACGGATACCCTGGTCAAGCAAAAGGCCAGAGAAATTGCAGGGCTTTTAAAATCCGAAAATATCACCGGCCCTATCCTGGATATCGGAGGGGGGGCAGGCAGCATGATTAGGGCCATACAAGAATCAACAGAGCAATCTCATGCATTTTTATTTGATATCCCGGAAGTTATTGAAGCCGCCCGAAAGATATATCCTGATGAAAATGACTGGGAAGGGATTACGCTTATTGAAGGAGATTTTCGAATTCATGATTTTAAAGATAAATTCGGTTTGATCTGCCTGAGTAATTTTCTCCACGCCTATGGACCTGATGAAGCAAAAGAACTATTTTTAAAATCGATTTCTCTTCTGGACACAGACGGTCTTGTTTTAATTCATGATTATTTTCCAGACCGCAAAGGATCAGCTCCTCAGAAAGGAACGCTTTATGATCTGAACATGATGGTCAACACCTTTAATGGGGCCTGCCATGATTCAAAAACAATTATTCAATGGTGCAGGGAATCCGGTCTGAATACTTTTGCCATCAAGGATCTTGCAACTGATACGGCCGTGATCATTGCCCGGCAAAAAGGCGCCATTGCCCTGCCCCAAAACCCATTGCAGGATTTTGGAATTGAACTGGGTTTTGATGATATAATCCCCGTCTTGCCAAAGGATGTGGTTACAGCTGTCTGGGCCAGGGAAAAATGTCGTTTCGGATGTCAACGGTTTGGAAAAGGTCTGCAATGCCCTCCCTGGGGCATGAATCATGAAAAGACTCGTCAATTGCTGGATTCTTATTCAAAAGCATTTTTGGTCAAGGGGGCACCACCAGGAAAGAATTTTCACAAGGCCCTACTTTCCCTTGAGAAAAAAGCATTCCTTGACGGTTTTCACAAGGCCTTTGTATTTGGTGCAGGCCCCTGCCTTATCTGCCCTCAATGCCCTGAAGACGATAAATGCAAATTCCCCCATCTTGCCCGGCCATCCATGGAAGGTTCCGGAATTGATGTTTATGCCACTGCATCCAATGCAGGGGTGCCCTTAAAGCCGGCGAAAGAAAAAGGGCAGTATGTCACCTATATCGGCCTGCTTCTTGTGGAGTAATGAAAATGAAACTTTTATTGGTGCAGGTTCCCACCTCTCATCTGGGAGCAGGAGAAAAAGTATATCCCTTAGGTTTATCAAGGCTTTCCTCCCTGGTTCCATCCCGTGTTGAGAAACTGGCCCTGGACATGAATATATGTCCTGATCCATGGGCCCTGTTAAAACAGGTTCTTGAGGAGCATGGACCGGATCAGGTATGCTTATCCTTTAGGAACCTTGATCCCCTTGCCGGTCACCAGGCCTCTTATCTTGCATCCCTTAAAACCGCAGCCCTCCTGGTAAGAACCCTGATCCCGAAAGCCAGGATAATGGCAGGCGGACCTGCCTTTTCTCTTTTTGCCAAACGACTGATGGAAGAAATACCACAAATTGATATCGGCCTCTTGGGAGAAGGCGAACTGGTGTTTAAAAAACTTTTATCCCCTGTCATTCAACCCGATAAAATACCCGGTATTATATGGCGGAATAATGGCAGGATTATTTCCAACCCCCTGGGTCCTAAAATATCAATGGATGATATTCCAGGCCTGGATCTGGACTCATTTTATCCCAATGACTATGCCAAAGCCAATACCTATGTGGCCGCCATGGGAATTGAAGGCAAAAGAGGTTGCGATCTCTGGTGCGGCTATTGCCTGTACCCTTTTTTAGGGGGAACCTGTATGCGCCTTCGCAGCCCTGAAAAAATAGTAGATGAAATGCAGATGCTCAAAACTGAATTCGGGATTCAATTGTTTCATTTTACGGATTCTGTTGTCAACCGCCCCGTTGAGCATTTTGAAGCGCTTTGCAGGGAGCTTATAAACCGAAAACTTAATGTAGCCTGGACCGGTTTTTTCAGGGAAGACAGTCTAACTCCCCAAAACCTTGCACTTGCCATGAAAGCCGGGCTCACAGCAATTTACTTTTCCGGTGATGCATTAACCAACCAGGGATTAACTTTGCTCAACAAAAAACTAAGCTGTGAAGATATCCTTGATGCGGCAAAGTTAACGGCTCAAATGGGAATCCTCACCATGTGCCATTTCCTGATCAACCTTCCGGGAGAAAGCCGGCAGAGCATAATGGAATCCAGTGAGATGCTGGATCGGCTCCTGGAAATTCATGGACCTGCCGGAAACCTTGGTGCCGTGATTTTCAACCATGTAAGACTTTACCCCAGGGCCCCCATGACCCAGAGACTCATCAGATCTAGTGACCTTGATCCGGATACTGATTTTTTGTACCCCATTTATCACAACCCTGACAAATTCAGTTATGTTCTCCATGAGTTTGAGGCTCGATGCCATAGTGCCAGTGTTTTTTCAAGGCTTGAATTACCCCCTTTTTTTCAAGAGCTTGCATCATGAAAATACTGGTTCTGGAACATCCAAGGATTGCCTCTGAAAAACGATTTAACGATATTGCCAATACTCCTTTGTGGTCATGCCTGATGGGAGGATATGCAGCCGCAGCTTTAAAACGAGAAAAATTTGATACAAGTTTTCTGGATGAAGCTTTACCAGACGTTTCTTTTGATCAGACAATAAAAAGAATTCTGGCTTTAAGCCCTGACCTTTTATGTGTGAATACTGTCTATTTCTGGGAAAACACCTCTGCGCTGTTTGATTTTTTCTCTGAATTGAAAATCTTTGGATTTTCAGGTCATATTAATCTGTTCGGTTTTTTCCCATCTCTGGTATACCGGAAAATTTTAAAAATGTGTGATCAAGTGGATTCTATTGCCGTCGGGGAATTTGAGCATACTATTGTAGAACTTGCCAGGTCCCTGGAAAAAGAAAAATCACTGGAAACCATTGAAGGCCTGGCTTTAAAATCCTGCCTTCTTGATAATAAAGGCCGGATGAGAACACCTGCAAAAAATCCGGATGTGTTTGCATTCCCTGAAAGAAGCAGTCTTAAAGGAACTATAACGATCCTTGCCAGCCGGGGATGCTATAACCATTGCAGTTTCTGCCCTGTCCCTTCTTTTTATAACCAGGGAAGCCTCTGGCGGGGCAGATCCCCAGAAAACATTGCAGATGAGATAAAAGGGCTTGTGGCAAAGGGGGGAAAAGAATTTTATTTTTGTGACCCCAATTTTATCGGCCCCGGGACAAAGGGAAAAAAGCGAATAATGGGTCTGATGGATCTCCTGAAACCCTTGAACATTAAATTCGGCATGGAGACAAGGCCCCAGGATCTTGATGACGAAGTACTTAGAAAGATAGTGAATGCCGGATGTGAAAGCCTTCTCATGGGTGTTGAGAGCGGTTCTTCTAATGTTTTGAACCAAATCGACAAAAGCAGTGGTCCGGCTCAATCATCTGACGCCATTGAATTGTGCAGAAAATACGGAATTGAACCTGAAATAGGCTTTCTCATGTTTGTGCCGGACAGCAGCCTTAATGATCTTAAAGAAAATATGTCATTTTTAATGGAAAATAAACTTCTGGACCGCCTGGCCCGGACTGCAAATCTTTTGAGCCATACCCAGATCGTCCTTGCCGGCACATCAGGCTATAACCGGTTTGAAAAAATGAAAAGACTGAATAAAAGCGGTATCTTCGAGTTTGAGGCAGATGTTCATTTTTTAGACCCTGCTGTCAAATGGGTGGCTACCCTTCTTACTTTTGCCTGTCACACTATTTTAAAAACCATGTCCAACAGCCGATCACCCATCTTCTGGAAAAACAAAGACAATGGTATCAGTCAGACAGCCAATAATTATCTTGTGGAATTGAGTTACAGCCTTATTGATCTGGCCTTGGAGAACCCGGAAAATTTACGCAGGGAAAGTATCAAACAAAGGAAAGAAAAAATACTGGACCGAATCAATTCCATTATCAGAAAAGCATAGATTCAGTATGGTCTGGAAATTTCTTGCAAGGCAACCTCCTTTTTGAGCAGGATAATTTTTTTCTTGAGATTCAAAAAAATGATAAATATAGGAGATATTACAATCCTTTCGAGGGTGGTAAAAAGTTTGTCGACTTTGGGATAAAATGTAAAGATATCCTTTTATAAAAAAAAGAACAATTGAATTTGTAACAAAAAAATCTTAGAATATGCAGTTCAAATTGAGATCTACCATCTTCTTTATGCTATTCAGATTTTGAACGAATAAGTGAGGTAAAAATGGACGAATATCCCTTAAAATGGATAACAAAATCATTGGCAGTGGGGTATGCTCCTCGTTCCGAAGATAATCTTATTTCGGCACGTGCTGCAGGGATTCGGGCCATTGTTAATCTTTGTGCTGAGTGTTACGATTTGCATGAGATAGAACGAGACTCAAAATTCGAAGTATACTATTTGCCTGTTGCAGATGAAGGTGCTCCCGAAATGGAAGAACTGGAAAACGTGATCGATTGGATAACTCATCAAATCAATTCAGGCAACCCAGTGTTAGTGCATTGCAGATATGGAATAGGAAGAACTGGAACTGTTGTTTTAGCCTTTTTGATTAGCGCCGGCAATGATTTCGATAAAGCTCGAAAAATGTTGAAACCAACACCATCCTGGCCTGCCACCCGGGTACAAAAAAAATTAATTGATCAATACATCATAAAACTGCGCGGGATTTCCATAAAGGACCAATTTTTAAATAAAAGGACCAATTTTAAAGGTAAATATTTCGAGAATTTAAAAAGTATTTTTAAATGGGATGATTGAGTAATATGCAAGCCTGACCCCACTCGAATTTATGCCACTTCTTCGAATTCCGCATCCACAATCTCATCATCAGCGTTTACAGACGATCCGGAGGTACTATGGTTTCCTTGATCACCAGGTTGCTGATAAACACTTTGTGCCAATTTGTGTGCCACTTGATTCAATGTTTCGGTTCTTTGTAAAATGTTTTGGGTATCTTCATTTTTCACAACTTGTTTTAAATTCCCGAGGGCTTCTTCAACCTCCATTCTAATATTACCATCAATCTTATCTCCCATTTCCGCCATGGTTTTTTCTGTTGTGTGAATTAATGCGTCTGCTTTGTTTCGTGCATCAACTTGCTCTTTTAACTTTCGATCTTCTTCTGCATGCAGCTCTGCATCCTTTATCAATCTATCAACATCTTCCTTGGAAAGGCCGGTTGATGAAGTAATCTGAATAGACTGCTCCTTCCCGGTAGCTTTATCCTTTGCTGACACATTAACAATTCCGTTGGCATCTATATCAAAGGTAACTTCGATTTGAGGAAGGCCTCGGGGTGCCGGCTGGATGCCAACCAGTTCAAATTTACCGAGAGGTTTGTTGTCAGATGCCATCTCCCGTTCACCCTGAAGAACCTGTATAGAGACTGCAGGCTGGTTGTCTTCTGCTGTGGAAAAGACTTCAGTTTTGGTTATAGGAAGGGTTGAATTTTTTTCAATCAGTTTCGTCATGACACCACCTAAGGTTTCAATTCCTAAGGAAAGTGGGGTGACATCAAGCAACAAAATATCCTTTAGATCTCCCTTAAGAACTGCACCTTGAATTGCAGCACCAATGGCCACAACTTCATCCGGATTGACCCCCTTGTTGGGTTCTTTACCGAAAATTATTTTTACACGATCCTGAACAGCAGGCATTCGGGTCATTCCACCAACCAGAATAACCTGATTGATATCCTTAGAAGAAAGTCCTGCATCTTTCAATGCTGTTTGACAGGGTGAAGCAAGTCTGTCTAACAGTTTAGATACTAAAGATTCCAGTTTTGCCCGGGTAATTTTTATATTCAAATGCTTAGGGCCAGAGCCATCTGCAGTAATAAAAGGCAGATTCACCTCAGTTTCCATAGATGTAGACAATTCCATCTTGGCTTTTTCAGCAGCTTCTTTTAATCGCTGTAAAGCCATTTTATCTTTTCTTAAATCAATTCCCTGGGCTTTGCGAAACTCGTCGGAAAGATAATCAATCAGAACAAAATCGAAATCTTCTCCTCCTAAATGGGTATCTCCATTGGTAGACTTAACTTCAAAAACACCATCACCAATTTCCAGTATAGAGACATCAAAAGTTCCTCCCCCTAGATCAAACACTGCAATTTTCTCTTCCTTCTTTTTATCCAGTCCATAGGCCAATGAGGCTGCTGTAGGTTCATTAATAATTCGAAGCACATTAAGCCCTGCAATTTTTCCAGCATCTTTGGTCGCTTGTCTTTGGTTGTCATCAAAGTATGCAGGCACTGTGATAACAGCATCTGTGACTTTTTCACCTATAAATTCTTCTACAAATTTACGGATATCTGAAAGGATATAAGATGAAACCTCCGCAGGGCTATATTGTTTCCCGCGAAGATTGATACAAACATCTCCATTCACGGCTTTTTCAATAGTAAAAGGAAGATTTTTCATATCCTTTTGAACTTCAGATGAATCAAACTTTCTTCCAATCAGTCTTTTAACTCCAAAGACAGTATTTGCAGGATTGGTTATGGCCTGCCTTCTTGCGATCTGACCCATTAGCCGCTCACCATTTTCAGACACTGCCATTACAGATGGCGTGGTGCGTGCTCCTTCCCGGTTCATAATAACTTTGGCCTCGCTTCCTTCCATTACAGAGACACATGAATTGGTGGTACCAAGGTCTATTCCAATAATTTTTCCCATTTTTTTAACTCTCCTGATTTATACATTTACCATTTGATTTCTAATTTTTCTAATTGAAATATATGAGGTTACTTTTCTCATGTGGGGAAGATAAGCATCGAAAAATTTAATGTCAAATAAAATGTCATTATTTTTAATAAATAAACATAAATAGTAATGAAAATGTTTTAAAAAGTCAGGAAGGCTATTTCTTATGACCAAGGGTTGTGCACCATCCATAGCCATCAGCAAGGTGCCAGATGCAAGGCGACAAGGAGTGACGACTGAGGCCTAAGTCATACTCCGCAGGGAGGAACGACCAAAGTCAACGTAGCAGGTGGTACCTTGATGATGGATCAGGGCTTAAGACATTGGCTTGATCTTTAAATTTCTCTCAGATATAGTATAACCTTCAATCAAATCTGGAAAGGATGAAAATCATGTTATCCAAATTATCAAATATTCTTGATGTCAAAATCTTGTCAAACCTTGTGATTGGTTATCTACCAAATGTATTTATGGCAATAATTCTATTTTTTCTTTTTTGGTTTGCAAACAAACTGATCCAGCAGTTGTTCGGTTCGTTCCTGAAAAAAATGAAAGTAGAGAAAGAACCCACAAACCTTCTACTTAAGGGCGCGAGAGTTGGCCTTTATATTTTTGCATTTCTTACCATTGCCGATCAATTGCAGATCAATATCAAGTCTCTGTTAGCAGGGGTTGGGGTGATAGGGCTTGCCCTTTCTTTTGCTGCCAAAGACACGGTTGGCAACATTATTTCCGGTATTGTGATTATCATTGACAAGCCTTTCAAAGAAGGGGATTGGGTGTCGCTGGGGTCCCTGGATGCAACAGTTACGCAAATACGATTACGAACAACGGTTCTCACAACATTTAATAATGAAACAGTGGTTGTTCCAAATCAACAGATATCCCAGGAACGCATCATTAATTATACCATAACACCAAAAATTCGTGTTAAAATCCCCATTAGTATTGCATATAAGGAAAGTATCAGTGCCGCCAGAACGGTTCTTTTAGAAACAACAAAAGGGGATACCCAAATACTACAGGATCCCTTACCAAGAGTAATCGTAACGGACTTGGGGGGCAGTGGTGTTAACCTTCAACTGCGGTTTTGGATCGAAAACTCAGATGACCAGTATACTTTTATTTTTAAATATACAGAGAAATGCAAGATTGCGTTGGATAAGGCCGGCATAGAAATACCATATCCGCATCTACAATTGTTTGTGGAAGATACAAAAGGGATTCGAGTGTTATCAAAATCTGCCTCTTCTGATTCTTCAGATAATAAATAATATCAGCTTAAATTTTTAAAACCAGTTCTTTCGTTTAAAATAAACCATAAGCGCACCTGCCACAGCGATCATGACCGCCCAGAAAATGAAATAACTAGTTATATTTAAGCTCTGGCAGATATTCAAAGTTTGTTAAATTCTTCTAACTTGGGCCGTTGTCCTGTGTTTAGGATATCCTCCATCACGAGGGGATGTAAACCGAATACCTGTCCAATTTCCTGAATCACATCAATATCGTGAAGACCATTGATGTTGATCCATGTAACTGTTGGTGTGTCTTTTAAAAGAAAAAAAAGATAATATGACTGCCTATTTTGCTTTTTTTATACTATTATCCTATTGATGTATATATAGTCCATAACTTAATACTCAACAGGCATGCTTAATGGTAGCTCAAACAAAAAAAAGCACGGGTAACCTGGGTACATTTGCAGGTGTATTTACACCCAGTGTTCTGACAATTCTCGGAATTATACTATTTCTTCGCATGGGGTATGTGGTCGGGAATGCCGGGCTTGGAAAAACATTTATCATCATTGGTATTGCAAATCTGATTTCTGTGTTGACCAGTTTTTCACTTGCTGCGATCGCTACAAATATGAAGGTAAAAGGCGGTGGGGATTATTATCTGATATCGCGGACCCTGGGCTTTGAATTCGGTGGTGCCATTGGTATTGTCCTTTTTCTGGCTCAATCTGTTTCTATCGCCTTTTATTGTATTGGTTTTGGCGAAGCTGTGTCCAGTATTTTAGCGGCTCATGGTCTTGTTTTTTACCCACAACTTATCGCTCTGACAGCCGTAGTTTTTTTATTTGCGCTATCCTGGGTAGGGGCTGATCTGGCCACAAAATTTCAATATCTGGTAATGGTATTCCTGATCCTTGCACTGGTTTCTTTTTATGTCGGTGGATTACAAAAGTGGGACACACAGCTTTTAATTGAAAATTGGAGCACTGGATCAGATCCTGTTAATTTCTGGATCCTGTTTGCCATTTTTTTCCCTGCGGTAACGGGATTTACTCAAGGGGTCAGTATGTCCGGAGATCTCAAGGATCCAGGCAAAAGCCTTCCTTTAGGAACTTTTCTGGCAGTTGGTGTGTCAATCCTTGTCTATTTTTCCGTTTCAATTTTATTTGCAGCATCCAACCCCATTGATATTCTATCACGAGATTATGGCGCGATGAACCGAACAGCTCTTTTTGGATTCCTCATTGATGCCGGGGTCATAGCTGCAACACTTTCCTCTGCAATGGCTTCTTTTTTAGGTGCGCCAAGGATTTTGCAATCCCTTGCCAGTGACAAAATTTTTCCTGTGTTAAAACCGTTTGCAAAGGTCGAAGGACCACTTGCGAATCCCAGGCGGGGTGTCCTTTGTTCCCTGGTGATTGCCGTTTTAACCATAGGCTTGGGCCAACTTGACCTTGTAGCAAGGGTTGTTTCAATGTTTTTTTTGATTTCATACGGATTGCTTAATTATGCAACATATTTTGAGGCGGCAACCTTAAGTCCATCTTTCAGGCCTCGATTCAAGTGGTACAATAAAAAACTGAGTCTTGTTGGATTCCTTGCATGTTTAGGTGTCATGCTGGCAATTGATTTGAAAATCGGAATTGCAGCAATAGCCATTATTTTTGCCATCTATCATTATCTGAAACGAACTTCCGGACCGAATCGCTGGGCTGACAGTCAGCGGTCATACCATTTACAAAAGGTAAGGACCAGTCTGATAGAAGCGGATCAGGACATTGGTCATCCCAGAGAATGGCGCCCTTATATTCTTGTTTTATCAAACGACCAAAACTATCGGAATCTGCTGTTGGATTTTGCAGGATTAATCGAAGGAGGCAGTGGAATAACTTGTGCAGTTAAAGTTTTGCGAAGCAGCGGGCTGAACGATGGCCGACAAAAAGAAGAGGCGCTCAGAGAACTTAAAAAAGAAATTCTTGAAAGTGCACATCATGCCTTTCCCCTGGTACTCTCGACAATTAATACTGAAGCAGGTCTGTCCGCGCTCTTTCAATCCTTTGGGATTGGCCCGGTAAGGGCGAATACTGTGTTATTAAACTGGGAAGAAAAAAATATTGATACAAACAAATCTAAGTATTGCCCATCATATCAAAAATATATACAGGTTGCGGTTCAGTCGGGATGTAATATCATCTTGCTGAAATCAGGTGGTTTAATTACAATACCTGATGCATCATTGGAAGAAGAACCCAAGAATATAGATGTCTGGTGGCAAAATGATGATACCAGCCGATTCATGCTGTTGTTATCCTATCTGATTACACGGAGTAAAGGGTGGAATTCAGCGCAAATAAGACTATTGGCAACCCACTATGATCAAGATAATCATCAAAATGAGACTCAGATTAAAGAAATGCTTGAAGACATTCGAATTGAAGCCGCCCCGGTTATTATTCCAAAACCCGATTCTAAAAAAATAATTGAATATTCAAAAAAGACAGATCTGGTTTTTCTGTCAGTTAAACTTAAGAACAATATACCCATGCTTATATCAGGCGAACCGGTTGAATCTGTTCTAACTGAGCTAAAAACGTGTGCCCTGTCTATCTCAGCACAAAAAATGGAGCTGGATGCTGAGCCGGAAGAAGGAAAGGTCAAGGAAATGGCACATCTTTACGACCAATTTCAACTGGCCGAAAAAAAGGCTGAGCTTGCAGAAAAATATGCTGTAAGGATCGCTGAAGAAGCTAAGGAAAAGCAGAAAGTCCTTGAATCTTCAAAAGATAATAACCTCTTTAATATGCAACAGGAAATATCAGAAGTACTCGAGATAAGAGAAAAAGCAATCCATGCGAAAAAGAGAGTCTTCAGAGAAAAAGAAAAATTGAAAAAAGTTGAAAATGAAGCAAAGTCTGAAGGCATATTGACGAAAGAATAAAAACGCATGGTGATAACCTCTATAATTGATTGAAGCATAAAAAAAATAGGAGGTAGACGTTATGAAAATATTTGTCATTTTGTTTTCGATTGTATTCGGACTAACACTGCCATTGTTCGCAGAAAATGAGGACATCCGAAAGATAATAGAGAACCCTTCTCTTTACAATGGTATAGAAAATATATTCTGCGTCGAAACCTTGACTTCAATCTACGAAGAGAACTCTTTTCAACCTTTCTGGACCGATACTTCAATCGCTGCAACCTTTATTGATACTCTCAGGGCCGCAAAATATGAAGGCCTTGAACCTAATGACTATCATTATGATTTTTTAGTTAAAAAAATACCGAACAGCTCTGCTGAATCAAAATCATTGAGAGACGTTCTTCTCACCGATGCATTCTTGCTCTATTCAAACCATCTTTTATCCGGCAAATTAAAGCCTGAAGACCTTCATCCCGAATGGAACCTTCAAAGAAGAAAAGAAGATATCATTGCATTATTTAAAAGATCTGTGAATTCAGAAAATTTATTTTCAAACCTGGAAAAGATCAAACCCAAACAACCGGGTTATATAGAACTGAAAAAAAAGCTGAAATACTATTATGACCTGACAGAGGAGATAAAATACATTGTTTCAAAGGGATCTATCCTTAAGCCTAAAACCACAGACAAAAGAATACCTGAAATAAGGAATAATCTTGAAATAATCGAAATGACAAGACTGACAGTACCTGAAGACAAAACCCTTTACGATGATGATTTGTTTGTATTGATAAAGCAGTTCCAGGGTCGTCACGGTTTGAACTCAGATGGCTGGATCGGTGATAACACCATAAAAATGCTCAATATGTCCATAAGTGACAGGATAAATGTTATTAAAGTAAATCTCGAAAGACTAAAATGGATGCCGGATGACTATGGAGAAACGTATATCCTTGTAAACCTTTCAGATTACATGCTTTCACTGTATAAAGGGAATCGTTTGGCAGCTCAGCACAAGGTCATAATTGGAAAATCATACCGGAAAACCCCGATTTTCAGCGATAAGATGACCTACCTGGTTTTTAATCCCACATGGACCGTACCGCCGACCATTTTAAAAAATGATATTATTCCTGCGGTAAGAAAAGATAAAGATTATCTAAAAAAGAAAAATATCAGGATATTTAAAGTAAATACCTTAAATGCCGGAGAAGTTGCATCTGAGGATTTGGATTGGGAAAATCTCAGCGGGAAAAATTTCCCATATACCCTTGTCCAGATTCCAGGACCCAGTAATTCCCTGGGCCAGATTAAATTCATGTTTCCGAATAAATACAATATTTATATCCATGACACTCCCGACAAACAGCTTTTTCAAAAAGAAGAAAAAAATTTCAGTTCAGGATGCATAAGAGTAGAAGGCCCTGTCAAACTGGCTGAAATAATTCTAAAGGATCTTCCAGAGTGGAACAGAGAAAAGATAGACAGCATCATCGCAACAAACAAAGAGACAACCATCCGCCTTCCAAAACCGATAGCTGTTCACATCCTGTATTGGACTTCGTGGGTGGATGATAATGGTGTGATTCAATTCAGAAAAGATATTTACAGCAGGGACGTGGCTGTTCTTGAAGGGTTAAAGAAAAGATTATATTGATATGCTTATATTAAGGGTAATACTGCTGCTTTTGATTGCACCATCTGCTTTCCCGGCAAATAATTTGTGTGATTTTAAAATTCTTATTAATAAAGAAAAAAATGATCTGAAAATCTTCAGCGTTTTTGTTATGCCCGGCAGTAATATCAATCTTAAGGTGTTGAGCAAAAAAAAAATAATGGTGCGGTTCGAAAACAAGGTTCAATCACCCCAAAAAGGATCTTACTCATTTACTGCTCCAAGAAAAAAAGGAAATTACGAACTGCTTATCCGTAGTGACGAATCCTGCTCTATGCTTGTAAACATATTTGTTAAAGTTTCTTTGTCGCATATGAAAAAAGGATATCTGAACAGATACAGGATTGGAAATTATCCTAAAAAACCGTTGAACAATAATCCTGTTTACGCAAAACCAAAAGGGTTACTTGAGGTAACCCAAGAAAACCTCAACCTGAAGCTGAGTCCGAATTTAGTGGTTTCAGACTTTGTCTGCAAACAGGAAGGTGGTTTCCCAAAATATATACTGGTCAACGAAAGGCTCCTGCTCAAGCTGGAATATATTCTTGATATGCTTTTGAATAAAAATATTAAAATTTCAAAATTCAAGTTCATCAGTGGATACAGGACACCCTACTACAATAAACTAATCGGGAATGTACCCTACAGCAGACACATTTACGGAGGAGCAGCAGACATTTTTATAGATGAAGATAATGATGGGAGAATGGACGACATAAACGGGGATAATAAATTTGATCAAAAGGATGCTGATCACCTTTACAGTCTTATCGACAAACAGCACCGGCACGAAGAATACAAAGAATATCTCGGAGGTCTAGGTATCTATAAAAGAACTCAAGCCCACCCCTCATTTATACATATTGATGCCAGAGGGTATAAATCCCGCTGGTAACCTGGATATTTTAAACAACTTCTCTATAATACACAGACAATCCAAAGTATCTCGTAGATAAGACATCCATGAAATTGTTTGGGAGTTTATACTTTGACAAAATATAGATAATTATCTATTAATAAAATAGTAATCTAAAAAGATGGGTTAGGGTATCTGAATGCAAAAAGTTTTTTTGGACATTTTCACTAATATTCTCAACTCTGTCCGAGAACCTCTCGTGGTTCTTGATTCAGACCTGAAAGTGGTCAAAGCCAATCAATCTTTTTATATGACGTTTTGTGTAAAACCCAAAGAGACGGAGGGAATTCTGATATATGACCTTGGCAACGGACAGTGGAATATCCCCAAACTCAAAAAATTATTTGAAAAGATCCTCCCGGGAAATACAGTGTTTAATGATTTTGAAGTGGAACATTCCTTTGATGTCATTGGAACTAAAATCATGAATCTGAATGCCAGAAGAATTTTTATGGATTCTGAAAAAACCGAGCTGATTCTGCTGGCTATTGAAGACGTGACCGAAAAAGAACATCACAAGCGGGATCTTGAGAAGATGGTCGAAGAACGAACAGCCCAGCTTGTCCTGGAAAAACAAAAGGCAGAACAAAAAAAGCTGCTTGCTGAAAAATACTTGCAGGAGATAGAATCACTCAAAAAACAGCTTGAAAATGAGCGGGCATACATTAAAGCTGAAATAAAGCTGGAACATAATCATGAGAACATTATCGGTCAAAGTGACGGGCTTAAATATGTGCTTTACAAGGTTGAACAGATTGCAGACAGTAACACTACGGTGCTGGTTCTCGGGGAGACAGGAACTGGAAAGGAACTTGTGGCTCGTGCGATTCACGGTTTCAGCAGCCGGAAAACTCGGGCACTGATTAAAGTCAATTGTGCGGCATTGCCCTCAAACCTTATAGAAAGTGAGCTGTTCGGTCATGAAAAAGGGGCGTTTACCAGTGCCGACCGCAAACACATGGGACGATTTGAGATCGCTGACAAAGCAACCCTGTTTCTGGATGAAATCGGAGAATTACCTCTGGAATTACAGTCAAAGCTGCTCCGGGTCTTGCAAGACGGTGAATTCGAGAGACTGGGAAATCCACGCACGATTAAAGTGGATGTCCGGATTATTGCCGCTACAAACCGGAATCTTGAAGAAGAAGTTGAAAAAGGACGTTTTCGAAGCGACCTGTGGTACAGACTCAATATCTTCCCTATTACCATGCCGCCGTTACGTGAAAGAAAAGAGGACATACCGCTTCTTCTTGATTTTTATATTGAAAAAATTTCTCGGCGATTGGGCAAGCGAATCGAGATAATTCCCAAAAATGTTATGAATGCTATTTTGAATTATCACTGGCCGGGAAATATTCGGGAGTTTGAAAATGTTCTTGAACGGGCAGTGATCAATTCATCAAGCCGTAAACTCCATCTGGCTGATGATCTCGAAAAATATTACCGGCATCTGAGCAAAGACTTAAAAACTCTGGAGGCGGTTGAACGCGATCATATAATGCGTGTGCTTGAACAGACCCGCTGGAAAGTCAGCGGGAAAAACAGTGCTGCCCAGATTCTTGGCCTCAATCGCAGCACATTGCGCGCCCGCATGCGTAAACTTGACATCATCGTTCCTGAGCGTATGCCTCTTGATCCGAAGTAATTTTTTCCGCTCATTACCCATTTCAGTACCAACCACGTTAAAAGGTGTTATATGACCTATTGAACAAATAAGACCTTTTTCAGATCCTCAAATCCTTTTAACAAACCCCAGCCTTTACAGAATTTATCTTGATAATTCATTGTCATAGGGATAATTTCCCCCATATCACACTCCTGGCACAATGATTGCTCTATATGGTTTTAAGAAACAACAATTATGGATAACAAGGGCAAGCATGAGAAACAAAAAAAAGCCAAGCAGACACCAAAAGAGAAACGCAGACAAAAACAGTCAAAGCCGCTTTCTCACAGCGAATCTAAATTGTGATTCAAAAAAGGTTAACATTCTTGTTTAATTTCAATAGGCCAACATGATTTAAAGAGGTGATCCGAATGATCTTTGTCAGAACAACCCTTAAAGTATATCCGGAAAAACAGCTGGAAGTACTGCAAACCCTTCTTTCGCTGATTAAACCGGTGAGAGAGGAACCCGGCTGCAAAAGCTATTGTGCCTTTTGTGACATCAACGATAAAAACCAGTTCACACTGCTTGAAGAATGGGAGACCCAGAAAGACCTGGATCGCCACATACAAACCGATCTATTTGGGGTCCTACTGGGAACAAAAATACTTTCATGTGAACCGCCCCAGATTCAAATCCATACAGTTTCACAAACCCAGGGGATGGAAACCATTCATGCGGTCAGACAAAAAAAGAGCTGATTATACAAGGGAGTTTAGGCAGGCAGCTTGATTGATAGCGTCTACATGGGGCGGGAAACTTTTCAGGGAATGTAAAGGAAGAATTATGAAAGCAAAAAAAAATATCATGTAAGTATTTGATATTAAATTTTAAATAAATATTTTTTTATAGGAGAAATAGAGTGAAATCGAAAATAGTTATTTTGTTTATGAAGTTGACGATGGTTTTTTTATTTTCTAGTGTGTGCTTTGCATATACTCCAAAAGGAGAATTACAGGTTCGTCTTCCAGACCATGATGCCAAAATTACTTTTCAGGAGATTGATGAAAATAAAATCTTAGTTTCTGCCCTGGATGCTGAAAATAATCCTGTTAAAGGCTTGATACCCGATGATTTTAAACTGCAAAGGGCTGGTATAATGGCAAACGTAACTGCAGTTGAAGTCCTGAAAACCAGAAAAGATATTGCCATAAATTATGTTCTGATGCTGGACAACTCTCTTTCAATGAAGGAACGTAAAGCCGTGCAGCCTCTTTTATCTGCACTGGATGAGTTTTTAGAAATTGTCAGGCCTATTGATAATGTAAAGGCTGTGGTTTTTGATGATAAAAAGAAGTTTTTGGTCGATGGTCACAATTTACGGTTAAACACCTTTGAATCAAACAACATTGTAGAATTAAAAAACTTTTTTCAAGACAGCTTTACAAAAGAAATGAGCAAGAAGACTTTTTTATATGAGGGTATTCTTGGCAGTTTACATTTGATTTCAAAAATGCCTGAAAAAAGTAATAAGTTCCTAGTTGTTTTTACAGATGGTGAAGACTTAAACAGTGAGATAAAAAAAGAAATAATAGGTCCTAAAGCTCAAGGATTAAAAAATTTCAGTGCCTATACTATTGATTTTATGCAGTCTGAAGCAAAAGATGAATTTTTAAATACTTTTTCTGAAGCAAATGGTGGGAAAACCTGGAAAGCAACTTCAGCGACAAATTTGCTGCCCATCTTTAAAAAATTTTCTACTACTCTTCTCCATCAGTATGTAGTTGAATATAACTTTATAAAGCCGACCCAAGGTTCAATAACTGCTAATCCATCAACTATAACCATTGAGGAACTCACAATAATTGATAGCTCTCCTTTGCTCAGCTATGTTTTTTTTGACACAGGCCAAAGCAGAATTCCAGAGCGTTACAAATTGTTAAAAAATCAGGCTGAAGCAGATACTTTTGATGAAAAGATTTTACGAGATACCATTGCAAAGTATCATAATGTGCTGAATATAATTGGTAAACGGTTTTCTGAAAATACTGAAGCAAGCATTGAGCTTGTCGGGTGTATCAGTGACAGGGGCGAGGAAAAGAATAACCTTGCTCTTTCCCGGACACGTGCTGAAGAAGTACGGGCATATTTTCGGTATATATGGAATATTGACCCTGACAGGATAAAAATCAGTGCCCGTAAATTACCTGAATTACCAAGTACCAGCAGCGTTGAAGAAGGAAGACTTGAAAATCAACGCGTAGAAATTCATTCTGATTCTTCCCAAATTTTTGATTCCATAAAAACCACATATAGTTTTGAAGTAGCTGATTTTAATGAAATTAATATTCACCCTGATATCCAGCTGGGATATGATTTAAAGGATTGGAATATTGAAATCAAGGGCGATGGAAAACTTTTAAAGTCCATAAAAGGCCAGGGTAATGATATCCCTGATTATTCTTTTATTCTTTTCCAATATGGACTTAGCAAAATAGGCACCATTGATAATATTTCAATAAGTGCAACCATGACCGATATTACGGGTGAGAGCTTTACAACAAATAGTGCCCAGACTTCCATCAAATATATAAAAAGAGAGGAACTCAAGGCTGAAAAACTTGAATATAAAGTAATAGAAAAGTACGCTTTAATCCTATTCGATTATGACAGTTCAACAATAAAGGCGCAAAATACAATAGTGATTGACCGAGTTGTAAAAAGGATTAAAGAACTGCCGAAAGCTAAAGTAACTATTGTGGGACATACGGATATCATTGGCAAGGAAGATTACAATGTTTTGCTTTCTGAGCGCAGGGCAAAAGCAGTTTATCAGAATGTGATTGACAGTGTTATCTCTTCGCCGGAAAGGATAGTTTTCAGAGGGGCCGGGCCTTACAATCCTCCATATGATAATGCTACGACAGAAGGACGGTCGTTTAACCGGACAGTCACAATTACGATAGAGTATGAAACAAATTAATTGTCCGTTTTCTTTTCTGCAGTCAACAGCAAGGAAGCCCTTTAGGCATTTAAATAACTATTTCTTTATTCATTCAAAAATGATAATTTTTAATCCGCTATGAAATATCTTGTCCATTTGAAAAAATACATCCTTAGTGGATCACTGGCGGTTGTTCCTATTGTACTGGTCTATTTTATTCTCCGATTTCTTTATCTTTCGGTGGACAAAACCATCCTGAACATAGCAGATAATTTTCTGGGGTTCAGGATTCCGGGAACAGGTATTCTTCTTGTTTTAATCATTCTTTATCTGCTGGGACTGTTTGCAAGCAATTTGGTTGGTCGATGGTTTTTTGCCAAAGTAGAGTGGTTCACCCAGAAAATTCCTCTGGTCAAGACCACGTACCAGGTTGGCAAACAGATTTCAAACAGCCTGTCCCTACCGGGTAAGCAGGTGTTTAAAAAGGTGGTATTGGTCAATTATCTGACAACTGATATTTATACCATCGGTTTTATTACCGGTTCTCTGACTGAATTGGATTCCGGGAAAAAATTGGTCAAGGTATTTATTCCCACACCACCTAACCCTATGAGTGGAACCGTGGTCCTGGTACCTGAAGATCAGGTCATTGATCCGGGCTGGACAATTGATGAGGGGATACGGACCGTTATTTCAGCCGGAATCATTGGTCCAGATCACATAAAGAGCAGACAAGTCATAGACAAAGCACTGAGCCCTTAAGCTCCCTGAATGAAATAGGGCGGAGCGGGCTTTTAAAAAGACAGGCAAATATAATTGTTTTAAACATATTTAAAATAGAACCCGGATTAACAAATGATTGCAGAGATGACATATTTGTGGACAATTTATTTCAGTACAATTTTTGCATATGTCCTTATACTGTCAACCCTGGGTCACATGGCTCATCAACGAAGGGATACTCCAAGCATTGTTGCCTGGCTTCTGGCCATCATACTTCTTCCATATATTGCTGTACCATTTTATTTTATATTGAGGAGCCGAAAGCTCAAAAGAAATCGAAAAACCCCTATTAAGCTTAAATGTACAGACGAAGTCGACATTACAAATACGACCCATGTAGACATGATTCTGAGGAGTAACGGGATTGCTGGAGCCACCCGCGGTAACAAATTTAAGCTATACACGGATGGTGTTGATGCTTATCATTCACTCATCGCGGAAATCCATCGAGCTGAAAAAAGAATTTTAATCTCAACTTATGTATTTAAATCAGATGAAGTTGGGAAATCCATTCTGGCAGAGCTGACAAAGAAGGCTTTGCAGGGAGTGGATGTCCGTTTATTAGTAGATAGTGTCGGTTCCATGCCACTCTATATTTTTCAGGGTTCTTTAAGACAATTTAAAAAATCCGGGGGAAAGGTTGCGTTTTATATGCCTTTGCTAAAAAGACCTTTCCAGAATTATATTAATTTAAGAAATCATCGAAAAATTTTCTTATTCGATGATACGAAAGTTATTGCCGGCGGCATGAACCTTTCACATGAATATATGGGCCCTGTTCCCTGCGATGATCGGTGGCAGGATATCCTTTTTTCCATAGATGGACCGGCTGTTTTCCACTATAGAGAAATTTTCACAGAAGATTGGAATTTTACTTCCCAACACCAACTCGAACCGTATCAATTGATTTCTCTACCCAAAGGAGACACACGTATTCAGGTCGTTCCATCAGGTCCGGATATTGAAACGGATGCATTGTATGAAGCACTTTTATCTGCGTCCTTTTCAGCAAAAAAACGGATCTGGATCGTCACACCCTATTTTGTACCGGATAAAGGCTTAATGCAAGCGTTGATTATTGCTTTCCATCGGGGTGTAGATATCAAACTTATCACACCGGCAAAATCAAACCACATGATTGCCGATCTGGCGCGGTCAAGCTACATGAGAGATCTTGACAGTTACGGTATTGAACTGTGTCTTTTACCAACGGGCATGATCCATGCCAAGGCAATTCTGTTTGATGATAAAGCCGTAATGATGGGGTCGGCCAATATCGATCAAAGAAGTCTTTTTCTAAATTATGAAGTGGTCAGCTTTATTTACTCAAAAGAAAGTATATTAAATAGTGAAGAATGGATGAAAAAACTTATCACAAAATGTGATCACAAAATGAAACCTGCTAACAAATGGCGGAAGATTGGCGAAAACCTAATGAGTGTTTTTGCACCCCTATTGTAGACCTCGATTTTCAGAACATATTAAAAAATGGTTTGGCCATAGACTGGACAGGATATATTGGCGGAATTTAACCCTTGTTGATATCGATCGAATATTCCTTAAGTGCTCCTGAAATTTTATCAGGTCAACGTCAATAGTATATTTTTACTTTCTATTACTCCTGGAACGCCACCCACCTAGCGGAGTGTTCACCGGCCTTAAAATTTTACTCATTGAACTTGCCTGTTCCACCACATAAAAAACCTGAGGGTCGATCTTTTGGATTTCAGCAAGAATCCGCCTCAGATCCTTCCGTCGGCAGGCAATATACAGTTCATTGACAGGCCCGTTCATACCCTCACCAACGAATTTGGTAACCGCCTGTCCAAGATCTCTTATCGTTTTTGTAATCATGTCTCCGGATTCTCTACAGATAACTTTCAAAACGATCGATCCAAAAGCTAATTTTGATTCAACTTTAATACCAACAACATTTCCAGTAGCATAACCTAATGCGTAAAATATTACTAAAATAGGTTGGTCTTTTACCTGACTGATTACCGTGCTGGCTACCAGGAGCCAGATAACAATTTCAAAGACAGCCAGGCCAAATGCAATAAAAGTTCTGCCTTGGACAGTAACAATGGTACGGACAGTTCCAATAGCTACGTCACAAATTCTAGCAAAAAAGACAAGGACACCGGTAAGGAGGACCGTCGATTCAAACATGGTTTTTCCTTTACTAAATAGGGTTTCATAACGTTCATCGAGAGAAATGATACTATCAAAATCCAGCTATTCTTTTTTATATCAAGATCTTTCATGCAACATCCAGGTTAGGCATTTTTCGTTCCCTAACACTGAAAACCGGGACTGGAGAATGTCGAAATATCTTTTCAGCTGTACTTCCAAATAAAACTTTTGAGAGATTTCCCCTGCCTCTGTCAGCAATTACAACCACATCTATATTTTCGGCCTCAATCGTTTTTAAAATACACTCAAAAGGTGAACCTGAATCGATTATTATGCTCATCAATGATTTATCATTAAAAAAGTTTTCCTTTATTAAGTGCTTTAGCCTTTCGGTCCTTTCTTTTTTCAATTTGCCCACATAGTTTTCCAGAGAAGTTCCTTTTGATACATAATTTGGAAAAATTCCAAAAGGAGTTTCGCTGTCACTAATTTCTCTTTGGTTAATAACATTCAAAACAATGATTTGATTATTTGATTGTCTTGCCAAAGCGATAGAATATTCTAATACCATCAAAGAATAATCAGAAAAATCGACACAGGCTAAAATTTTATTAATTTCTCTGCTCATCAATTTTTCCCTTCTAAACGGATGACCAACCTGTTCTCACCTGTATCTGGATCTCTTGATATATCAAACCCCAGTTTTTTCCCAAGTGCAAGCATATTTCTGTTTTCTCTTAATACAGAACCATGGATTTCAATATAGCCACGGTTTTGGGCAATCGACAGGCATTTCTCCAATAACCTTACCCCAATACCTTTACCTTGCCAGGTGTCACCAACGATTACGGCAAATTCACCTGTTTTTCCATCCGGATCTCCGATAATCCTGGCAACACCGAGTAATTGACTGGTCTCTAGATTTTCATCTATTGCAACAAGTGCGATTTCCCGGTCATAATCGATCTGGGTAAACCGGGCCAGCATTGCAGAACTCAACTCTTTTAATGCACTGAAAAACCGGTAGTATATAGTTGTTGGCGAAAGTGTTTTAAACAAAGCAGTGAAAAGAGGTGCATCTTCAGGCTTGACCGGTCGAATAAAAATGGGTTGTCCTTCAACTGTAATCAGGTGTGATTCATATTCTTCAGGATATGGACTGATTACCAGATGCATGGGAGTTGGGATATCTGTTTTCGAAATCAAAATCCGGGCATCAACAGCCATATTTTTACTGTTTTTAATCAATATCGGGTTCATATCCAGTTCCCCGATTTGGGGAAAATCAATCAGCAGTTGTGACAACCTGACGATCATTTCCTCTAGTAACTCCATATCGGCAGGCAGTCGATTTCGATACCCTTTCAGCAATTGATATACCTTGGTTTCCTGCATGAGCCTTCGAGCAAGGAGACGGTTCATGGGTGGGAGCCCCAATGCCCTGTCTTTTAATATTTCTGTATAGATTCCCCCCATGCCGAACAGGATCACGGGCCCAAAATTAGGATCGCGTTTGGCACCCATTAAAATTTCAAAATCAGGATTCAGACAATAGGATTGAATAGATACTCCTTCCAGCCTTGCATCCGGCTTGTACTGATGAGCGGAACTCATAATCCGGTCAAATGCATTACAGACATCAGTGTCATTGCGCAAATCAAGCAGGACGCCTCCAGCATCAGTTTTGTGGGAGATATCAGGAGAGAGCAGCTTCATAACCAATGGATAACCCATTGTTTTTCCTATCCGAGAAGCTTCTGACAGTGTGGCTGCAGTCTTTGATTCAAGCACAGGAAGGCCATAAGCTGACAGCACCTGCTTGGCATCCGCTTCCGGCATGAAATCATTTACCTGTACTTTTGAAAACAATGTCTCAACCTTTTTTTTATCCACCTTAATATGTCTGATCATTTTTGGAGGTATCTCTAAGAGCATTTCAAGATTTTTTTTGTATTCTACCATGTAAAGAAAGGCTCTTACAGCCCTTTCCGGTGTGTCATAGGTTGGAATACCAGCCTGGTTTAAATGGTCCACTGCTTTCTGAATAGTTTTACCTCCCATCCAGCAGGCAATGACCGGATATTTTCGGCTTTTCAGCGTATCAACCAGGCCTTGTGCCACACTCAATGGTTCAGTAAGGGCCTGGGGTGCAAGAATAACAAGTACACCATCCATGGATTTTGATTTTAAGCAGGCTTTAAGTGTATTAGAGAAGACATCGGGAGAGGCATCTCCAAGGATATCAATGGGGTTGCCATGGCTCCAGAATGGCGGCAGAATGGCATTTAATTCGTCCATCGTGTCAACATCAAGAACAGCAGGCTCATGTCCGTGTTTTGCAAGAGCGTCCGTCGCCATTACACCTGGGCCTCCACCATTGGTAATGATCGCCAGTCTGGAACCACTGGGATGGGCTTGTTTTGCCATGAGTTCTGCACAGTCAAATAATTCTTCAATCGTGTTTACGCGGACAATTCCCGCACGTTTGAATGCTGTATCGTATACTGCATCCTCACCTGCCATGGCTCCGGTATGGGAAGCGGCAGCTTTTGCGCCGGCAGCACTTGTACCCGATTTTAGAACAATAATGGGTTTTATACGGGAAACCGATCGAGCCGCACTCATGAATTTGCGGAAATTGGTCAAGCTTTCAATGTACAGCAAAATACTTTTTACTTTAGGGTCATTTCCAAGGTAATCAATCATATCACCAAAATCGATATCCAGCATGGAGCCGATGCTGACAAAATGGCTGAACCCAATATTCTCATTAAAAGCCAGATCAAGAATTGAAGAACAGATTGCACCACTCTGGGATACAAAAGCCATATTTCCTGTATTTGGCATTTCAGATGCAAAGCTGGCGTTAAGCCCACCCCCGGGTCGAATTAGTCCCATACAGTTTGGACCAAGGACACGAAGCCCGCCTTCATAAGAAATTTTGCGGATTTTTTCTTCAATTTTTTGACCTTTTGCACCTATTTCTTTGCCACCTGCGGATATGACAATCGCTCCTCCTGCTTTTTTTTCTACACACTGCCGGACAATATCAGGAACGGTATCAATGGGAGTCGCTATAACAACAAGGTCTATTTGACTGTCAATCCGGGAAACCGATTTAATGCATCCATATCCGTGAAGTTTTTGATATTTGGGATTAACCGGTACAAGCTGCCCTGAAAATTTTCCATCAATCAAATTTTTCATTAATGCATGCCCAATGGTTCCCTTCTTTTCACTGGCACCTACAACTGCAATATAACGAGGATTAAAAATGCGATTTAGATTGAATTGGCCCATGTATTGTTTCCCTTATAAATATTTTTCTTAACCTTTAAATTGTTACCCATTTGGTGTTGATATGAAAGCATCATCATCCGGGTCTCGAAGGACTTCTTCTGCAACTGGTAAATCCGGTAGAACCTTTACCTTTGCCTTTCTTTCCTTGCGAGTTTTAACTGGAATAAGTTCCCGCATAAATTCTAATTTTCCAAAGCACAGAAGCCTGTCCTCAGCTTCAAGTACTCTTTGAGATTTTGGGTTTGGAATAACTTTGGTATCACGGTGCAGTGTCAATATAGAAATATCCTTCTCCCTGAGTCTGGAGTCTTGAATTGTTTTTCCAATATAATCAGATCCTTCCGGTATATATATTTCTGCAACACCATACCCCCGGCTGACAGTCAGGCGTTGTCGCAGATCGATCTCAGGAAAATTCACCTGGGCACTGATATAATCAATAATGGCCCCTGCGATATCTAATTGTGTGCATCCTTCAATACCCTCCAGGCCCGGGGAGGAATTCACTTCCATAATTTTGGGACCCTTTTTACTTTCAAGCAAATCAACACCCGCCACACGAAGCCCCATGATCTGGGCAGCACGAACGGCTGTCTCCTGGTAGGATTCATCCAGTTCAACCGGTTCTGCATAACCTCCTCTGTGGATATTACTCCGAAATTCCTGTCCCTGGGCTACGCGACGCATGGCACCGACCACCTGATCACCCACCACAAAAGCACGAATATCACGGCCTTTACTTTCAGCCACAAACTTCTGAATCAATACATTTTGTTTTTGACTTTGCAGCAATTCAATAATTGCCTCGGCAGAGCTGACGGATTCTGCCAAAAGCACACCGATTCCCTGAGTCCCTTCCAGTAATTTGATGACAACAGGTGCACCTCCGACTCTTTCAATTGCCGGAAGGACATCTTTTTTATCCCGAACAAAGGTTGTTTTTGGAATACCGATATAATGCCGGCTGAGAATCTGGAGGCTCCGAAGCTTGTCACGTGAGTTTGAAATACTTGCTGATGTGTTGGCGCAATATACATCCATCTGCTCAAACTGCCTGACAACAGCTGTCCCAAAATAGGTAATTGATGCGCCTATGCGTGGAAGAACCGCATCATAACTTGAAAGTTGTTTTTGTCGGAAATATAAATCAGGACTACCCTGTTCAAGATCAATGGCAAATTTAAGTGTATTGAGGACTTTAACAGTATGCCCCCGTTGTTCAGCAGCTTCCCTTAAACGGCGGGAACTGTAACATTTAGAATTGCGTGAGAGAATGGCAAGTTTCATTTTTGCTCCTTAGTGTTATCGATTTAAATCACAACAGGACGTTTTTTCTTCAGTTTTTTCTTTTTTGGTTTGCCGCCGTAAAAAGACCGCCCGGCATCAACGTAGAATTTATGCCGAAATGCCTGCCGTCCCAAAAGCATTCGAAACCCCATTTCATCCCGATTGGACAGGGTTATTTCAATTGGCCAGACAAGATCTAATAATTTAATATGAGTAATAATGACCGGCCTCATATCTGCTATGCCACTTGAACTTCTAACAGACCTGAATTCCAGAACCTTTGCCTCAGCTTGTATTTTATTTTTCGATTTGTTCTGAACCGGATTTACATGAAACCTCACCCATTTTTCACCGTCTCGTTCAAATATCCGCTGTTTGACAGCGTGCAGTGATGATGACCGGGCTCCTGTATCCACTTTTACTTTGATTGTTTTAACCCCCAGATCTGGAAGAGAAATCCATTCACGCCATCCAATAACGGGTAAAACTGGTTTAATAGAGGCCATCGTCTTGCTCCGGTATTAAAATTCGATGATACATTTAATTCCATTATTTATATTTGATTAACTATTTTTTTATGTTATCAAGAAAAAATAAGAATAACAATTTAATTTGGTTAACCATTTCATTAGCAAAGGATAAAATGCAAGCTCCAATATCTATTGCCGGCACAATGATTGATCCGGGAAGCCGGACGACTATCAATATACCGATTGCAAATCTTTACACGCATACCAAGATGACGATTCCTATAAAGGTCCTCCACGGTAGAAAAAAAGGCCCCAGATTATTTATATGCGGCACCATTCATGGTGATGAAATCAATGGGTTAGAAATTATCCGGCGCCTGATCAAATTAAAAAAAGTCAAAGATTTGAAAGGTACATTAATTGCGGTCCCTGTCGTCAATGTGTATGCCTTTGTCCACAATTCACGCTACTCTCCCGACCGAAGAGATCTTAACCGTTTTTTCCCAGGATCACAGAACGGTTCGTTAACTTCCCAGTTGGCCAATTCATTTATGGAAGAGGTTGTTAAAGGAAGTGATTACGGGATAGATCTTCATGCAGGATCTAACCATCGATCAAACTTACCTCAGATTCGTGTGGACTTTGATAATCAGATTTCATTAGAAATGGCGAATGCTTTTAATGTTCCCGTGGTCATAAATGCTGCTGTTAGACAAGGATCTCTGCGGCAAGCAGCAGCCGATGAAGGGGTTCCTACTATTTTATATGAATCTGGAGAAGCATTAAGATTTGATGAGGTGGGTATCCGGGCAGGTGTGCGGGGTATTCTTTCGGTTATGTCATCTATAGGAATGATCAAAACTGCCAATGTAAGAAAAAAACGTTTAGAAACCTTATTGTCAGACTCAACATCATGGGTTAGAGCACCCGCCAGCGGGATATTGCATATGGAAAAACCTCTGGGTAGCAGGGTAACTAAAAACAGCAGAATTGGTTTGATTGCAGACCCTTTTGGAGGTGAGGAAATTGAAATTCGCTCTCCAGTTTCAGGCATGGTAATTGGCCGTCTAAATTTACCATTGGTACACCAGGGAGATGCCGTAATTCATATCGCTCATATTGATCGGTTAAAGAGCATTGAACCTGTCATTGATGATTTCAATGATAACCTTATAGATTAGCCTCTGGAAATGCAGGTTCACTGTCCGCAGCGCAATGAAATAGCCTATAAGGCTTTTGCTATATTTCTATTTGATTTGGATAAAGGATATGATATTCAGGATGAATAATCCAACAACAATTATTTTTGAGAGAGATCATGTTTGAATTTGATTATTGGAAACTGCTGGCAGGATTGGGAATTTTCCTATTTGGTATGCAATTACTTGAAAATTCAGTCAAAGACCTGTCTGGGAAATCCTTTCGACGTATCATTCGTGATTATACCAACACCAGGTTGAAAGCCATCGCAAACGGAACACTGGTCACAGCTCTATTGCAGAGCAGTTCGGCTGTATCACTAATGGTTCTTGCCTTTGTGGGTGCAGGTATAATGAGCATGGAAAATGCCATCGGTGTGATTCTCGGTTCCAATATTGGTACAACACTTACCGCATGGATTGTGGCCACCCTGGGATTTAAAATCAAGATAGAAACATTTGCCCTTCCGTTCATCGGTGTGGGTGCAGTCGGATTGATTTTGTTTAGACCCGGAACCCGGTTATATCATATCAACCGATTGCTGATTGGTTTTGGATTTTTGTTCCTTGGTCTGGATTATATGAAAACCAGTGTGGAGAACTTTTCTCAAAATTTTAATCCAGGACAATTCCAGGACCTGGCCCTATGGATGTGCCTGATTATCGGAACCGTGATCACAGCACTTATGCAGGCAAGTGCTGCAACCATAGCCATAACACTTGCTGCTTTAAACAGTCAGTTGATGACATTTGAAATGGCGGCAGCTATGGTTATCGGTGCAAATATTGGCACAACAGCGACCGTTCTTCTGGGTGCCATTGGAGGATCTCCGCCCAAAAAGCGGGTGGCCGGCAGCCACCTGGCTTTCAACCTTGTGACGGGTATCGTTGCTTTTGCTGCATTGCCGGTAATGGTTATGATCGTAAAAATATTTATTGATGTTACCGTCAATGGCCCTGTTGGGTTGGCATTGTTTCATACTATTTTCAACATCACGGGAGTGATTATATTTTTGCCGCTTGTCAAAGTGATGACTACCTTTCTTGTCAAACTGTTTCCTGAACACAAGACCCAGTTGTCTGTTTATATCGCCAATACCCCGGCTGAAGAGGTTGAAGCAGCTGTTATCGCGCTAAAAAATGAAATTATTCACCTGCTGCAGGAATGCCAGCTATATACTTTAAGATCACTTCATATTGACAAGACGCTCGTCTTTGAGGAGCCTTTACCTTTTGAAAAAGGCAAAAAAAAACAATTGCCAATTGATGTTTTTTACAATGACATAAAAGAACTGCATTCATCTATTATTGCCTATTATTCACTTATCCAGACCCAGAAACTGGATGAAACGGTTGCCCAGGAACTTGAAAGAGCGATTCTCGCATCCAGGAATATCATGAACGCGGCAAAAAATTTTAAGGGTATCCGACCGGATTTGGATGAATTTGAATCATCTGATTCTGCATTTTTAAACCGCCAGTATGATCGGTTCAGAAAACGATTGATTACCTTATACCATGAGATCAATGAGGTGCTTTCATTAAACAAGGAGGAACTACAGTTCTCCACGATTATTAAAGCATTTGCCCATGTGGAGCAGGCAGACAAAATTTTTATTCAGCAAATTGTTAAGACCTCATCAAAAAATAAAGAGGAAAACCTTGACCTATCCACGTTGTTCCTTGTTAATCGCCTCTTTACCCAGGCATGCAGAATGCTCATTTTCAGCATGAAAGACGTGCTGCTTACAAAAGAAAAAACCATTGCTTTTGACAAAGCGATTGAACCTTGAGGAACAATATTAAAAAAGGATACTGGTAAAATTAAGGGTTATCCTTATAAACGCTGTTTGCTTTTCCAACAATCAAGGTTCTTCTGACAACACCCAGTGTTCTGTTCTCATGCATTTTGTTGACCATATGGCCGGTAAACCTTTCAGTTGAAAGGGGACAGTCCAGTAAATGCGTGATCTTCCATCCGCAGGTTTCAAGCAGTTTTGCATAGGCCAATACCAGGATGGCATTATCCGGGTCTTCATCAATGGCCGGGATGCCCTGGAAATCCCTGAAGTCTGAATTTAGAAATGCCATACGGGTGAGGGGTTTTGAATGCTCTCTCAAGAGGCTGAACAGGGTTTTGAAGAAGTGTAAATATTTGAACCGGGGAAAATCTGAAATACTGCCTTCCCTGTAATGGGCGGCCATTTTTTTAAAATAGGGAGGATCAAAAAATATCAGGTCTGGTTTTTTATTTGAAGAAACGGGCCAGGCCATTTTTTCAGGATCCCACAAAAACGGTTCTATCTCAGGTCTTGTTTTCATCCGGTCCAAAAGGTCAAAAGACCAGCATCTTCGGTTAAAGGCAAGACAGGTGTCTGCAACCACGCCGCCTCCTGCCATGGGATCCAGAACAAGATCGTTTTCTCGTGTAAAGTAAAACAGGGTGTGGGCAACTAATTGTGCAGGGATTCGCCCGGGCCAGGGATCGCCAAACCTGTGATCCACATCATTGAAATACCAGTTATCCCAGGCCCGCAATCCCCAGTTTAATGCCTTGAACCGTTCCTGGTCCGTTTTATCCTGCAGCACCACGGACCATACCAGGGACTGGGGCGCACCATATTCTTGAGCCATATCAGGTACAGCGGCCCCGGCTTTAAATTCCTGATAAATTTTATTAAACAGGGCCTGGTTTTCCCCGGCATGGTTTGAAATGGTTTCTCTGTGGATATTTAACCTCTGGGCAATACGAACCAGAGGGATGCCCAGGCGTGTCATCACTGCGATCTTTATCTGTGTGGAAAATTCGCATTGATCCGGATCTGTTTTCTGTTGATGCTTTACATTTGTTTTTTCTATCTCTTTTGCAAAATTCTGAATTTCTCTTGCACTGCATTCATTGAGCTTAAGCGTTGGCAAAATGGAATTGTTTTGGTCTTTAAACGGGATGGAACCTTTCCGGGTGACATCTTGAAATGCCTTGTCAGATACCTTTTCAAGCCTTGCCAGCGCTTTTATCTGGGCCTTGTTCAGATCGTGTTTTTTAGATTCTTTCTGGACTATTAAGGGAATGTCGGTTAATAAATTCAGATCATTCATCAAAAAAGACTGCCATTTCAGGGGCTTGGGTAGATTTTTGAAGATTGACTCTACCGGTTGAATAAATTTATTCAACAATGCCTCTGCCTCCCTGGAAACCTGGGACCCCTTATCCTTGCATACCCTTATAGAGTGCAGCTTTGACAGCAATTTATGGACCCTTTCAAGTGGTGTTTTACCCCCCGTCAAATACCAGGTATCTTTTTCCATCTCCTCATCAATGATTGCAATGGTCGCTTCAATGGATTCTATGGCGCTTAAATCCTGTCTTAAAATGTTTTCGGAAGTGCTCATTCTTCTTGCATGAAGATCGTCTACATCTGCGATTTTTGCCTGGATCATCGTAATATCCGTAAAATCTTTAACTGCCCTGAGTCTTCGTTCTCCTGCAATCAACTGAAACCGGCCGTTTTGCTGCGACCTAACGATAATGGGTTCGATCAATCCATCCCGGACAATGCTTGCACCAAGTTCTCTTAAACTGCCTTGATCAAAGTATTTGCGGTGTTGAAAGGGCGAGGGGTCAATCTGTTTAATGTCGATCATGCTGAACGAAAAAGAATAATTTTTATGGTCTGTTATGGGCATGGTCCACTATCCACCAACAAAAAATTAATAGGTTTCATTGCACAGATTTAAACGGTTACATGGTTTATAAAAAATTTTATCAAAAAAGTAAAATAATATATTTTCATATTCATTCAGGCTCACCAAAGGGACACTGAACTCCAATAGGAGTTGACATTTAACTTTTCAGCAGACCGCCAGGGCGGCTTCATGTTTCCCTGGTCGCCTCTCTCAGGTCGATGGTCAGTGAATTTAGGCCTTATGATTTTCATGGATAATACCAATATCGAGTAAAGATTGTCAAGTTTCTACTTGCAGAATAATTTCAACAAAGCAGCTACATCTGTTTGAACAAATGCTCATGGGATCGGCTGACCCTGATACACTGATTGATTCCATCAAATCCCACCATCATCTGATGGGTAAATGAGCGCTTGACGATTTTAATTTTATCGATATTGACAATGGCGCTGCGATGCACTCGCCAGAACTGATTCGGATCAAGGGTGTTTTCAAGCTCTTTGATGGGTGTTTTTATCAAAAACTCATGGCCGGCTGTCTGTACAATGGTATATTTATCTTCGGCTTTGAAATACAGCACCTGAGAAACCGGAACAAAACGAAGATCATCGCCCGTCTTTACCTTTATTAATCTTAAATAGTCCGGTGTTATTCTGTTTTCCAGGACCTGAATAACCTTTTTCAGCTTTTCATCCACATAACGGGTGTCATCTTTTGCGCCCAATTGGTTTTTCAACCGCAAAATTGTTGTGTGTAAACGATCCATTGTCAAAGGTTTTAAAATATAATCCACAGCCTCGCTTTCAAAAGCCTGGACTGCATACTGGTCATAGGCTGTAATAAAAACAACCTTGGACAAACCAGCACTTTTTTTTGCCACTTCCACCCCTGTCATACCCGGCATCTGAATATCCAAAAATGCAATATCAGGCCTTATTTTTTCAATTAAAGACAAGGCCTCAATCCCGTTCTCAGCCTGGCCCAGAATAGTTAGCTGCGGCCACAATTGTTCAAGCATTGTTGTAATACCGATTCTCAAATTTTCTTCATCATCCGCAATAATGGCAGTGATTTGTTTCATAACGGCACCTTTATAATGGCCTTTACCCCGGAAGGGTAATTTTGAGTCAATGTCAGGCCTGCCTTAGTTCCATAAATGCTTTCAAGCCGCTGACTGACGTTGTTAATGCCAATACCGGCCTGGTTGGCATTCTCATATAGGCCCATACCCGTATCCGATATCACAATGTTCAACATCTCTTTTTCAATCTCACAATTAATACTTATCTTTCCGCCACCGATCTTTGGTTCCAACCCATATTTAATTGCATTCTCAACCAGCGGCTGAACAATTAACGGCGGGAATATAAGATCGTGTCTGCCTGTCTGGTCATTAATTTCGTAAGAGAGCCTTTTTCCCATCCTGATTTTAAAAATATCAAGATATTGTCGAACCAGATCCAACTCCTGGGACAGGGTGACCATCTCCTGACGGGTTCGCGCAAGAGAAACTCTTAAATATTCATTCACATCAATGAGCATCTGTTTGGCTTTTGCCACATCAATATCAAAAAGTGAAATCACATTGGAAAGGGTGTTAAATAAAAAATGGGGTTCAATCTGGGCCTGGAGCAGCCGTAATGTTATCATGGCTGCTTCTTTTTCCATGGTCAGACGCTTTATTTTTTCATTCTGGATTCTCTTTTCTGATTCAATCAGTTTTTCACGGGAAGAAAAAAAATAGGTGATCGGCACACCAAATACAATGCCAAACACGGCAATATATAAAAACACATGCTTAAAATAATACCCAAGGTCAACGCCAAAAAAGACAGATAAAAACCCCCAACTCAACAATCCGCCGACAATCACACCTGTGATCAATCCCAGTGCAATACATCCCCCCATCCATTTATTAATTTTTTCATCACTGATGATCATTCCGATATGAACAAACAAACAGATGGACAAGCCTGTGAGCTGGGAAATCACAAAGGTTTCAAAGAGTTGAGGTTCTTTGAGAACCATAAAATTCAGCAGCAGAGCGATGGCCGTATTAAAAACAGCTGTAATTGCCAGGGATGATATGATGCCTTTTAAATTACTCATAAATATATTCTTTGCCTTTTTATTTTTCCTTTCTTTTAATAGGTACTAAAACCGGATTCGTTTCGCAATACCATTCATTCCTTCTATTTGACCGTTCATCACATTTTTCGTATTTAATTATAGTATACGTTCTTTCAAAATTTAAAAATCCAGGCTGAAACCCTTTTCATCTCCAAAATCAAACCATTCATACCTTAAAAATTCCCATTCATCGCTATTCAATTGCCCTTGTCGATAAAGTTTGTAAAATAAGACCACCAATGAACGGGTAATATTGCCGGACATAAAAAGGAGATAGTACGATGAAACAGCTTTTGATTATTCTTTCATTTTTTTTTATTATTTTTATAACGATGGGTCAAACCGCATTTGCCGGCCAAACCACCTCGCTTGAAATCCACATCACAGGGTTTGATAACACAGATGGGGTTGCCAAGATGGCAGTTATTAATTCCAAAGAAAACTATGAAACAGAAGAGAACCTTTTCAAAGGCTTTAATTTTATAATTGAAAACAATGAGGTGATACAGACCATCACCCTTCCCTTTGGTGAATATGCCATAAAGGTCTTTCATGATGAAAACAGTAATGATGAAATGGACACCCGAATGTTTGGCATTCCCACAGAGCGATATGGATTCTCCAATAATGCCAAAGGGACATTTGGCCCTCCCGAGTATGAAGATGCCCGTTTTATACTTAACTTACCCGAACAAAAGATATCCATTCAGATTCAATAGGAGATAGATTGCCATGACAACATCAAAAACGATATCCAGACGCAACTTTTTAAAAACCCTTGCCCTGGCTTCCAGTGCTGCAGCCATCGACTGGAAAATCCCTGGTGCGCTGGCCGCCCAAATTCAAAACAAAAAAGAATTATCAACCGTTTTCCCCCATGAAAAAAAGGGAATCCACGCCTTTTATAAAGAAATGGAACAGGTCATTGCAGAGCTTTGGGAAGGCAAACGACTTAGCCCTTCCATCATGGAAACACTTGAACCCCTGTCAAAGAGTTGTATCTTGCAAGTGCATGGTCCCATGGCGGCGGCTATACACCGGTAATGATGGGAGGACGGGATACTGCAAAGCTTGTTCTAAAAGACTTTAGATCTTTAAAAATATAACCCTTAAGAGACTTTCAGATCTTTTGAATTATCGACGATGATATGGTCAAATACGAAGGGTTCTTTTTCAAACTCCAGCATGGCCTGTTTTTTAAACCCCATCCTTGTTTCAACACCCGTTTCAATGCTTTTTTCTAACCTTGAGCAAAATTTGTCATATTGATCCTGCTGCGCATCAGACATCTCAAGGGTTTCAAATCCATTGTCCATACGCCAGAGGATAAAATTGCCGATTTCTTTTTGCATGAAGGGAGGCATTCCTCTTTTATGAAAACTTGATCCTTGAAACAAATCTTCCATAATCCGGATTTTCTTTCAGGTACAAATTTAGAATGACTCAAGAATAAGGGATAATTGTAAATCAAATTTTTCCAACTTGTAAAAAAATGTAAATTAGTTGTAAAACAGATAAAAAGGATATCACTACCCCCCTTATGTTTAATATGGACAAAAGTATGGTTACTTCCATTCTTACGAATCTTTTTGATAATGCCGTAAAATACACAGGACAAAACGGCGTTATCAAGCTTGCAGCCTTAAAGACAAAAGAGGATATCCTGATTTTTAAAATAACAAATACATACCGGGAACTTGATGCCCAGGAATTAAAAAAAATGTTTGAGCCGTTTCAAAGAATAGAAAACAATGAAAATCCAGGCTCAGGACTGGGATTAACCATTGTTAAAAAACAGCTTGCCCAGTGTAATGGCAATATTTCTGCTGAAAACAGCCCTGGTGGTTTAGAGTTTGAAGTGCAATTTTTAGATCAAAGACTGCCATAACTTAATTTTGAAGAGAAAACCATTCAATCAGTTTTCCTGCTATGGTTTGTTTGCCCGGGATAACAGGAAGGTTCTTGGCAGTAAACCAGTGGGCCTCTAAGATCTCTTCTGTATCGATGGAGATGTTTCCTTTTTCATATTCCGCCGTGAAACCGATCATCAGGCTGTCTGGAAAAGGCCAGGACTGACTTCCAAAATAGGTAATATTTCTGACGGTAATGCCGACCTCTTCAAGAATTTCGCGTTTCACACACGCCTCCAGTGTTTCTCCGGGCTCAACAAAGCCTGCTAAAACGCTGAACATTTTTTTATCTGGAAAGTTTATGCCCCTTGCAAGAAGTATCTTTTTGTCCTTTATTACGGCAGTGATGATGGCCGGCGAAATTCTCGGGTAGTGGATTAATTTGCATTCTGTACATTCTCTGGCATGTTCGTTTTTTTTTCTTGTTGTCCGGATTCCGCATTTCCCGCAAAATTTAAAATGGATATTCCAGTCAAAAATTTGTCTGGCATAACCTGCAATGCTCCAGAAGGCGATATCAATTTTTCCATATAAGGATCTTAAGTTAATTAATTTGTAGCTGACTGATAAGATATCCTGCGAATTACCCGATAAATTGTCTGGTAAATTATTGTGGGTGATCCGGGCACTATAACAGGGGGTTCCTTTATAGGTTCCAAAAAAGCAGAGCTCATTTAAATTCAGTTGCTCTATTGTTTTTTTGTCAATACATGGAATGGATACAAGATCCTTTGATGTTTGCTGGATAAGAATGCTGTTTTTGAAAAAAATATAGAAATACGCGTTTGCCGGAAAGGGTTCAGGTTCCAATGCTGTTTTGATAAAATCCATTCAATGTTCCATATTTTAAATGCCAGGACCTAAAGGGGCATGATCCCGCTTCTACAACGGCATTTGTGGTTAATTTCATCTATTTTATATCTTTGATTCTTATATTACGAAACCATGCGTTTGTGAAGGGTCTTTTATTTTTCTTGTGATTAACGTTTTTTTGAAAAGGCTGAAGTTTTTTTCCGTGTCATCTTTAATCAGTCTGAGGCTGAAAAGCGCTTTGCTATTCAATATTTGACAAGACAAAAGTTTGCTTTTTTTCAGGAATCGGGATAAAGAAAATAATGATGCGAAAAAATTGAATCATACCCGTTTTTAATTTTTAACAGAAAATAGATAAAATTTTAGTATAGGAGCCAAGACATGCCGTCAAGAACAATCCCTGATCCAGCAAGCCTTCAAAGAGAGATCAAGTCGTCTCATGAACGGTGCAGGCAATACGGGGTTGATCCTGAGGACAAGGGCAGCCGGAATCACAAATGTCTCGATCCCGATGAACTGTCCCGCCGGCTGGCAGACAACAGGCAGTTTCTGGACATTGCCGTTGCCCAGATCGAAGAGCTTTACCAATTTGTTGCCGGGGCTGGATTTGTTGTCAATATTGCCGACAGGGAAGGTTATATCCTTCACATTTTAGGAGATCCCGTTCTGTTGAAAAAAATGGCGGCTGGGAACTGTTCTCCGGGGTATCGCTGGACTGAAAAAGATGTGGGGACAAGTGTCATCAGCCTGTCTCTTGCGCGTGGCATTCCCGTGCAGATTAATGATGACGAACATTTTTGCCGCCGTGGCCACGGATCGACTTGTTCGGCATCCCCTGTGTTTGACACCAAAGGTCAGATCCTGGGTATTATTGCCATGTCAGGGGATGCAAGAAAGGTGCATCCCCATACACTGGGAATGGTCATCACTGCTGCCAGTGCCATTGAGAATCAATTAAGGATTCAAAAGACGTCAAACGAGTTGCAGCTCAAAAATAATTATATGGCAGCTATCATTGACTCCATGGACAGTGGTGTCATGGCCGTTAACAGAGACGGCATCGTCAACCAGGTCAACAGCCATGGCCGGCAGATTTTTCATTGGGAGACCGCTCTGGAAGGAAAACCCCACAAGACCTTTTTTGGCAGGCAGATTGTTCTGAAGGATCTGATGCGGCCGGGGGTCGAGTTTGTGGACCGGGAGGTGGCTATTCGAAGCCCTTCAAAGCCGATTCAGCTCATCTGCACGGCCAGACCCATTTTTGATGCCAGAGAAGAAATGCAGGGGACGATCATTATCTTTAATGAGATCAACCGAATCCGGAAACTGGTGAATGACATGGCCGGCTCACCTACCCCTTTTACATTTAAAAGCATTATCGGGAACAGCCCGGCCATCCGGGAGACGCGGAAAATGGCTATGATAGCTGCTCCCCAGCATTCTACAGTTCTACTCCAGGGGGAGACGGGAACGGGCAAGGAACTTTTTGCCCAGGCCATTCACAATTACAGCGAGCGTTGTAACCACCCCTTTATCGCCATTAATTGCGGGGCCATACCCAGAGAACTTCTGGAAAGTGAGCTGTTCGGATATGCCGGGGGAACGTTTACGGGGGCATCAAAAAAGGGGCGGCCGGGAAAATTTGAACTGGCAGACGGGGGAACCATTTTTCTGGACGAGATCGGGGACATGCCCATGGACATGCAGGTGAAAATTCTCAGGGTTCTCCAGACCAGCGAAGTGGTGAGGATTGGAGAACACAAACCCATCCTTGTTGATGTCAGAATCATTGCAGCGACCCACGCGGATTTGAAAAAAGCGGCAGTGTGGAAAACATTCAGAGAGGATCTTTTTTACCGTCTGAATGTCTTTCCCATTTCCATTCCACCGCTTCGGGACCGACCCGAGGATATCATGCTCCTTTCCAGCCATTTTCTGAACCGCTATTCCCTGGTAATGAAAAAACAGGGTGTCAGGTTCTCAAAGGAGGCTGAAGCTGCCATGAAAAATTACCCGTGGCCCGGTAATGTCAGAGAACTTGAAAATGTGATTGAGCGGGCGGTTAACCTGGCAGAGAACAATCGAATTCTGCCGGACAACCTGGGGCTGGAGAACGTGGGTCTTTCAAAGAGAAGGCTGACTGGCTCCCGTCTTGTTGAACTTGAAAAAAAGGTAATCCTGGAGACCCTTGAAGTCTATGATTTTAATTTTTCCAAATCCTCCGAGGTTTTGGGTATCTCCCGGGCAACTCTGTATAACAAGATGAAAAAATACCGGTTACAGGCAGATCGACAGCCTGTCTAATTTTTATACATGTAAAAAAATTAGACAAACTCAATAACACGCTGAATTATTATTATAAATCATGCATAAATGATCCAAGCTGTAAAATATTTATACAGTCAGTCATGTTTTATGATACCCCTTTCTTTTTTCCGACAAAAGCTGAACAAACCTGAATATACAGGGGCTTAATTTTTTTTTGTCTTTCTTTTGCCAATTATTTAATGCTGGCATGTATCTTGAAATTTTATTTTGTTAAAATCAGCAAATAGAACCCATAATCCATTGGGGGAATTTGGATCGGCAGCAATTTAAGCCGCCAACTATCGTTTATGAAAGGAGATCATTATTATGTTCAACAATCAAATGGGTAGACGTGAATTTTTAAAACTTTCCGGTGGTGCCATCGGAGCATCAATGCTTGCAGGCCCGGGAGCGCTTTTTGCTGCACCTGCACCCGGTTCTAAGATTGACCCCATGAAAATCATGACGGCAACGGCCACCTTTGACCCGGTTCGACCTGAGGTGGCAAGGGTATGTGCCGAGGCATTCAAAGGGATTGGATGGGATGTGGCTGCCAACCCCATCGATTATAACCAGAATGTTCAGAAAGTTATCATGGAACACGATTATGACATGTGGTTTGTCATGCTTTCCGGTGCTTCCCTCAGGATTGACCCAAATGTATTTCTCTACCAGGTGCACCATTCCTCACAGTTCAGGAAAGGCGGATACAACTGGGAAGGGTTTTCAGATCCCAAGATAGATGAGCTTGTGGTGGCCCAGCAAAAGGAAATGGATGTTAAAAAAAGACAGCAGATTGTAAATGAAGCCCAGGTGCTCTGCCATGAAGCTCAGAGCAATAATGTTATTGCCTATATGCAGATGACCTCGGCCTATCGTTCCGACCGGATCAAGAATGTGGTCCCCATGCTGGGAGAGGGAACTGGCAGTTTCTGGACCGATATCAACATGGAAGTCGTTAAGGGTGACGGCTATGTCAGGACGGCACGACCATCTCCCTTGAAAAAGCTGAATCCCGTTGCTGCCAAAGATACCACAGAGTTCATGGAGCTTCGGATGATCTATGACACACTTTTCAGGATTGGGCCTGATGGGTCTCCCAAACCATGGGCTGCTGAATCCTACAAAATGGTGGATCCCACAACCATTGATCTTACCATACGCAAAAATATGAAATGGCATGACGGCGAACCCTTTACGGCTGAAGATGTAAAATTTACATTTGATTACAGCAAAAAATGGAAAGCCCCGTTCTTTAACTCGATTCTTCAAAAAGTGGACAGCGTTGAAGTGGTTGGCAAAAACGGTGTACGCATCAAATTGAAAGAATCCTATGCCCCTCTCATTTCCAACCTTTTGGGCGGATTGTTCCTGATCCCCAAACATATCTGGAAAGATATTCCAGAAAAAGCCGATGTGGAAGATCCTTTGAATTTTCCAAACGAAACCCCCATTGGCAGCGGTCCTTTTAAATTTGATTATTGGGACAGGGGCAGGGAACTCAAGGTATCTGCCTTTAAGCATCATTTTAATCCACCCAAATGTGCCGGAATCATCGGTACTGTCTATGGCTCCCATGATGCTGTGGCAGCGGCCATTGAAAAGGGAGAATGCGATCGGAACCGCTACATCCTGAAACCGAGCCTGCTTCTGGATCTGGCCAAGGTTAAAGACGTGGTTGCCAAGGGATATCCAAATCACGGATTCTATACCCTTACCTATAACTGTCTGAGAGCGCCGCTCAATGATCCCGAGTTTAGAAGGGCAATTGCCCATGTGATTCCCAAAGAGCTGATCATTGAAGCCATTCTCTCAGGTCTTGCCGATGTGGGTGGCTCTGTTATCGCACCGGCCAATAAATTCTGGCACAATCCAGCCGTCAAGTCCTATCCAAATGACATTGGAATTGCCAAGAATATTTTGGCAAAAGCAGGATATACATGGGATAAAAAAGGCAAACTGCACTATCCCGGATAAAATTATTCAAAAACCATGGACGGTCCTTACGGGCCGTCCATTCCTTTTGCCTTTGGAGGAATAAGGAGTACAACGTGCAAGAATTTATCATTCGAAGAATCATTTACACTGTTTTTACCATTTTTGCCGTAGCCACCATCTTGTTTTGTATCTTTCGTATCATGCCGGGTGATCCCACAGCCCAGGTGATCAGTCCGGCTCTGGATGAGGCGTCTCAGGCAAGGTTGAAAGAGGCATTCGGCCTGGATAAACCCCTTTACATCCAGTATGGCCTCTATCTCAAGGGGCTGGTTACCCTGGAATGGGGGCGCTCTTTTACCACGTCCAAGCCTGTATTTGAAATTCTTAAATACCGCTTCTGGAACACGGTTTTTCTCATGGGTGCTGCAATGAGTTTTACCCTGATACTGGGAACAGCCCTGGGTATGATTATGGCCTGGAAGAGAGGGGGCCCGCTGGATGTGAGCGCAACAGTGAGCGCTCTGGTCCTCCAGTCAGCCCCACCCTTTGTCACCGGCATTTTATTTCTCATGATTCTGAGCTATAAACTGGATTTTTTTCCCACAGGCGGTATGAACACGCCGGGAGAGCGTCTGCCCGGTGGTATTGCCATGTTGTTCAACACAGATTTTCTTCACCATCTTGTATTGCCCGCAGTCACCACAGCATTTTACTATCTGGCGACGCCCATGCTGATCATGCGGGATTCAATGCTGGAGGTAACGGGCAGCGATTATATTGAACTGGCCCAGGCCAAGGGGCTTTCCCCGAGAACCGTGATGATCAAACATGCGGCAAGAAATGCGCTTCTCCCCGTTTTCACGGTCTCTTCGGTTCTTATCGGGTTTGCCCTGGGCGGGCAGGTGATCGTTGAGCAGGTCTTTTCATGGCCCGGCATGGGGCTTTTGATGGTGGAAGCGGCCTCGGCCCACGATTATCCCGTAGCCCAGGCCACCTTTCTGCTTCTGGCAACGCTCATTATTGTTTTAAACCTGCTGGCTGATATTACCTATTGTTACCTTGATCCCCGTATTTCTGTTTCAGGAGGTAAACAATGATAAGAGATCTTGAACAATTGCATACAAGGGTTTACACAAAAGATTTCCTTTATATCACAAGGGGGCCGCAGGCATGAAATTCTCAATTGTAAAAGATTTTTTGGTTGCTCAGTATAAAATTATCAGGGGGAATCGGTTTGGTATGTTCGGGGCTGTCATCCTGCTTTTTTTCGGTGTCATCGCGCTTTTGGCCCCTTACATTGCTCCCTATGAGCTATGGGAATCCCTCAGGGATTCAAGCGGCAAACTGGCCATCCTCAGGCATCCCAGCCTTGAATTTCCCCTGGGAACCACTGCCATGGGCCGGGATCTTTTAAGCCAGTTGATCCTTGCAACCCGTACCACTGTTCTTATCGGGCTTACGTCCGGCCTTGTCTCCATCCTTATCGGGGCCAATATAGGTCTTTTGTCAGGGTATTACGGGGGAAAGCTGGATGAGGTCTTCATGCGGTTTACAGATATTGTCTACGGTATGCCTTTTCTGCCATTTCTCATCGTTCTCATCTCCCTTTTCGGAAGGAACATATGGTTTGTCATCATTGCCATCTGCTGCATCATCTGGCGGACATCGGCAAGGGTGATCCGGGCCCAGGTCATGTCAATCCGGCAGCGCCAGTACATCCAGGCAGCCAAGGCCAGGGGGTGCAGTAATTTCAGGATCATTTACGGGCACATCATGCCCAATATCCTTCCACTTTTACTGCTTTACACAGCCTTCAACATTGCCTGGTCCGTCCTTGCCGAGGCCGGGGCCAGCTTTTTAGGGTTTTCCGATCCCAACAACATCACCTGGGGTGGTATGCTTTATAATCTATGGATTTCAGGGAAAATCAGGACTGCCTGGTGGTGGTTTGCAACCCCGTCTATCTGTATCATTCTACTGGTAAGCGCCCTGGTGTTTATCTCCCGGGCATACGAAGAAGTGGCTAACCCGCGCCTGAAACAAAGATAAGGAAGATATCATGAATCACACACTGGATGTAAAAAACTTGAAAACCCATTATTCTTCCGAAGAAGGGAAAGTGAAGGCCGTGGATGGGGTCTCATTTGCCATAGGCGAAAACCAGGTGTTCGGCCTGGCCGGAGAATCCGGATGCGGCAAATCCACCCTTATCAGGACCATTATGCGCCTGATCCCCAAAAGCGCAAAAGTGACTGCTGAAAGGCTGCTGTTCAAGGAACATGACCTTTTAAGAGTTTCAGATAAATTTTTCAGGGAAAAAATTTTATGGCAGGGAATTTCCCTGGTGCCCCAAAGCGCCATGAATGCACTCAATCCTGTTTACCGGGTGGGGGACCAGTGTACGGAAGCCATCCTTGCCCATACCAACGTAAGTAAGGCTAAGGCCGTAGAAACAGTGGTGAAAATGTTTGATGCAGTGGGTCTCCAGTCGGGCTTAATGAAGGCCTATCCCCATGAGTTCAGCGGCGGAATGCGTCAACGTGCCATGCTTGCAATGTCACTGGTTTTAAGCCCGGAACTGGTGGTGATGGATGAGCCCACCACAGGTCTTGACGTCCTGGTCCAGGAACGGATCTTAAGAAATCTCAAGGAGATAAGAAAAAATACCAAAACATCGGCAGCCATCCTTCTTATCACCCATGACATATCCGTAATTGCCGGAATGAGCGACCGCATCGGAATTATGTATGCGGGAAAACTAATGGAAACGGCGGACTCAATGGAGCTTTTTAATGAACCCTATCATCCCTATACCCTTGGTCTCAAGAATGCCTTCCCAAGTATCAAGGCCCTGGACCGGGAGCTGATTTCCATTCCCGGCTCGCCACCGAACCTGACCCACAACATTCCAGGATGCCTTTTCTATGAGCGGTGTCCTTTTTCCATAGATGTATGCAGGTATGAAAAGCCCGAAGAAATGGAAGTTTTGCCCAATCATTTTGTTCAATGCCATCGGACAGAACATGTGATGGAATTTCGTAAACTTGCAGGAGAAAAGAAAACATGGCAATTCTCGAAATAAATAATCTCAAACAGTATTTTTATATCAATCCTCCATGGCTTTCCCGTTTGGTGAGCAAGAAAAAACCAGGGATTATCAAGGCAGTGGATGATGTCTCCTTTTCACTGGCCAAAGGAGAGATACTGGGTGTAGCAGGTGAGTCCGGCTGTGGTAAATCAACCACCTGTCTTGCCATTGCCAAACTAAGAGAGCCCACTTCAGGTACCATTCACTACAAGGGCAAAGATATCGCCGGTATGACCCCGGCAGAAATCAGAAATTACCGCAAGGAAGTTCAACTGATCTTCCAGGACCCCTATGAATCACTCAATCCCCGTTTCAGGGTTTTTGACCTGGTGGCGGAACCGTTGCGGGCGCTTGCCGTGTGCGACTCAAATAAAGAATTGACCCAAAGGGTTACAGCAACCATTGCCATGGCCGGACTGAATCCAAAAGATTACATTAAAAAGCATCCCCACGAAATGAGTGGCGGGGAAAGACAGCGTGTGGGAATTGCCCAGGCCCTTGTACTTGAACCGGAACTGGTCATTGCAGATGAACCGCTTTCCATGCTGGATGTCTCTATTCGTGCCGGAATACTGGATCTGATCCGGGATCTTTCCCGTCGCATGAATTTTTCCTGTATCTATGTGTCCCATGATCTTTCCATCCTCTCCAACATTTCCGAGCGTCTTATGATCATGTATCTGGGCAAAGTCGTTGAGATTGGCCATACCCGGGATATCATCACCCGGCCCATGCATCCCTATGCCCAGGCCCTTATTGCTGCAGTTCCCATTCCAGACCCGGCATATGAAAGACCCATCCCGAATATTCGGGGGGAAGTTTCCCAGCCCATAGATCCGCCTCCTGGATGTAGGTTCCAGACCCGATGCCTGAAAGTGACTGATATCTGCAGGACCCGGGAACCTTCCATGACGGAGCTTGAGCCTGGACACTCAGTGGCCTGCCATCTTTATACGTGATAAAGGAAAAAGAGTTACAAAAAATAATAAATTGCCCGGGTCATATAGTTTAATAAATAAAAAGAGATTTATTGATCATCACCCATAAAGGATAAAGGATATGAAAATTAAATGTGTTGAGCTGTTTCACATTTGCGTTCCATTTGCCGTGCCGTACAAGCTTTCAAAAAAATATGGAACCTTAACCCATGCCCATGCCGTTGTGTTTAAGGTCCATACGGATTCAGGCATTGTGGGGCTGGGCGAAGCAGATCCCATGAATCCGTTTACAGAGGAAACCCCGGCGTCCGTAATGATGGTTGCAAAAGATCACATCGCCCCCCTCATTATTGGGAAAGATCCTCAAGAGATCCCCCGGATTGAGAGCGAACTGGATCAAATGGTCAGCGGAAACCTGACGGCCCGGGGTGCAATCAATATGGCCCTTTTTGATATCAAGGGCAAGGCGTGCAATCTGCCGGTTTATTCCCTTATCGGAGGCCTTTATCATAAACAATTACCCCTGTTGGGCGCCATCGGCAGCGGCACGCCTGAGGAGGATCAGATAGCCATCGCTAACCTTGTGAATGAGGGGCACACCACAGTTATGATCAAGATGGGAACCCTTCCCATTGATAAGGAGATCAAACGGATGATATCTGCCAGGGAACGGTTTGGAAAGGACATCTGCTTTGTTGTGGATGCAAACCAGGCCTGGAGCGTATTTGAAACCCTGGCGTTTATCGATGGCTGCAGAGGCTATCTGCCGGATTTAATTGAACAGCCCGTGGCATATCATGATATTCACGGCCTCAAACGGATCCGGGACACTTCACCCGTGCCCATATCTGCCGATGAGAGCCTGATGACAACCCATGATGCCCAGACCCTTATCCGGGAGCGTGCAGTGGATGTAATGAGTATCAAGGTTTCCAAGAACGGCGGAATCCGCAAGGCCAAATTAATTGCCGATTCGCTCGGGCTTTTCGGGTATCAATGCCTCATGAACTCCATGCTTGAGTTCGGGATCACCCAGGCGGCATCCCTGCACATCGGTTGCACCCTGAACAATCTGATACCAGCAGGTCATGCCTATGGTTCAGTACTAAGAATGTCGGATGATATTACCGATTTTGAGAAAAACATATCCCATGGCACAGTGATGGTTCCAAAGGAGAGTGGTCTTGGGATTGCTCTTAATGAAGAGAAACTTAAAAAATACACCCAGGCATATTTAAAGATTGAATAAGGTGAAATTCAGGTGATGGGGAGTTTCCCGATAATTTGCCTGGAATTACATAGAGAGCAGCTGTTTGAAATAAGATCAGGCGGGTTGTAAAAAATTAAGGAGTCTTTCATGAAAAATGCGGATATTATTGTCATCGGAGGTGGTGCCACAGGTGCTGCGACAGGTTTGGGGCTGGTCCGCAACAGTGCAGGAAAAGTTTTGCTGTTTGATGAAAAACCGGGAATACACCGTGTCTCCAGGGCAAATTTCGGATTGACCACATACATGTGCAAGGGGCTCAATGATACGGCATATGCAGACTGGGCGCTTCGATCGACCTATGAGTGGGCAGGTTTTGCAAAACAACTGGAGAAAGAGAGTGGCATTTGTGTTGATCTTTCCCTTAACGGAGGGGGCGAAGCCTTTCTTACGCAGGAGGAGATGCAGGTCCGGGTCGAGATGACAAGGGTTTTAAAGGAACTGGCCAGTGCAAGGGGGTCTGAATACCCCGTCACCATTCTGGATAGAGCCGACTTTTCCAGGCTCATGCCTAAAATGAAGCTGGGAGAAAAGGTTGTCGGTGGAATGTTTGTCAAGGGAGCAGGCCACGTCAATCCTTTGTTTATGCTGCGGGCTATGAGAAAAACATTTATCGACAGAGGCGGAAAATTTGTTCCGGGTGAATCCGTGATGGAGATCCTCCCCGGCAAATCCAATATAACCGTCAAAACAAATAAAAGTGAGTATGGATGTGAAAAACTGGTTATCGCCGCCGGTCACGGGAGTACCCGGTTAATGGGGCGTTTAGGGGTGGATCTGCATTTGTATCCCCAGAGGGGACAGCTCCTGGTTACCAATCGCATGCCGCCCTTATTGCCCATCCCCCTGCTCAGGGTCCGGCAGACGGCCGAAGGTACTTTTATGATCGGTGTTTCCAATGAAAGTGCCGGTCATGATGTGCGGGTCACGGTTGACGTGCTTAAAGACCAGGCTCAAAAGGGTATCGCCGTTTTTCCCATGCTGGCCCGTTTAATGTGGGTCAGAAGCTGGGCTGCCGTCAGGGTGATGACTCCGGATGGTTCCCCGCTTTATGATACGATTCCCGGGCATGATAATATATTTATTCTGGCTGGCCACAGCGCCATTTCTCTTGCGCCCATGCATGCAAAATATATCCCTCTCTGGATTATCAATGGGAAAAAACCGGATGACATAAAAGGCTTTGGACTTGGGAGGTTTAATGTTTAGTTCCTATGAAGAAAAAGAAAAAACCGTCACCATCATTCTGGACGGCAGACCTGAAAAGGTTTCGGAAGGAGTGAGTGTTGCCGCTGCTGTCCTGGGTACGGGGGAAAAACATATCCGAAGGTCTCCTGTGACAGGTGAACTGCGAGCCCCATTTTGTCTGATGGGCGTCTGCTATGAATGCCTCATGGAAATTGATGGTGAAAAGGACAGGCAATCCTGCCAGGTGGAAGTCAAAGAAGGCATGAAAATCAACCGGCAGATGCAGGTGACTGGAGACTGCAAATGAAAACACATTTTGACGCAATTGTCATTGGTGCAGGGCCTGCCGGCCTTTCCTGCGCATCAGCCCTGACCGGGTTTGGTCTTGAAGTATTGCTATTGGATGAGCAGACCCGTCCCGGAGGGCAGATATACAAGAATATTGAAAATGTTTTTGGCAAACGGTTACAAATACTGGGGGAGGATTATGCAGCAGGACAAAAACTGGTAAGTCGGTTTCGTCGTCAGAAACTGGACTATGTTCCCAGTGCAGCCGTGTGGCAGGTGGAAGAGGACGGGCATGTTTATTATTCCTGCGAAGGCAGTTCCTTTGAAGTCTTTGGAAAGTTTATTGTTGCGGCAACGGGAGCCATGGAAAGGCCTGTGCCCTTTCCCGGCTGGACCCTGCCCGGGGTTATGGGAGCCGGCGGTGCAAGCAACCTGATAAAGGATGCGGGTTTGATGCCAAAAGGAAAGGTTGTTCTTGCCGGCAGCGGACCTTTGCTTTTTCTGGAAGCAGTACATCTCATAGACATGGGAGCGGATATCCGTGCCATCCTGGAAACCACCTCTGTGCTGCCGCATTTGTCATCTCTATTTCATCTACCCGCTGCTGTCAGGCGCACAGATTTTTTGAAAAAAGGAATGTCCATGTTACAGCGCATCAAAAAAGCCGGGATAAAGCACTACAAAGGAATTACCCGGCTGGCGGCCAGGGGTGAGGAAAACCTTGAATCCGTACATGCCCAAAAAGGGGAAAAACAGCTTGATTTTGAAGCAGACCTTTTATTGACACACTTTGGTGTCATACCCAATACGGCTATATTCCGCCAGATTGGCTGCAGGCATGCCTGGAACGAAGTCCAGCGGTATTGGTATCCTGAATGCGATAAATGGGGGCGGACAAGTCATAATGCCATATTTGCCGCAGGAGATGGAAAATTTGTTCACGGCGCTGTGGCCGCGGCTTTGAAAGGTGAAATGGCAGCTCTGGCCATTACCGCCGACATGGGGATGATCCATGAAAGCGAGTGCAGCATATGGGCTGGGCAGATTGAAAAACAGCTTGCAAGAGACTTGTACCCCCGACCTTTTATTGATGCGTTATATGCACCGGCTCCTGATTTATATGAAGCGGCTCCTGAAACAATTGTCTGCCGCTGTGAAAGCATCACCATGGGGCAGATCAACAGGGTAATAAAAGAGGGATGCATTGATCCCAATGAAATAAAAGCCCTGCTACGGCCCGGTATGGGCGCCTGTCAGGGACGGATGTGCGGCAGTGCATTGAGCGAGATTATCTCTTTGCGATCAGGAATTGATATCAAAGCCGTTGGGACCTTGAACATCAGGCCCCCTCTGAAAAATATTTCTTTACAGGAGATTGCAGATATAGAATTGTGTGAAGGATAATTAAACCCTAATATTGCATAAAAATTTTATCAAAAAGATGAAAGAGTTTGAATTCAAAATAAAGGAAGAATGTTATGAGCAAAATAGTTCGAAAACAAGTGGCAGAACGTATGAGCAGGATCGTTGTTCACAATGATACCGTTTATCTGTGCGGCCAGGTAGGCGAACCTGGCACCCCCATAAAAGAGCAGGCAGCAGAAATGCTTTCCCGGGTGGACACCTTGTTAAAAGAGGCAAAAAGCAGCAGGGAACACTTGCTTTCAGCAACAGTTTACCTGTCTGATATCAGATATTTTGAAGCGTTTAACGAGGTGTGGGATGCATGGGTTGTCCCAGGGCATCCACCGGCCCGGGCCTGTGTGGAAGCACGCATGGCCTCTCCGGGGTTATTCTGCGAGGTTTCCGTGGTAGCGGCGCTGGCATAAAGATTTATCAATCCTTTCTTATGGATTATATCTTAATTGAATCTGGTTTAAAAAAGTCACCATAGAATGACAAAATATACTGGAAGATTGATAACTGTAGTAAATATATAATTTATTCAATTATTGTCGGATTCTCTTGACAAAAACAAAGGTTCCTAATAATGCAGGGACAAACAAGGAAGCAGGCTTTAATATTCAAAAAAAAACAATAAAGAGAGGCATTTTAAAAGATCAAAAATGGGTATAAATAAAACAGAAAACCATCAAATGTTATTGGGACTGCATACCTATAGTTTATATCTGCACGGGATCGGTCAGGCATGGGCAGGATTTGAGCTTCCATGGGAAAGACAATTGACTACGTTTCAAGTTTTTGATCTGGGTATTGAATTGGGTTTGGATGGATTTCATCTGGATGACGGGGTCCTGGAAAACCTTGAACCTTCTTTTCTCAAAGAAGTTAAGGCCGCAGCAAAAGAAAAAAATCTTTACATGGAATACAATATGTCCCTTGACCTGGGAAATTTTGGTATCGGCATCCAGCATGATTTAAAAGACGGGTTGAACACTGCTCATTTTTTGGGGGCTGATGTGGTAAAGGTCAGTATGGATTTACCCAGGCCCAGGCCTAGGGCAGGTTCCAGGTTCCATCCCAAGGTTATGCCTTTTCTGGAAAAAACAACCCATCTTTTGAAAAAAAATGCTTCAATAGCCAAAGAATACGACATCAGCCTGGCCCTTGAAAATCATTGTGACAGTTTTTCAGAAGAAATCCTCTGGGTTTTAAATGAAGTAAATCATCCCTTTGTCGGGGCCTGTATTGATACGGTAAATGCCTGGCATATGGCAGAAGACCCCATGAAGGCGATTGAGAATCTTGCACCCCTTGCATTTACAAATCATTTCAGGGATGACGGCATTGACTTTTGTCGGGATGGCTTCAGGGTAAGGGGTGTGGCTGTGGGTGAGGGAGATATTGATATGAAAAAAGCGTATGAGCTCATAAAAAACACCTCCCCCACAAATCGGATCAATATTGAAACTGAGATGGGGATAAGCCTGGAAGACAAAAAAACAGCCTTGCACCTGGAAATTGAAACCATTAAAAAAAGTATTCATTATTGCCGGACCATTCTTAATATAGGCAAGTCTTAATATAAGCCATACTCCCCAGGGAGGGATGACCGCAGTCAACCTAGCAGGTGGTGCCTTGATGGTGGATCAGGGTTCAATAATGTGTTTGCAAAAGGAAAAGAAAGATGGGATCAAATAAGGAAGTCATTATCATTGGAGGCGGAGTCATCGGTCTTGCCTGCGCTCATTATTTAATTGATAAAGGTGCCAATGTCAGAATCATTGAAAAAGGTAAAATCGGTGAAGGGGCATCCCATGGAAACTGCGGCCTGCTTTATTTCAGTGATGTCATTCCTTTGTGTTCTCCAGGAGCAGTCACAAATGAGATTGTAAGAACCTTAAAAGGGACGTCTCCCCTGTATATCAAACCCACCCTGGACATCAAGCGGTTGATCTGGCTGTTAAAATTTGCTTCAAAGTGCAATGCCGATCATATGGCAAAGGCAGCCAAAGAAAAATACGAGATCCTGAATTACTCCATCAGCTTGTTGGATACCTTGCTGGCACTGGATCAAATGGACTGTGACTTTGAAAAAAAAGGGATATTAAGTGTTTTTAAAGATCAGAAAAATTTTGAAAACCATGAGAGCATTAACGCGTTCTTGAAAAAGTATAATATGGGAGGCCGCAGGATTGACAAAAAAGAATTGCGCAAGCTTGAGCCTTCCCTGAAAGATGATATAGCCGGTGCCTGGCTCAATAAAGCGGACTGGCATCTCAAACCGGATATGCTCATGTCTTGCTGGCGAAAACATCTGAGCCAAAAAGGGCTTATCATAGAAGAACACTGCAATGTTTTAAAATTTGAAACCAGGGGAAATAAAATTGTAGGATTAGATACTGTCAAAGGCCGCTTTAAAGCCGATGAATTTATACTGGCAACGGGTGCATGGGCACCCCGGACGTTGCGGCAATTAAATCTTGATCTGCCGGTTCAACCGGGAAAAGGATATAGTATTACCATGGAAAGACCCGACATCTGTCCCACCTATCCCTGTTCACTTTATGAAAAAAGTATGGTTGCCACCCCCTGGCAAAGCGGCTACCGTCTGGGCGGAACCATGGAATTTTCAGGATATAGTGATCATTTAAACCCAAAGCGCTTGTCAAAGCTTATTTCAGGAGCAACTGTCTATTTTAAGGAACCTGTGGGCCACCCCATCATTGAAGAGTGGACCAGCCTTCGGCCCATGACCTATGATGATCTACCCATAATAGACCATGCCCCTTCCCATGAAAATCTTATTATAACGACGGGCCACGGTATGCTGGGGCTGACCCTGGCCACGGGAACAGGAAAAATTGTGGCTGATATGGTTTATGGCAAGACCCCGGAAGTCAATATAAAGCCCTTTGGCATCAGCAGGTTTAGGTAAAAATCCTAAAACAAAATGATCTAATAATTGACAAAATATAATCCCTAGGATATTTTGCGGCCCGATACTAAATTATTTTTTAAAAAATCTCCTAATTAACATGATTATAAACATATTGTTAATTACAAAAAAATCATTGGAAAATCTAAAATGACATCCATATTAAAATCGTTTATTGCTTTATATACTTCAATGCTCTTGTTGGCCATGAGTTTGGGCCTGCTGGCTACCTTTCTGAGTTTGAGGCTGACCATTGAAGGATTTTCCACCCAGATGACGGGGTTGATCTTAACTTCTTATTTTGTCGGTTCTGTAGTAGGAGCCATTTATGGTCGGCGTATTATAAGAAGCGTCGGGCATATTAGAGCCTTTGCTGTATTTGCCGCCCTTGCCACGGCCATGATCATGCTTCATGGTTTTTATATTTCAGCCTTAGCATGGGCAATTTTCAGATTTTTCACGGGTATTGCCACCATCGGGCTGTTCATGGTTATAGAAAGCTGGTTCAATGAGAGCGCTGAACCCCATACCCGGGGTCGGGTTTTTTCCATATACATGGTCATGTGCTATCTGGGTGGCAGTATTGGACAACAGCTTCTCAACCTGGGAGAGGTAAAGGATCAAACCCTGTTTTTTGTCATTGGTTTTTTGCTTGTATCCTGTATTATTCCCATTGCATTAACCCATTCCATACACCCTGAAATCCCAAAGGTAAAACCTGTCAAATTTAAAATTATTCTTCAAAAAGCGCCCTTGGGAATCCTGGGCTGTTTTACAGCGGGTTTGACAAACAGCTCTTTTTATACCATGGGACCCGTGTTTTCCCATCAGATAAATTTAAGTATTTCCCAGATATCTTATTTCATGACCATCTCTGTACTGGGCGGCCTTTTGTTCCAATGGCCCCTGGGCATATTTTCAGATCGTTTTGACCGATCAAAGGTCATTCCTATTTTAGGCATTGTTTTTGCTGTGGTAAGCGTCTTGATGATTGGCCTGTCTCAAAGCTCTTTTTGGGTTTTCATGGCAGCAACTGCTTTATTTGCAGGTCTTATGTTCACTATTTATCCGGCCGCTGTGGCCAGAGCCCATGACATGTTTGAACCTAAGGATGTGGTGAATGTCAGCTCTGCACTTTTGCTTTTTTATGGTATTGGTGCGGTGATCGGCCCCATTGTCTCATCTTCGGTCATGGAAATGCTCGATTCTCCCTATGGATTCTATATTTATTTTTCAGGTGTCAGTACCGCCTTTGCCTTGATCTCTTTGTTTTTAAGACACAAAGAACTGGCCCGGGTCATCCCTGTGGAAGACCAGGTGGATTTTATGATCATGAATCATACCACGCAAATGGCGATACAGATTGATCCGCGCTCTGAAGTTGATCAAACACAACCTGAAAAGAAAACAGAAGACGAATTAACCACATAAAAAAACTTTGGAGGAAACAATGAATTTAATGGGATTACAGGGCGGCCAATATTGCCCATTGTCACAGGAACAAATTGAACCAATTCATGAAGCATCACTTAAAATTCTTGAAAAAACAGGAATGACCTATGAACAAGGTCTCGAAGATACGATTCAAATGCTTGAAGATAGCGGTGCTGCAGTTGACAGAGATAAAAAAAAGATCACATTTCCAAAAAAACTAATTATTGAACAGGCGGCAATAGCACCTGATAAAGTTGTTCTTTGTGGCAGTGATCCAAAAAATGATCTTCATTTAACCCAAAATAGAGTCCACCTGGGAACGGGTGGTGCTGCAATCAAGATTTTAGATCCAAAAACAGGCAAAGCCAGACCCACGACCCTTAAGGATCTCTATGATGTATCACGTCTTGTGGATCAGCTGGACAATATCCATTTCCTGGTAAAGCCATGTATTGCAACGGACATTGATGTAGAAGACTATAATATCAATTGGTTTTACGCCTGCCTTGCGGCTACTTCAAAACATGTCATGTCCGGGGTCAATGATGAGAAAGGCCTGAAGGATGTTATTGAAATGGCATCCATGATTGCCGGGGGTCTGGACAAACTTAAGGAAAGACCTTTTATTTCTTTGACTGCCTGTTTTGCCATAAGTCCGTTAAAACTGTGCACCCAGTCCACTCGTATAATGCAGGAAGCAAACCGCAACCTCATACCAGTGGCACTTTCAAGTGCGCCCATGGCCGGCTCGACCTCTCCTTTGACCATGGCAGGCACCCTGGCCCAGCTTCATGCTGAACAGCTTGCCGGTATCACCATCTGCCAGTTGACCCGGGCCGGGGCACCCGTTCTTTACGGCGGTATCCCGGGCATGGCAAATCTTAAGACCATGGGATATTCAGGTGGTGCTGTTGAATTCGGCATGATGAACGCCGCCATCCACCAATTGTCAAATCATATTCAAGTGCCTAATTACAATTCAGCAGGACTGACTGATTCAAAGCTTCCCGATGCCCAGGCCGGATATGAAAAAGCATTTTCTGCATTGCTTGCATCCATGGGGGGATCTAATTATATCCACCACAGTGCCGGTATGCTTGAATCCATGCTCACCATTGCCCATGAGCAGTTTGTAATTGATGATGAAATCATCGGCAATTGCTGTAAAGTCCTCAAAGGCATTGATGTGGATGCCGAACACCTTGCCCTGGAGGTGATTGACTCAGTCGGACCCGGAGGAAATTTCATAACTGATCCCCATACCATGACCCACTTGAGGACTGAATATTACTATGGCAATGGCGTGACTGACAGGAAAAGCCGTGAAAAATGGGAAAAGGATGGCTGTATTGATACAAGGCAAAGGGCACTTGATATAGCCAAAAAACTGCTTGAAAGCCCGAAACCGTCTTATATCCCGGAAAAGATTGATAAAGCCATCAGAAAAAAATTTAATATTTTGCTGGAAATTTGATCGTAAAGTATGATCTAAATGGTATACAGACCTGTTTAATTATTTTATGTGAAAAACTTGACAATGCGTACGGAATGGCGTACCTTAAATTCAAACAATATTTAAAGGTGCAACATGCCAACATTATCTGCGACAGAAGCAAGAAAAAATTTATACCGGCTAATTGATGAAACTTCATCAACTCATGAACCAATTACAATTACCGGCAAACGTGGAAATGCTGTTCTCCTTTCTGAAAGTGACTGGAAAGCAATCCAAGAGACAATGTTCCTGGTTAATATACCTGGAATGAGGGAGTCTATAATTGAAGGTTTAAAAACCCCTATTGAAGATTGCTCTGAAGATCTTAACTGGTGAAGTGGCAGGTTGTTTTTACTAAGCAGGCTCAAAAAGATGCAAATAAATTAGCCTCTTCTGGTCTGAAGAAAAAAGCACTTTCCTTAATTGACATACTTAGAAAAAATCCATTTCAAATTCCTCCCCCTTATGAAAAACTGATTGGTGATTTATTGGGCGCATACTCTCGTAGAATTAATATACAGCATCGATTAGTTTATCAGGTAGTTCGTGAAGAAGGAGTTGTCAAAGTTCTACGAATGTGGACACACTACGAATAATTATACATAACCATAATAATTTCGATGCGCCGTTACCATATTGGCAAAATCCATCAGGGTTCCCCAAGAGAAAACCGGAATATTGATAATGCTTTGCAATGCCCTGGCAAAGGGTGGAAACCCTGTGCACTCAAGTACCATGGCTCCCATATTGGGATATTTTTCATAAAATTGGGTACCGGCCCTGACAAAATCTTTTTCCGCCCGCTGAAAATCAGCCTGGGGTATTTGTGGTCTCAACCCTTCGGTCCAGAGATTATCAAATTCCGGACATTTACCATTATCCATGGCGCCTCCCACCACATAGTTTGATCCGGGATGGATACCCACACTGGAAAGATGTTTTTCAAGCAGTTGATCCTGGTTGGACATGAGTAATCCCACCACATGATCCGGGTTGATAATGGACTGGGCCCATGGAACCTGCAGCAGACTTGACATGAACACGGGAATATCCATGCGGGCCTTAACCTCTTGATGGAAAAAAGCAAAATAACCGCACTCGGCGGCAATGGCCCTGCATCCCATTTTCTGAAGGTTCAAGGCTGCCGTCAGGATGGTATCAAAGTATTGATCCTTATCTTTGCCGCGAACCAATTTTTGAATGTCCAGCCCTTGTGCCACCTCATACTGAATGGGGTAAGGAAAGGCACTGGGATTTCTCACATCCCCGGGAAAACCAGGATAGGTTTCATCCAGAAGAATAATGCCGAGGCCCATGCCCGAACAGTGCACGTTTCTGTCTCGTATGGTTGTAATGTTGAAATCTCTGTTTTGATGCATAGATAAAATTCCTTTAAAAAAAGTTCCGGGTTAATTATTCTTTTGCCGATAGCACGGTTTCAAGTATATGAGATTGAATACCGCATCCCTTCATATAATCCTCCATACCGTGTTGAATTTTTATGGACATGTCTGGTGTGCAATATTTTTCCTCCAGTCTGAATAATCCTTTTTCAATGGAACGGGTAAAAGCATTTGTGTAAGCCTTTGGGGTATTCGTTTTGGGTGGGGCGAGTTCCGGTTGAAATAACAGGGTCCTGCAATGTTTCAATGTATGGGGGCTGGTTAAAAACTCTCCTCCGGGACCTGCCTGGCGGATAACATCCAGGGCCAGGGATGCCTCATCAACTATAAGAGGCTTTTCATTTTCGTTCAACATTCGAATAATTTCCAGGTCCACCATGAATTGTTCAAAACTGAATTGTGAAAAGCTGTTGAGAATACCGGCACCATGAATAACTATACTGGTACGATATTGATAATCACTGCTCAGCGTCATCATGGATTCGTATCCGCTCTGTACTGAAACCTGTCCCGCATCCGTCACAGCCCCGATTCCCCGGTTGGGCAACTTGTATTTTTCAGCCATTTGGGTTGCCATCCGCTTATAGGCAAACCTGGACGGGGATCCCAGGGAGAGTCCACCTGTTCTCAAATCGGCAGGAGATCCCAGACATCCATAAATCACGGGCATCCCGGGAGAAAGAGCCTGGGTAACACATGCACCGGCCAAAAACTCTGCATTGGCCTGGACCATGCTGCCGGCAGGGGTGATTGGAGAGGTAGAGCCAAACATTAAACCAGGGGTTATAATAGCTGCCTGGTTATATTCAGCGCAGATGCGCAGTGTTGCCAGGGCATTGGCATCCATTTGGAGGGGGCTTAAGGTGTTCACCAGAAAAAGAATTTTGGGGCATCGTTTAAATTGCTCCTCTCCGCCAAAGGCAATGCAGGCTAAATCCATGATACGGCGAACCTGTGTTTCATCCCCCTGTATTCCAAGAATGGGTTTGTCGCCAAGGGTAAGCGCTGTGTAAACCATGACCAGGCCTGCCAGGTCTGCATCAAGCTCGACCGGCTGGACAAGAATACCACCGCTAAGGTGCAGAAGATCCGTGGCCTGCACCAGTTTTGCAATGCGTATATAATCGTCCAGGCATGCCTGGCGTTGCTGGTGGTCTGCCGTGACCACTTCAGCAACACCATAGGCCGGAGCAATGCAGCGGCTGTTGCCGCCGATGGAAATGCTGCGAAGGTCATTACGCCCCTTGAGGGTAAAACTTGAAGGTGCTGTGGCAAGGTATGCCATGACCTGTTCTTCGGAAAACCGAACCATCTGTCCATCCACTTTTATCCCCTGGTTTTTGAGTATATTTAAAACAATGGGATCGTGGAGACAGACACCGGGATCATTTAAAATCTTAAGGGATGCGTTGTGAATTTGTTTAGAAATATTTTGCATGATTTCTCATTATTCCTGATCTGATCAAGTTGTAAACAAACCTCTTTTTCCAATTTTTTTGGCCAGAATAACACAAAATTTAAAAATAGAAATCTAAAATAACAAAGTATCATATAAAAAATTTGCTGCTGTAAAAATAGATATGGCAGACACTATTCAGACTTGTTTTGGATATCGGAAAACCATACAACTTAAAACCGGCTGGAGAAGCTGTAATCACTTAGTGGGTTAAAAAAAGACTTAGTTAAACCAGATATCGTTTTCCAGGTAAGCCTGTTCCAGTTTCTCCTGATGATTTTTCACTTCATCCCCCATATCTGCTGCAAGGGTGTGGAGCAGATAATGAATCAAACTAATCAGGGAGACGGGATTGCCGAGAAAGGGTATGGTTTTCTGGGGCGAGATCAGGACATGCTCACTAAACTGGACCAGGGGACAGGACGGACTGTCCGTGATAAGTATTTGTTTTATATTCTGGCGGCGGGCTATTTTTCCCATTCGAATCAATTCATTGGGGTACCTTGAGGTTGCAATAATCACGATGGCAGAACCAGTGGGGGCAGATACCATCTGATCAATGCAAGTTCTGTCACTGCCATTGAGAATGAAAACAGTCTTTCTGATTTTAGCCAGGGTCCAGCCCATATAGTATGCCGGGGCATAGGACAGCCTGGCACCCATTACATATACGGCAGCAGCCGTTTTCAATGTTGTTTTTATTTCTTTGGCATGGGTGAAGTCAATTCCCTTGTGCATGGCATTGATGCTTTGAATATCCTGCCGAATGAGCCGGTCCAGCTCCTTATCCTCACTTTCCATAACCGGATGGTTTAGCTGCCCCCTTTCGATCAGGGTTAATTTTCTGTCAATGATGTCTTTTAACGTTGTGATAAACAAGGCATAGCTGTCAAAACCAAGCTGTCGGACAAACCGTATCACAGTGGCCTCACTTACCCCAACTACGGCCGCCAATTGCCGGGTGGTCATAAAAACTGCTTTGTCCGGGCTGGATAATACAAACTCTGCAAGAATCCTTCCCTTGGCAGCAAAAGTCCCATATTTTTCATGGATAATTTTCTGAAGCGAATTATGAATGTTGTCCATTGTCATCTCCTGATGAAAATTAATTTTACAGGTTTTGTTACATTTACAGACTTTCATGTCAAGTTTTTATCCATTTTGATACCAACTGATATCAAGATAATTGTCGATCTATTAAAAATTCATGAATTTGATAGTTTTTGTTACATTTTGCTTGACAATTCATTAAAGCGGTGACATTTAGGCGATAAGCTATTAAAAAATACACCAGCAAAGACCACAAGGAGATCGTCATGAATTTAATGGGTTTACAGGGAGGACAATATAAGCCTCTGTCTTCAGAACAAATTACAACCATACATGAAGCATCATTAAAAATTCTGGAGCATACCGGGATTACCTATGAAGCCGGGCTGGAGGAAACAATAAAACTGCTGGAAACCAATGGCACCTCAATTGACATGGACCAGAAACGCATCAGATTCCCAAAAGAATTGGTCACCACCCAGGTGGCACTGGCCCCTGAAAAAGTTCTGCTATGCGGCCAGGACCCTAAAAATGATATGAATTTAACCGAAGACCGTGTCCATCTTGGAACCGGGGGTGCTGCCATCAAGATCCTGGACCCAGATACCGGCAACATACGTTCCACCACCCTATATGACCTGTACAAGGTCTCACGCCTTGTGGACCAGCTTTCCAATATTCATTTTCTGGTGCGGCCCTGTATTCCAACTGATATTGATAAAAAAGACTATGATATCAATATGTTTTATACCTGCCTGGCCGCATCCGGCAAGCATGTGATGTCCGGGGTCAACGATGAAGAAGGCCTCCACAGGGTAATGGAATTGGCAGCCATGATCATGGGTGGAAAGGAAAAGCTCAAAAAAAGACCCATCATCTCAATCACTGCCTGTTTTGCCATAAGTCCCCTAAAACTTTGCACCCAGTCCACCCGGATCATGCAGGAAGCCATCCGTAATTTTGTCCCGGTGGCACTATCCAGTGCACCCATGGCAGGCTCTACATCTCCTTTGACCATGGCAGGCACCCTGGCCCAGCTCCATGCAGAGCAATTGGCTGGTATCACCATCTGCCAATTGACAAATCCCGGTGCGCCCCTGCTCTATGGCGGAATTCCAGGCATGGCAAATCTAAAAACCATGGGATATTCCGGCGGGGCTGTGGAGTGCGGAATGATGAATGCAGCCATTCACCAGTTATCCAATCATATTAAAGTACCCAATTATAATTCATCCGGTCTTTCCGACTCCAAAGAACCGGATGCCCAGGCAGGATATGAAAAAGCCTTTACATCTGTTCTGGCATCCATGGGCGGTTCCAATTATATCCACCACGCAGCCGGCATGCTGGAATCCATGCTCACCATCGCCCATGAACAATTTGTCATTGATGACGAAATCATTGGAAATTGCTGTAAGGTGCTTCAAGGGATTATGGTTGATGAAGAACACCTGGCTCTAGAGGTGATTGATTCAGTGGGTCCTGGCGGCGATTTCATGACATCTCCACACACCATGTCCCATCTGCGCAAAGAATATTATATGGGGAACGGTGTCACCGACAGAAAAGCCCGGGGGAAATGGGAATCAGAGGGTTCTCAGGATGCTCGACAGCGTGCTTTGGTCATTGCAAAAAAACTTTTGGCCAATGAGAAATCATATATCCCGAATGACATTGATGCTGCCATTCGTGAAAAATTTAATATTCTACTTCCAGACAAATAATGTCTGAACGAATACCTGAAAATTTTTTCGAAAACAAAGCGAAGTAAGATTATAGAAAATATCAAAATTGTCTTTAGCAGCAAGCTCATTGGCAGTGCTATCCTGTCAGGGCCACAGTATTCCATATGTTTTATAAAGGGAAAATATGTCTGAAAATTGTCCATGGTTTTTGGAAACAATGGTTGATGCGTCAGAGCGCCTTCGAACAGGAAAAGTGACTTCTATCAAGCTGACAAAGGATCTTTTGGCCCGTATTGAGAAAGTGGATCATTACTACAAAGCCTATATACATACGTGTGGGAGAGAGGCACTTGAACAGGCAAAAGCAGCTGATCAGGAGATTTCCACGGGGAAGTATAAAGGAGTTCTGCATGGAATTCCCATTGCTGTAAAGGATATTCTGCACATCGCAGGCAAACCCACAGCAGTTGGTTCCGCTATTTTAAAAGGGAGTGTATCTGAATCTGATGCAGCAGTTGTTGAAAAGTTAAAGACCGCCGGTGCTGTTATTCTCGGAAAATTGAATATGACTGAATTTGCAATGTCAGGATACCATCCAGATATGCCCGTACCCAAAAATCCGTGGAATGGATATTACTGGCCCGGCAGTTCTTCTAGTGGTTCAGGAGTTGCGACAGCAGCAGGCATGGCCTATGGAACCATCGGAACTGATACAGGAGGATCTATCCGCTTTCCAGCGTCATCAAATGGCGTTGTAGGAATTAAACCGACCTTTGGCTCTGTTTCCCGATATGGGTGTTTTCCATTATCTTATACCCTTGATCATATTGGGACAATTGCTCGCTGTGTCGAAGATGCAGCGGTTATGTTACAAGCCATTATTGGATATGATTCTCGTGATATTTATTCTGTCGATGAGGGTGCATCTGACTGCCTGGTTTCCATGAAGAATGGAGTAAAGGGCATGCGTATTGGTTTGGATAAAGCATTCATTGCTGCAGAGGGTGTTCACCCTGAGGTGTCTCAGTCGGTTCTTGATGCTTTGGATGTTCTTACATATGCAGGTGCAAAAATCGTATCGGTTGACATGGCGGGTCTCTCCGATATGGGTGGGCTTTGGGGACAAATCGTTGCTTTTGAAGCCGTTCAAATTCATAAGGAGTATTACCCGTCCCGAGCTGAAGAATATGGCCCTGTCTTTAAAAAATTTTTAGAAAGTGGTTTAGAAATTAAACCTGCAGATTATGAGACAATGCAAAGTGTTGTTCAGCAAGCTCGTGCAATCATGGCCAACGCATTAAAAAATGTCGATATCATTGCCTGCCCGGCATCACCCTTGCCTACAAAAACCATTAAAGAGCTGGGACCACAGGCAATGATGTCACCGGAAGATGCTTCATTTTTTGTGATGTATGCAGCCCCGTTTAATTATTCCGGATCGCCGGCCATTACGCTGCCTTGTGGATTTGAGAGTTCAACCAGGATGCCACTCGGTTTACAATTAGTTGGTTCACTTCATGACGAAGCTGCTATTATCCAAGCGGCTTATGCTTATGAACAATTAACCAGTTGGCATTTGCAGACACCGCCGGGACTTACAGATTAATTTAAAATAACAAAGTATCATATAAAAAATTTGCTGCTGTAAAAATAGATATGGCAGACACTATTCAGACTTGTTATATTAGTACTATTTGACAATAATCCGGTTCAGGAGAAAAAAATGAAAATATTAAAACTTGACATGACCCATAATAAAATCATTGAAGAAGAGTTGTCAGATGATTTTACCTGGGGTGGCAGAGGCCTTGTGGATCACCTTTTGACCCAAAACATGAATCCCAACAGCCATCCTTTGTCTTTAGATAGTGTTTTTGTTCTTGCATGTGGAATGCTGGCTGGGACATCCGCCCCCAACAGCAGCCGTATTTCCGTTGGAGGAAAAAGCCTTTTAACAGGGGGAATCAAAGAGGCCAACAGCGGGGGAACTGCTGGTGATATCATGGGCAGGCTGGGTATTATGGCTGTGATGGCCAAAGGAAAAAGTAAAAAACCTCAACTATTGATGATAACTTCCAAGGGCGCAAGGCTTGAGGATGCCTCCTTTGTTTCAGGATTAAAAAACTATGATGCCTGCCAAAAGCTCCGGGAAAAATATGGTGAAAAAATCAGTATCGTTCTTACCGGACCGGCCGGAGAAAAGGGCATGGCCAATTCCACAGTGGCAGTAAGCGATGTCCAGGGCAGACCTGCCCGCCATGCAGCAAGAGGAGGCCTTGGTGCCGTCATGGGAGCCAAAGGTCTAAAGGCCATTCTTCTGGATGGCAAAGGTAATAAATCCCGGGATCCTAAAAATCCAGCCGCCTTTAAAGCGGCCGTTAAAGATGCTGTCAACGTTATCATGTCCATGCAGGTTGGAAAAGATTTAAGAGCCCAGGGTACGGCCACCTGGATTAATTCCTGCAATAGTACAGGCCAGATGCCAACCTTTAACCATACTCTCGGCTCATGGGATAAAAAAGATTCCATAAATGGCGCAGCCTTGGCTAAAGCAGTGGCAAAAAGGGGCGGGCAAATGGCCCATGCATGCATGCCGGGTTGCGTTGTCCGCTGTTCCAATAACTATTTAGGACCCGACGGGGAATACATAACCTCCGCCCTGGAATATGAAACCCTTGCAATGCTTGGCTCCAACCTGGGAATAGATGATCTTGACACCATTGCAAAACTGGATCGTTATTGTGATGAACTTGGCATTGACACAATAGAAACGGGCAATACCCTGGGCGCATTAAACCATGCAGGCATGTTCGAGTTTGGTGATGGCAAAAAAGCCCTGGAATATGTCCGGGAAATTGAAAAAGGCACTCCCATGGGTATGATTCTGGGCTCAGGGACCGAGACTGCCTGTAAAACCCTTGGAATTGACCGGGTGCCTGCTATTCGGGGCTTGGGCATTCCCGCCCACATGGCCCGTTCCCAGAAAGGCTGGGGTGTGAGTTATGCAACCAGCCCACAGGGTGCTGATCACACGGCAGGTGCCGTTGGTGAAGATCCCTTAAGCCCCTATGGACAGGCAGATCGCTCTCGTTATTCACAGATCAGTATGGCAGCCTTTGATAGTCTTGGCATGTGCTGGTTTACCTTTATTAATGGGAGTTATGATCTTTTGCTTCCCATGATTAATGCCCTGTATGACCTGAACTGGGATGCCCGGCAATATCTTGAAATGGGGAAAAAGATGATCCGCATGGAAATCGCTTTTAACCGAAAGGCAGGCTTAGGCCCTGAACAGCAGCAAATGCCCCAATGGCTCAAACAAGAAAGCCTTCCACCCACCAATGCCAGATTTGATGTGCCTGATGAAGACTATGACAAAGTCTGGAAAGATTTTTAAAAAAACATAAATGACACCTTCACTTAAAATAATCCAAGGAAAATTTTATATGTTGAAAATTAAAAAATTGAACCTGCCTGATTTTTTATCCCCATGGCTGGACCGTTTCTATGAACCTCTGGAAATGGATCTTTTACAAATACTTGCCCACAACCCACTTAAAAAAAACCAGATAAAAACACTTTTGGAAAAGAACCATACTTTGAAAGAGGAGTATGATTTTGATCTGTTTTTGGAAAGAGCCTTAAAAAGGGGGGTTATAAAACGTCTTGATGACCAGCGCATAGAACCGGAAAATTTCCATACCCGGTATGATTTCTGGGCATTATTTGAAGGATGGAAGGATATCCCCGTTGAAATAAAGGACAAGTTAAACCATTGGGAATTAAATGATTATATTGAATCCCATGCCCAAACTGCCCAGGACCTGAAAGCAGGAAAACAAAGAGATCCTTATAAAGTATGTCCGGAATATGTATTGTTGAACGAAGTTGAGGCGCTTTTCAAAAAAATCCCTAAATTTTACTTATGGCCCTGCAATTGCCGGGCTATGATTGGAAACTGCGCCAAACCAAAATATACCTGTATCCGATTTTCAGATGATAAGGGAATCGGGTGGGAGATTTCAAGGGAAAAAGCCTTGGATATTGTAAAGGATGCCAATAAAAATGGATTGATGCAGAATGCAGAACTTGGGCTGGATAAACATGGCAGGGTTACAGGTGCTTTATGCAATTGCTGCAGTGACTGCTGTTTTCCCCATCAGCTCTCCGAAAAGCTTAATGTTCAAAAATACTGGCCCATCAGCCGCTACCTGGCACAACCGCCCACCCAGGACTGCATCAAATGCGGAAAATGCGTCAAAAGATGCCCTTTTGGAATCATATCCCAGGAAAAAAATATCAAAGAAAAAAAACGGTTGGTTCCTGTAATTAATGCTGAACAATGCAGGGGATGCGGTGTCTGCGCCACAGGATGCCCTGAAGGTGCCATTAAAATGGAACAGATAGGAAAATCCTTGTTTGAAACAGCATACCATCATACGGGGAAAAACAATTAATCCCTCTTCTATTCAGGAACAATGAATCAGTTCTCGGTTGCTAATAATAATTAATGGCAAAAAGGTTCTTGAAGGTGCCATGCTTGAAAAATTGACTTCCCCCTTGAAGCATATGGTACCCGATAAAAATAAAGTTTGTTTTATCCTCATCATTGATGAAGTGTTTCCTATTCTAAAAATGCTTAAAACAAAAAATAGGTGAGGCTTTTTCCAGCCCCGCCTATTTTTTTTGTAACAACGATTCATCTCCTTTCTTAATCGGGTGTTTCAATAATCTCTCAATCAATTAGGAGATGGTCCTAATTGTAAATTGAATTCCTGTACGTTTCCATTGCCGTCATCAAAGATCAGAATGTCATCATTTTTTGTGTTTAATGTGGGCGTTCCGGAAGAACCCGCCTGGCTCTTTGCGATGGTGAGTGCAGGCTTTAAACTGATCGGAGTGCCCGAAAAAACGAGATCAATGGTTCCGTCTTTTTTCATGTTCAGATTCTCCACACCGGCAATGGACTTGGCAAGTTCCTCAAAAGCCGTCTGAGACTGAATGGCGGGAAGCATCTCCTGCATGGTTCCGTCTTCCAGGACAATTTCAATTTTTTCATCCACAAACGGCGTGCCTGAGTAGTATTTGCCCGGAGGACGGTTCTGAGGATCGGGAATGACGGTTTCCTGAAAAATACCCATAAATTTTCCTTC